>LNFM01012924.1_pt1 | contig 34690 bp, 30 predicted proteins | sample 596031 | NCBI WGS metagenome assembly LNFM01 (sample SAMN04254537, study PRJNA301005) | activated carbon metagenome | isolation source: dual media filters at the Ann Arbor, Michigan drinking water treatment plant | place: USA: Ann Arbor
GCTCAGCGAGGACGAGCTGGTCTCGATGATCTTCCTGCTGTTCGGGGCCGGACAGGAAACCACCACCCATTTGATCTCCGGCGCGATCCTTGCCCTGCTGACGCACGAGAATCAACGGAGCCGGTTGGCGCGCGAGCCTGACCGGATCGCCGACTGCGTCGAGGAATGCCTGCGCTGGGTCTCGCCTGTGCAGATGACGAAGCCGCGCTTCGCGACTCGCGACGTGGTCTGGCAAGGCCGGCAATTCCGGCGAGGCGACATGCTCGCGGCCTTTCTGGCGGCGGCGAATGTCGACTCGGCCAAGTTCGTGAACCCTCACGCGTTCGACATCGCGCGATATCCCAACCCCCACCTTTCGTTCGGCACGGGTGCGCATTTCTGCCTCGGCTTCGAGCTCGCTCGAATGGAGACCGCGATCGCCCTCGAGCGACTTTGGGCGCGTTTTCCGGGCATGCGCCTTGTCGAGGACAAAGGGGCGATCGCCTGGCGCAGGCGGCTCGGCATACGCGCCCTGGTGCGGTTGCCGGTCCGGCTCGCAGCGTAGGGCGTCCCATCAGGCGAGGACAAAGGAGACGGCGCGCCCCGCAAGCGCCTGGGCCAAGGCCCCAGCTTCGAGGAAGAGGCGACGCCGGAGGCCGGGAAGCCCACTCGATTACGTCAATGCCGCGCTCGCCAAATCCGGGCGGCAGCCTTGCAGAGGCCGCGCCGCGATGCCTGCTCGGCGTCGACCGTCGTCACGTCGAGACCCTGCCCGGTCAAGGCAGCCTCGTAGAGGCGGCCTAGCGCGCCGGTTGCGATCAGCCACAGCGATTGCATCGGCCCGTGGCGGTGTACCGCATCGGCGATCTCGGCTCCGATCAGGAGCCCCGACAGGCGCGCCGCGCCATCGGCGCGCTGCTCGAACCCCAGGAGCTGCGAGGCGCGCAGGCGAAACAGCGACGCCGTCAACGCGGTCGGCGCGGCCAGCGCCGTCGAAAGTCCTTCCCGGAACGGTCGGCCATCCGCCGCCTGGGGCTCGCTTCCGTCGATGGCGTGGGCGAGGATGCTGTGCCGGGAGATCACCGAGAACAGCTCGCCGGTCATGTAGGTCGAGAACTCGACGATGTGGCCGGCCTCGATCCTGATCCATTTGCTGTGAGTGCCCGGGATGCAGACGAGACCGGTAAAGCCGGGCTCGGTCGCGCCGAGAAGCTGGGTCTCTTCGCCGCGCATGACGTCGGGCCGTTCGGGCAGGGCCTGGGCGATGCCCGGCAGGATTCGGATGTCGCCGGGTGCTCGAGGCGCGTCGGTGTTCCCAGATACGGCGCTTCGGCCCAGCCCTGCCGCGCGCCCGCCATGCCGCAGATCAGGACCGGTACCTCCGCCTCGGCGCCGAGTCGCGCGACGTGATCACCCAGCACCGGTGCAAATCCCGAGTCGAGGCAGTGCAGCATGCCTTCGCCGCCGCGGCTTTCCGCCATCACCCTGCCATCGGCCGAGATCAGCCAGCCGCGAAAGCTGCTGGTGCCCCAGTCGACCACCACGAAGGCTCTTGCCGCGTCGCGCGACGGACGTTCGTCAGGGATCAATCCGCAACTCCTCGATGCCATCCTGCGCCAGGATGACAGTCATGATCGGGCAGAGCGGAGGCGCCCAGCGACAGACGACAGGTGACCGCGTCGACGGCGGCCGGCTCCTACTCAGCCTTGGCACCGGACTGCTGGATGATGGGCAGCCAGACGGCCTGGTCGTCCACGATCAGCTTGCGTGCGGCGGCGGGCGAGCCGGGCGGCAGCATGAAGAACCCTTGGACCAGGAGCTTCTCCTTGATCTGCGGCATCTCGCTGATCCGGTTGAGCTCGGCATTGAAGCGCGAGACGATCGCCTGCGGCGTGCTCGCCGGTACCGCGAAGCCCAGCCACGTCGCGACCACGAAATCGGCCACGCCGGCCTCGCCCATCGTCGGCACGTCGGGCAGCATGGGCTGGCGCTCCTTGCTGGTGACGGCGAGCGCCTTGAGCTTGCCGGCCTTGATCTGGCCCAGCACCGTCGGCGTGTTGAAGAAGCCCATAGTGACCTCGCCGTTCATCACCGCGAGAATGGCCGGCGGCGCGCCGCGATAGGGGACGTGCTGCACCTTGGTGCCGACGCGCTGCTCGAAGATGACGCCGGAGAGGTGGATGCTGCTGCCGACGCCGCTCGAGCCGTAGGTGAGCTCGCCCGGCCTGGCGCGCACCTGGGCGATCAGGTCGGCCACGCTCGTCGCCGGGTTGCCGGCAGCGACGACCAGCACGTTCGGGAGCGTGCCGGATATCGCGACGGGTATCAGGTCCTTGAGCGGGTCGTAGCCCGGCGCCTTGTAGAGACCGAGGTTGAACACCGTCGTGCCCTGCGAGATCAGCAGCAGGGTGTAGCCGTCGGCCGGGGCGCGCGCCCCCTCCGCGGTCGCCATCAGGCCGCCGGCGCCGCCCTTGTTGTCGACGACGACCGGCTGGCCGAGCGCCTTGGCCAGCTCCTCGGCATAGGTACGGCCGACAATGTCGGCGCCGGCGCCCGCCACGAACGGGATGATCATGCGGACCGGGCGCTCCGGCCAGGCGGCATGCGCCGGCGATGGAGCAAGCATCAGTGTGCCCGGCAGCAGCGCGCCGGCCAGGACGCGCCGCCTCCCCAGAGTTTGTCGCATTGGATTTTCCCGCTTCTTGTTCATCGTCGCGTTCCTCCCTCGAGCGCACTGCAAAGATCGCCGATATCGGTGAGGCGGTCGATGCCAAGAATCATGGCGCGCGCATGCTCGATGGCGTGGGCATCGAGCACGCCGCTGGCGCAGCTGCGGTACTTCTGGTCGGCGTCGGCATCCGACATCGGATTGGCCGGCGCGCCCGGCGGGACGTCGCAGCGCATCCGGGCGCTCTCGCCATCCGCTAGCCGCACCTCGACGGCGGCCGGAAACAGGCCGTTGTCGGGCAGGTCGTCGGCCTGACGGATCTCGATCAGGGACATGAATTTCTGCACCAGCGGATCGCCGAGGGAAGCGTCGGTGAAATGCGAGCTGCCCAGCGCGCCGAAGCGCAGCGCCGCGGCAACGCAGTAGCGCAGGCTGACTCGCGCCCGCAGGGTGTCGTCGGGAATTCCTTCGCGCAAGGTCATGAAGTTCCACGGATGGACGTGACAGACGATGCCCGTCACCTCGTGCAGGCGGGCCCCCAACTCGGCATGCAAGGCCAGCGTGGCGTGGACCGCTGCGTGGGTCGGAGCCCCCGAAGGATAGGGCTTGAAGATGATGCCGGACCGAAGGAGCTCGAAGGGCTGACCGAGCGGCAGCGAGCCGGGCAGGCAGGGCGGCGGGCCGCCGGCGAACAGGTTGAAAAAGCCGTACCGGCCGTCGAGCGCGTCCGCGTCCGACAGGAATCCTTTCTCCGCCAGCAGGGCGGCCTGCACGGCATCGCGGGAGGTGAGGCCGGCGTGCAGCGCCATCGTCATGGTGCCGAAATTCTGCCGCAGGCCACTCGCCATGGATGCGGCGATCCCCAGTGCCGCCCGGAAGGGCCGGGGTCCCAACCCGAGCAGCCGGCAGCACGCTGCGGTTGTACCCAGCACGCCGAGCGTACGCGTCACGTGCCAGCCCGCTTCGTAGAGGCGCGGGTTGAGCTGGCGGCCCAGCACGACATTGATCTCGAAGCCCACGACGTAGGCCAGCAGCACCTCGGCGCCGCTGCGATGGCGCGCCTGGCCGAGCGGCAGCAGGGCCGACACCAGCGGCGCGCTCGGATGGGACATCATCGGTTCGCTGTTGTCGTCGAACAGCTCGGCATGGGCTGCCGTGCCGTTGGCGAGCGCGGCCGCGAGAATGTCCGCCTTGAAGGGATGTCCGATGATCGAGCAGGGTCCATCGCCCTGACCGAGCTCTCGTGCGAGCGCGGTCGCGATCCGTGCCGAATCGAGCTGCGATCCCGACAGCGACACCGCGAGCGTGTCGAGAAAGGCCTTCCGCGCAAGAGCGAAGGCAGCCGGCGAGACCCGATCGGCCGCGAGCGTTTCCGCCCATGCCGAGATCTGGTCGATGGTGTTGCGCTCCTGCGTCAAGGCACCCCCACGGCAAGCCATTCCCGCAATGTCGAGCCCTTGCGGAAGCGACGGCCTCGGCATCAAAGCGGGATCGCGGCCGAAAATCCACGGCCAGCCTCGCAAGGATGGGTTGCGCCGCAGCCAGCGCCGGCGTGCGGCGCGGGATTGTCAGGCGGAAGCCCCGGCCTCGTCGTAGTACGACCGCACCAGGGACGCCGTGGCCGCGATGTGCTGGTCGAGGCGTGCCACGGCGTCCTCCTCGTCGCCGCGCAGGGCGGCCAGCATGATGCCGTCGTGATCGGTGCCGACGTCGGCCATCATCGACTTCGTCGGGATGGCGATCCGCCGGTAACGGTCGAAGCGGTCGAACAGCTGGCGGCAGAAATCGAGAAGGGCCGGCGAGTCGCAGGCGGAGATCAGGGCGAAGTGGAAGCGGCGATGCCGCTCCTCCCAATCCTCGTCGATCGGGCGATTCTCGCCGACCAGGGCGCGCACGGCGGCGAACTCCGCCTGCGCCGCCTCGATGTGCTGCCGCCAATGCCGGCCGCCGGACGCGATCGACAGGCGCATCGCCATGCCCTCGAGGCGCCGGCGCGACAGGGCCACGTCCTCGAAATCCGCGCGCGAGGCCGGCGCCACCCGAAATCCCCGGCCGCCGTCGGCGACGACCAGCCCGCTGCCGCTCAGGACCGTCAGCGCCTCGCGCAGCGGCGTCAGGCCAACGGCATAGCGATGCTGCAACACCTTCAGCGGCAGGCCGGCGCCGGGGGCCAGCCGGGCGGCGAGGATGTCGGCGCGCAGCCGGGCGAGCGCCTGCGCGGTCACGGTGACGGCCATGCGAGCCCCCATGCAAGTTCGATGCCTGATATTTGGGCGGACCTGCCTCGGAACCGGGCGCAGATATATATCGACGCCTCTCCACGGTCACCCCAATCGCTCATACCCTGTTTCAGGCAGTGCGTACGGGTATCGACGCGCTTCTCCTCTCCTCCCCAGCTTTGCTGGGGAGGTGTCCGCGTAATCGCGGACGGAGGGGTCATGAGTCACAGTCACGCTGCTCATGACCCCTTGTCGCCGCAAGACCCTTCGGCTTCGCTCAGGGCAGGCGGCGACACCTCCCCAGCGCAGCTGGGGAGGAGAAGAGAACGCGCCTCACCTCAAGCGTCCTGCTGATTTGCGGAGGTGCCCATGGATCAGCCTATCGTCGACCGCCGTCCAGCCATCCAGGCGCGGCCCCCCGTGGTCGCGGCGCTGCTAGCCGAGATTGCTGGCCTCGATGCGGCCTCGGCATCGGAAAGCATGATGCCGGCGGGCTGCTACACCGAGCCGGACTTCTTCGCGTTCGAGCAGAAGGAGGTCTTCAGCCGCACCTGGAACTGCGTCGGCCGGGTCGAGCAGGTGGCCGCGCCGGGCGATTGCCTGGCGGCGGAGGTCGCCGGAGAGCCGGTCCTGGTCACCCGTGGCGGCGATGGCGCGCTCCATGCGATGAGCGCCATCTGCCAGCATCGCGGCGAGATCATTCCGTGTCCGGAGAAGGGCAAGCCGCTGCGCTGCCCGCTGCATTTCTGGACCTACGACATGGAAGGCAAGCTGTCGGGGGCGCCCCGCATGGGCAGTGCCGAGGACGTGCTGGCGCTGCGCCGGCGCGTGCGCCTGCCCGAGATCCGGCTCGAGCTGTGGCACGGCTTCATCTTCGTCAATCTCGATGCCCATGCGGCACCGCTCGGCCCCAGCCTCGCCAAGCTCGAGCCGCTGTGGGCGGGTTACGAGGCGACCGGGCTCGTGGCCGTGCCGCCGGCCATGAGCGACACGCCCCTGCCGTGGAACTGGAAGGTGCAGGTCGAGAACTTCACCGATGCCTATCATCCCGAGTTCGTCCATATCGGCACGCACGATTTCGCGCCCAGCGTCCTGACGGGGGACGGCGTGCGCTTCACCGAGATGCTGCCGGGCGACAACGCCATCGTGCGCTCGGTGCCGATGCGCACGCCCGACGGCGGCATGATGAAGGACGGCTGGGGCCCCGAGGCCGCCTTCCCACCGATCGCGACCCTTCCCGCCGAGCAGCGCCGGCGCATCCATTTCGCCATGCTGCCGCCCAGCCTCACCATGATGTTCGCGCCCAACACGGTGGCCTACACGCTGATCCGCCCGGCCGGCGTCACCGCAACCTTCGCAGGCTCCGATCGCGTCACATACGGCGGCTGGCTGCTGCCGCGGAGCACCATAGACCTTCCCGACTTCATCGATCGCTGCAAGGCCGTGAGCGAGGGCGGCTCGAAGATCTGGGCGCAGGACGTGCCGATCAATCTCGGCATGCAGGCGGCGAAGAGCTCGCGCTTCCTGCCGGCCGGCGTCTATGGGCCGCTGGAGCGGACCCTGCAGCAGTTCAATGTCTGGCTGCTCGAGAAGTACCGGCAGGCGATGGCGACCTGAGGAGCGGCAGGGGTCTCAGCTGCCGGTCGACGCGTAACGCGCCATGCCGGCGCGCCAGGCGAGTAGCGACAGGCCGAGGAAGGCGAAGCCTGCGACCGGCGCGATCGGCAGCAGCCAGCCCGGCGCGCCGAGCGGGTCCGGACGGTTCAGGATGGCCAGCGCCGGGTAGTAGGTCACGCAGGCGAGCGGCACGCCGAAAGTGAGGAGCCGCCGGAACCAGGCGGCATAGATATTGAGCGGATACTGCGCCGCCTGGACGCCGCCATAGGTGAGCACGTGCGCGATCTCCAGGCTCTCGACGGTCCAGAAGGCAAGCGTAGCCTGCAGGATCAGGATGCCGCCGAACAGCGCCACGCCGCCGGCCACCGCCCACAGGGCGGTCGCGACCGCGGCGGCATCCCAGTCGATCGGGACCAGATGGCTCGCGAGGACCAGCACGGCGAAGGCCTGCACGAACCGGCCGAGTCGCGACAGCCGCACCTCGTGGCCGGCCAACTGCAGCGCGGCCGCGCGCGGCCGCAGCAGCACGCGATCGAAGGCGCCGGTGCGCACGAAGTCCGTCCCGAACACCTCGAAGCCGCGGGTGAGCAAATCGGCGAGCGAGAAGGTGATGTTGACCAGCGCATAGAACAGCGCGGCCTCGCCGAACGTCCAGCCGCCCACCGGGCCGAAGCGATCGAACAGCGCGAACACGCCCAGGATCTCGATCGCCGTGGCCGCACAGTGGCCGGCGGTGAGCATCAGGGTCGCTGCCGGGTACTGCGCCTGCGCGCGCAGCGACGTCATGGCGTAGCGACCATAGAGGGCGAGCGCGTTCATGGTCAGCCGCCCTGCATCTCGAGCCGCCGCATCGTGCGGTCGATGGCCAGCCGGCCGAGGCCGATCAGCACCACGGTCCAGCCCGCCTGGAGGGCCAGGCCCTGCAGCGCGGCGCCGCCGGCCAGGTCGGCGAAGTAGATGCGGAACGGGATGTCGACCAGGCCGGCGAACGGTTGCACGTGCAGGAAGGGCCGCAGCGCATCCGGGAAGAAATCGAGCGGCAGCAGGGTGCCGGAGAACACGATCAGCAGGGGCGTCAGGACGGCGTTCACGCCGCGCTCGTTGAGCGATGCCGCGACGATGATGTTGGCCAGCATGACGATAGCGGCGCCGAGCGCTGTCATGAGCGCGAAGGCGGGGACGAACAGCAGCGCGGCGGCCAGGCTCGGCGGCGGCTGCCACGCCCAGGCGCCGAGACCGGCGAGCGGCAGGACGAGACCCGCCGCCAGCGCCATCAGCGCGGCGCGCGGTGCTGCGCGGGCAAGCATCCAGCCCAGCGTGCGGGCATACCAGTAGCTGTAGGCGTCGAGCGGCCGCAGGCGGTCGTAGCCGATGCCGCCGCTGCGTACCGCCTGGCCGATCTCGGGATCGGCGACCCAGGGCAGCAGGGCCAGCAGCGCCTGGCCCAGCCACACGTAGGTGATGGCATCGGCCAGGCTGATCGGCGCCGCCGCGGCGTGGACGCCATAGAAGGCGGCGAAGATCATGATGCGCAGCACACCCCACCAGCATTGCGTGGCAAAGCCTGCCAGCGCCGCGGCGCGATACTGCAGCATGAGCTGGAAGCGCGCGCGGAACGCCGCGAGATAGGGGCGCAACGCCTGCATCGTCAGGCCTCGTGCGCGTCGTGCAGGTCATAGAAGCGCGCGATCACCTCCTCGATGGCGGGCTCGTCGACATGGACGTCCTCGACGGCGTGCGAGGCAGTGATGAGGGCGATCAGCTTCGGCGCCGGGATGTCCGTCGGGTCGAAGGCGAGCTCGAGCGAGCGCTCGGTGCGGGCGCGGACCGTGACGCGCGGCAGGTCGAGCTCGGGCGCGGGGCCCGCGAAGTCGACATGGAGCCGTCGCTCGGCCAGGACGCCGGCGCGCAGGCTCGCGAACGGGCCGTCGGCGAGCAGGCGTCCCTGGCCGATGACGATGACGCGCTCGGCGAGCGCCTCGACGTCGTGCATGTCGTGCGTCGTGAGCAACACCGTCACGCCCTGCTCGCGGTTCAGCCGTCGCACGAACGCGCGCACGGCGAGCTTCGACGGCGCGTCGAGGCCGATCGTCGGCTCGTCGAGGAACAGGATCGCGGGGTCGTGCAGCAGGGCGGCGGCGAACTCCGCCCGCATGCGTTGGCCGAGCGAGAGCTGGCGCACCGGCTGGTCGAGCAACGGCTCGAGCCGAAGCATGGCGACGAGCTCGTCGCGCCGGTGGCGATAGCGGGTGGGCTCGACGCGGTAGATGTCGGCCAGAAGGTCGAAGCCATCGATGACGGGCAGGTCCCACCACAGCTGGCTGCGCTGACCGAACACCACGCCGATGCGCGCCACATGGCGAATGCGGTCCTCGTAGGGAACGAGGCCGCCCACCTCGACCCGGCCGCTGGTCGGCCGCAGGATGCCCGACAGAATCTTCACCGTCGTCGACTTGCCCGCGCCGTTGGGGCCGATGAAGGCCAGCAGCTCGCCCGCCTCGAGGCTGAACGAGACGTCAGCCAGGGCATGGACCTCGCGCCAGCGCCGGCGCACGAGGCCGCGCAGCGCACCGGCCAACCCGGGCGCGCGTTCGGCGACGCGATAGGTCTTGGCCAGCGCCTCGACGAGGATCTGGAGCATGGGCGGCCATCCGCCGGTTGGTCGAAAAGGGGCGGGAACCTATCCGCGGCCCGCCACCGGGTCAACAAGGCCCCTCGCCAGGTAGTGTCCCGGGGCACTACCCCTCGCGATGCGCGAGAGGGCGGCCTCGAGGTCGTTCGGACAGGGCGGGCTCCCATGGGCGTCAAAATACAAAGGGACCTCACCCTGAGGAGCGGCCTGGAGGGCCGCGTCTCGAGAGGGCCGCGACACGACTTTTTTCAACGATCTCTATGTGGATCCTTCGAGACGGCCGCTGCGCGACCTCCTCAGGATGAGGTTTTCTTCTATTTTAACGCCCATGGGGCGGGCTCTCCCTGAAACCCAACGGCGAGTGCCCGCGCCTCACCGCGCCGCCGCCGGGTCCCACGGCCAGTAACGCGCGATCGCGCCGGCATCGATGCGCAGGTCGGTGCCGGTCATCATCTCGGCATCCGACGACACGATGAAGGCGGCGGCGCGGCCGTAGTCGCTGGGCGAAGGCAGCTTCTGCATCGGGATTCGGCTGCGAAACATCTCGAACACCGGCCGGGCGGCCGAGAGGTCGGGCGCCGGCCGGCCCCAGCGCTGGGCACGCTCCGCGGATTCCGAGGGATCGGTCGCGGTCGGGGTCAGGCTGTTGACCCGGATGCCGTGCTTCACCAGCTCCATCGCCGCAGAGCGCGTGAAATTCAGCAGGCCGCACTTGGCGGTCGAGTAGCCGATATTGTCGGGTTCGCCCTGATGGCCCGCGGTCGAGACGATGTTGAGGATGCTGCCGCGCACCTGGCGCTCGATCATCGAATGCGCGACGTGCTTGGTGAACAGGAAGGCGCCGGTCAGGATCACGTCGATCTGCTTGCGCCACTGGTCGAGCGCCATGGTGAGCACGCCCTTCCTGTTGAATACGACGGCGTTGTTCACCAGCACGTCGATCCGGCCGAAGGTGTCGCACGCCTGCCGCACCGCGGCGGCGACCGCGTCCTGGTCGGTGACGTCGCAGGTGATGCCGAGCGCCTTGCCGCCGATGCTGTTCAGGTAGCTGGCGCAGTCGGTTGCATTGGCGGCCAGCGCGTCGACGCAGACCAGCGCGGCGCCCTCCGCGGCCAGCCCTTCGGCGATGCCGCCGCCGATGTTCGGGCTGGTGCCGGTGACGAGGGCGACTTTGCCTTTGAGTTTCATGCGATCTCCCATAACGTCGGCGCCGGAACGGTCGGGGCAGGATACATCAAGGGACATCGAGGCAACGAATGACGACGACGGGCGCGACCGACATTCATACTCACATCGTGCCGATGAGCTTCCCGCCCTACGCCGGCCGTCATGCCAATGCGCGCTGGCCGTCGATGGCGCCGGCACACGACTGCCACCATTGCAACGTCATGATCGCCGGCAAGGTGTTCCGCACCGTCAGCGACCATTGCTGGAGCCTGGAACGGCGCCTCGAGACGATGGAGGCGGCGCGCGTCGAGCGGCAGGTGCTGTCGCCGATGCCCGAGCTGCTGTCCTACTGGCTGGAAGCGGAGGACGCCGAATCGCTGGGGCGCCACGTCAACGACGCCATTGCGGCCATGGTGGCCGACGGCAAGGGCCGCTTTGCCGGCCTCGGCATGGTGCCCATGCAGGATCCCGATCGCGCGGTGGCCGAGCTCGAGCGGCTGATGACGATGGGCTTCAAGGGCGTCGAGATCGGCACGAACGTCAACGGCGTGTCGATCGGCGACAAGCGCTATGCCGCCTTCTTCGCCACCGCCGAGCGGCTGGGCGCGGCGATCTTCGTCCATGCGCTGCACCCCGCCGGCACCGAGCGGCTGGTCGGCCCACCCAACATGCCGGCGCTGGCGCTGTTTCCCTGCGAGACCTCGACGGCGATCGTGTCGCTGATGATGGCCGGCATCATCGGCCGGCATCCAACGCTGCGCATCGCTTTCAGCCATGGCGGCGGCGTGTTCGGCCTGGTGCTGCCGCGCTTCATGCACGGCTGGAAGCTGCAGCCCGGCATGAAAGAGGCGACCGGCGGCTCGCCGGCCGAGCTGGCGCGCCGGCTCTACTACGACACCCTGGTCTACGACGCCGACACGTTGCGGTTCCTGATCGAGCGCTTCGGCATCACGCAGCTCTGCGTCGGCACCGACCATCCCTTCGCCATCGAGGAGACCCAGCCGGTCGCCGCGGTCGAGCACCTGAATCTGTCGGCAGCCGACCAGGCGCTCGTGCTGTCGGGCAATGCCCTGCGCTTTCTGGGCGAGGCCGCGTAAGCAGCGTTCCTCTGATCTTCATAGGAGGGCCGGGAGGGCTCACATCATTCCCGGCTCGCCAAGATCGGTTCCGTCGACCAGGCGGCTGTAGCGGAAGGGGTGCGGGTCGACGATCGGGGGATCGCCGGCGACGATGTCGGCCGCCAGGCGCCCGGCGCCCGGTCCGATGCCGAAGCCATGCCCGCTGAATCCGGCCGAGACGTGCAGGCCGGGCAGCCTGTCGACGGCGGAGATCACCGGCAGCCAGTCGGGCGTGAAATCGATCAGGCCGCCGTACTTGTGCATGATCTTGATGCCGGCGAGCTCGGGGTAGATCTCGGCGATGCGCTTGAGGGCGAAGCTCACCAGCTTCTCCTGCGCCGGCGGATCGTAGGTGCGCATGCGCTCGAACGGCGAGACGCTGTCGTTGCTCCAGCGCAGCCACGCCTCGGGGCCGTCGAAGAACGAGCGCCCGGCGCGGATGGTCAGGAGCCTGTGGCGCTTCTTGAAGGTGCGCCAGAACGGCCGGGCATACTTCAGGCCCTGCGGGGTAAGCTCGAGCAGGCCGCGCCCGCTGATGCCGATCGTGTAGCCGCCATCGATGCCGCCCTCGGTGATCTGCGGCGCCGGCGCGGTGAAGAACGAGGTCGAGCGCACGCCCGCCAGCGGCAGGTCGATGCCGTGATGGCGGCAGAACATCGAGGTCCAGACGCCGCCGGCGACGAGCACGGTGCTGGTGCGGATCGTGCCCTTCTCGGTGGCCACGCCGGAGACGCGGCCCGCCGCGGTCTCGAGCCCGCGTGCCGCGCACTCCTGATGGAGGGTGACGCCCAGCCGGCGCGCCCCCTGGGCGATCGCCGGCACGGCAAGTGCGGGCTCCGCCCGGCCGTCGGTCGGCGAATGGATGCCGCCGATCCAGTTGCCGGTGCTGCCCGGGGTCATGGCCTTGGCCTCGGCCGCCGATAGAACGTGGCTGCGCATCTGCCGCTCGCGGGCGGCGTCGACCCAGCGCGTCCAGGCGTCGAGGTCGGATTGGCTGGTCGTCACGTAGACCAGCCCGGTGCGGCGGAAGCCGGTCTCGGCGCCGAGCTCCTCGTTCATGCCGCTCCACATCTCGACGGCGCGCTGCGCCAGCTCCAGCTCGCGCAGGTCGCGGTTCTGCTGGCGACACCAGCCCCAGTTGCGGCTCGACTGCTCGCCAGCGACATGGCCCTTCTCCACCACCGCCACCGAATGCCCCTTCTTGGCGAGGTTGTAGGCGGCCGTGATGCCGGCGACCCCGCCGCCGATCACGACGACGTCGGCGGAGGACGGCAGCTTCTCGTCGCTGGGAATTCGGGTAACCGGGGGTGACATCGACGATGATCCTTGTTGGCTCGCCAGCGGCGACAGTATCTCGGAAGCCTCGCCGGCAGAAGGCCGGCGCCGTGCGCAGTCGCCCTCAGGGATCCTGGGACACCAGGTCCGAAAGCGGATAGCCCCGGGCCCGCTTGACCTGCCTGATGGTGACGTAGCTGAAGTACTTCTCGACGCCGAGGTCGCGGTCGAGCAGGTCCTCGATGACCGTCTGATAGTCGAGGATGTCGCGGGCAATGAACTGCGCCAGGTAGTCGTAGCCGCCGGTGACCAGGAAGCAGTTGAGGACCTGCGGGATCGCCTGGATGGCGCGCTCGAACCTCAGGAAGTCCTCGCGGCGGTGGTTGCGCAGGGTGATCTCGGTGAACACCACCATGTTGCTGCAGACGCGGTCGATATCGAGCTGCGCCTCGTAGCCGCGGATGTAGCCCGCGGCCTCGAGGCGGCGCACCCGCTGCAGGCAGGGCGTTGCCGAAAGCCCGACCGTCTCGGCGAGCTCCAGGTTGCTGATCCGGCCCGCGCCCTGGAGCGTCGCCAGGATTTTCAGGTCGATCCTGTCGAGCCGGATCGTGCTGCCGCGTTTCATGCCCTCCCCCGTTGGGTTGCGCCGGCCGTCGGCCGCGCCTCACGCAGGGTCGCCGCGAAGATGGGCCTGATGCAAGATGACGAAATCGGCCATGCTGGCCACCTCGATGTCCGGGGTGGCCGGCGCGCCTGCTGCCATTGGCGCCGGCGTGGCCCCCCAGCCGCCGACCGGCTTGCGTCGATTGATCCACAGGGTGGCGAGCCCCAGGGTTCGTGCCGGCACGATGTCGTGGAAGATGCTCTGCGCGGTGTGCAGGATGTCGGGCTTGCGGGTGCCGAAGGTGCGTTCGAGGTCGGCCAGCGCATGCTCGAAGTTGCGCAGGCTGGGCTTGTAGGAGCCGACGTCTTGGGCGGTGATGATGCGGTCGAAGGCGACGCCCAGCTTCTCGTTGCTGCGCGCGAAGGAGGCTCGGTCGACATTCGAGAGTATCACCAGCCTGTAGTAGCGCTTGAGGTACTGCAGCGAGGTCGCGCTGTCGGCGAAGGCCGGCCAGCGCCCGACCGATTGGCCGAACTCCGTCGCCTCGGCGGGCTTGGCCTCGATGCCCCACAGACCCGCCAGCCGGCGGTGCACCTCGGCCAGGATGTCGGGGTAGAGCTTGCCAGGCGTCTCCGCCTCGCAGGTCGCCTCCGTGGTGCCGAACACCTCGAGAATCGTGTTGTCATCGAGGTCGCGGCGCCCGTTGCGGTCCACCCACGGCCGCAGCTCGGCCAGGATGCCGCGCTCCCAGTCGATCAGCGTGCCGTAGCAATCGAAGGTCAGCGTGTTGAACTTGGTGACGTCGGGCATCGGGTTCTCCAGGTCTGCGGCCGGATCGGCAGGACGCGACCCTAGCGGCCGCGGCGCGGGATCGGGCACCAAATCCGCGGTGCCGTGCAGTGATATTCTCTGCCGGGGTACCCTCGAACAGTCATAAGGGCGCGCCGCGCCCACATTCTCCTCCCCAGCTTCGCTGCCACGGAGTGGACACATCTTCCGTCATCGCAGGGCAATTGCTCGTGGAAAGGAGGTTTCCGTCATCCCGAGCGGAGCCGCCCTTAGGGCGGCGCAGTCGAGGGACCTTTCTTGCTGGTGCTGCAACAAGAAAGGTCCCTCCACTACGCCTCGCTGCACTCGGCTCCGGTCGGGATGACGGGGGTGTTGGTCATATGTGAATGCGCTGCGTCATCGGCCAAGGGACATGAGATGTGTCCACTCCGTAGCAGCTTCGCTGGGGAGACGCCCAGCACGCCGGCGCGCACCACGATGCTGGGAAGATCGGGGCGGTCCCCGCCCCGATCTTCATAGGAGTTCCCCACCGGCCCGAGGGCCGACCCGCCGTGCCAAGAAACTGGCGGCAAGCCGCCAGTTTCTTACTAGGAGAGCAAGACGTCCTCCGCGAGGGCCTTGGGGGCAAATCGAGCACGAGCGCGGCGCGCGACATTGCAGCCGCCGCCGATGTACCATGCCACGGCAGCAATCAGCAGCTTCAGGGTCCGCAATGCCGATCGCCCACCCCTCCGTTGTCCTGGACAAGCACCCGGCACGTCGCGGCGATCCGTTGCTGCAGCCGTTCCGCCTGAAGGGCCTGACCCTGCGCAACCGCATCATGAGCACCAGCCACGCCGCCACCATTGACGAGGGCGGGCTGCCCAAGGAGCGCTACCAGCGCTACCACGAGGAGAAGGCGAAGGGCGGCATCGCGCTCACCATGTTCGGCGGCTCGTCGATGGTGGCCCGCGATTCGAGCTGGGGCGGCGGCCAGATCGACATGTCGAGCGACCTGATCATCCCCGACCTGCAGGCTTTCTCGACGCGCATCCACGGCCAAGGTGCTGCGATCATGTGCCAGATCTCCCATCTCGGCCGGCGCGCGACGTCGGCCGCCATGGACTGGCTGCCGAGCCTGGCGCCGAGCGCGATCCGCGAGCGCCGGCATCGCGACATCCCGCGCGAGATGGATCGCACCGACATCGACCGCATCGTCGCCGACTACGCCGCCGCCGCGGGGCGCTGCAAGGAGGGCGGGCTGGATGGCTGCGAGACCGTCACCGGCGGCCACCTGATCGGCCAGTTCCTGTCGCCGCGCACCAACCGGCGAACCGATTCCTTCGGCGGCTCGCTGGAGAACAGAGCCCGCTTTGGCCTGATGGTGCACGAGGCCATCCGCAAGCGCGTCGGCGACGGCTACATCGTCGGCATCCGCTTCGTGGTCGACGAGGATATCGAGGAAGGCATCGGCTTCGAGGAATGCCTGCGGCTCGCGCATCTGTTCGAGCGCGAAGGGCACATCGATTTCTTCAACGCCATCTTCGGCCGCATGGACACCGACCTGGCGCTGGCCGAGCACAATATGCCCGGCATGTCGCAGCCGCTGGCGCCGTTCCTGGCCAGGGTCGGCGCCTTCAAGCGCGCGGTCGGGCTGCCGGTCTTCCACGCGGCGCGCATCCCCGACATCGCCACCGCACGCCATGCCATCGCCGAGGGCCTGCTCGACATGGTGGCGATGACACGGGCGCACATGGCCGATCCGCAGATCGTCAACAAGCTGATGCGCGGCGAGGAGGATCGGTACAAGAAGCTCGCCTGCATCCACAACCCGGCGACCGGGCGCGAGCAGATGCTGCCGCAGATCGTGACGCCCTCGCCACGACCGGGCCGCAAGGTCGTGGTGGTGGGCGGCGGACCGGCCGGCCTGGAGGCGGCCCGGGTCGCCGCCGAGCGCGGCCACGATGTGGTGCTGTTCGAGGCGGCCAGCCGTCTGGGCGGCCAGCTGCTGCTGGCGGTGCGCGCGACCTGGCGGCGCGACCTCATTGCCATCGTCGACTGGCGCGCCGCCGAGCTGGCGCGCCTCGGCGTCGACGTTCGTCTCGATGCCTATGCCGGGGCCGAGGACGTGCTGCGCGAGCGACCCGATGCGGTGATCGTCGCCACCGGCGGCATGCCCGATACCGCATGGCTCGACGGTGCGGAGCACTGCACCACGGTCTGGGACATTCTCTCCGGCGCCGTCGCGGCCCGCGACGAGGTGATCGTCTACGACGGCACCGGCCGCCATCAGGCGGTCTCGTGCGCGCTGCACCTCGCGGAGCAGGGCCGTGCGGTGCAGTTCGTCACGCTCGACGACACCATGGGCCTGGAGATGGAATACAACGCCCGCGTCGTCTACCGGAAGCGCTTCGCCGAGAACGGTGTGCGTACCACCATCGACCACCAGCTCGAGCGCGTCCGGCCATCGGGCAACGGCCTGGTGGCGACGCTCCGTCACGAGCTCACGGGGACGACGATGGAGCTGCGCGCACCCCAGGTGGTGATCGAGAACGGCACCGTGCCGATGACCGAGACCTTCGATGCGCTGTGCGCCGGGGCGATCAATCGCGGCATCACCGACCTCGACGCCCTGCTTGCCGGCGAGCGGCAGAGACCGGCGCTGCCCGCCGACGGCGCCTTCGAGCTGCATCGCATCGGCGACGCGGTGAGCAGCCGCAGCGTCCACGCCGCCATCTACGACGCACTGAGGCTCTGCATGGCGCTCTAGCGGGCCGCCGGTGTATCTCGGAATGCGCAATCGCCCGCGGCGTCCTCGAATCGATGGAACTCGTCCGACAGTCATGAACGATCATCTTCAAGTGCGTCCGGGCGGCGCCGGGGCCGAACTCCGGCCGATGCACGCCGGCGACCTCGCGGCGGTGCACCATCTCGCGCAGCAGGTGTCGTGGCCGCACCGCCCGGAGGACTGCGCGCTGATGCTGCAGCTCGGCTCCGGCATCGTCGCCATCGACGCAGCAGCAGGTGCCGCCGTAGGCGTCGGCATGCGGTGGAGCTTCGGCGATGGCGTCGGCACCATCGGCATGATGCTGGTCGAACGCGAACGCCAGGGCAGGGGCATTGGCCGCGCGCTGATGACGTCGCTCATCGCCGACTCCGGCGCGCGGGCGCTGATGCTGAACGCGACAGCCGAGGGGCTCGGGCTCTACGAGAAGCTGGGCTTCGTGCCGACGGGGCTGGTTCGCCAGCACCAGGCGCGGTTTGCCGAAAGGCCCGTCTTGCCGGCTGTGCCGTCTGTCCCGCTGCGGCGCGCCGGCGCGGCCGACCACGCCGCCCTGTGCACCCTCGATGAAGCTGCCTTTGGTGCCGACCGCTCGGCGCTGATCCGGCGGCTGTTGGCGAATGGAGTCGCATGGCTGGTCGATGGCGCTGCGGCGGCAGCCGGCTTCGCCATCCTGCGCCCGTTCGGCCGCGGCATGATGATCGGCCCTGTCGTCGCGCCAGGCGAAGACGAGGCGATTGCCCTGGTGGCGGCTGCCGCCAGCGCTGCTCCGCCCGGCGTGCTGCGCATCGATATCCTGGCTCGGGCCGCACATCTCGGAGATTGGTTGACGGCGGCAGGGTTGCCGGCCGTCGACACGGTCACGACGATGCTGCGCGGCGACTGGCCGGCGGTGCCAAATGCGCCGCGGCGATTCGGCCTCGCCCTGCAGGCCATGGGCTGACGGCCGGGCATTCGCATACGGCGAAAAGTCCCTCGAATGCCCTGGGGTGACCGGGAGTCCTCTAAGAAAGAAAGCTCATGTCTCTGTACGAAGTCCTGGTAGTGGTCGCCCTCGCGGCCGCCGGAGGATATGCCTGTTTCCTCTACCGTTCCGATACCCGGTCGCCGGGGGCCCGACGATCCGAGGCCGCGGGCGAGCCGATGTTCGGCAGGACGCCGCGAAAGCCGACCGGAGACGGCGCGCAGCCCGGCTCCACGGCGGACTCTTCGGGCGAACGTCGAAAGTGATCTCCCCTATCGCCCTCGGTGACGCGCGGTGCCGGCAGGCTGCACAACAGTCCCGTCTTTTTCCATTTCCCGCCTGCGCGGAGGCCGATTGCGAGGTGATCGCTACCGTGGGTCGACGCGTGCCAGCCGTCCCAGGCCATCCTCGTTGAGGTCCTCGATCGTGACCTCGCTTGCCCGGCCATCCGGCCCGATCAGGAAATTCACCCCGACGCGCCAGCCAGGCGTCTCCACGAACGGCAGGTAAACGAACAGGTCGCGATTGAAGTGGACCAGCGGAAAGCGCTTGCCTGCGGGACCGAGCAGCAGGAACAGCGATCCACCCGACTCGACGACCCTGGCGTCGCCGACGTAGTCGTTGCGGAAATCTCCGACGTAGGCGGAGATCGGCAGGGCCGGCGCCACCGGTGCCGGCTGCGTCGCGTAGGCGAGGGCGCCTTTCATCGATGCCTTGAAGCCGGTCTCGTAGATCTCGGTCCAGTAGGCGACCCAGTCTCGCGTCGGCCCGCCGGCGAACGCCAGGTCGAGGAAGGTCGCGGCGATTCCCTCGGGCACGCCCGTCGGGAAGGCATTCGACAGGACGACGATGCCGAGCTGCTCGCCGGGGATGAGGCGGACGTAGGTGCGCGCCCCGGCGCTGAACGCGCCGGCGTGGCTCCATTCGACGCCGTGCTCGCGATAGTCGACGTTCCAGCCGAGGCCGTAGAACGAAGGCGTGCCGGTCCTCGGATCGATGCTGCGCACGATGGCGGGAAAATGCGCCTGCTCGAGCGCCGCCTTGGCGATCAGCTGGCGGCCGTCATGGTTACCGCTGGCCAGCAGCAGGCGAAGCCATTGCGCCAGGTCGCGCGCGCTCGAGCTGGCGCCGCCGGCCGGCGACTGGGCATCGGCGTTGCGCCGGGTGAAGGCGGCCCATGCGCCGTCGACCGGCACGTGCAGGGCGGCGCGATCGGCACGGCCGACGAAATCGCGATGGCGCGAGCTGGTCGAGCTCATGCCGAGCGGCCCGTAGAGCCGTTGCTCGGCGACATCCGCCCAGCTTCCGCCCGAGAACCTTGCCGCGGCGACCGCGCCCTCGGTCAGGCCGAAATTGCTGTAGGCGTAGCCGCTGCGGAAGGGGTAGGCCGGCCTGGCCAGGCGCAGGCGCTGCAGGATCTCGCCCTGGGTGTAGCCCAGCTCCTCGATGTCGTTGCCGATGTTGCCCGGCAGCCCGCTGCGATGGGCGAACAGGTCGCGCACCGTGACGGCGGCCGTCGCCAGCTCGTCGTGCAGGGCGAAGCCCGGGTCGATGTCGCGGATGCGGCTGTCCCAGGCGACCTTGCCGTCGCTCACCAGGGCGGCGACCACGGTCGAGGCCAGTGGCTTGGACACCGACGCGAGCTGGAAGACCGTGTCGACGGTGACGGGCTCCGGACTGCCGGCCTGGCGTACGCCACAGGCGTCGAGCAGGACGACGTCGTCGCGATGGACGATGGCGATCGAGAGCCCGGGCACGAGCTTCCTGTCCACGGCCTGTCGCGCGAGTTCCCTGAGCCTGGGCAGGGCCGCTGCAACCCTGTCCCGGCTCGACATCTGCGCAAACGCTGCCAGGGGCGCGAGCAGCGACGCGGCCCCGCCCAGCACCGCCCGCCGCAGCATCGAACGCTCCCGATCATCGCGGCGGGTCATGGGACGAAGCGCGGTTCGCATTGGAGGGCCATCGGCCCATCGTAGGGCCGGTATGGGGCGACCCCAAGGCAGGCCTTCCGCGATTGGTCGGTGGTTCGGTTTCTTGATAGGGAGATCGGGCAGGCCGGGCGATTGGCGATCCGGTGAGCGAGGGCGTCGAATGGCGTGGCGTGACCGTGCGGGGACAGTGTTCGAGTGCGAGAAGACGCCGGTCACGGCCGCGCGCGGCATGATCGTCACCAATCATCCCCTGGCGTCGGCAGCCGCGGCGGAAATGATCGCCTCGGGCGGCAATGCGATCGATGCCACCGTCGCGGCGTTGTTCACGCTGACCGTGGTCGAGCCGATGATGGTCGGCATTTTCGGCGGCGGCACGGCCCTGATACGTCTCGCCGACGGGCGGGAGATCGTGATCGACGGCCTGTCGACAGCGCCATCGTCGACCCGGCCCGACAGCTACAAGCCGGTGTCCGATACCTGGCCGACCTACATGGAGACCGAGGGATGGGCCAATCGGGTGGGGCCCAGGGCGATCGCCGTTCCCGGCAATCTCAAGGCCTGGTGCGAGGTCGCCGGGCGCTTCGGCCGGCTTGCTCTGGCGGATCTGATCCAGCCGGCCATCCGTCACGCCGCGCGGGGCTTTCGGGTCACGCCATACCTCGCCACCTGCATCGCCGACACCGCCTTCGACCTCGTGCGCGACGGCGCCATTGCGTCGGTCTTTCTGCCGGGGGGCACGCCGCTCGCTGCCGGCGAGCTGCTCGTCCAGGCCGACTATGCGGAGACCCTGCGCGGCATCGCCGAGCTCGGTCCATCCCACCTCTATGGCGGCGTGCTCGGCCGTCGCGTGGCGTCCTGTCTCGAGGCGGCCGGCTCGTTCCTGCGCCTCGAGGATCTCGAGCGCTACGCGACGATCCAGCGCGAGCCGGTACGCGGGACCTATCGCGGCGTCGAGATCGTCGGCCCGCCGCCGCCCTGCTCGGGCGGGGCCCACACCATCCAGATCCTCAACATGCTGGAGGCGTTCGATGTCGGCGGCCTGGGCTTCGGCACGCCCGCGACGGTGCATCTCGTCCTCGAATGCCTGAAGATCGCCGCTGCCGATCGACGCGCCGCCACGGCGGATCCGGCCTTCGTCGATGTTCCCCTGGCGAAGCTGATCTCCAAGGCCTATGCCGCCGAACGCCGGGCGGAGATCCGGACCGACCGCGCCGGCACGTTCGACTCGCGCGTGCTGTCGAACGAATCGCACAACACCACGCACGTGACCATCGCCGACGCCGAGGGCAATGTCGTCACCTCGACGCAGACCATCAACAGCCTGTTCGGCGCGCGCATCATGATCCCCCGAACCGGCATCATCCCGAACAACTACATGCTGCTGTTCGACCCGCATCCCGGTAACGCCTTGTCGCTGATGCCCGGCAAGCGGATCACCAGCGGGATCACAGCGCTGATCGGCAAGCGCGACGGCAAGCCGCTGTTCGCGCTCGGCCTGCCCGGCGCTCACCGCATCCCGGCGGCAGCGATGCAGGCGGTGCTCAACATCGTCGACCACGGGATGAGCCTGCAGGAGGCGGTCGAGGCGCCGCGCGTCTTCACCCAGGGACAGGAAGCCGAGATCGAGAAAGGCTTCGCCCGGAAGGTACACGCGGGCATGGCGGCGCTCGGCCACTCAGTCGTCGCGGTCGATCATGTGGCGGGAGGAATGTGCGCCATCGCCTTCGAGGTCGATGGCACGATGACCGGCGCCGCCTGCTGGCGGGCGGACGGCACGCCGCTCGGGCTGGGCGGCGGTCTCGCGCGCAAGGGCACGCACTTCTTCACCGATCCGCGCGGGATCGCCGCGCGCGCCGCCGCGGCGAAAGCGTGACGACGCGGCGGAAGCCGATGCGGTCCAGGGCTTGCGACAAGAAAAGTGCTGCAATCGGATCGGCCGGAAGTGCAGTAGAATTGGCGTCGTACCAAACGAAGCGCTTGTCTTGTCACTGACCCCAATCGAGCCGGACGACATCGAGGCGCTGGCGACGGGCGCCTGGATTCTCGGCGCCGGCGGCGGCGGCAATCCCTACCTCGCCCGTCTCAACCTGCGTCTCTTGTACGAGGCCGGCACGCGGGTCTCGCTGCTCGATCCGAAGGCGCTCGCCGACGACGACCCTGTCGCTGTCGTGGCGAGCGTCGGGGCGCCGCTCGTCGGCCGCGAGCGGCTGTCGGATCCGCAGCTGGCGACGCGGCCGCTGCTCGCCCTCCAGGATCATCTCAAGGGCGCCTTCCGTGCCGTGATGTCGGTCGAGGTCGGCGGCACCAATGCCTTGCAGCCGCTCATGGTGGCCGCGATGACCGGCCTGCCGGTGGTCGACGCCGATTCGATGGGACGCGCCTTTCCGGAGGCGCAGATGGCGAGCTTCGCCATCGCCGACCTGCCCATGCTGCCGCTTGCATTGTCGGATGTCCGGGGCAGCGACGTGATCATCCCGCGCGCCGCGAACCCGGGCTGGATGTCGCGGATCGCGCGCAAGGCGCTCGGCGAGATGGGGGCGGTCGCCGCCACCTGCCGCGGGCCACGGACAGGCCGCGAGATCAAGGCGTACGGCATCCTCTACAGCACGACCAAGGCCATCCGCATCGGCCGTGCTGTCCACGCGGCGCGCCGCCGCCGGGACGATCCGATTGCCGCCCTCGTCGAGGCGGAAGCGGGCGTGCTGCTGTTCAGAGGCAAGGTCCTGGACATCAGCCGGCGCACCACCGACAGCTTCCTGCGTGGCCGCGCCCGCATCGAGGGAGCCTACGGCGATCGCGGGTCGATCCTCGAGGTCGAGTTCCAGAACGAGTTCGCCGCTGCCTGGCGCGACGGCGAAGTGGCCGTGACGACACCCGACATCATCTGCGTTCTGGACAGCGAGTCCGGCGAGGCGATCGGCACGGAGATGATCCGCTACGGCCAGCGCGTCAGCGTCATCGTGCTGCCGCCGCCCGCCATCTTCCTGACGACACGGGGTCTCGCCGCCACCGGGCCCCGCGCGTTCGGTTACGACTTCGACTACACAACAGTGCTCGCCGACCAGGCGAAGGGCCTTTCGGTCCGCGGGGGCCCGTCGGAAGCGAGGTGATCTCGACGAGTCGAAGGGCTGGAAGGTGCCGCTGCCGCTTCTGGTCCTAGTCGACGTAAGCGATTGCCTGCTGCGTGCTCAGGAACTTCTCGCGCAGATGACCGCCAGAGGTGGTTGGCGGGTACTTCGGCGGGTTGGTGGCGCTGGCGCAGCCCGGCAGGCAGGACACGACGGCGTCGTAGTTGGGATTGTGGAAGAAGACGAGGGACTGGCGGCGGCTCTCGGCGGCGCGGTCGGGCGGTGGATTGACGACGCGATGCAGGGTCGAGACCCAGCGATCGTTGGTCCAGCGCGCCATCATGTCGCCGATGTTGACCACGAAGCAGTCGGGGACGTGGGGCACGTCGAGCCATGCGCCGGTCTTGCCCTGCACCTGCAGGCCGCCGGGCCGGTCCTCCGTCTTCAGGATGGTCAGGCTGCCGTAGTCGCTGTGCGCTCCGGCCCGGAGCTGACCTGGCGCCGGCGGAACCTGCGGCGCAGGATAGTTGCGCACCCGCAGACGGCTGATGTGGCGATCGATGCTGCTGTCGAAATAGTCCTCGGGCAACTCGAGGGCCAGCGCGAACAGATTCATCAGGTCGGCTGCCAGCCTGGACATCACCCGAAAGTAGCTCTCGTAGACCGATCGCAAGCCCGCCGGCCGTTCCGGCCACAGGTTCGGTGCGAAGTGTCGGCCGGCCGCCGGCGCGGTGTAGTAGGGCGTGTCGGCGACGTCGATCGGGCCGATCATCAGGCTCTCGTTCAGGTCGCCGTCGGCGTTGCCGCCGCGGCTGCGCACCAGGACCTCGGCCTTGAAGGGGATGTAGCCGCGCGTCACATCGGGCGCCGGCCGGACGATGCGCATCTTCTCCTCGACCGGCAGGTCGAAGAAGGCGCGGCTGGTGGCGTCCACCGCGGCGATCAGGTCGGCATCGACGCCGTGACCGGAGATCACCATGAAGCCGATGTCGCGGCAGATCCGGTCGACCTGCGCCGCCAGGACTAACCGGGCATTCCCGTCTCCCTGGCGGAAGGGTGAGATGTCGAGGACAGGAACCGCAGCCAGAGTCATTGCAAGCTCCCCTGAAATGCACCGGGGCGCGCCACGCCAGTGGCGCGATCGCGGTCGTCATGCGGAAAGCGCGCCACTGGAGTGGCGCGTCCCCGGCCATGAGCTGCTTCCACGCACCGTCACGGCGCCGTGGCGTTAGCTGCGCGAGAGGGCTCCCCTGGAATCGGCGAGCTGTCCGGAGCAAGCCATGTGCCAAGGCACGCTGTTTGCTCGGAGGGTCCTTGCCGCCGGGAGGCCGTCATGACCGAAGCCGATTTCATGCGCTACGCCATCGAGCTGAGCCGCCGCAAGATGCAGGAGATCGGCGCGGCCCCCTTTGCCGCCGTCATCGTCAAGGACGGGAAGATCGTCGGCGAGGGATGCAACACGGTGCTGCTCGACCACGATCCCACGCTGCATGGCGAGGTCGCGGCCATCCGTGATGCCTGCCGGCGCCTCGGCACGTTCGACCTGTCGGGCTGCGACATCTACACCAGCTGCGAGCCCTGCGAGATGTGCGTCGCCGCCATCTGGTGGGCGCGCCTCGACCGCGTCTTCTATGCCAACGCGCTGGCCGACACGGCGGCGATGATGCCGATCGACGGCCTGACCCACGATGTCGGGCAGCCGATCGGCAAGCGCTCGATCCCGGCCCGCCAGCTCATGGCGGGGGAAGCCTTCGCCGTCATCAAGGAGTGGGTCGATAGCGGCCAATCGGCCGCGCTGATGACCCGCCCGCAGCGCTGATCGCGGCGCAGAGAAGAGAAAAGGGAAGAAGCCATGTCCACGCTCATCCGCCAGGCCAGCATCATCGCCATGGACCAGGAGCACGGCAGCACGCCATTCGTCGGCGACATCCTCGTCGAGGCGGACCGCATCCGCGCGATCGGTCCGGACCTTGGGCCCACCGCGGCGGATACCGTGATCGATGGCCGCGACCGGCTGGTCATCCCGGGGCTCGTCAACGGTCACCTGCATTCCGGCGAGGCGCTGTTCAAGGGTCGCTACGACAACATGCCGCTCGAGCTCTGGATGCTCTATTGCTACCCGATCCTGGGCGGAAAGCCGCCGAGCGAGCGCCTGATCTATCTGCGGTCGATGGTCGTGGCGATGGAATCGCTGAAGAACGGCGTGACCACCGTCGTCGACGATGTCTACGAGCTCGGCGGACAGTCGCTGGACCAGCTGGGCCAGGTCTTCCAGGCCTATGACGATGCCGGGATGCGCGCCAACGTCTCTGGCCACATCATGAACCGGCCGTTCCTCGATACGATCCCGTTCGCCCACGAGATGCTGCCGGCCGACCTGCAGGCCAAGGCGAATGCCCTCGCCGTGCCCGGCGTGAGCGACTATCTCGATTTCTGCAAGGCCGCAGCTTCCCGCTTCCACGACCGGTCGGGCCGGCTCCGCTTCATGATCGCGCCGTCGGCGCCGCAGCGTTGTACCGAGCCCCTGATGCTGGCGGCCGACGAGCTGGCGCGGTCGATCGGATCGCCGTTCCATACCCACATCCTGGAAACCAAGACTCAGGCCGTGACCGGCCCCGAGTTCCACGGCAAGACGCTGATCCGCTACATGCACGATCTCGGCCTGCTGCACTCGGGCACCACGATCGCCCATTCGATCTGGGTGACCGACGAGGACATCGCCCTGATGGGCGATGCCGGCTGCTCGATCGTGCACAACGTCATCTCCAACCAGAAGCTCGGCGCCGGCATCGCGCCGCTGCGCAAGCTGCTCGATGCCGGGGTCAACGTCGCGCTCGGCTCGGACGGCATCTGCAGCAACGACACGGCCCGCATGTTCGACGTGATGCACGCGGCGGGGCTCCTGCACTCGGTCAGCTCACCCGACTACGACACCTGGATCGCCGCGTCCGAGGTGCTGGCGTGCGCGACCATCATGGGGGCCAAGAGCGCCCTTCTCGGGCACGAGACGGGGTCGCTGGAAGCCGGCAAGAAAGCCGACATGGTGATCCTCGATCTCAACAGCGCTTCGTTCACGCCGCGCAACGACCTGCGCAATCATCTGGTCTATTGCGAGAACGGCAGCTCGATCGAGTGGGTGATGGTGAACGGCGAGGTCGTGGTGAAGGACGGCCGGCTGGTCCGCGTCAACGAGGCCGACCTGTTGGCGGAGTTGCGCGAGGAATGGGCCGCCTACCGACCGGCCCACGCCGCCATCGAGGCGGAGAACGCGGTCTTCCATCCCTATTTCGCCGCCATCCACAAGCGCTGCACCAGCATGGATGTCGGGATCAACCGCTACGGCAGCGACATGCCGGCCTGGAAGGGCCACAACCGGCGCCTCAATTGACGGATCGTCATTGGTTGAAGCACCAAAGAATGACCTCACCCTGAGGAGCGGCCGCAGGCCGAGTCTCGATTCGGGCGAAGTAACCTTCGCCCTTTGGTCGGCAACCAACGTGCCTCACCCCACCCTTCGAGACGCCACGCTAGGCGTGGCTCCTCAGAGGACGTGACTTTATTGAATTCTGTCGTCCCTCTCCTGTCATCCTGAGCGCAGCGAAGGATCTCATCGCCAGAAGTTCCAAAGTAAAAGTTCGCGGCAGCGACCTCATCAATCGCCCAAAAGCGACTATCGAAAAAGTCACAGGCTCTCAGGGTGAGGTTTCCACTTGAAGCAATCACGCTCTAGCTGGTGGCCGAGCGGTAGCGCGACAGCAGGATCGGGAACAGCAGCAGCTCGACGCCGATCAGGGACAGCACCGACAATCCGAACACGATGCTGCCCACCGCGTTCAGCGACGGATCGACCGAGCCCACGATGTAGGCATAGACGGCGACCGGCAGGGTCTGCTCGAAGCCGGAGACGAACCAGGCGATGATGAACTCGTCGAAGGAGAAGGTGAAGGCGAGGAGCCAGCCGCCGGCAATCCCGGGAAGCGTGAACGGCAGAACGACCTTGTAGAGCGTCTGCAGGTCGGTCGCACCGAGATCCCAGGCGGCTTCCTCGAGCGAGGCAGGCATCTGGCCGAGTCGCAGCTGGATCACCGCCATGGCCGGCGCCGTCACGATGACCACGTGGGTCAGGATCACGCTCAGCAGCTGGCCCTGCAGGCCGATGCGCGACAGCAGGCCCAGGAAGGCGACCCCGAGGATCAGCGGCGGGATCAGCACGGGAAGGACCAGCAGGACCGAGAAGGCGCCCTGGCCGCGAAACCGGAAGCGGTGGAGGGCATAGGCGGCGAGAAACCCCAGGATGCAGCCGCCTGTCGCCGCCAGCGGCGAGACGATCAGGCTGTTGCGCAGGGCTTCCAGCAGCGTCCCGTCGGTGAACAGCTTGCCGTACCATTGCAGGGTCCAGCCTTGCCCCGGGATGCTGGCGAACTGTCCCTTCTGGAACGAGAACACGATCATGGTGGCGATCGGCAGCACCAGGAAGAGGTAGCCGATCGCCATGTACAGGCGGCCGGCGACTCGCCACCAGCGACCGTCGGCGGCAAGCGGATCGGGCCGTATGACGGACGCCATCTCAGCCCGCGTCGATCTTGTTGCGGTCAGCCAGCGCCGCGCCGGCCGCCAGCATCAGGATCATGACCAGCACCAGGATCATCGCCAGGGCCGAGGTCCGCGGCAGGTTGGTCGAGCTCGCGTACTCGCTCATGATCATGTTGGAGAACAACGGAACCGAGCCCAGGACCGATTTACCGGCGCCGCCGCCCAGCAGCGCGCCCGCGAGCACGTCGCCGAAGCTCACGATGGCGGCGAAGCTGGCGCTCACCAGCAGCCCGGTCCGGCTCATCGGCAGGATGACGCGGCGAAAGGCCTGCCAGCGCGTGGCGCCGAGATCGCGCGCTGCCTGGATCAGGTCGCGATCGATGTTGGCCACGGTGACGTAGAGGATCACGATCAGGATCGGGGCCAGATAGTGGATCAGCCCGATCCTTGTCGCTGACTGCGTATAGATCAGGCTGACCTGGAAGCTCTCCAGACCGGCCCAGGCGAGGCCGGAGTTGATGATCCCTTTGTTGGCCAGCAGGATCTGCCAGGAAAAAAGGCGCAGCACGTAGCTGCTCCAAAATGGGGCAACCGCCAGCATAAGAAGCAGGCGATGGCGCGACAGCGGCGCCAGATAGACGATCGCCAGCACCATCGGATAGCAGACCAGCACGGCCAGGAAGGCGGTGCTGAGGGACACCCACAGCGACTGCGCGATGGCCAGCGCATAGTTCGACTTGGCGAACATGTGCTGGGCGATGTCGAGGTAGTTCTCGAGCGAGAATGCCGGGACGACCTGGAAGTCCTCGACCAGCCAGAATCCAAGCATGATGAGAAAGGCGAGCGGGGCCACGAAGAAGGCAGCCGAGTAGAGCAGAGGCAGCCCGATCCCCAGGACCTTCATCGGGCTCGTGACTTTGCCGCTGCCCGCCTCCGGCACGGCACCGGGCAGGGCCCCGCTGGCGAGGGACGCGACCACGATCAGGCTCCCAGCGCCACGTACGACCGGCCTCCCGGGATGTTCTCGACACCCGGCACGATGCCCGGCCGCAGGACGACGGTGTCGCCGGGCGACCAATAGAGCTGCATTGCCATGTTGATGGCGGTCCGTTCGGTCTGGCTGAACGGCTCCTGCGCCACCATCTTCACCTCGACGCCTGCCGCGGTCTCCAGATGGTAGATCACCTGCGAGCCTGTGAACTCCCGTCCGGACAGGACGGCATTCAGGCTGTTCTCGGCCACGGTGCCGGCCGGCTTGCTCCCGATCTTGTCGGCCTGGACCACGAGCGAAACAGTGGAGCCTTTGCCGGGCGGCCGCTCACCCGCAGCGGCGCTGATGACGGCGTCGGCGCACTGCACCTTGATCAGCCCGCCTTCCACGTCGACGACCTTGCCGTCGAAGATGTTGTTGCTGCCGACGAACTCGGCCACGAAGTGCGTCTTCGGTTGGGTGTAGATCTCCTCGGGCGGCCCGTACTGCTCGATCCGGCCCCTGTTCATCACCACGACCCGGTCGGCCATGGAGAAGGCCTCGCTCTGATTGTGCGTGACGTAGAGGAAGGAGATTCCGAGCCGTTGCTGCAGGCGCTTCATCTCGCTCTGCATGCGGATGCGCAGATGCGCGTCGAGCGCGCTCAGCGGCTCGTCGAGCAGCAGGATCTCCGGTTCGGTGACGAGCGCACGGGCAATCGCGACGCGCTGCTTCTGTCCACCCGAGAGCTGGCCGATGCGGCGGTCGAGGAACTGGCCGAGCTGCACCAGGTCGGCGATCTCGTCGACCTTGGCCTTGACCTTCGCCTTGTCGTGCCGACGCAGCGTCAGGCCGAAGGCGATGTTCTGGCGCACGTTGAGATGGGGAAACAGCGCGAAGTTCTGCCACACCAGGCGGGTGCTGCGCTTGTGGACCGGCAGCGCCGAGATGTCCTGGCCGCGCAGCAGGAGCTGGCCGCTCGACATCGATTCGAGGCCGGCGACGATGCGCAGCAACGTGGTCTTGCCGCAACCGCTCGGCCCCATGATGGCGACGAACTCGCCGCGCTCGATGGCGAGATCGACGCGCTCGAGGGCGACGAAATCGCCGAAGCTCTTGGCGATGCCGCGAAGCTCGAGATCGACCTGCGGCGGGGCAATGTCGGAAATCGCGTTCATGCGGATAGCGGCGCCATTGAACAGGGCCGCTCTTCTCTTGTCATCCTGAGCGCAGCGAAGGATCTCATCGCCAGAAGTTCCAAAGTGCACGCGTACCAAGCGGCGATGAGGTCCTTCGCTGCGCTCAGGACGACAGAAAAATTCGTACTCCGAGAAACTCCGGGAGGTTGCCTCTTCATCAGGATGAAGATCTTGTTGGGCCTTCGGCTAAAGTCAGCGCCCATGGGGGCACCTGCCGGCACCTCGCCCTCACCCCTTGCTGGTCTTGAACTCGTTGTAGATCGCGATCCAGGCCTTGTCCGGCTGCTTCACCGGCAGGCCGCGCGGCACACTCTTGTCGATCAGCGTCTCGACCAGCATCTTGCCGGGGTTCTTCGGATCGGGAACGTAGCTCATCAGCTTGGTCTGCTCCTCGTTCCAGAACTTGGTGACCTTCATGTTCGGCGCCCGCGCCTTGAATCCCTTGGTGTAGACGAGCTCGGACTGGACGCGCGCGCCGCTCATGTACTCGATCCACTTGAGCGCCAGCTCCTTGTTCCTGCTGTCGGCGCAGAGCGCGGCGGCCTCGCTCCAGCGGATACTGCCCTCGTCGGGCACGGTCGAGGCGAAGTTCTTGTGGCCGGCGCCGATCAGGGTGATCTCCATGTCGCCGGTCGGCGTCACCCAGGCGTCCTCGTTGATCAGGGCGTTGACCAGCCCTTGATTCTGCTCGCTGAACACGCTGATCTGCGGGCGCAGCTTGAACAGCCACGCCTTCACCTTGGCGAGGTCGCCGTCGGAGATGTCGTAGGGCGTCTGGTTGTTGGGCATCACGGCCAGGCTGGCGTTGCTCATGTTCGGCAGGTACCAGTCGAACAGCGCCACCTTGCCCTTGTATTTGGGCAGGAACAGCGAGTTCCAGGTCTTCGCCTCTTCCTCGGTCATGTACTTGGTGTTGTAGGACAGGCCGTAGAAGCTGAAGCGTGTCGGAACAGCCCACATCTTGCTGTCCGGCGCGCGCAGCGGCGCGAAGTCGCGGTACTTGGGATGGTAGTCGGCGAGGTTGGGAAAATCGGCCGGCTTCAGTGGATCGAGCGCCTTCTGGGCCGTCAGCTTCTGGACATACTCGGCGTCGCTGATGATGGCGTCGAACGTGCCTTTCGGCGATTGCGCGAAGAACTGCAGCATCTGCTCGCCGCCGATGTAGGTCTTGAACTCGACCTTGCAGTCGTTCTTCTGCTCGAACTCCTCGATGACCGGCTTCTCCTCGTAGCCCGGCCAGCACAGCACCCGCATGCGGCCGGCGGCGTGAGCCGTGCGGCTGAAGATCGTGAGCCCGCTCGACGCGGCGACGCCGGCAGCCGTCGCGGCTCCGAGAAATCCGCGTCGTGTCGTCTTCGCGCCGAACGACCTGATTGGAGTGACGCCCTGCTTTCGTGTCGCCATGTCCGCCTCCTCGATCGCTGATCGACGTACCTGCCGCTTGTGCAGGCAGCCCTTCGGATGCCGAGATACGACGCAAATTCCGTGCCGCGGATGACGGATGATCATCAATGGGCGTGGCCGTAGCGATGGATGTGGTACGGCGCCTTGGACAACCCGACGCAGAAGCTTCCGACCAGGCCTTCGAGCTGCGCGCCGAGCGCCTTGGCGCCCTCGTTCAAGTTCGCTAGCTGCGCGCGGGCGGCCTCGCAATCGCGCGCCAGCCTGGTCATGTCGCAGCCGACCTTGCGCCCGCGCTCCACCACCATTTTGCCGCCGACCATCACGGCATCGACGCTGGTACCGTCCTCGGTCAGGACCAGCTGGTTGGTGGGGTCGTTGATCGGGATCCAGTTCACCTTCTCGAGATCCAGGAAGACGATGTCGGCCTTGTAGCCGGGCAAGAGGCGACCGATCTTGTCGAAGCCGAGTGCCCGCGCGCTGCCGACGGTCGCGGCGTTCAGCACTTCCTCGGAGCGCAGCCACCTCGTGTAGTCCGGCCCCTGCACGTTCGACACCATCGAGGCGCAGTGCATGGCTTCGTACATGTTCTGGTTGTCCGAGCAGTTGGCGGAATCGGTGCCGATGCCGAGATTGACGCCGAGCTCCAGCAGGCGCCGGGCGTTGGCGATTCCCGACCCGAGGCGCATGTTGCTTCCCGGATTGTGGGCGACCGAGCAGCCGTGATCGGCCAGCCGCCGCATGTCGTCGTCGTCGAGCCAGACGCCGTGGGCCACGGTGAAGTCCGGCCCCAGCAGCCCCAGCTTGTCGACATGGGCGGTGAGCGTCGTTCCGTAGCGCTTCAACGCGGACACCGCCTGAACCTTCGACTCGGCCACATGGCTGTGCAGGACGACTCCATAGTCGCGCGCCAGTCGCGCCGAGCCGACGATCAGGCCGTCGCTGCAATGAAGGGGAATGATCGGGGCGACACCGAGCCGGACCTGCTCGCGATCGTGCTTCCAGCCGTGCAGGGACTCCCGCATCATCGCGAGCGTGCTCTCGTAGGGCGCCTCGTCGTAGGCGGCGACCTCGCGGCGCAGCCGGTCGGGCAGGGACTCCAGCAACCCGGGTATGGCCTGGTAGAAGGAGAGATCGGCCAGCATGGGCGCCACCACGGCGCGCATGCCGGCATCGGCATAGGCCTGGCCGATGGCGCTGATCTCCTCGACCGAGGCGGTCGGATAGCCGAACGTCAAGTCGTAGGCGGCCGTGCAGCCCTTGAGGAGCATCTCCACGGCGCCGAGATAGGTGTTGAGGTACTTGTACTCGAGGCTCTGGTTGGCCATGAAGCCGGCCGCGCCGACCCACAGGAGCTCGAGCGACCAGCGATCCGCCGTGCCCTTGCTGAGATTGCCCATGCCGTGGGTATGCGCATTGATGAGGCCGGGATGGAGCAGCCGCGCCCCGGCATCGAGCAGGCGCGCGCCGGACGGCGCCGGCATGCCGGGCGGGCCAATCTCGGCGATGCCGTCGCCGATCACCAGGATGTCCGAAGGCGCGGCGGTGTGGCGGTCTGCGTCGATCAGCCGACCGCCGCGAATGATGATCTTCTCTGGGCTGGGCACGGCGACGCTCCGATGGAGGACGGGCATCGTGCCGCGCAGCAAGCAGCGTGCCACTTGCCTGGCTCGAGAATATAGCCAGCAGTTTGCAAGGACTCGTTTGATCTCCTGCCGCGGATGAGCTCAGCCACAGATGAACACGGATGCACACAGATCGCTCGAGGCGCGAGGTTCAGGCTGTGGCTCTCGACGCGGGCCTGCCGACCTTCGTCAATTGGCAGAGGCACACTCGCATTGGGCATCTGTGTTCATCCGTGTTGATCTGTGGCTACTCTCTTCGGCGGACGGTGCGCGGCGGCCCAACCCAGCAGTAGAGCTCCCAAAGATTGTCGTCGGGATCGCTGAAATAGGCGGCATGGGCGTGCCACGGATAAGTCCGCGGCGGCGACCGGAAGACGACGCCGCGTGCGGCAAGATGGCCATAGGCGTCATCGACCGCTACCGTCGAGTCGAGGCGGATGGCCAGCATCGCATGCGGTCCGCGGCGCGGCCCCTCGGCGAAGGCGAGGGCACGCCGGACATCCGTCTCCTCCCACAACGCCAGGATCGTGCCCTCCATCCAGAACTCGGCGAAGCCGCTATCGAGCCGCTTCAGCTCGAGATCGAGCTTGTCACGATAGAAGGCGATCGCACGCTGCAGATCGGACACGAACAAGGCGACGTCGGTTATTCCCTTCAATCCAGCCAGAGACATGGTAGCCAACTCCCGTCCGCTGCTGCCGCCCAAGCAATCTCCTTGCCGGCGGTCTGGCCTCGGTCTTGCTGCGAACGATGGGTGAGGCAATGAAACGGAGACGACGCACGCCATGCTCGACCTGATCGTGCGGAACGCCACCCTCGGCGACGGCCGGCGTGGCATCGATGTCGGTGTGCAGGCGGGGCGCATCGTGGCGGTCGAGCCGAACCTGCAGGCGACGGCGGGCCAATCGATCGACGCGCAGGGCCTCCTGCTCTCTCCTCCCTTCGTCGACTCGCATTTCCACATGGATGCGACCCTGTCGGTCGGCCTGCCGCGCCGAAACCGTTCCGGGACCCTGCTCGAAGGGATCGCGCTGTGGGGCGAGCTGAAGCCGACCCTGACCGGGGAAGCGATCGTCGAGCGGGCGCTGGCCTATTGCGATTGGGCAGTGGCGCAGGGCCTGCTGGCGATCCGCAGCCACGTCGACGTCTGCGATCCTCGCCTGCTGGCGGTCGACGCGCTGCTCGAGGTCAGGAAGAAGGTGGCGCCGTACATCGATCTGCAGCTGGTCGCCTTTCCCCAGGATGGCCTGTTTCGCTTCCCGGGAGCGCTGGATCTGCTGAAGGAGGCGCTCCGCCGAGGGATCGACGTCGTGGGCGGCATCCCTCATTTCGAGCGCACGATGGAAGACGGCCGCGCGTCGGTCCGCACGCTGTGCGAGATCGCGGCGGCCGAGGGGCTGCTCGTCGACATGCACTGCGACGAGACCGACGATCCGATGTCGCGCCACGTCGAGACGCTGGCCGCGGAAGCCGTGCGCCTCGGCCTGCAGGGACGCATCGTGGGATCGCATCTCACCTCGATGCACAGCATGGACAACTACTATGTCTCGAAGCTCATTCCCCTGATGGCCGAGGCGAATCTCGGCGTGATCGCCAATCCGTTCGCCAACATGGTGCTGCAGGGGCGGCACGACAGCTACCCCAAGCGGCGCGGCATGACCCGCGTGCCCGAGCTGATGGCGGCGGGGCTCACTGTGGCGCTCGGCCAGGACAGCACGATGGACCCATGGTAAGGCCTCGGCAGCGGCGACATGCTCGACGTCGCCCACATGGCGATCCATGTGGCGCAGATGACCAGCCTCGATGCCATGGCGGCGTGCTTTGCGGGGGTGACCGGGAACGCCGCGCGGCTGCTCCACCTCGACGGCTATGGCCTCGCTGCAGGCTGCAAGGCCGACATGGTCCTGCTGGACGCGAACGACCCGGTCGAGGCGATCCGGCTGCGTGCCACTCGCCTCAAGGTCATTCGCGCCGGCAAGGTCATCGCCGACGCCCCGAGAGCCCGCACGTCCCTCACCCTGCCCGGCCGTCCCGCCGAGATCTCGTTCTCGTGGCCGCCGAAGGCGTAAGTTAATCCTCTCCTCCCCAGCTCCGCTGGGGAGACCCCCAGCACGCCGGCGCGCACCACGATGCTGAGAAAATGGTGGCGCTGCGAGAGGGAAGCTCATGG
>LNFM01006405.1_pt1 | contig 34662 bp, 31 predicted proteins | sample 596031 | NCBI WGS metagenome assembly LNFM01 (sample SAMN04254537, study PRJNA301005) | activated carbon metagenome | isolation source: dual media filters at the Ann Arbor, Michigan drinking water treatment plant | place: USA: Ann Arbor
CGCCCCGGCGAAGCTCGCGCCGGCCGTGATGCCGACGAAGATGCCCTCTTTCTGCGCCAACTCCATGCTCATCTTGAGCGCGTCAGGGCCGGGAATACGGATGATGCGATCGATGACTTTCATATCGACAACATCGCCCGTCAGCTTCGGAATGAAATCGGGAGTCCAGCCCTGCATCGGATGGGGCTTGAATGCAGGATGGGGTGCTGCAGCCGAACCATCCGCATGGCGCTCCTGTGCGATGCCGCTCGTGAGCAATTGCGCATCCTCCGGCTCGCACACGATGATTTTCGTGTTCGGCATCTCCTTTGCGAGCACGCGCGATACGCCCTTCAAGGTGCCGCCGGTGCCGTAGCCCGTCACCCAGTAGTCGAGCTTTTCGCCCTTGAAATCGTCGACGATCTCGCGCGCCGTGGTGCGCGAGTGCATGTCCGCATTGGCTTCGTTCTCGAACTGACGCGTAAGGAACCAGCCGTGCGCCTTGGCGAGTTCGACGGCCTTGGTGACCATCGCGACGGCGCGTCCCGCAGCGGGAGTCACGACCACTCTGGCGCCGAGAAAGCGCATCAACCGGCGCCGTTCGACGCTGAACGGCTCGGCCATCGTGACGACCAGCGGATAGCCCTTCTGGGCGCACACCATCGCGAGGCCGATGCCGGTGTTGCCACTGGTCGCTTCGATCACCGTCTGCCCCGGCTTGAGTTCGCCGGATTTCTCGGCCGCCTCGATCACGCCGAGGGCCAGGCGATCCTTGACCGAGCCGAGCGGATTGAAGGCCTCGACTTTGACGTAGAGGTTTATGCCGGCTGGTCCCAGCTTGTTGACCCGCACAACCGGAGTGTTGCCGATCGTTCCGAGAATGTTTTCGAATTTTGCCATGTGTGCCTCCTTGTGGGCTACCTGCAATTGGATGCCATGATAAGACGCCCAAGTTTCTTGATCGGCAAGGTCGTGAATTCGGTCAAATCGTCATTTTTTGCGCGGATCGTCGGCCGGATCGACGTAGGTGATGCCCCATGGCCCAACACTGTGGATCTGGACGATGGTCTCCTCCGCCGTCCAGGCAAAGTGACGCGTGCCGGGCTGCATGATCGCAAACGCGCCTTGTGTCAGTGCTTTCGTCTTCGTCGTGTCGAGTTTGTCTCCGGCGCCCATGTGGAACGTGCCGGATAGGACGGTGACGTGCTCGATAACGGGGTGCGTGTGCGCGGGCAGGCGGTAGTTTGCCGGGAACTTGATCCGAGCGGTGATGGGCCCCGCATTGCTGAGGGGCCCTTCGATCACGGCAATTTGGGCGCCAGCGGGCAATGATGGCACTGGCGACCATTTCAGGTCGGCCGGCACGATCATCACGTGATCGGCGTGATGTTGCGCGTGAACCGGCAACGGCGCGCTGAACAGATAGGCACTGATAAGTGCAAACGCAAAGAATGCGATCGTGGCAATCAAACGCGGTGCTCGGGACATAGCGAACGCCTCCAATACATTTGAGTACGAATAAGTTGGGCGCGACGATCTCGATCAGCGCCGCGTAATGACGACCTCGAGATATTCGCTCGGGACGACCATCGAGCTGTCGCCCGAAACGTTGAAGCGCCCGATCAGCGCGATCATATCGGCGTGCAAGGCTGCTTGCTTCTGCGGCTCGGCGTCGAGTGCGGCGAACGCCTTGAGCGTTGGGCCGTAGTAGGTCTTGAAGATCTCCATGAAGTGCTCGGCCGAGCGGTAGCGGAAGGCGAACGTGCGCGACTCGGCTTTGATCGAGGTGGCCGCCGGGCCGAACAACTCCGCCATGCGCTCACGCTTGCCCCACAATGCCGGGGACTTCACGCCTGCAGGCGGCGGCAGGTATTGGCCGAGCGTCTTGAAGAGCTGTCCGATAAACCCTTCCGGCGTCCAGTTGGCGAGGCCGATCTTGCCGCCGGATCGGCACACGCGAACCATCTCGGCCGCTGCCTGCTCCTGGTTCGGCGTGAACATGACCCCGAATGTCGAGACGACCGCGTCGAACGAACCGTCGGCAAACGGAAGAGCTTCGGCATCGGCGGCGCGGAAGTCGATTTTCAGCCGATCCGCATTTGCGCGCTCACGGCCACGCTCGAGCAGCGCCGGCACGTAGTCGGTGGACACGACATCACACCAACGGCGCGCCGCTGCGAGCGAGACGTTGCCATTGCCGGCGGCGACATCGAGCACCATTTGGCCAGAACGGAGGTCGAGCGCTTCACAGAGCGCCTCGCCGACGATTTGGAGCGTGGTGCCGACAATTGCGTAGTCGCCCGAGGACCAGGCGCCCTGCTGGCGGGTTTTCAACGCGCCCAGGTCTGGTTGGCCGGCGACAGAATTTTGACTGTTGATTGAAGGAGATGTAACCATGGTATGCCTCCGCTTTGACGGTTTTATAGGCGGGGGATCCGCCGTTATTCTTCGATTGCGAAAACTGATCTCTGACGTCCGACACGACCGTTATGTCGTGAGGATCGATTTTGACGATACGACCCGCCCGTGGAGACGATCGTGGTAGCCAGCGTGGAAAAGCGCGTGGAAACGGATGACGCGGGGACGCTGATCGCCGCGCCAAACCTTCACATCCGGCTGCTCGGTCCGATGACGGTCCGCCGCGCTGGCGTCGCGATCGCGCTGCCATCCTCACGCAAGCTACGCGCGTTGTTTGCGTATCTCGCCGTGGCGCCGCAGCCCGTGCCACGGAGCCGGTTGTGCGAGCTGCTGTGGGATGTGCCAAACGATCCGCGCGGGGAGTTGCGTTGGTGCCTCAGTAAATTGCGCCGGGTGCTCGACGATCCTGACCGGCGACGTGTCGAGACGGACGCCGATACGGTCTGCCTCGATCTGTCGGATTGCGCCATCGACGTGGCGGACGTCACGCGTGCTGCGAGTGACGGCATCGAGACGCTCGACGAAGAAGAGCTGCTCGTCTTGTCCCGCTATTTCGTCGGGGAGTTTCTTGACGGCATGGAGTTCGATCGTAGCCCGCACTTCAACGCTTGGATAGCGGCGGAGCGCCGCCGCTTCCGTGGTCGACACGTTGCAATCCTCGAGCAGCTCGTTCGGAAAGCGCCCGGCGAGGGCCTGTTTGGTCACTTGGAAAAGTGGCTCCAACTCGCGCCGTTCGACCGTAGCGTCCACGAGATTCTGCTCAAGGCGCTCGCCCGCGACGGCCGCCTATCCGAAGGTGAAAAGCATCTCGCGGCGACGGCGCGGCTGTTCGAATCGGAGGGATTGGATGCCGCACCGATCCGGGAAGCGTGGCGGACTGCGCGGGCACAGGCGGCAACGCTGACCTCCTCAGCGACCACAGCGCCCACGACGTTGCCGGCCGCGGCTTCCGGGGGCGCGTCGGGATCCGCGGACTCGCCAACCGCGGTTGCTCCTGTCGCGTCCCGTCGCGCCTCGATCGCAGTGATGCCGCTCGCCAGCCGTGCCGGTCTGCGTGTCGGCTATGCTGACGGCCTCGTGCATGATGTCATTACGCGGCTCGCCAAGCTGCGCAGCCTTTTCGTCATCGCCCAGGGGACAGTGTTCGCCCTGCATGAGCGCAGTGTCGCCCCGGAAGCCGCCGGTCGCGCGTTGAACGTCGACTATATCGTCACCGGATGGGTCCAGACCGATGGCCCCAACGTGACCGTGGCCGTTGAATTGACCGAAACCCGGACTGCTCGCATCGTTTGGACGGAGGTCTTCAGCCGCAAGCTCGACGACGCCTTTCTCGTGCTCGACGAAATTGGTAACCGCATCGTCGCGTCGATCGCCAGTGAGATCGAGACCGCCGAGCGCAACCGCGCGATCCTCAAACCGCCGTCGTCGCTGGATGCATGGGAAGCGTTTCATCGCGGCCTCTGGCACATGTACCGGTTCGAAAAGATCGACAACGACCGGGCACGGCAATTCTTCGAGATGGCAGTGCGTCTCGATCCGACCTTCGCCCGCGCCTATGCAGGGCTTTCATTCACACACTGGCAGAACGCATTTCAGGGGTGGGCGCCGCGCGAGAAAGAGATCGATCGCGCATTCGACTTTGCCGGCCAGAGCATGATGGCGGATGACCGCGATCCGAGTGCACACTGGGCCATGGGACGGGCGCTGTGGCTGCGTGGTCGACAGGATCAGTCCATCGCCGAGCTGGAAATGGCGGTCGATCTCAGTCCGAACTTCGCGCTTGGCTATTACTCGTTGGCGTTTGTCCAGGCGCAAGCGGGCGATGCGCAGGCCGCGATCGGCGCGGCCGATCACTCGCGCCACCTTAGTCCATACGATCCGATGCTGTTCGCGATGCTTGCCAGTCGCGCGTTGGCTCTCGTGCGCCTCGGCAATTTTTCCGGGGCCGCCGAGTGGGCGACCAAGGCGGCGGCGCGCCCCAACGCTCATCCGCACATCCTTGCCATCGCCGGATATTTCCTCGCGTTGGACGGCCGGCTGGACGAGGCGCGCGCGTATGCTGCCGCCGTCCGCCGAACGAGACCCGACTATTCCGTCGATGATTCCCTCAGCGCCTTCCGAATGGAGCGCCAGGCGACGGTGTTGTTCCGCAAGGGCGCCCGGCTGGTCGGCATGGCGTAACGTTCTCGGGCGCCCAATTGCTGGCCAACATCAGTCGCCCGCGTTGCGCTTCGCTTCGGCGGCGATCCGCTCTTCCTGCGCCTTGAGTTCGGGCGTCATTGCTTCGCCGAAATCGCACATCTCAAACACCGGGCGGATTTCGAGATCGCAATCTTCCTCGTGCGGATTGGGACAACGCTTCGCCCAGGCGATGGCCTCGGCAAGATCCTTGACCTTCCAGATCCAGTAGCCGGCAATCAGTTCCTTGGTCTCAGCAAAGGGACCGTCGGTCACGGTGCGGTTTTTGCCCGCGAAGCGAACGCGCGCTCCATTGCTGGTCGGATGTAGTCCCTCGCCGGCAAGCATGATGCCCGCCTTGACTAGTTCCTCGTTGAAGCGACCCATCTCGGTGAGCAACTGTTCGCTCGGCATCTCGCCCGCTTCCGATGCCGTGCTCGCCTTGACGATAACCATGACTTTCATCACGTCCTCCTGTTCGATTCCCGGCCGTTTTGGCGCTGATGAAGCGCCCTACAGCATGAAGACGATTGCAAAGTAGGCCGCCCGACATTTGCGGCGATAAATTAGGCGCGACCAAGTGGGGTCCCTGACCCGCGCGCGTCTCGACGGCTGCTGTCGCCCTTTTGCGCTTGGCCCCGTTGCGGTGATGCGCAACAGTGCGCGGCCCGCATTGTCCATCCGACGAAGGTACGGTGACCATGAAGTGCCTGCTGGTGGCCGACCTCCACTACGCGCTGAAGCAGTATGACTGGCTTTTGAATGCGGCACCGGACTTTGATGTCATTATCATCGCCGGCGATCATCTCGACCTCTCATCGCATGTACCCCGCCCCGCACAGATCGTCGTCGTGCTGAAATACCTGCAACGGCTGCGCTCGCTTGCGACGCTCGTGACGTGCTCCGGCAACCACGATCTGGATGCCCTCACCGCGGAGGGCGAGAAGACGGCAGGATGGTTCTCCGACATCCGCAACATGGGAATTTCGGCCGACGGCGATTCCACGATGATCGACGGCACCCTCTTCACCATTTGCCCATGGTGGGATGGCCCCGTCACCCGCGCGGCAGTTAGTGCGCAGCTCGCTCGCGACGCGGCGAAAGAGAAGAAGCGATGGGTGTGGGTGTATCACGCGCCGCCTGCCGACTCGCCGACAAGCTGGGATGGCAAGCGCTCCTTCGGCGACAAGGAGCTGACGCAATGGATTGCCGAATATCGCCCGGATTTCGTTTTCAGCGGCCATGTTCACTACGCGCCGGTCCAACCGGGCGGCTCATGGATCGACAGAATCGGTTCGACGTGGATTTTCAACGCCGGCTACCAGCTCGGCCCGATGCCGGCTTGCGTCGTGATCGACACCGACGAGGAAGCGATCCTGTGGTTCTCGACGACGCGTCTCGAACACGCGCGTCTCAGCGCTCATGAGTCGCGCGAGGTCGAGCGAATCACGGAGATCCCAGCGTGGTTCACAGCCGCGGATCGGATTCTTGGTCTGGCCCCGCGATGACCTCTTGCCGTTGCTGGTGAAGCAGGGTTCCGAGCACCTCGTCGACCATACTGAGATGGTCGCCGTGCTCGGCGTACTGCCGCTTCAAATCGGCGAGATAACCCGTGACGCATTGCAGCCGTAAGGCCAGCAGCGCCGCGATGTGGTGAAGAACCTCCGGCGCGGATCGCAGAAATTCATCGACGTTAGTAACCTGGAAGGCGCGGCTTGGACGCAGCGCCTTGACCGCGGCTGTATGCGGGGCGTCGAGGAGGAACGACATCTCGCCGAAGACCGACCCTGCCGTCGAGATGTTGGCGATCTGGACGCCGCCGTGTGACACCTCGAGTTCGCCGTCGATGAGAATGTAGAGCTTGCCCGACTTGTCCCCTTCAGCGAGCAAGACCGTTCCCGGCGCAAATTGGACCTCGGGAAGCCCGGCGCACTTATCGAGGATGTCGTTCATCGTGCGATCAGGCTCCTGGAGGATGTCGAGCAAGTATCCCCGGCGCCCGCACTGCCGTCGAGCCTGACTTCCAGTCATTCGAGAGGGTTTTGCTGCCGCTCGATGACGCGTTTCACCTCCCTCGCGGAAGCCCGTTATCGACCCGCTTGCGTTTTTGCTGCACTGCACACAAAATGCTGCATGGCCGACAAACCGCTGCGCATATTGGTCATTGATGCAAATTCCATCCGCGCGTCCATCATCGAGGATGGCCTGCGCGAAGCGGGCTACAGTTCCGTCATTGTGCTGACCGACGCCACGGCTGCCGTCCGTCGGATCGTCGAGATCGACCCTGACGTGATCTTCATCGACCTCGAAAATCCAAACCGCGACCAGCTCGAACATATGTTCCAGGTCTCGCGTGCCGTTAAGCGCCCCGTGGCGATGTTTGTCGACCAGTCCGACCAGGCCTCCATCGAAGCGGCAATCGATGCGGGCGTGTCGGCCTACATCGTTGATGGCCTCAAGAAAGAGCGCGTCAAAACCATCCTCGACATGGCCGTCAGCCGCTTCAACGCCTTCGACCGCCTGCGGCAGGAACTCGACGCGGCGCGCAGCGAACTGGCCGACCGCAAGCGCATCGACCGCGCCAAGGCCATCCTGATGAAGACGCGCGGCATGACCGAGCCGGACGCCTACGCGCTCCTGCGGCGCACAGCGATGAACAAGAACAAGCGCATCGTCGACATTGCCGAAAGCCTGATCACGGCGGCCGGTCTGCTCGGCGAGGAGGACGGGGCATGAACCGCGCAACGCGATCGAGCGATCCAAATCTCGTCCGCATGGGCTTTATGCCGCTCACGGACTGCGCGCCAGTCGTGGCTGCAAGCCTGCTCGGTTTCGCGGAGGCCGAGGGGTTGAAGGTGTACCTCTCCAGAGAGGCATCGTGGGCGACGTTGCGCGACCGCATTGCCGTGCGCCATCTCGATGCCGCCCACATGCTTGCGCCCATGCCGATTGCGGCGTGCCTTGGCCTGACGCCTCTTCCCGATCGCCTCATCGTACCGCTGATGCTCGGTTTTGGCGGCAACACGATCACGGTCTCTCGGACGCTGTGGGCTGATTTGAAGGCGGCCGGCGCCCCGACGCACCTCGAAGCCGAGGGAACGGCGCGTGCCCTCGCCGATGTTGTCGCGCAGAGGAAGCGTCGAGGAGCGGCCAAGCTCGTCTTTGCCGTCGTCCATCATCACTCGGCGCACACCTATCAGCTCTCATATTGGCTCGCCGCCGCGGGCATCAAGCCGAATGTGGAGATCGATATTGTCGCTGTGCCGCCGCCGCTCATGCCGGCCGCGCTTGCCGCTGGTCAGATCAGTGGCTTCTGCGCCGGAGAACCATGGGGCAGGATGGCATCTGTTGCCGGTTCTGGCCGCTGCGTTACGACGAACGTCGCTATTTGGCGCGCGAGCCCCGAGAAAGTTCTCGGCGTGGCGCAGGATTGGGCTGAGGAAGATCCCGAGCGCCACTTCCGCTTGATCCGCGCTGTCTACAAGGCGGCTGTGTGGTGCGACGATCCGGCAAACCGCGAAGAACTGGCGCAGCTTCTCTCGCGCCCCGAGATCTTCGATCTGCCCGCTTCGATCCTCCACGCCAATCTTGACGGCCGCATCATGATCGATGACGGCGAGGATAGCCGTGTCGGGGGCTTCCTGAATTTCTCCAAGTCCGCGGCGAACTTTCCGTGGAAGAGCAATGCGGCTTGGTTCTACGCGCAAATGGTTCGTTGGGGCGAGACGCAGATGAGCGCGGAAGCGAGCGCGCGCGCGCAGGCGACCTACCGTCCGGATCTGCACCGCGCCGCGCTCGCGCCGCTCGGCGTGCCGCTGCCCACGGCCAATTCCAAAATGGAAGGTGCGCTCGCGGTCGATACGGCCGTGCCATCCACGGTCGGGCGACTTTTTCTTGCGGCCGATGGCTTCTTTGACGGGCGCGTTTTCGATCCCGATCGCATCGAAGAGTATGTCGCAGAACTTCGAGCAGCAGATCAGCGGGACTGAGTGACGCCGGATTCCGATGTGCAGCGAACCTGTGCAATCGCCTGAAAATCGATCGTGACTTGCAAACTATTCAGCCTTGAGCAGCCGCTTGCGGCCGCTTACCCTCAATCATCCGGTCAACCGGCTGAGCACATCTTCTCAGCATCTGACCCAAGGCCATCGATGGCCTTGTCCGCAATTTCATAGTGCCCAACGACGGGCATCCGGCAGCGCTGCCGACATGATGAAGAGCCTTCAACGAAGGTTCGGACATCGATGTCGCGGCGCTTTTTTTGTGCCCGGAGCGGACTGAGACGCCACGGGGAAAAAAATGACGAGGAACGCTGCATTCGGGCGATTGCATTGAGGCATTAAACCAGGAGCCAGGAGCAAGGTATGCCGAAGTCAAAAGGTTCGAAGTCTGCCATTCGTACTGCGACAGACTCGTCGTCGATCGATCGCCGTACTTTTGTCCGGCAGGCCTCGGCAGTAACCGCCACGGCAGCGTTGCTTTCATCGATCAAAGCAGCCTTTCCCGGAGGTGCGTTCGCGCAAGGCACTGGCCCCGAAGTGAAAGGCACCAAGCTCGGCTACATCGCGCTCACGGATGCAGCACCACTGATCATCGCCAAGGAAAAGGGCTTCTACAACAAGTACGGCCTGCCCGACATGGAGATCCTCAAGCAGGCATCGTGGGGCGCGACGCGCGACAACATGGCGCTCGGCACGAAAGCCAACGGCATCGACGGCGGCCACATCCTGCGCCCGAAGGTCCATCTCTACTCGACCGGTAAGGTCATGCAGAACAATCAGCCCTTGCCTATGTACACGATGCTGAACCTCAATGAGGACGGCCAGGCGATCTCGATTTCCAACGAGTTCAAGGAGCTCGCGATCAGGGCAGACTCGTCGCCGCTCAAAGCTGCCTTCGAGAAGAAGAAGGCGGCCGGCAAGGAAGTAAAGCTCGCCATGACCTTCCCCGGCGGCACCCACGACCTCTGGATCCGCTACTGGATGGCTGCCGGCGGCATCGATCCCGACAAGGACGTGTCGACGATTGTCGTGCCACCGCCGCAGATGGTTGCCAACATGAAGGTTGGCAACATGGATGCATTCTGCGTCGGCGAGCCCTGGAACGAGCAGCTCGTCAACCAGGACATCGGCTACACCGCCATCACGACGGGCGAACTGTGGTTCAAGCATCCCGAGAAGATTCTCGGCATGCGCGCCGACTGGGTGGACGCCAATCCCAAGGCGGCGCTCGCCATGCTCATGGCCGTGATGGAGGCGCAGCAATGGTGCGAGAAGTTGGAGAACAAGGAGGAGATGGCGACCATTATCGGTCGCCGTCAGTGGTTCAACGTGCCGGTTCCGGACATCATTGGCCGCATCAAGGGTGACATCAATTATGGCCTCGGGCGCAAGGTCCAAGGCTCGAACCTCAAGATGAAATTCTGGGGCGAGAAAGGCGAGACCTCCTATCCCTGGAAGAGCCTCGACCAGTGGTTCGTCACCGAGAACATCCGCTGGGGCAAGTTCGAGCCCGACTTCGACATCAAGGGTCTCGTCAACAAGACCAACCGTTCCGACCTTTGGATCGAAGCGGCGAAAGGGCTCGGTTTGAAGGACTATCCGACCGCAGAGAGCCGCGGCATCGAGAAGTTTTTCGACGGCAAGATTTTCGATCCCGCCGATCCCATGGCCTACCTCAAATCACTCGCGATCAAGCGCGCGATGGTCTGAGCCGCATTGTGATTTCACCCGATATCCTCACCAAGGAGAGCCAGCCGATGACGGCGCAAAGCGCTCACAATCTCGTCGCGGATTCGCTCGGCAGCCCGGCTGCGGCCCCGGCCGCCGCGCGGTCGCCCGACGCCCAAGTCATCGCCTTCAATCCTCCGCGCGCGCCTTTGGGTGAACGTGTCTGGATATCGGCGCAAGGCTGGTTCGCGGCGATCGTCCCGCCGATTCTGGTTCTTTTGGCGCTGCTGTTTATCTGGGAGCTTGCGTTCTCCGATCCCAAGTCAAGCCTGCCGCCACCCTCCAAGGTCTGGCAGGACTCCAAGGATCTCATCGTCGATCCTTTCTTCGTCAATGGACCGCAGGACATCGGCCTCGGGCTCCGCGTGATGACCTCCCTCCAGCGGGTCATCATGGGCTTCGGGCTTGCCGCCATTGTCGGCGTCTTGCTCGGCGCGCTCGTCGGCCAGAGCGTATGGGCGATGCGCGGCCTCGACCCGATTTTCCAGGTGCTGCGTACGGTGCCACCGCTCGCCTGGCTGCCGATCTCGCTCGCCGCATTCCGCGATGCCAACCCCTCGGCCATCTTCGTCATCTTCATCACGGCGATCTGGCCCATCATCATCAATACCGCCGTGGGTATCCGAAACATTCCGCAGGACTATCGCAACGTCGCCGCGGTGCTCCGGCTCAATCACCTGGAGTTCTTCTGGCGCATCATGATCCCAGCGGCGGCGCCCTACATCTTCACCGGCCTCCGTATCGGCATCGGACTTTCCTGGCTCGCGATCGTCGCGGCCGAGATGCTCACCGGTGGTGTCGGTATTGGCTTCTTCATATGGGATGCGTGGAATTCCTCGCGCCTCTCGGACATCGTCGTCGCCCTCGTCTACATCGGCGTCGTCGGCTTCGTGCTTGACCGGATTGTCGCCGGCATCGGTCACCTCGCAACGCGCGGCACACAGGCCACCTGAGGAGGCACTCTCATGCTCCCATTCCTTAAAGTCGAGCAGGTCAACAAGAGTTTTGCCCGCGGTGCCGCGACGACCGAAGTCCTGCGCAACATCAATCTCACGATCTCGCGCGGGGAGTACGTCTCGATCATCGGCCACTCGGGTTGCGGAAAGTCGACACTGCTCAATCTCATCGCGGGTCTGGCGAAGATCACGACCGGCGGCATCATCCTGGACAACCGGGAGGTGAATGAGCCTGGTCCGGATCGCGCCGTCGTTTTCCAGAATCACTCGCTGCTGCCCTGGTTGACGACGTATCAGAACGTGAAGCTGGCCGTGGACAAGGTGTTCTCGCAGTCGAAGTCGCGCTCGGAACGCCACACCTGGACGATGCACAATCTGGAACTCGTGCAGATGGTCCACGCCAAGGACAAGCTGCCGGCCGAAATCTCAGGCGGCATGAAGCAGCGCGTCGGTATTGCCCGCGCACTCGCCATGGAGCCCAAAGTCCTGCTGCTCGACGAGCCATTCGGCGCCCTTGACGCACTGACACGCGCGCACCTGCAGGATTCGGTCATGCAGATCCATGCACGTCTCGGCAATACCGTCATCATGATCACGCACGACGTCGACGAGGCCGTGCTTCTCTCTGACCGCATCGTGATGATGACCAACGGACCATCGGCAACGATCGGCGAAGTCCTCGATGTTCCGCTGCCGCGGCCACGCAAGCGGCTCGAGCTCAGCTCGGATCCTACCTATCTCCGCTCGCGCGAAGCCGTGATGCGGTTCCTCTATGAGCGACATCGCGCACCATCCTTGCAGGCCGCTTAGCGTCAACGTCCAGCAGCAAGGATGTGCGTTGTGACACAGCCTGAGACGCGCGACGCCTGGATCGCGGCCGAGACACTTCTCTCCGGCGTGATGATTGATGAAGCTTATCCCAAGGCTGCTTGAGCGACCGGGCAGGGAAAAATCATGAAGCAGAAACTCGTTATTATTGGCAACGGCATGGCGCCGGGCCGCGCGCTGGAGCGGCTGGTCGAATTGGCGCCGGACGCCTACGACGTAACGATTTTCAACGCGGAATCGCGGGTCAACTACGATCGCATCATGCTGTCGCCCGTCCTTTCCGGCGAAAAATCGTTCGAGGACATCATCATCCACGGCGATGGCTGGTACATCGAGCACGGCATCACGCTCTACAAAGGGCACAGGGTCGTCGCGGTCGATCGAACCGCCAAGACAGTGACGTCCGCGCATGGCGCCGTCGAGACCTACGACAAGCTCATCTTTGCCACCGGTTCGAATCCGATCGTCATCCCCGTTCCCGGCCACAATCTCGCGGGCGTGCTGACCTATCGCGACCTCGATGACGTCGATGCCATGCTGCTCGCGGCGAAGTCGAGAGGACGCGCCGTAGTGATCGGTGGCGGCTTGCTTGGGCTTGAAGCGGCGGCGGGCCTCGCGCAGCAAGGTATGGCGGTTACTGTCATTCACCTGATGCCAACGCTGATGGAGCGTCAACTCGATCCCGCCGCCGGCTATCTTCTGCAAAAGGAGCTGGAGCGACGCGGCATCGAGGTGCGGTGCAAAGCGAACACACAAGCAATCCTCGCCACCGATGGAGCCCACCCGCGCGTACGCGCGGTGCGTCTCGACGACGGGACGGAGCTGCCCGCGGACCTTGTGGTGATGGCGGTCGGCATCCGGCCGAACTTGGCGCTCGCCAAGGAAGCCGGCATAGCGGTTGGCCGCGGGATCATCGTCGATCCATCGATGCGGACATCCGATGCGGACATCTATGCTGTCGGCGAATGTGTCGAGGCGAACGGCCAGTGCTTCGGCCTCGTCGCACCGCTTTACGAGATGGCCAATGTCGTCGCCGAGCAACTGGCGGGATCGAGTGAGGCTGCGTTCAAACCGGCGGCGACGGCGACGAAACTCAAGGTGACGGGAGTCAATCTGTTCTCGGCCGGCGACTTCGCCGAGGGTCCGGGCCGCGAAGAGATTGTGCTCCGCGACGCCGCGCAAAACATCTACAAGCGGCTCGTCATCCTGGAAAACAAGCTCATCGGCGTTGTTCTGTACGGCGAGACGCAAGATGGCGCCTGGTTTTTCGACCTGCTCAAGAAGTCCACCGACATCAGCGACCTTCGCGAGACTCTGATCTTCGGCCAGAGTTTCGCTGGTGGGGGTGCGGCCGACCCTACGGCCGCCGTTGCAGCGCTGCCGGATGATGCGGAAATCTGCGGCTGCAATGGCGTGTGCAAATCGCGGATCGTCGGTGCCATTACGAGTAAAGGCCTAACTTCGCTCGACGACGTGCGGGCACATACAAAGGCTTCCTCGTCGTGCGGATCGTGCACGGGGCTGGTTGAGCAACTCATGGCGCTCACGCTAGGCGCCGCCTACAATCCGGCGGCCGTCCTGCCGATGTGCAACTGCACAGACCTCGGTCACGACGACGTGCGGCGGCTCATCGTTTCCAAAAACCTCAAGACCATTCCGGCGTTGATGCAGGAGCTTGAATGGTCGACGTCGTGCGGATGCGCGAAATGTCGGCCGGCGCTCAACTACTACCTGCTCGCGACGTGGCCGGGCGAGTACGTCGACGACAAGCAATCGCGCTTCATCAACGAGCGCGTCCACGCGAACATCCAGAAAGACGGCACGTTCTCGGTGGTCCCGCGCATGTGGGGCGGGATGACCAGCGCCAAGGAACTCCGCGCGATCGCGGATGTCGTCGAGAAATTCGACATCCCGAGCGTCAAGGTCACTGGGGGACAGCGCATCGACATGCTCGGCGTGAGGAAGGAAGATCTTCCAGCAGTTTGGGCAGACCTCAATGCGGCGGGGATGGTGTCTGGGGCCGCATACGCAAAGGGCTTGCGCACGGTGAAGACCTGCGTCGGCACGGATTGGTGCCGCTTCGGAACGCAGGATTCGACCGGCCTCGGCATTCGCATCGAGAAATTCATGTGGGGCTCGTGGACGCCCGCCAAGGTTAAGATGGCGGTCTCCGGTTGCCCGCGGAACTGCGCCGAGGCGACGTGCAAGGACGTCGGCGTCATTTGCGTGGATAGCGGCTACGACATCCATTTCGCTGGCGCTGCGGGGCTCGATATCAAGGGCACCGAAGTCTTGTGTCATGCGGACACGGAAGACGAGACGCTCGAGATCATCGTTGCGCTCGTCCAGCTCTACCGCGAGCGCGGGCGCTACCTCGAGCGCATCTACAAGTGGACCAAGCGCACAGGCATCGACGCGATCCGCGCCCTCGTGGTCGACGATCTGGAGGGGCGCAAGGCGCTGTTCGAGCGCTTCGTTCACTCTCAAAAATTTGCGCAGGTGGATCCCTGGGCCGAGCGCGCACAAGGAAAGGATGCTCACGAGTTCCGTCCCATGGCCGATCTCGCGCGGATGGAGGCAGCGCAATGACCATGATGCAAGGCGCGTGGATCGATATCGGCAGCCTCGACGATATCCCGCAGCAGGGCGCGCGCGTGGTCAAGACACCCCTTGGCTGCATCGCCATCTTTCGCACGGCGCAAGATGAGCTTTTCGCACTCGACGATCGCTGTCCGCACAAGGGTGGGCCGCTCAGCCAAGGCATCGTCCACGACAGTGCCGTGACGTGCCCTCTGCACAACTGGGTGATCTCGCTCGTGAGCGGGCTCGCGCAAGGTGCCGATAGCGGTCAGGTGAAAGCGTACCGCCTGAAGCAGGAGGCCGGACGCGTGCTGCTCGACGGATCGGTTCTGGCTCCGGCGAGCACCACATAGACGAGGCGGCGTATGGCAGACGACGGGTGGACACGAACAACTTGCCCCTACTGCGGGGTGGGTTGCGGCGTTCTCGCTCGACCGGTCATCAAAGGCGACGGCCCGGCGGAATCCGCCGAGATCAAGGGTGATCCCGATCATCCCGCGAACTTCGGCCGATTGTGCTCGAAGGGGGCTGCTCTCGGCGAAACGCTCTCGCTCGGAGATCGCGTGCTGACGCCGCTTGTGTACGGCGAGGTTGCGGATTGGCCAACCGCCCTGGACCTCGTGGCGCGCCAATTCCGCGAAGCGATCGACGCATACGGCCCCGACAGCGTCGCGATCTATGCCTCCGGCCAGATCCTCACGGAGGACTACTATGTCGCCAACAAGCTGATAAAGGGATTCATTGGCTCGGCGAATATCGATACCAATTCGCGCTTGTGCATGGCGTCTTCGGTGGCCGGCCATAAGCGTGCATTCGGCTCCGACACTGTGCCCGGAACGTATGAAGATCTCGAACTCGCGGATCTCGTCGTATTGGTCGGATCTAATCTCGCGTGGTGCCATCCGGTCCTCTATCAGCGGCTGGCCGCGGCCCGCGAAACGCGCGACATCAAGGTGGTCGTGATCGATCCGCGCCGCACTGCTACGGCGGAGATCGCGGATCTGCACCTGGCCATCGCGCCCGGAATGGATGTGCTGCTGTTCAACGGCCTCCTCGCGCACCTGTCTGCTGCCGGCCGCTTCGATCAATCGTACATCGCCAACTTTACGACTGGACTGGGCGATGCGCTGGATGCCGCAAGCGGCTTGATGCTGAGCGAAATCGCGCACGGTACCGATCTACCTGTGAGCGACATCGCGACATTTTATGAGCTATTCGCGACAACGCCTCGCGTCGTCACCGTCTACAGTCAGGGCGTCAATCAATCGACCGCCGGCACCGACAAGGTCAACGCGATCCTCAACTGCCATCTGGCGACGGGCCGCATCGGTACGCCCGGAAGCGGACCGTTCTCGGTCACCGGCCAGCCGAATGCCATGGGTGGTCGCGAGGTCGGCGGGCTTTCGAACATGCTCGCCGCACACATGGAACTCGGCGATCCGCATCACCGCAAGATCGTACAGCAGTTCTGGCAATCGCCGCGCATCGCGGAACGGCCCGGCTACAAGGCGGTCGAATTGTTCGAAGCGGTGCGCGCCGGCAAGGTCAAAGCGCTGTGGATCATGGGGACCAACCCTGTCGACAGCCTGCCGGAAGCCGACCGCGTGCGTGAAGCGCTCGATGCGTGCCCTTTCGTGGTTGTCTCCGACGTCCTTCGCCATACCGACACGACCGCGCACGCGCATGTCCTGCTGCCGTCCGCGGCGTGGGGCGAAAAGCAGGGAACCGTGACGAATTCCGAGCGACGCATCTCCCGGCAGCGCGCGTTTCTGCCAAGCCCGGGCGACACGAAGCCGGACTGGTGGCAACTGTGCGAAGTCGCCAAGCGCCTGGGCTTTGCCGAGGCCTTTGACTATGCGGGACCCGACGAGATCTTCGCCGAGCACGCCGCGCTCACTGGCGTCGGCAACGACGGCACGCGCGATCTCGATATTTCGGCGTACTCGGCGATTTCATCTGTGGCATACGATGCGCTCGAACCCTTTCAATGGCCGCGCGCGCATCACGCATCGCCGTCAATGACCCGGTTCTTTGCAAACGGGCGTTTCTACACGCCAGATCGAAGAGCGCGGTTCGTGCCGACGCCGTTTTGTGGCCCCGCTTCGCGCACGAGCGACGATTACCCTCTCGTGCTCAATACCGGCCGCGTGCGTGACCAGTGGCACACGATGACGCGAACCGGCAAGGCGCCGCGCCTGATGAGCCACTTCGCCGAGCCGTTCGTCGAGATCCACCCCGATGACGCGAGCGTGGCCGGTGTTGCCGCGAGCGACCTCGCCGTCGTCGAGAGTGAGCATGGACGCATCGTCGCTCGCGTCGTTGTGACAATGCAGCAGAAGCGTGGCTCGATCTTTGTGCCCATGCACTGGTCGGAACAGTACGCGAGCGCCGGCCGCGTTGACGCGCTGATGATCGCCAATGTCGATCCGATCTCCGGCCAGCCGGAGCTGAAATTCACGCCGTCGCGCATCCGTCGGTACGCCGCCCTTTGGCACGCCTTTGCCATTACGACGGTCCGACCACCGAAAGCTGTCGCCGACTACTGGGCGGTTGCGCCGCTCGCTTCCGGTGGGTGGCGTGTCGAATTCGCTGGGCTCGCGGAGCAACCGGATTGGGAGGCGTTCGCTACAACCGTTCTTCCCGATCCCGAGCAGCAACATGTGGAGCGTCTCGCCTATCATGATGCACGTGCCGGTCGCCATCGTTTCGCGCTCTTCGCGGATGGTCGCTGCGCAGGACTTCTGTTCGCCTCTGCCGCTCCGCTCGCAATTTCGCGGACGTGGATCGTCGATCAGCTCAATCAGGAGATCGCGCCCGCGGTTCGCCTCCGCTTACTCGCTGGGCGGCCCGGAACCGACGCACCGGAACGCGGACGCATCGTCTGCGCGTGCCTCGACGTCGGCCACAACGAAATCATTCACGCCATCGTGGCGAAGGGCTGCACGACGGTCGCGGCTGTCGGCGCCTGCGTGAAGGCTGGGACGAACTGCGGCTCTTGCCGCGCCGAGATCGGAAGGCTGATCCATGAAAGTCACCTCGAAAAGGCCGTCTGAGATGGCGCCGACGCGCATGCGCGCGCTCGCGACGCTACCGGTGTTCCTGGGTCTCGATGGCAAGCGTGCCGTGATCGCCGGAGGAAGTGCGGCGGCGGCTTGGAAAGCGGAGCTGTTGGCCGCGGCCGGTGCTCGTGTCGATATCTACGCCCTCGAGATCGACGCGGAGATGGGGGCGATGCTGGCACGCGGTGCTGCTGCCGGCACGCTCACGCTTCATGATCGTGCGTGGGTGGCCGGCGACCTGGTTGGCGCCGCGATCGCCGTGGCCGATGCCGAGACCAATGACGAAGCGCGCGCCTTCCGCGACGCCGCGCACTCATCGGGTGTGCCATTCAACGTCATCGACAAGCCCGCATTCTGCCAGTTTCAATTCGGCTCGATCGTCAATCGCTCGCCTGTCGTCGTTGGGATCTCGACGGAGGGTGCCGCGCCTATCCTGGGACAGGCGATACGGCGGCGCATCGAGACGTTGTTACCGCCGTCGCTCGCAGCTTGGGGTGCCCTTGCTAAAGAGGTGCGCGGCGCTGTGACTGCGGCGCTCGCGCCAGGGCATCAGAGGCGCGCCTTCTGGGATTGGCTGGCGGAGAAGGCGTTCGGCGCAGCGCCGCCCGATCGTGTTCGGAATGGAATCGCCACGTTGATCAGCAGGATCGCTTCGGGATCGGCGGGCGAAAGTGGTCGCGTGACACTTGTCGGCGCGGGGCCGGGCGACGCGGGATTGCTCACGATCAACGCGGTGCGCGCGCTTCAGTCCGCCGACGTGATTCTGTTCGACGACCTCGTCTCGGACGACGTGCTCGAACTTGCGCGGCGGGAAGCAAAGCGAATGCTGGTCGGCAAACGCGGGGGAAAGAGGAGCTGCAAGCAGGAAGACATCAATGCGCTCATGACGAAGTTGGCGAAGCAAGGCAAGCATGTCGTGCGCCTGAAGTCCGGCGATCCGATGGTTTTTGGTCGTGCGGGCGAGGAGATCGCGGAACTCGAAGCCGCCGGCATTCCCGTGTCCGTCGTGCCAGGGATCACCGCCGCCGCAGCGATGGCGTCGCAACTCAAGACGTCACTCACGCATCGCGACGGCGCGCACTCGGTGCGCTTCGTCACCGGCCACGCACGCAACGGAGAGCTTCCGCGCGATCTTGATTGGCGGGGGCTCGCGGATCCGGGAACGACACTGACGTTCTACATGGGCGGACGAACGGCGAAGGACATCGCCTTGAGGCTGATCGCGGAAGGCCTGCCTTCGGCGACGCCGGTTGTCGCAGTCGCGGGGCTGACGCGGTCAAACGAACAGCGCCACGCGATGACGCTTGATGAGCTCTCGCGGTCGGGACTGCCGTCACCCACGCTGGATATGCCGGTGTTGTTAGGTATCGGCGCCGTCTTTGCGCGCTGCGTCCATCAGCGGGACGAAAGGATGATGGCAGGCGTTGAGATGGATGTAGAGGTTCCGCCTGCGCGCATCGCTGGCTGAAAGTAGTTCCGCTATCGGTAGAGCGGGTGACAGCCACAGTGCTGACGTAACGCCCGGCCCACGCATCGGCCTCCTTACAGGTGGCTCCATGCCTTACCGAACATTGGTGCGGTCGAGAGGACTCGAACCTCCACGCCTTGTGAGCGCTACCACCTCAAGGTAGTGCGTCTACCAATTCCGCCACGACCGCACAGGCTCTGTCGAGCGACGGCCATCTCTCCGTCCGCAGCAGGTGGGTATCAGACCGCTCCGGCGTTTGCAAGTCCTGCCCGGAGTAGCCCCGCCCGCCCGGTCCGCAGGGGTCGGCGCGTGGCGCCAAAGGAGCAAAACGCCAGGCGAAACGAGCCGATCCAAGGCCCATTTCGGCCCTCGATCAATCGAGCGCCAGGACCTCCAGCAGCGCCGCGGTGTAGGCCGCTGGCTGCTCATACATGACCCAATGGCCGGCGTCCGGCACGGTCCGCGTGATGAGTTCTGGATGCCCCTCGCGCAGGACATCGTAGCGGGCATCGACCGATGGCCACGCGGTTTGGTCCTCCGCTCCCCAGATCGCCCGGACCGGCACTGAAACCTTGGGCAGCGTCACGCGGATCTCATCGGTGCGCGCGAACGGGCGCGAGCGGAATCGGGCGCGGCGTATGTTTTCGACCTGAAGGTGAACGGCCAGCGCGTCGATGCGGTCATTCTCCTTGAACATCAGAATTTCGAGCAGCCGACGGTGCACACCGAGGCGCTCCGCCTCGCTCATGCCGGTGCGCTCCTTTGGGAAATCGATGCCGGGGCCTTGCGGGAGACCGAGCGCGGCACATCCCGTGATCGTGAAATCGGCAACCCAGTCGCCGAGCCGCGCCATCGCATGTGTCGAGACGTGCGCGCCGAATGAGAATGCGACGACGTGTGCGCGACGTTCGCGGGAAATGAGCGATTTGAGGCCTTCTGCCACGGCCACGCCGCTGCTCTCGGGCGTGTGCGGGTGCGCCGGCATCGCGCTGTCCCCGAGGCCGGGAAGGTCGATCGCCCACACTTCGTAATGCTGCTTGAGGACCGGTATTTGCTTGATCCAATGCGTCCATGAGCCGGAGCCGCCGTGCGCCAGCACCACCGGGCGGCCGCGTCCCCACCGACGCCAGACCAACCGGCCGTCGCCGCACGGTGTTGTGACCAATTCGGCGTCCGCGGCGACGGCGGCAACGATGTCGGCGGGTGTCTTGCCGCTGCGGACGAGGGCGGCGATCGGGTCATCGGCGATGGCGGTGCGTGCAGCGTCTGTCGTGCTCATGGGCTTCCGGTGCGGGTTTTATGGGCGTCGCCTGTGGTCTCGGAGAAATCAGGCCACGCCTTCGAGGTTCTGCGGGATCGGCTGGCCGGCGGCGAAGGGTTCTACGATTTGCATGAAAGTCTCGAGGCGATCGTGGTGGACCCAGTGTCCGGCGCGCTCGAATTGGACCACGCTCGCGGTCTTGAAATGCGCGATACGCCCGTCGCCGCGCGGATCGGAGGCCCAGCTTTCCTTGCCGTAGACAAGCAGCGTCGGGCAGGCAATCCGCGACCACAAGTGCTCGAGATCCGATTGCGGGATATCATCGGGTGGCCAGGAGCGCACGTAATTGTCGAACTTCCAGCTATAGGTGCCATCCTCGTTCTGGTTGATGCCGTGCACCGTCAGGTGTCGCGCCTGCTCGGGCGAGAGATGCTTGTTCTCCTCGTGCATCCGCGCGTAGGCATCTTCGATCGTCGCGTAGCGGCGCGAGAGGCGGCCGGAGAGCTTGCGCTGGTCTTCGATCCAGTTGGCGATGCGTTCGTCGATTGGCTTGCCGTAGCGTTCGGCGGCTTTTTTCGGCGATGGTCCGAGGCCCTCGATCGCGACGAGGCGCTTGACGGTCTCTGGATAAATACCCGTGTAGCGGAGCGCGATATTGCCGCCGAGCGAGTGGCCGACGATCGTAACCGGGGCGAGCCGGAGCTGATGGATGAGCTGCGCGAGATCGTAGATGTAGCCGATCATATTGTAGGTGCCGGTACGCGACCACTCGCTGTCGCCATGACCGCGCAGATCAGGCGCAATCACGTGCCAGCGGGTACGCAAGCGCTCCGCTACCCAGTCCCAGTTACGGCAATGGTCGCGCCCGCCGTGGAGCAGGACGAGTGGCGGCGCAGTGCTATTGCCCCAGTCGACATAGTGAAGACGCAGGCGCTGAGAGAAGAACACCCGCGACGTGGGGCCAGGCCCCTGCAATTCGTTCATCGGACGTTCCGATTGGTTCGATGCAGTTTTCGCATCTGCAACATGGTCGCGAAGAGGGACCGGCGTCAACCTCCGCGCCGCGCATGGCGGCAGTTCGCACCGGGGAACCGCTGCAGCGCACACGCGTTGCCCCAACTGAAACCGCGCAAGGATCGGAGATCACCATGACGGACCAGGAAACCTACGATCCGCACAAGACGGACACGGAAATCCGACAAGGAAACAAGCGGAAGACCAATCTGCGGGTTCTCGTGTTTTCCGGGATCATGATTGTTGCCGCGTTCGCGGCAATCTATCTTGTCGGCTACGCAATCCAGAATTGACGCTCAGCTTTCCGGCTCGACGAACGCGATCGGCTTGTCCCATTGAATGAGCACGACACAGCCGTAACCACCATCAAGGCGCGGCGCGAAAGATGCCGTCTTTGAAAAAGAATCGGAACGGCGTCGTGCCGCTCCCACCGCCATCGAAGGCCCGCCATTTTCCGTTGGTGCACAAGATGCCGCCATCGGTTGCGACAGCCTCGAATTCCGCAATGTTCGCGTAGACCGGCGGATTATCGCCAGCTTCGACGGCCATGAAGGTCGTCAGGCATTTGCCGTTCGCAATGACTGGGTCATAGCCTTTGATCGTAATCCCTCCGCCGCCCGTAGAGGGAAACGTGCTCATTAGGACGGGCCAGTTCACGTAGTCATCGGCGGCAACCGCCGATGCACTGAACGCCATACCAGCGGCCAGCACGAACAGGGCGCGCTTCATCGTTCGGCACCTCCACTTGCAGGTTTCCGTTTCTCGATCGCGGGAAGTTACGACGTTGCGCCGCAAAAGTTTCAAGCAAGTACGGAATTGTTTGTCAGGCGCCCCAAAACCGCCCTTGCATTTCAGTGCGCCTGCGCCATCCTGCGCTTCAGGTCTGAACCGGTGCGGCGGCACCAGCGTTGGGCTGTAAACAGAGGTCTGCCGCACCCCAATGCCGACAACGCCCGATCAATTGAACGATCTTATCCGGCGTGTTGCGGCGGCTGATCGCGTGGCGTTCAGTGGTCTCTATTCCGCGACATCGGCGAAACTCTACGGCATCGTGCTCCGTATAGTGAAGCGTCGGGATCTGGCGGACGAAGTACTTCAAGAGACCTATATTCGGATCTGGAACAATGCCCGCTCGTTCGATCCGACGCGTGCGGCAGCCATCACCTGGATGGCGACGATCGCGCGTAACCGGGCCGTCGACGAGGTGCGGAAGGTTCGTCCGGTCGCGTTGGATGACGTTGGCGGTGTCGATGAGATCGAAGATCCAGCGATGCTGATATCGGAGCAGATGGAGTTGACCGCGGACTACGTTCGTCTGCAATCCTGCCTCGACGCCTTGGAGCCCCAGCGTCGGGACATTGTGAAACTCGCCTATCTCGAAGGTCGGTCGCGTGAAGAGCTGGGGCAGCTTTTCGGGCATCCGGCGGCAACGATCAAAACATGGCTGCACCGCAGCCTGAAACAACTTCGGACCTGTCTGACGACATGACGACCGACAACGACATCGACGCAACCGCCGGCGAGTACGTTCTCGGAACGCTCGATCCGGCGGAGCGTGCCGTTGTCGCAGCCCGGCGTCTGCGAGAACCCGCACTCGATGCGGCGATCCGCGATTGGGAGTTGCGTCTCGCTCCGCTCGATGCGGAGACGCGCGAGATCGCACCGCCGGTCGGTCTGTGGACTCGGATCGAACGTCGTCTCGATACACCGACCGATGATCGCGCAGCGCCGGTGGAAATCGGGCAATTGAAGCGCCAAGTTCAACGCTGGCGGCGCGCGGCCTTCGCGGCCTCGGCGATCGCAGCCGCCCTGGTTTTGGCAATCGGCGTGCGCGAACAGGTCTACCGGGCGCAGCCGACCAACTTCGTCGGGGTCTTTCAGCACGGTGACGTTCAGCCGGTGTTCTACCTGACGATCGATTTGAAGACCCGCGAATTGACCTTGCGTCCGGTCAGCGCCGAGCGCCAGCCTGGCAAGACGTATCAACTCTGGATCGCTTCCAACGAGATCGGGCCCGCGCCGCAATCACTGGGTCTCGTAAACGATGATCTCGCGCCGACCCGTAAGAGCTTGACCGAATTCGATCCTGCACTTCTGCAGCGCGCGACGTTCGGCGTGAGCCTGGAGCCGGAAGGAGGCTCGCCGACAGGGCGGCCGACTAGCCCGGCGCTTCACGCGAAACTGCTTCCGGCGACCAATTAGCGCAGACTTTTTCCGCGGCGCGACCGATTGCCTTTTACGCGCGCAGGTGCGCGTAGCGACCGGCGGCCAAGGATGAAAAAATCAAACACCGCGAAACCACCGTCTCCGTCTCCCGTACCTTCAACAGCTCAACTGTCGAGCTGGTTACGAAAGGGAGATTCAATTCATGAGTATCTGTGTCGTCGCGAAGACAGCGACTGTCGGACTCGGACTCGCCGTTGCTGCAGCGTTTGGCGCGACTGCTGCGACGGCGGCAACGCTGGCCGGCCTGAAGGATGGCAACACGATCGTGTGGATCGACACCGAGCAGAAGAAGGTCGTCGGATCATCGAAGCTCGCCAACGGTGCCAAGCTCGTGGGCATCGACGTGCGCCCTGCGGACGGCAAGCTCTATGGCATGACGGCGGACGGCACGATCGTGGTCGTCGATCACAAGACGGGCGAATGGGAAAAGAAGAGCCAGATCAGCGAGAAGCTGCCGGCTGGCGCGACCATTATCGTCGACTTCAATCCAGCGGCCGATCGGCTGCGCGTCCTCACCAGCACCGGCATGAGCCTGCGTATCAACGTCGAGGACGGCAAGACGATCGTTGACGGATCGCTGAAGTATTCGGACAGCGACGCCGCCAAGGGCAAGACGCCGAAGGTAACTGCCGCGGGTTACAGCAACAGCTTTGCCGGCACCAAGGAAACGACCCTCTATGATATCGACGCCGCGAGCGGCACGCTCCTGAAGCAGGCGCCGCCGAATGACGGTGTCGTTTCGACGCTCGGCAAGCTCGGCGTGGCGGTTGACGGCCCGATCGCCTTCGACGTCTGGTCGGACGGCAAGGGCGCCAACGTCGGCTGGCTTATGGCCGGTGGCGCGCTCCACACGGTGGACTTGGCGAGCGGCGCCGCGAAGCCAGTCGGCAAGATTGCCGGTCTGAGCGGAACCATCTCCGACATCGCGATCCTGCCCGGTATGTAATAGGGCCTGCGTATCGTGAACGCGCGGGAGCGGCAATCCTCCACTCCGCTCCCGCGTACTTCGAGGATCAATTCGGCTTGAACGCCGCGACTCGCTCGACGGCATTTCGACGAATGCTGTCATAGAAAAGCGAATAGTCGAGGTTGTGATAGCTGCCGAACCGGGTGAGCACATCGGAAAATCCGGCGCGCTTGTCGACCGCGATCGAAATAACCAAGCGCCCCCTGCTGCACCTTCCACCAGTGACACCACGGCGCAGTTCAGGTATCGGCTTCCCGATACCGGGGAACGGAAGCGCGCCATGATTGGCCGATGCTGAGACGATTCCGGCCTGCGTCCACGTTAGCGGATTGACGCAAAGCCACCTGTCGCGGCGCACCGCTCGATAGCGGTCCTTGTTCCAGGTCACCATGAGGCCGCGTCCAAGTGCGAGCGGCGTCAATCGCGCCGCGCTGTTCCATCCGATGAGACAACCCGTTTGAGTACGGCTGCTGCACACGGGCAGCCCCGTGAGAGTGGAAGCGTTCGGCAGGGTCGCGCCCACGACGTAGGCGGCCACCAAGCGTCGGCGCACATCGGACCGCGCCGCGAGACGCTCCTGAATCAACCGCGTTGCGTGCAGAGACCCTTGGCTGTGGCTCGCCAATATGAAGGGACGGCCGTTGTTCTCGTGCGCGATGTAGTGATCGAACGCGCGCAGGACGTCCGAATAGGCGAGATCGTATGCTTTGAAGCTGTCGGCACCGGGTCGCAGGAAGGCACTCATCGTCGCCTGACGATAGCGCGGCGCGAAAATGCGGCAGCACGCGTTGAACACGCTCGCCTGGTAGATGAGGACAACCTCATCCAACTGCCGCCCCGTCGCGCCGCCGGCATCGAACGTCGCGTTCCAGGTCTCGTTGCCGAGATAGGTCGTCGGATGGATGAAGAAGACATCGGCATCCGGCTGCGTTGCGCGAGCGGGTCGCGCCCCCGCTGGCACCGCATCGGCCGCACTTGCGACGCCTGGCCAGACCGCCCATGCCGACCGTTGCGCATAGTCGGGCGGCGGCGGCGGTGTCATTTCCGCGAAGGGTTTGCCGGGCGGGCCGAGATCGGCGAGTTGTGCCGAGGCCGGCACCGTGCCCCACATTGTCGCGGCGAGGGCGCATACGATGAGAGCGTTCCGAGCCATCCCGTCTCCCTCGCGCCAGCCGCAGCGAGCAATCGACCGTGCGCACGACGATGACCAGCCTGGCCACGCCGCCGAGAACCAGCGCGATATGGCGGCGCTCCACATCGTAAAGCAGTGGCGCGCCGCCGGTCGTTACGACAGTTCCTTGCGCACGATCGCGGCACCATCGGCGAGTGCCTTGAGTTTTGCGAAGGCCAGCTCGCGGGACATATACTTCATGCCGCAATCGGGCGCCGGCACGAGCTTGTCGGCGGCGATGAATTTGAGGCCCGCGCGGATGCGCTCAGCAACCTTCTCTGCCGTCTCGGCCGACTTGTCGCCGAGATCGAGCACGCCAAGCATGATCTTCTTCGACGACAATTCCTTCAGGATGCCAAGATCGAGCTTGGGCTGCGCAGCTTCAATGGAAATCGTCTCGGCAACAGAGTCGGCAAGCTCGGGTAGGAACGAGTAGCCGACCGGCTTGGTCGATCCGGGGACGACGGCCGCGTAGCCAAAACAGAGATGGATCACCGTCGGCACCTTGATGCCTTCGAGCGCCCGGTTGATCGCCTTGATCGCGATGCGCTTCGCCGCGTCGGGATCGTTGCGCAGCCACGGCTCGTCAAGCTGGATGACGTCGGCGCCAGCCTTGACGAGATCGAGAGCCTCCGCGTTCACCGCGGCGGCGTAGTCCATCACCATCTCGTCCGCATCCTTGTAGAACTCGTTCTTGGCCTGCTGGCTCATGGTGAAGGGGCCGGGCAATGTGATCTTCGCGAGCCGATCGGTGTTGCGGCGCAGAAACTCCATGTCGCGCGTCTCGACGGCATGGGTGCGGCGGATCTTTCCGACAACGCGCGGCACTGGCGTCCGCGAATTATTGGTGAGTGCGATGACTTCGCCGGCCTGAGTCGCATCGATGCCTTCGAGCGCCGTTGCGAAACGGTTCGAATAGCTCTCGCGGCGCGCCTCGCCGTCGGTGATGATGTCGATGCCCGCCCGCTCCATGTCGCGGATCGCGAGGATCGTCGCGTCGTCCTGCGCCTGCTCGAGCTGCTCGTCGGGAATGCGCCAGATGTTCATGCGCACGCGCGGCACGGACTTCGACAGCATCTCGCGGTTCACGAGCCAGTCGGGCTGGGGGTAGCTGCCGACCACGGTTGTGGGCAGGATCTTGTTGGCCATGGCTTGTTCTCCTTGTGCTCGAGCGCGTAGCGACGCTCGCCGCGGGCTCGTTCGATTTAGTGCAATGCTATGCGGCGGCCGGAGCCGGCGCGCCGCCGGCGATCGGCCGCGGTGTATCCTGCTGTTTCCGACCCGCCGATTGCCACACGACCATCCGCCGCTCCAGTGCGCGCGCCAGAATGTCGTAGGCGACGGAGAGCACCAGAATCGCGAGGATCCCGGCGAAGACCCGGGGGCTGTCGAGGATCGTGCGGTTCAATGTGACGAGATAACCGATCCCCGCCGACGCGGTGAGCATTTCGGAGACCACGACGCCGATAATGGCAAGCGCCCCACCGAGGCGCAATCCGCCGAATACGGTCGGCAGCGATGCCGGAATGATGACGCGTGTGATCTGCTGGTAGACCGTGGCGCCCATGCTGCGCGCGGCCAACAGGAATTGCGGATCGATGGTGCGGATGCCGGCCGCCGTCGAAAGCATGACGGGGAAGAAGCCGTAGATGCCCGCGAACATGATCTTGGATTCGGAGCCGATTCCGAACCAGGCGGTGAAGATTGGATAGAGGATCACGATCGGTACGGCGTAGAGGCTCGAAAAGACCGGCAGCAGTAGTTCGCGGAGCGCCGCGATGCCGCCAATAGTGGCGCCTGCGACGATGCCGAACCCGCAAGCGATGACCATTGCGATGGCGACCTCGTAGAGCGTCACGAGAAGCGCCGCGAAATACTTGTCGAGATCGAGCCACAGCACATGGAGCGTCTTCGACAGGCGGGGCAGGAACAGCTCCGGCAGAAGGCCCGTCAGCGGCACCAGCTCCCATAGGACCAGCATCCCGATCAGGATGCTCCAGCGGACGGTTCTGGGATCGGGACGGCGCATCGTGGACCTCAGTGGGACTTGCGGATCTGCTGCCAGATGCGATCGCGAAGGCGGCCAAACGTGTCGGTCGCCATCATCTCGTAGGTGCGCGGTCGCGGCAGGTCGATCATGATGTGATCGAGCATCCGGCCGGGACGCGGCGACATCACATACACCTCGTCGGCGAGATAGACTGCCTCGGTCAGGCTGTGGGTGATGAAGACAACGGTCTTGTTGGTCGTCGACCAGATGCGCAGCAGCTCATGGCCCATGGTCATGCGGGTCTGCTCGTCGAGGGCGGCGAACGGCTCGTCCATCAGCAGTACCGGCGGATCCTGGACAAGGCCCCGAGCAATCGAGACGCGCTGCTTCATGCCACCTGACAGCTCGTGCGGGTAACGCTCGCCGAATCCCGTGAGGCCGACCAGCGACAGCATCGGCTCGGAGCGGCGGCGGCGTTCCTCCCGCGACATCCCGCGCAGGCTCAGCGGAAACTCGATATTGTCGAGCGTCGTCAGCCAGGGAAAGAGGCTTGCCTCCTGGAAGATGACGCCGACGCGCTCGGGATCGGGCTTCGGAATCGGTGCGCCATGAACCTCGATGCGCCCTTCGGAGTGAGCGCGCAGCCCTGCCAGCATCATCAGCAGGGAGGTCTTGCCGCAACCGCTCGGGCCGACGATGACGATGAATTTCCCCGCGCCGACCTTCATCGAGACGTTGTCGAGCGCCGGTACGCCGCCTTCCGCCGAGGCGTAGACGTGGCTGACGTGATCGACCTCGATCGCAGCGCTGGTCGTCTGCGCCGCTGTCATGTTCGCCACGTACTGCATCGAGCCTCCAGATAGCGCACGGTTTCGTTGAATGCGATGGCCACCACCGAGAGAATGATGACGCCCGCGAAAAGCTGCGGCATCTGGAAATTCTCACCCCAATTGGAGATCAGGTGGCCGATGCCGGTGCGCGACGCGTACATTTCCGCGATCATCACGCCAGTGAAGTTGAAGATCATCGAGATGCGCAGGGTCTCGAGCAGGACCGGCATCATGCTTGGCACGTACACGCGGCGCAGGATCTGCAACGGCGTAGCGCCGAACGATCGTGCGACCAGGACGTAGTCGGATTTGACGGACTCGACTGCTGCCGTCGCGCTCATCAGGACGACGAACGCCGTCGTGAAGGCGGCGTAGGCGACTTTCTGTTGAAAGCCGATGCCGAAGATGAGGATGAACATCGGCAGGAAGATCGATTTGGGGATGCTGAAGACGTAGAACAGCATCGGCTTGAAGATCGCGCCCGCATAGGGAAATTCGGCGATGGCGACTCCCGCGGCGGCACCGAGCGGGACCGCGATAATGAAGGCGACGATCACCTCAAGTGCCGTAATGAGGATCGCTTCCTGCACGAGTGGCCGCGCGAGCTGAACCTTCAGCGTCACCAGGACTTCGCTCAGCGGCGGCAGCAGGAGAGGATTGACGGTTCCGGTGCGCGGTAGCAGTTCCCAGGCGGCCAGGATGGTCGCCAGTATCGCTAACCGCACGAGAATGATGTGCCAGCGTTTCACGGAAAGCCCAGCGAATCGTAAAGTTGAACGTCGCTGGCCGTGCGAGTGTTCGCACAGCCAGCGGGCGGCCTATCGGGAATTGTGGCTCAGGCTTTGGTCGGAACCGGCTTGAACTTGTCGGTGAAGATCTCGTTCGCCTCTGCGAGCTCTTTCATGCCGATCAGGCGCGCGTTTTCCAGCGCTCGCTCCATCCACTCGAGCTTGAACTCGCCGGTACGCGAGATGTGCTTGATGTTGCCGTCGAGCTCGAAGGCCGCGATCTTGTCGGGAATTTCGTCGATCTCGGCAACCAGCTTCACGGCTGCGTCACGATTTTTGTCGTCGACGAGGAAGCCGACGCCACCAAAGAGCGCGTTCACCGCCTTCTGGACGACTTCGGGTTTCTCCTTGATGACCTTGTCGGTGGCGATCCAGCTCCCGGTTGAATGCGCGGGTACGGCATCACCATAGTTGATGATCGTGCGCGCGACCTTCTCGTCGACCACCTTGAACGTCAGGGGCGAGTAAAGCACCGTCGCGTCGATATTGCCGGTCAGCAGGTTCGGCACCAGACCGCCGCCGCCGAGCGGGACGCGCGTAAACTGGATCTTGTGCGCGGCGACCGTCCACAGCGCGAGGATGTCGGTGCCCGAGCCGGCCGAGGTGATGCCAACCTTCTTGCCGGCGAGGTCGGCCGGCTTGGTGATCGGTGAGTCCGCTTTCACGACAAGCTGCCAGCCATAGTAACCGTTGGCGGCGTTGGCGACACAGCGGGCATTGACGCCGCGCTTGAGGCCGCCCGCCACGCTCATGGACGAGTTCATGACGATGTCGGCGGCGCCGGCGGCGAGAGCCTCGAAGCCCTCCGCGCCACTCCGGTAGATGGTGAGTTCCGCTTTGATGCCCTCTTTCTCGAAGAGTTTCTGGCGGATCGCGGTTTCGGCAATGATGGTCGGATAGTACGTTTTCGTCGGCACGCCGATGCGAACGACACTCGCGCCCTGAGCGCGAATGATGCCCGGCATTGCGATGGTCGCACCAAGCCCGGCCAGAACCGTGCGGCGCTTGAATTTGGCAGACGTGGTGGATGGCTTGATTGCCATGTGTGGTTTCCTCCGAGGTTATCGTTGGCGCCATCGTCGACGGCGCGAGTCATGTTCGAAGGCGGCACCATAGACGCTTATGGGGCTGCTGAACAACGGGGCTAGCTCATGGCAGGAATGTAGTCCGTAAGTTGAGCGAGGGCGACTACTGCCGTCAGTAAGCGTCCGTACTCTGTGCTGCGACGGCGAGGTCGTGGAAAGCGGCTGATACCTGCGTCACGTAGCGCTCCTTGTGCCGCAGGATCGAGAAGTTTCGCCGGGGCAGATCGGCGGTGACCGGGATGAGGGAGCCCGCCTTCAGCGCCCGCTCGGCGACGAGCCGCGAAAAGATCGTCACCCCGGCGCCGGCCTCTACAGCCGCGCACACGGCCTCGTTGGATGGGAGCTCCAGGGCGATCTGGAGCTGGTCTCGTTCCATGCCGAGGGCGGGCAGCGCAGCCTCGAGCACAGCGCGTGTGCCGGAGCCAGGCTCGCGGCAAATCCAGCGTGCGGCGGCAAAGTCCTTCGGTGACTGTGGCCGCCTCTGCGCCCAGGCATGATTGGGAGAAACGACGAGGACCAGCTTGTCTTCGGCGACGTGGCGAACTGTCAGCGCCGGGTCATCGATCTCGCCCTCGATGAAGCCGATGTCCGCCAATCCCTCGTGCACCTGCCCCGCAACCGTTTCGGTATTGCCGAGCGACAATTTGAGATCGATACCCGGGTAGCTGAGCTGGAATTGGTGCATCAGCTTCGGCAACCAGTAGTTGCCGACGGTTTGGCTGGCCGCGAGGCTCAGGTGGCCGCGCTTCAGTCCTGCGAGATCCGCGAGAACCGTTTCCGCGGCGGTGGACCGCGCGAGCACGGCGCGGGCCTCGACCAGAAACAGGCGGCCGGCGTCGGTCAGCGCGATGCGACGCCCGATCCGGTCGAACAGCTTCGTCGCGTAGCGCTGCTCGAGCGCCGCGACAGCGGCGCTGGTCGCGGATTGCGTGAGATTGAGATGACGCGCCGCCTGCGTGACGTGCTCATGCTCGGCGACGGCGACAAATATGCGAAGCTGTTCAAGGGTCATAGCCCCAAAACACTACACGAGAAGCAGCACCAGTGTCAGGCTGAATCCCGCGATGAAGAGGGTCGCGCCGCACCCCAGGAGCAGGGGACGTATGCCGCGGTCGCGTAGCCGCGCAATGCTGGTCTGGAGACCCATTGCCGCCAACGCCATGGTCAGCAGGAAGGTGGTCAACGTGCCGGCCGCCGACTTCGCTACCGGCGGGAGCGGCATCATGCTGTTCAGCAGGATCAGGCCCGCGAAGCCGAGCACGAACCACGGCACCGGCGCGGAGGGGGCGGGCTTGCCGTCGTCATCGGGATTGGCCCTCCGGACGGCGATCGCGCCGAGCAGCATGATGAGGGGCGCCAGAAAGATGACACGCGAGAGCTTGCTGACAGTGCCAATTTCGCCGGCTTCCGGCCCGCCCTGGAACGCGGCAGCAGCCACCTGCGCAACCTCATGGATCGAGGCACCAGCCCAGAGGCCGTAGGCGTGCGGACTGAGATGCATGAGGCTGCCGAGCATCGGGTACACGAACATCGCGATCGAACCGAGCAAGGTCACGCAGGCCAGCGCATAGGCCGCGTCCTCGCCCCGTGCGCGCGTTACGGTGTTGGTCGCGATGATGGCGGAGGCGCCGCAGATCGAGGTGCCGGCGGCGATCAGCTCGGTCAGCTTACGGTCGACGCCGAGGACGCGCCCGAGCCAGACCGTAAAGACGAATGTCGCGGCGAGTGTCACGGCGATGATGCCGATGCCGGTAGCGCCGACATCGATCACTTGGGCAACCGTCAACTGCAAACCGAGCAGCACGATCGCAAACCGCAGGATCCGCCGCAGCACGAAAGCTATGCCGGCTCGCGCCCAGACCGGTAGTCCGATCGTGGCGTTGCACGCCATACCGATCACCACGGCGAGGATCAAAGGGCTCAGGACGCCGACGCCTGGGATCAAGCGCAGTACGAACGCCGCCGCTGCAATGGCAATCGTCAAAAGCAGGCCGGCAGCAATATCGAACTGCTGCAGCCCGCCAACGATGGGGGCCGCTTGGGCGGTTGAAGCGTTCCGTGCGTCCTTGGGCAGGTCGGCCATGCGCTGTGATGCATCCTTGTCGGGGGAATTGTTCTCCGATCATGTTGCAGTGCAAGCGCGGCGCTAATCCAACGCATTGTGCGAATGATTTCAATCGCCAGACCCGATCGATGCCCGTTTCAGTCGCACCGTTGGCGATTCCCCCGCATATCCACTGGCTGGATCGTTGTCTCATTGGGCGAGACGCATCGTACCGCGCGGCTTGCTTCGTGCCCCCATCGTGATCAATAAGATTGCCAGCACAAAAATGTCGGACCTAGAATTTCGAGGGGAGACGCGCCGTATGTCCAAGCTCGTAGTGCCGCATGGCGGGCACGGCCTAAAACCGTTGCTCGTGCCGGTCGGAGAGCGCGCCGAAGGCCTGAAGCGGGCCGAGCGGCTGAAGAAAGTGCCGATCACGTCGCGCGAAGTGTCCGATCTCTTCATGCTCGGCATGGGCGCCTACACGCCGCTCGACGGGTTTATGGGCCACGACGACTGGCGGTCGTCGGTCACCGACATGAAGCTCGCAAACGGCGTGTTCTGGCCGATCCCGATCACGTTGTCGCTCGCGCCCGATATCGCTGACGCCCTCGCCGTGGGAGAAGAAGTCGCGCTCGCCGACGGTGAAACCGGGGAGATTCTCGGCACGCTGCTGGTCCGAGAGAAATACACGATCGACCGCGATCTCGAATGCAAGCATGTGTTCCGCACGACCGATCCCAAGCATCCCGGCGTCGAAAAGGTCATGCAGCAGGGTGCGGTCAACATCGGTGGGCGCGTGACGGCCCTGTCGGAGGGCGAGTACCCGAGCAAGTACAAGGGCCTCTATTTGCGGCCGGAGGAGGCGCGACGCGAGTTTGAGCAGCGCGGTTGGACCAAGGTTGCCGCCTTCCAGACGCGCAATCCCATGCACCGCAGTCACGAGCACCTCGCCAAGATCGCGGCCGAGGTGACCGATGGCATCTTCATCCATCAGGTGCTCGGTAAGCTCAAGGCAGGTGACATCCCCGCCGAAGTGCGCACCCGCGCAATCCAGGCGATGATCGACAACTACTTCAAGCCCAACATCGCGATCCAGGCCGGCTACCCGATCGAGATGCGTTACGCCGGTCCGCGCGAGGCGCTGATCCACGCGCTGATCCGCCAGAACTTCGGCTGCTCGCATCTGGTCGTCGGACGCGATCACGCCGGCGTCGGCAGTTACTATGGCCCGTTCGATGCCCAGCACATTTTCGATGAGCTGTGGGACGGCGCGCTGTTGTGTCAACCGCTCAAGATCGATGTGACGTTCTACTGCTATCGCTGCGGCGGCATGGCGACCGGCAAGACCTGCCCGCACGATGCGAAGGATCATCTGTCCGTCTCGGGTACCCGCCAGCGCGAAATGCTGTCGCTCGGCGAAGAGGTTCCGCCTGAGTTCAGCCGGCCGGAGGTCGTCGCCGTTTTGAAGGACTACTACAGGACGCTCGGCACGACGTGAGACGGGTCTCTCGTCGTGCACGCCCATCTTGCAGTCGTGTGCAAGTTGAGCGCGAGGGCGTTGCAACCGGTCGAAGCGCGTGTGCGCTGCGCCAATGCAGATCGGCGGACGTCGTCATAGATCATTCAAGAACTGGAATGTTTCAAAGGTTCGAGCGAGGACCAAACGCAAGGCGGAATTCTGCGCCGGCACGGTGAAATATTAGCCTGGCGTGACGATAGACGCAGATCCGGCACGCGATCTACTTGCCGAGCAGGGGCAGAATTACTTCGCTGATCGAGATGTGGCGCAGGTTTGATCCGAGCGAATAAGAAGACGATCCGAACGAACTGTTCGTTTTTACAAATGAATGCAGTCTCAGGCCAGGTAAAATAGAACTTTTATTATTCGAATGATTGACCGGTGCGCGAAACGTCGTCTACCCTATCATCAAAAATCTGACACAATGAGGAACGCCGGGTCATGTTAACCAGCAATCCCTTCGCTCAGCTTTCGGCCACCATTTCGCCGGGCGTCATGCAGACGTACGTCATCCTCATGTTGCTCCTGGTCGTTGGGGGCACATTGTACGACGTTTGGCACAAGGGCAG
>LNFM01004846.1_pt1 | contig 34658 bp, 32 predicted proteins | sample 596031 | NCBI WGS metagenome assembly LNFM01 (sample SAMN04254537, study PRJNA301005) | activated carbon metagenome | isolation source: dual media filters at the Ann Arbor, Michigan drinking water treatment plant | place: USA: Ann Arbor
GCCGTTCTTGTGTGGGGGAAGTCATGAGCGGGCTGCATTCATCTCTCGTTGCTGCAAAACTTGTCCTGATCGCAGCGGCAGTCGGTGTTCCCTCGGCCTACGCGCAGGATGCGCCGCCGGCGCGCAATCCGCAGATTCACATTCTGCCTGAAGGTTTCATCACCGCGACCGGCAGGCCAGAGCCGGTCAACCGCATCGCCGGCACGGTCCAGATCATCCATCAGGACAGGATCGAGAAGTCGACGGCGCGATCGGTTGCGGACCTTCTGGCGGAGAACGCCGTCGGCTTCATGAGCGAATGGACGGCGGGTCAGACCTCGATCAACATCCGAGGTGCCGCGACCGAAGGCCAGGGCCGGGATTTCAGGAGCCAGGTCCTGGTGTTGATCAACAGCCATCGAGCCGGCACTGCCAACGTTGCCAAGCTGTCGACTGCCGACATCCAGCGGATCGAAATCGTCCGCGGCCCGTCATCGGTCGTCTACGGCAGCCAGAACATGGGCGGCGTGATCAATATCATCCTGAAAACCGGTCGCACCGCGCCGGGAAACCTCGTCGAGGCCAGCGTCGGGTCGTGGAACCTCTATCAGGGATTGGTGCAGAGCGGCGGCGTGGTCGGTGGATTTGACTACTACCTTGGCCTCTCCGGCAGCACGCGCGACAACTACCAGGTCGGAGGCGGCCAGATCGAGGCGAACACCGGCTGGACGCGCAAGGGCGGCACGGCTGCTCTCGGCTATCAGTTCGACGCCGACAACCGTGTCGACATGACCGTGCGTACCGACGGCATCTACAATGCGGGTTTCCGCGGATCGAGCGCCAACACCTTCGCTTTCGATACGCGCTACAACCAGTCGGTCGATCTCAGCTACAACGGCAAGATCGGCAATCGCGGCAACATCTACTGGCAGGGCTACTACGTCCAGGATGTCGACGATCTCAACAATCCATCACCCAGAAGCGCCCTGAACGCCGTCGCTGCCCGTACGACCGTCGATCACAACAGACGGACGCTCGACATCGTCGGCTCGCGCTTCCAGCCGAGTTTCAATATCTGGGAGGGCAACCAGCTGCTGCTCGGCATCGACTGGGAGAGAAGCTGGCTGTTGTCGAACCGCAACCGCCAGGGCGGCCGGTCGGTGACCCAGCTCTCGCCGCAGGACAATAACCAGACGGAGAACGTCTGGGCCTTCTACATGGAAGATTCGCAAAGCCTGCTCGACGACAAGCTGGTCGTGCGCGGCGGTGTGCGGCAGACCATGGGAACGACGTCGCTCGACTGGACGCCCTTCGCCACCACGCTGCTTTCCGGGACCAATAATTACACGGCCACGACTTATTCGACGGGTGCCACCTACGCCTTCACGGACTGGATGACCGGGCGCATTGCCGCCGCGAGTGGATTTCGCGCACCGACGGCGACGGAACTCGGTGCCAACTTCACGACCACACCGATCGGTACAACGATCTTCGGCAATCCCGGCCTTTCGCCGGAAACGAGCCAGCAGTTCGAGGCCGGCGCCACGTTCAACTGGCTCGGTGGCCGCTTCGACGCCGTGGTCTTCCAGAATTCCATCAACAACCGGATCGCCCCCATCACCATTTCCTCGGTTGGCGGCAGGATCTCGCAGCTCCAGGTGAACAATCCCGGCAACATCGTGGTGCAGGGCGTCGAATATCAGGCCGAAGCCGACATGATGCAGACGTTCAAGCTCTCCGCAAAGGAGTCCTGGAACTGGAAGGTGTTCGGAAACGGCTACTACAACTTCAAGATGATCGACTACGGCGCCCAGGTCGGGTCCAACAGCTACATGGCCACCCGCATCAACCAGTACGGCATGGATATCGGAACGCTGTTCGGCCAGAGCAACGTCGACATGCCATGGAGTTTCCAGCTGCTGGGAATCCTGCGCGGACCGATGTGGTACAATACCGAGGAGAGTCTCTCGCCGGTTTTCTTTCCCGGGCAGATTCGCAATACGACGGTCTACCAGAAGGATCCGTTCTGGATCTGGAAGGCGCGTGCCGAACTCGAGGTTCTGAAGGGCGTCAAGATGTTCGCGGCCCTGAACAACATCTTCGACGTCAACGCCCATCCGATCTTCATCGCCACGGATCAGAACCCATGCCGCGCCAACCTGGTGAACCAGAATGGCGCCTGCGGCAACTCGATGATGGGCCGCGAGTTCATCATCGGGGCGCAGTTTCGGTTCTGATGCGGCGACTTTTCCTGGCTGCCTTCGCGGCAGGTTGCCTGTCCGGCCCGGCACGCACCGAGCCGGTGACGGTCCACGATGCTTTCGGTCGTGCGGTGACATTGCCGGCACCGCCGCAGCGCATCGTGACGATCTTCGCTTCCAACACCGAGATGGTGGTGGCCCTCGGCCTGGCCGACCGCATTGTCGGCGTCGAGGCCTATACGCGCTTTCCGCCCGAGGTGCTGGGCAAGCCGCTTGTCGGTGGACGGCTGGGCTTCTCGGTCGATGCCGTGGTGGCGGAGCGGCCCGACCTCGTCATTGTCACGCCAGCGCGGCAGGCCGCCAACCAGCTCGTCGAGCCGATGGAGCGGCTCGGCATCCCAATCGTCGTCCTGCTGCACCGGAGCGTGGCGGAAGTTCTCGACAACATCCGCCTGCTGGGACGTCTGGGAGGCGTTGCCGAACGCGGCGAGGAATTGGCAACGCGACTGCAGATGCGCTTGGATCGCATTAAGCAGCGCGTCGCAGGATTCGAAGCGCCCAGCACGATCATGATCACGGGCCGGCTGGGCAACGGGCTGCTGCTGATCGCCCGGCCGGGAACCTATACCGGAGACGCCATCGTGCGAGCCGGCGGGCGCTTTGGCCTGGAAAGCGGCGCCATCGCCCAGGTCTCGCCCGAGGCCATCCTCAATGCCGACCCCGATGTGCTTCTCTTTGCCGGCAGCGAAAACGATCTCAAGGAGCTGATCGCCCGTCCCGGCTGGAGGGACATGCGCGCGGTCAGGGACAGGCGCGCGCATGCCGTCGTCCGCGCCGAGCTGCTGATCCCGGGACCCCGCACGATCGCCGGCATCGAACGCCTGGCCGCGCTTTTCCACCCGCAGGCCTTCAAGTGATGCGAGAGCCGATACACACCTGGTTGGTTTTGGGTCTGGCCCTCGTCCTGGCCATCGTGGTCGGCGCCTGCGCCGGCCACGATTGGGCGACGCCGGCCGACCTCTGGCGGGCTGCGGCCGGCGACCAGGCCTTGCGCAGTCGCCTGTTGGTCGATTGGCGCATCCCGCGCGTACTTGCCGCCGCGCTCGTCGGGGCACTGCTCGGTCTCGGCGGGGTCGTCTTCCAGGGCGTGTTCCGAAATCCGCTGGCGGAACCGTACCTGCTGGGATCGGCCGGTGGCGCCGCGCTCGGTGCCACTGTGGCGCTGCTGGTGCCGTTGGCGATGCCGCAGTCCATCCTGTTGCCACTGCTGGCGTTCGCCGGCGCCTGGGGCGCCACGGTGCTCGTCATCGGCATCAGCCGCGTGTCGGGCGCCGTCGATGCCGCTGGCATGCTGCTGGCCGGCGTTGCCGTGGCCGCGATCCTGGGCGCGCTCAGGTCGTTCCTGATGCTGGCGCTGTCGGATGAGACGGTCAGCCTGCAGATCGTGCTGAGCTGGGTATTGGGAGGCGTGCAGACGCCGACTTGGCCGGTGCTCGGCCTGCTCGCCCTGATCTCGATCGGTTGCCTCGGCCTCACGCTGCTGCTCGCCGGCCGGCTCGATGTGCTCGGGCTGGGCGAGACCATGGCTGTCGCCTTCGGGCTCAACGTCACGCGCTTCATCGCCGTTGCCGTGTTGGCGGGCTCCGTGGTGGTGGCGGCAGCCGTGGCGTTCGGCGGCCTCGTGGCGTTCGTCGGCCTGGCGGCGCCGCACATCGCGCGCTGGATGGTCGGGCCATTGCACCGGCCCCTGCTGCCGGCAACGGCGCTGGTCGGCGCCATCATCGTCACGCTGGCCGATGCCATTGCCCGTGCAGCCCTGCCGCCCGCCGAGATCCCGCTCGGCCTGGTGACGGCCGTCGCGGGCGGTCCCTTCTTCATCATGCTGCTGGCGCGGAGGCTGCGCACATGACGAGTCTGGTTGCCGGCGGCCTGGTGCTGACGCGCGGCAGTGCGACGCTGCTCGACAATCTATCGTTGTCGCTCGGCGCCACGGGGTCCGTCGCGGTGATCGGTCCCAACGGCGCAGGCAAGTCGACGCTTCTGAGGGTGCTGGCCGGTATCGAGAAGCCGCACTCGGGAAGCGTGCGCGTGGGCGATCGCGACCTTGCCGCGTTGACGAACGCTGCGCGCGCGCGGACCATCGGCTTCCTGCCGCAGTATTTCGATCCGCACTGGGATCTCACCGTCCAGGAACTCGTCCGGCTGGGCGCCGAGCGCAGCGATCGCCTGAGCGTCGACGCGCTCGACAAGATCTTCGACACGTTCGAGCTTGCCGGATTGGGACGCCGGCGCTGGTCGACGCTGTCGGGCGGCGAGCGGGCGCGGGTGCTGCTGGCGACAGTGCTGGTTGTCGATCCGCCAGTGCTGCTGGCCGACGAGCCGGCGGCCAGCCTCGACATCCGCCATCGCCTCGACGTCATCGAGACTTTGACCCGACGCGGGGTCGATCGACTGTCGGTCGTCGTCGTGCATGATCTCGATCTTGCCTTTCGCTTCTTCGAAAGGGTGATTGTGATGGACCAGGGCCGCATCGTCGCCGATGCACCGGCTGCCGCGTTGATCGACGACCCCCGGCTTGATGCGGTGTTCAAGGTCCGCTTCGAACGCCTCAAGACGGCTGACGGGCCGCTGTTGCGCGCGACGAGCGACCAGCTTTAGGCGAGAGCTGCGGCGACTCGGCTGAACTCGACAGCGCTCGCGGGCAATCCGAAGCGCAGCCACTGCGGCTCGCGGGCAAATCGGCGAACGTGAATGCCTTGGCGTCCCAGTCTGTCGACCAATCCTGCGGCGTCGGGATGATGGACCAGGCAGAACAACGGCGTGCCACCCAGGATTTCGCAGCCCGCCGAAACGAGAAGGGCGTCGAGGCTCTGCCGGTCAGTGGCGAGGCGCGCGGCAGCTGTTTGCAGCCAGGACGAGTCGCCCAGCGCCTGGCGGCCGATTTCCAGGGCGGGGCCCGATACCGCCCAGGGCCCGAGTTCATCGCGGAGACGATCAGCGATGTGTTTTTCGGCAATGGCGAAGCCCAGCCGCACGCCGGGGAGACCATAGGCCTTGCCGAAGGAGCGCAGGACGATGGTGCTGGCGGGCAGGTTGCCGGCGATGCTGGCATCAGGGGCCAGGAAATCGACGAAGGCTTCGTCGACGATCAGCAGCCCGCGATCCCGGCGCAACATTTCCGGTGGCAAGAGTTTGCCCGTGGGATTGTTGGGGTTGACGACGATGGTGACGTCGGCCCGTTCGAAATCGGACACGATCGCGACGTCATGGCCTTGCCGCGCCCAGCAATGCGCATGCTCTTCGTAGGTCGGTCCCAGCACGGCAACGCGGGATTTGGCGACAAGGCGCGGCAGAAGCTGGATGAGGGCCTGCGTGCCAGGCGCGGCTACAATCGTGGCCGGATCGCGCACGCTGTATCGGACGGCGGCCGCTTCGACCAAGGCCCGTTCCTGCTGGCGTGTGGGCAGACGCGACCAGGTCTCCGCGGCCAAGTCGATGACCGGATAGGGCACTGGATTGATGCCGGTCGAGAGGTCGATCCAGGGCTCGGGCGCTTTCGGAAAACGCCGCCGGATGGCGCTGAGATCGCCGCCATGCGCCAGCGGTTCCGCCGTCCCTGAAGCCGTGATAGGCAGAGCCCCCATGTTCGCCGCCCTTGCCCTCATTGCCGTCGCGACCGAAGCGGCCGCAGGGTATCCCGACGGCATCTATCGCCGGATCGGCCATCCCGTCACCTGGATCGGCGCGCTCATAACATGGTGCGACAGGGCGTGGAATTCCGAGACACTTTCCTATGACGAACGGCGCTGGCGCGGCATCTATACGCTGGTTCTGCTGCTGGCTGTCGGCATCCTGGCGGGCCTGGCGATCACCGCCCTCCTCGACGAACTCTTTCACGGTCTCGTGGCGCTGCTGCTATGTGGCATCGTCGGCAGCTCGATGCTGGCGCAACGCAGCCTCTACACGCACGTCGGCGCCGTCGCCTCGGCACTGGAAGCCGACGGTATCGAGGCCGGCCGGCGGGCGGTGTCGATGATCGTCGGCCGCGACACGCGGGCGCTCGACGAGGCGGCCGTCAGTCGTGCGGCGATCGAAAGCCTGGCCGAGAATTTTTCCGACGGCGTGGTGGCGCCGCTTTTCTGGATGGCCGTGGCCGGGCTGCCCGGCGCCATCGCCTACAAGACCGTCAACACCGCCGACAGCATGATCGGACACAAATCCCCGCGCTATCTCGCCTTCGGCTGGGCCTCGGCCCGCTTCGACGATCTCGTCAATCTGCCGGCGTCCAGGCTCTCGGCCATCTGGCTCGTGCTCGCCGCGGCGCTGTCACCGGGCCTGTCGGCGCGGCGGGCGGTCGACGTTCTGTTCCGCGATGCCGGCCATCACCGTTCGCCCAATGCCGGCTGGCCCGAGGCCGCGATGGCCGGGGCGCTCGGCATCCGGCTCTCTGGTCCGCGCATCTACGACGGCATCGAAGTTGCCGAGCGCTGGGTGGGTGAGGGGCGGAGCGAATTGACTGCCTACGATATCCGCGTGGCGCTTGACCTTTATCGGGCCGCCTGCGGCCTGCAGATCGCAGCTCTTGTCGCCCTCGTGACGATCAGCCTGATGTTCTGAACTTGGGTTCGCGGGCGAACTCGAGCAACTGATCGCAGTCCAGGTACTTTTCAATGTGATCGGCGAGGCGATCCAGGGTCGCGTCGATGTCGGCTTCGTAGTCCAGCGCCGAGGCATTGACGCCGATCCTCTTCAGCCAGTGTTGCCGCTGCCGGTCGTCCGTCAGGAGACCGTGGATGTAGCAGCCGGCAATCGTGCCGCTGTCGTTTACGGCACCGTCGTGCTTGCCGTCGGCGAGGCGCAGCAGCGGACGAAGGGTGCCGCTGGTCCGGCCGACATGCATCTCGTAGCCCTTGAACGGCACCGAGTCCTGAACGGTCTCGCCGGTGGTCTCGACCAGCACCTTGTCGCCGCCCAGAACGGTATCGACCTCGAGCAACCCCAGCCCTTCGACGCTGCCGGCGGGCCCCTCGATGCCGTCGGGATCGGAGATCCGCCGGCCCAACATCTGATAGCCGCCGCAGATCCCCAGGACATGTCCGCCGCGGCGGATGTGCGCCTTGAGATCGACGTCCCATCCCGCCGATCTCAACGCGGCGAGATCGGCGATCGTGGCCTTCGACCCCGGCAGGATGACCAGCGCGGCATCACCGGGGATCGGCTCACCCGGCCGGAGAAACGCCAGGTCGACGTCCTTCTCGAGGCGCAGCGGATCGAAGTCGTCGAAATTGGCGATGCGGGGAAAAGCCAGCACTACGATGCGGCGCCGGCCGTCGCCGCCTGCGTTCCGGCCGGGAATTCCAAGCGCGTCTTCGGCGGGCAAGCGGTGGGCATCGTCGAAGAACGGCACGAGGCCCAGAGACTGCCAGCCCGTTCGCTGGGCAACCGTCTTCATGCCGTTGTCGAACAGCGAGGGATCGCCGCGGAACCGATTGACGATGAAGCCGACGATCATGGCGTTGTCGGCCGGGTCGATCACGGCCTGGGTGCCGACGAGACTTGCGATCACGCCGCCGCGGTCGATGTCACCCACCAGCACGACGGGAACGTCGGCAGCGCGCGCAAATCCCATGTTGGCGATGTCGGCAGCGCGCAGGTTCACTTCCGAGGCCGAGCCCGCGCCTTCGACCAGGACGAGATCCGCCTCGTCGGTGAGTCGGCGGAAGCTGTCGAGCACGGCGCCGAGCAGCTTCGGCTTCATTCCCTGATATTCCCGGGCGCGGGCATTGCCGATGACGCGGCCTTGCACCACGACCTGCGAGCCGACCTCGCTCTGGGGTTTCAGCAGCACGGGATTCATGTGGACGCTGGTCGCCACCCGCGCGGCGCGCGCCTGCAGCGCCTGGGCACGGCCGATCTCGCCGCCGTCGGCGGTGACGGCGGCGTTGTTCGACATGTTTTGCGGCTTGAACGGCCGGACACGGAGCCCGCGGCGCGTGAAGGCGCGGGCGAGTGCCGCGACAAGCAGCGACTTGCCGACATCCGAGCCCGTGCCCTGGATCATGATGGCGCGAGCGCGCATCAGAATTCGATGCCTTCCTGCGCCTTCACGCCCGATGCGAAGTGATGCTTCACGAGGGTCATCTCGGTTACCAGGTCGGCCGCCTCGATCAGCTCGGGCTTGGCATTGCGCCCGGTGACGACGACATGCAGGTTGGGCCGGCGTGCCATGAGGGCGGCGATGATCTCGCCGACCTTGAGGTGGTCGTAGCGCAAGGCGATGTTGAGTTCGTCGAGCACGACCAGGCGGATAGACGGGTCGGCCATCAGCTCGAGTGTCTTGGCCCAGGCCCGCCGAGCGGCCTCGATGTCGCGGTTGCGGTCCTGCGTCTCCCAGGTGAAGCCCTCGCCCAGCGTGTGCCACTGGACCTGGTCGCCGAATCGCTCGATGGCGGTACGCTCGCCCGACTGCCAGGCGCCCTTGCCGAACTGTACGACGCCGCAGCGAAAGCCTCGTCCGACGGCCCGCAGCAGCAGGCCGAAGGCTGCCGTGGATTTGCCCTTGCCCTTGCCCGTGTGGACGATGAGCAGGCCCTTTTCGACAGTCTTCCCGGCCACCTCGGCGTCCTGGATGGCCTTGCGATTGGCCATCTTGGCCTTGTGCCGCGCGTCTTCGTCGGTGTCGGGGGGCATGCTGCGCCTGCTGTGCGACCTGGGGGCTGCAGAATGGTGGTCGGCAGCCGCATCAGCAAGGCTCGCCGTGGCCCGGCGAATCCCGTTGACGGGGCTTTGTCCCGGCCCCTATCAAGGTCGTGACGGTGCCCCTCACGGGGCTCAAAAGGGAACGCGGCAAGGGGTCCAGATCCCGCCTCCGCGGCTGCCCCCGCAACTGTAGTCGGCGAGCCAACGGCCAAGACACCACTGGGAAACCGGGAAGGGGGCCTGCGGCGAAGATCCGAGAGCCAGGAGACCTGCCGTCATGTGTTACATTCAGCTGCCGGTGGGGCAGCCAAGGAGAGTTGATATGGCCAACACGACTGCAGCCGTCGTCACGACGACCGAACGAAGCGAAGCCCGGAAAGCAGCCGGCATCGCCCTGATCCTGGGACTTGGCCTGGTTTTCCTGACCGGCTTTGCCTATCCCGAGGTCATCCACAACGCCGCCCACGATACGCGTCACAGCCTCAGCTTTCCCTGTCACTGACGCGGCGACAATGCTGACCCGGATCCTGTCGGTCGGCCTTCTGGCCGGGCTTCTGGCTGGGCTGCTGATTGCAGCCGTGCAGCAGGTCACGACGACGCCGCTCATTCTCGCGGCCGAGACCTACGAGAAGCCTGCCGAAGTTTCGGCGACCCCGAAGCCGCACAGCCATCAAGGCGCCGAGGCTCACGCGCACGGCGAGGGCTGGAGGCCCGCCGATGGCATGCCACGCTTCTTCTTCACCGCCATCACGACGGTAGCAACCGCCGTGGGGGTCGCGTTCGTGCTGATGGCTGTCATGGTCTTTGCCGGCGTTCCGATCGATGAACGCCAGGCGCTCGTTTGGGCGATCGCCGGCTTCGTCGCCTGCGGTCTGGCGCCTGCCGCCGGCCTTGCGCCGGAACTGCCGGGCGGCGCCGCCGGAGATGTTGTCGGCCGCCAGCTCTGGTGGGCCGGCACGGCCATCGCTACGGCGGTGGCGCTGTGGGGCTTCCTGCGGACCGGTCATCCTCCTTTGGTGCGTCTGGGTGCAGTTGTCCTGCTGCTGGCACCGCATTTCATCGGGGCGCCGCATCCGCATGGCTTCGAGAGCAAGGTGCCGGCCGAGATCGCCGCGCAATTCACGGCGCTGTCGCTGGTCGTGCAGGCATTGCTGTGGTCCCTCGTCGGGATCGGCGTCGGCTTGCTGTGGCCGAAATTCGCGCCGAAACCGGCAAGCTGACTTGAAGCCTGCCGGCTTGGAGTTTGCCCGAATGAGTGGAGCGACCGTCACGATCTTCGTCTGCGTCTCGTGCCGGCGGAGCCTTGGCGATGCCGAGGAGTCGTTCGACCAGCCCGGCCGTGAGCTGGTGGAAATGCTGGAGGTCCGCTTGCGCGACGGCGGGCAGACAGGTGTGACCGTGACGCCAGTCGATTGCCTGGCCGTGTGCAAGCGCCCGTGCACGGTCGCCCTGGCCGGTGCCGACAAATGGACTTACCTGATCGGCGATCTCGATCCTGATTCGCATGCTGGCGAGATCATCTCGGCGGCCTTGAGTTTCGCCGCGTCCGAAAACGGCATCGTTCCCTGGCGGGAACGGCCGGCCTCGTTCCGCAAGGGCGTGATCGCCCGGGTCCCTCCCATTTCTGTCCCAGAGGCCGTTCAATCATGACGTCACTCGCCAAGGTTCCCTGCACGATCATCACCGGCTTCCTCGGCGCCGGCAAAACCACGCTGGTCCGCCATGTTCTCGAGAATGCCGGCGGCCGCCGCCTCGCGGTGATCGTCAACGAATTCGGCGACGTCGGCATCGACGGCGACATCCTGAAGAGCTGCGGTATCGAAAGCTGCACGGAGGACAGCATCGTCGAGCTGTCGAACGGCTGCATCTGCTGCACCGTCGCCGACGATTTCGTGCCGGCGCTCAAGAGCCTGCTCGATCGGCCGAACCCGCCCGAGCACATCGTCATCGAGACATCGGGCCTCGCCTTGCCCAAGCCGCTGGTAAAAGCCTTCAACTGGCCCGAGATCGCCTCGCGCGTCACCGTCGATGGCGTGGTGGCCGTCGTCGATGGCGCCGCCGTGGCGGCGGGACGCTTCGCCGACGATCCCGAGGCGATCGCGCGTCAGCGCGCCGAGGACGACTCGCTCGATCACGACAACCCGCTGGAGGAGGTCTACGAGGACCAGCTTCTGTGCGCCGATCTCGTGGTGCTGAACAAGGCCGACCTGATGACCGTCGCCGAGCTGAAATCGGTGACCGGCGAGATCGGCAAGACGTTGCCCAAGGCCGTGAAGGTCGTGGAAGTCCAGAACGGCAAAGTGTCGGTGTCCGTCCTGCTTGGCCTCGGCGCCGCCGCGGAAGCCGACCTGGAAAGCCGTCCTTCCCATCACGATCTCGAGGGCGAGCACGACCACGAGGACTTCGACACCTTCGTGGTCGACGTACCGTCGTTCGCCGCACCACAGGATCTCGTCGACCGCATCGCCAAGGCCACCGCCGCGCACGATATCCTGCGGGTAAAGGGTTTTGTGGAAATCACCGGCAAGTCCATGCGCCTGCTGGTGCAGGGCGTCGGCGCGCGCATCCAGCACCAGTTCGACCGGCCGTGGCGGCCGGGCGAGGCGCGACGGGGCCGTCTGGTGGTGATCGGCGAGAAGGGTTTCGACAGGGAAGCCATTCGCGCGGCCATTGCGGGATAGACCGGCATGCATGTTCTGGCGACACAGCTCGCGACCCTGGACGAGACCGACGCTGCCGTCGATCTCGGTCAGTCGCCGGCCGACGTCGTCGTGCTCTCCTTTTCCGACAGCGACCTCTCCGCGCTCGCTGCGGCCTGGCAGCAGGATTCGGAATCATTGCCTACGCTTCGGCTCGCCAGCCTGAAAAAGCTCCGGCATCCGATGTCGGTCGACCTCTATGTCGAGCGCGTCGTGGCCCATGCCCGCGCCGTCATCGTCCGCGGCCTGGGCGGGCTCGACTACTGGCGCTACGGCTTCGAGCGCATCGGCGACATCGCGCGTGAAAACGGCGTGTTGTTCGCCGCCCTGCCGGGCGACGACCGCGCCGATCCGCGGCTGAGCTCGGTTTCGACTCTGGCGGCCGAACCGCTGGCGCGCCTCGAACACTTCTTCCGCGAAGGCGGCACCGAGAATCTCCGCCAGGCGCTGCATTACGTCGGCGCGCTGCTGGGCCGCGGCAATATCTGGACGCCGCCGGCGCCGGTCGGGCCGATCGCAGGCGTCACGCTCGATCGCCGTACCGTGGCCATCGCCGAGCTTGGCGAAGCTCAGGACTTGCGGCCGGCAGCGCTTGTCGTCTTCTACCGGTCCAACCTGATGGCGGCCGATGTCGAGCCGATCACCGCGCTGCTCGAGGCGCTGGATCGGAAAGGACTGGCGCCCATGGCTGTCGCCGTAAACAGCCTGAAAGATCCCGCCGTCGAAGCCGATCTCGCGCGTCTGGTGCGGGCGCGCAAGCCCGCCGTCATTCTCAACACGACGGCCTTCTCGGCGCGGCGCGAGGACGACTCGACGGTGCTCGATGCCGCCGACGTGCCGGTACTGCAGGTTGTCCTGTCGGGCAGTACGCGCGAGGGCTGGTCCGGCTCGCCGCGGGGCCTCTCGCCGGCCGACCTCGCCATGAACGTGGTTCTGCCGGAACTGGACGGACGTTTGCTCACGCGGGCGATCTCGTTCAAGGCCGAGACGCCGGTCGATCCCCGGATCGAGTTCGGCAGCGTCCGCCATGCCTCGGATCCGGATCGTGTCGACTATGTCGCCCGCCTCGCCGCGGCCTGGGCACGGCTGGCGCGCAAGACGCGGGCAGAGCGGCGCCTGGCGCTGGTTCTTTCGGATTATCCCGCCCGCGGCGGCCGCACCGGTTATGCCGTCGGACTCGATACAGCGGCGAGCGCAGCGGAGATCCTGCGGTTGCTGCGGAGCGAAGGCTACGCCACCGGCGCATCGGAGCGGACCACGGCGGACATCGAACGCTTCATGCTCGATCAGACGGAACGCGTGAAGATTCCCTTGTCGATCTATCGGGCGTGGCTCGCGGTCCTGCCGAAAAGTCTGCAACAGGCCATCGACGGGACCTGGGGCGATGCCGGCAGCGATCCCGCTATCGTTGGCGATGGGTTCGAACTGCCCGTCCTGCGCTGCGGTCATGTGCTGGTCCTGCTGCAGCCGGACCGCGGTCTCGCCGACGATCGCAAGGCGGGCTACCACGACATGTCCTGCCCGCCGCGCCATGCCTTTGTCGCGATGTATGCATGGCTGCGGGAAACCGAGAAGATCGACGCGCTCGTCCATCTCGGCACCCACGGCACGCTTGAATGGCTGCCGGGCAAGGCGCTGGCGCTCTCGGCGGAATGCTGGCCCGAGGCCGTGCTGGGCGCGGTGCCGGTCGTCTATCCCTTCATCGTCAACAATCCCGGAGAGGCCGTGCAGGCCAAGCGCCGTCTCGGCGCCATCACCATCGGACATCTCACGCCGCCGCTCAGCGCGGCCGGACTCCATGGTGCGATGGCCGAAATGGAGGGTCTCGTCGAGGAATATGCGTCGGCCGACGGACTCGACCGGCGGCGTCTGCGCTTCCTCGAGGACGAGATCGTCGAGCGCGCCTGGAACAGTGGTCTCGCGGCGGAGTGCGGTCTCGTGCGCGGCGAATCCAACCCGGCCGCGATCGCCAAGCTCGACGCCCAGCTTTGCGACATCAAGGAACTGAGCATCCGCGATGGCCTGCACATCTATGGACAGGCCCCGGGTGTCGAGGCGCAGGGCGCGCTGGTCGAAGCGATGGTTCTGGCCTCGGGCACACAAGACACGCCCGCCCTGCGTCACGCGATCGACGGTGCCGTGGCGGCTTGCGCCCAGACCGAGCGTGCCGCGCTGTTGGCGGCACTCGATGGGCGACGCGTGGCGCCCGGGCCGGCCGGCGCGCCGACACGGGGCCGTGCCGACGTCCTTCCGACCGGACGCAATCTCACCTCGATCGATCCACGCGCCATTCCGACCCGTACTGCCGCGGTCATCGGAGCGCGCGCAGCCGACGAGGTGGTGCGCCGCTACCTACAGGATCACGGCGAGTATCCGCGCGCACTGGTGATCGATCTCTGGGCGTCGGCGTCGCTGCGCACCGGCGGCGACGACCTTGCGCAGGCCTTCGCCTATCTCGGCGTGCGCCCGACCTGGGACAAGGCTTCTAGCCGCGTCACCGGCATCGAGATCATGCCGCTGGCCGTGCTCGACCGGCCGCGCATCGACGTGACGCTGCGGATCTCGGGCCTGTTCCGCGACATTTTCGAAACCCAGATTGCGTTGTTCGATGTGGCGGTCCGGCGCGTCGCCGCCCTCGAGGAAGACCTCGGAGACAATCCGCTGGCGGAAGCGGCCCGGCAAGGTGCCGATCTGGCGCGTGTCTTCGGCGGTGCACCCGGAAGCTACGGTGCCCGCGCCGCCGATCTCGCCCTCGATGGCGCCTGGACCTCGCGTGACGAATTGGGCGAAGCCTATCTTTCCTCGGCCACGCATGCCTATGGCGGCGCCGAGACCGTGCAGGCTGTGGATGGAGGATTCCGTGATCGCGTGTCGGCGGCGGATGTCCTGGTTCATCCGCAGGACGATCGCGAGCGCGATCTCTTGGACGGCGACGGCGTCGCGGACTTCGCTGGCGGTTTTGCCGCGGCGGCAGCACTCCTGGGCAACGATCCCGAACTCTATCATCTCGACACCAGCCAGCCTTCGGCGCCGAAGGCGCGCCGGGTTGCCGAGGAAGTCGCGCGCGTCGTGCGCGGGCGGTTGACCAACCCGCGCTGGATCGCCGGCATGCTGGGTCACGGTTATCGCGGCGTCGCCGAGATCGCCCAGACCGTCGATGCCCTCTACACCTTTGCCGCGACCGCCCAGGTGGTGCCCAATCACCTGTTCGAGGCGACGCACGATGCGCTCATTGCCGATGGCGCCGTCCTGGCGGCGATGCGCGAGAAGAATCCGGCCGCGGTCGCAGCCATCGCCGGGCGTCTCCGGGATGCCCTGGCGCGCGGCCTTTGGACGACGCGCCGCAATGCCGTCGACGAGGAACTTGCTCAGGCGATCGGGGCTTGCGGACCCGTCGCAGTCGGCCGATGAAAGCCTGATCATGAGCTTGGCCGCCGCGATCGACGTGAAGGGCTGGTGCCCCGGCGTTCTGCGCCCAATGCCGAGCGGCGACGGGCTGATCGCGCGCGTGCGGCCTTGGTGCGGGGCGCTTCGCCTGGACGAGGCGAAAGGTCTGGCCGATGCCTCGGCGCGGTTCGGCAACGGCCATATCGATCTCACGCGCCGGGCCAATCTGCAGATCCGCGGTCTCGGCGACGCCGGCGTCCACGGGCTGCAGGATGCCATGGACCGGTTGGGTCTGGTCGATCGCGATGCCGGCGCCGAAGCCGGGCGCAATATCATGGTGTCGCCGCTGGCCGGCATCGATCCGGCCGAAGCCGACATCCGTCCCATTGCCCGCGCTCTCGCGGATCTGCTGGCGAGCGACACAGGATTGCGACGCCTGCCGCCCAAGTTCGGCTTCCTGATCGATGGCGGCGGCTCCGTGTCGATCGCGGGCGAACGCGCCGATATCTCGCTGAAAGCCCTGGGCCGGACGATGGCCGTCGGACTCGACACGCCCGCCGGCACCGACTGGATCGGCAGCACGTCCGTCGATGAGTCGGCCGACGTGGCTGCTGCCATCGCCAGGATCTTCATTGGTCTTAGCCGGGAGCAGGGCCGCCTGCGCGATCTCGGCGAGGGGCCTTTTGGACAGCTTCGAGCCATCGTGCGCAAGGGGCTGGGTCCCGTCGGCATCGTGTCGATCGAGTCGCGACGGCTCATCGGCGTGAAGGGATCCGCCGTTGGCATCGCGGCCCCCTTCGGCCGTCTCGAAGCGCACCAGCTTCGCAGCTTCGCCGGCCTCGCGGGGGAAGCAGGGGCAGCAGACATTCGCCTGTCTCCGTGGCGTGCGCTCTACGTCGGGGCACGGGACAGCGCGGCGGCGCAAGCTTTGATGAAGGGCGCCCACGAAATCGGTCTCATCGTCGAGGCGAGCGACCCGATCCTCCGGATCGATGCCTGCCCGGGGGCGCCGGCCTGCCGGTCGAGCAGCGTCGACACGCGCCGCATCGCGCGCCGGCTCGCCGCCTCGGCGTTCACGGGCAGCGTCCACGTCTCGGGCTGCGCCAAGGGATGTGCGCGCTCGACCCTGGCCGATCTCGTGCTGGTGGGCGAGCAGGGGCGCTACAACGTGATCCGCAGCGGCACCACGCGCGATGTTCCCGAGCGCAGCGTCGCGGCGGAAGAGGCGGGAGCGCTGCTCGATGTCCGATAGCCGCTCCTATGTCCGCGATGGCGCCGAGATCTATCGCCAATCCTTCGGCATCATCCGCGCCGAGGCCGAGCTTGGCCGCTTCACGCCGGCCGAGGAGCGGGTGGCGGTGCGGATCATCCATGCCTGCGGCATGACCGAAATCGCACGCGATATTGTCATGTCGTCCACCTTCGCCGACAATGCGCGTTGGGCGCTGGTCGCCGGCGCGCCGATCCTCTGCGATTCGAAGATGGTCGCCAACGGCATCACGCGGGCCCGCCTGCCGGCGCGCAACGACGTCGTCTGCACGCTCGACGACCCTGCCGTGCCGGGTCTCGCGGCAAAGCTCGGCAATACCCGCAGCGCCGCTGCGCTGGAATTGTGGCGCGATCGCCTCGCGGGATCCGTCGTTGCCATCGGCAATGCGCCGACGGCGCTGTTTCGACTGCTCGAGATGCTCGACGCCGGCGCTCCGCCGCCCGCGGCGGTGATCGGCCTGCCCGTGGGCTTTGTCGGCGCGCTCGAATCCAAGGAAGCGCTGGCGGCCGACGGGCGCGTGCCGTTCCTGATCGTGCGCGGCCGCAAGGGCGGCAGTGCGATGGCGGTGGCCGCCGTCAACGCCCTGGCGAGCGAGGCGGAATGACGAGCCTCGATGCTCTCGGCGGCTCGGCGCTCGGCGGAACGCTCTACGGCATCGGCGTGGGGCCGGGCGATGTGCGGTATCTGACGCTCCGCGCCGCCGCGCTGGTGAAGGCCGTCGACGTGGTCGCCTACTTCGCCAAGCGCGGCCATCAAGGCAACGCGCGGCGGATCGTGGATTCGCTGATGACGCCTGGACGCACGGAACTCCGGTGCGAATATCCTGTGACCGACGAGATCCCGGCCGAGAGCCTAGAATATCAATCGCAGATCGGCGACTTCTACCGGCAGACGTCCGATGCCCTGGGCCGGCTGCTGCGCGAGGGCAAATCCGTCGGTCTCCTGGCCGAAGGCGATCCGTTCTTCTACGGCTCCTTCATGCATATGTGGCACCGGCTCGAGAGTGACTTCCCGGTAGAGGTCGTTCCCGGCGTCACCGGCATGTCGGGCTGCTGGACGCGGGCAAACGTGCCGATCACCTGGGGCAACGATACGCTCGCCGTGTTGCCGGGTACGCTCGAGGAGCACCAGCTCGTGGAGCGCCTGCGCCAGACCGATGCCGCGGTGATCATGAAGGTCGGCCGCAACCTCGGCAAAGTGCGCCGCGCCGTCGAGGCCGCCGGCCTGTTGTCGCGCGCCCTCTACGTCGAGCGCGGCACGATGGAGAACGAACGCGTCCTGCCGCTCGCCGACTGCCATGACGCCACCGGCGCCTATTTCGCGATGGTGTTGATTCCCGGCCAGGGGAGGCGGCTGTGACCGGCTCGCCCCTCACAGGTACCCTCGTCGTGGTCGGCACGGGACCGGGCAATGCCGACCTGATGACACCGGCAACATCGGCGGCGCTGGCGAAGGCGACCGATCTTGTCGGCTATGGCCCTTACCTCGATCGCATTCCCGCGATACGGGCCGATCAGTGCCGGCATGCCTCCGACAATCGCGTCGAGCTCGACCGCGCACGGCAGGCGCTGACGCTGGCGGCATCGGGCCGGCAGGTCGTCGTGGTCTCCGGCGGCGATCCCGGCGTGTTCGCCATGGCGTCGGCCGTCTTCGAGGCAGTCGAAGCAGGCGAGCCTGCGTGGCGTGAGCTCGACATCCGCGTCGAGCCCGGCGTCACCGCGATGCTGGCTGCGGCGGCTGAGGTCGGCGCGCCGCTGGGCGGCGATTTCTGCGCCATCTCGCTCTCCGACAATCTGAAGGCCTGGACGACGGTCGAACGGCGGCTGAAGGCCGCTGCCGAAGCCGATTTCGTGATCGCGCTCTACAATCCGGCGTCGAAGGCGCGACCGTACCAGTTGGGCCGGGCCTTCGATCTCCTGCGATCGATCAAGGCGGCTGAAACGCCGGTGCTATTCGTCCGGGCGGCCGGTACATCGGAGTCGAAGATCGTCACAACGACGCTTGCCGCGGCCGACGGCACGCTGGCCGACATGCGCACCCTGGTGATCGTGGGCGCCAGCACCACGCGGCAGATCGGCCGCTGGATCTATACGCCGCGCAGCGAGCCGGGAGCGCGGTCGTGAAGCCAGGCCATCGCTTCCTCGGGGTTATGGAGGATATGGCCGGCCGGCTTGTCGGGGCGGGCGATCATGATGACCGGCAGGTCGAGCTCGCGGGCAGCCTCGATCTTGGCGTAGGTGGCCGTGCCGCCCGAGTTCTTGGAAACGATGACGTCGATCTCCTGATCGGAGAGAAGCTTCGCTTCGGAGTCGCGATCGAACGGGCCGCGCGCCTGCAGGATCCTGAGGTTGGGCGGCAGGGCCGCCTGTTCGGGCGCTTCGATAGTGCGGGCGAGGTAGCGATGCTGGGGCGCCGACGCGAAGGCGTGAAGGTCCTGGCGACCGAGACTGAGAAAGACCCGAAGCGGCGTCTTTCCGAGCGCCGCCGCCGCGGCCTCGGCGTTGGGCACAATCCGCCAGCTGTCGTCCTCCTGTCGCTGCCAGGGCGGACGCACGATGGAGCCCAGCGGAACGTCCGTCTGCGCGCAGGCAGCGACGGCGTTGGTGGACATCTGCGCGGCGTAAGGGTGCGTGGCATCGACCACAGCGTCGACCTTCTTTTCGCGCAGCCAATGGATGAGTCCCGCGACGCCGCCGAAGCCGCCGACGCGCGTAGCGAGCGGCTGGGCCTTGGGATTGGAGGTCCTGCCAGCCAGCGACAGGGTGGCGTTGAAACGCGCGTCGCCGGCCAGCAGCTTCGCCAGCGCCGAGGCTTCAGTGGTGCCGCCAAGAACGAGGACGCGCATTGCGGGACCGACCTATGACAAGTGAGGCCGCAAACTGCACGGCGACGCGCTGGCTGTCCATCATCGGCATCGGCGAGGACGGTATTGTCGGCTTGTCGCCAGTGGCGCAGCGGCTGATCTCTTCCGCGGAACTCGTTGTCGGGGGCAAGCGCCACCTCGATCTGGCGGGTGATCTGATCCGCGGCCGCCGGCTCGCCTGGCCGAGCCCGATTGCCGGGGCCATGCCGGAGATCCGGAAGCACCGCGGGAAGCCCGTCGTCGTGCTGGCAAGCGGCGATCCCTTCCACTATGGCGTCGGCACCATGCTGATGGAGCAGATTCCCGTCGCCGAAGCGCTCTGCCTGCCGCAATCCTCGGCCTTCAGCCTGGCCGCGGCCCGTCTTGGATGGTCGCTGCAGGATGTGTCGATCGTCAGTCTGCACGGACGCGCCCTGGAAGGGATCGTGCGCTACCTGCAGCCCGGCGCGCGGATTCTGGCGCTTGCCTGGGATGGCGAGACGGCGGCCAAGCTCGCGCACCTCCTCGTCGCGCGCGGCATGGGCCAATCGAAGATCGTCGTGCTCGAGAACATGGCCGGCCCGCACGAACGGGTGCGGTCGGCTACAGCGTCAGCCTTCGCTCTCGACGACGTCGCCGCGCTCAACACCATCGCCGTCGAAGTCGCAGCCTCGCCCGAAGCGACCGTTCTCCCGCTCGCGCCGGGCCTCGACGACGATCTGTTCGAGAACGACGGCCAGCTCACCAAGCGCGAGGTGCGCGCCGTCACGCTGTCGGCGCTGGCGCCGCAGCAGGGCGAGCTCTTGTGGGACATCGGGCTGGGCGCGGGCTCGATCGCCATCGAATGGTTGCTGCGCCATCCCTCGCTCAGGGCCATCGGCTTCGAGGAACGGGCCGAGCGCGCGGCGCGGGCGGCGCGCAATGCTGCCACGCTCGGTACACCAGATTTACAGATCGTGCAGGCGCGGGCGCCCGACGGTTTCGCTGACCTGCCGCGACCGGATGCCGTGTTCATCGGCGGCGGCCTGTCCGATCCCAGTGTGCTGGACGCCGCATGGTCGGCCCTGAAGCCGGGCGGCCGCCTCGTCGCCAACACCGTGTCGCTCGACTCGGAAGCCCGGCTGATCGAAGGATTCCAGCGTCACGGCGGCGAACTGGTCCGACTACAAATTTCCAAAGCCCACAAGATCGGGACCGTGTTCGCCTGGAGATCGGCCACACCGGTCACCCAATGGCGCGCGAGGAAGCCATGATCGTCGCGGGCGTCGGCTTCCGGCGCGACACATCTGCCGAAGAGATCGAGCGCGCCGTACGGCTGGCGCTCGGCCTGTTCAGGCTGGCGCCGGAGCGGCTCGACGCGATTGCCACCGAGTCCGGGAAGGCGGCCGAACCTGGCCTGGTCGAGGCGGCGCGGCTGTTGTCGACGAAGCTGGTCGGTTGCACCTTGTTGGACCTCGATCGCGTGGCGGGACAGGTCCTCACGCAATCCCTGCTCGTGATGGCGACGAAGGGCGTTCCCTCGATTGCCGAGGCGTCGGCACTTTCCGCCGCGGGGCGCGATGCGCGACTGCTGGGCACGCGGGTCGCCACCGAACGGGCGACCTGCGCCATCGCGATTGGAGAAGGTCGATGACGGTTCACTTCATCGGCGCCGGGCCGGGTGCCGCCGACCTGATCACGGTCCGTGGCCGCGACATCATCGCGCGCGCGCCGGTCTGCCTCTACGCGGGCTCATTGGTGCCGAAAGCGCTGCTCGATCATTGCCCCCCAGGCGCGCGCATCGTCGATACCGCGCCGATGTCGCTCGACGAGATCGTGGCGGAATGCCAGCGGGCGACCGACGCCGGCCAGGATGTCGCGCGGCTTCATTCCGGCGATCTCTCGATCTGGAGCGCCGTGGGCGAGCAGCTTCGTCGTCTCGACGCGGCCGGCATTGCCTACACCATCACGCCCGGCGTCCCGGCCTTCGCCGCCGCCGCCGCCGCGCTCGGCCAGGAACTGACCCTGCCCGAAGTGGCGCAGACGGTGGTGTTGACCCGCACCTCCGGCCGCGCCTCGGCGATGCCTTCTAGCGAAAAGCTCGAGGCCTACGCCGCCACCGGCGCGACCTTGGCCATTCATCTCTCGATCCATGCCATCGACAAGGTCGTGACCGCCCTCGTGCCGCACTACGGCGCCGACTGTCCCGTCGCGGTCGTCTATCGCGCAAGTTGGCCCGACGAACGGATCATCCGCGCGACGCTGGGCACGATCGCTTCCGAGATCGCCAAGACCCCGATCGAGCGGACGGCCCTCATCCTGGTCGGCAAGGTGCTGGGCGCGCGTACGTTCCGCGACAGCGCGCTCTATGACGCGGGCTACCAGCGCCGCTTCCGGGGCAGGGGAACGTGAAGCTTCCCGACAATTTTCCGACGCTGCCCGACTTTCCGTCGGGCGAGGTCTGGCTGGCGGGTGCCGGTCCCGGCGATCCCCGGTTGCTGACCGTGCTGGCGCTCCATGCCGTGTCGAACGCCGACACCATCGTGCACGACGCCCTGGTCGATCCGCGCATCCTTGATTTGGCAGACAAGGGGACCGAACGGATTTTTGCCGGCAAGCGTGGCGGCCGACCCTCGCCGCAGCAGCGCGATATCAACACGATCCTGATCGACCGCGCGCGGGCGGGACGGCGGGTCCTGCGCCTGAAGGGTGGCGATCCGTTCGTGTTCGGCCGCGGCTGGGACGAAGCCGCGGCGCTCACCGAGGCCGGCATCCGCTTTCGCATCATTCCCGGCATCACCTCGGGTCTGGCCGCGGCCGCACTCGCCGGCATTCCGGCCACGTCGCGCGACACCAACCATGCCGTGATCCTGGCTGCCGGCCATCGCGCGCAGGATGGAAAGTCGGCGGCGGATTGGGAGGCGCTGGCCAAAGTCGGGCAGCCGATCATCCTTTACATGCCGATGGCGCAGCTTGCCGACATCACCGCGGCGCTGGCGCGGGGCGGGATGGCCTCGGACACGCCGGCGGCCATCATCCAGGGCGCGAGCACGGTCGAGGAGCGCGTCGTCGAGAGCAGCCTGGCGAAGCTCGCCGACGATGCCCACCGGGAAGGCATCGGCGCACCGGCCATCGTGGTCATCGGCAAGATCGCCGGCCTGAGGCAAGGCCTGTTGTCGTCGATGGTCGGCTGGCAATGAGCCAGCCTGTCGGTCCGGGCGGCCTGGTCGTGGCGGCGCCGCGCTCGGGCGCCGGCAAGACCACGGTTACCCTCGGCCTGATGCGCGCGCTCCGCCGCCGCGGGCTTGCCGTTCAGCCGTTCAAGTGCGGTCCCGACTATATAGATCCGGCCTTTCACGCCGTGGCGGCCGGCCGGCCGAGTTACAACCTCGACACCTGGGCGATGGCCGAGGGCACGCTCTCCGAACTCGTCGCCCGCCACGCCTTCGGTGCCGACGTGGCCGTTGCGGAAGGTGTCATGGGTCTGTTCGACGGCGTCACCGATCCCGGCCAGACCGCACGCGGCGCGACAGCCGATCTGGCCGCGCTGTTCGGCTGGCCGGTGCTGCTGGTGCTCGATGTCTCGGGACAGACCGAGACCGCCGCTGCCGTGGCCGCGGGCTGCGCGCGCTACCGCGACGATGTCGGCGTCGCCGGCGTCATCCTCAACCGGGTTTCCAGCGCCCGGCATCTCGCCCTGATCGCGCCGGCCTTCGAGCGGATTGGCCTGAAACTGTTCGGCGCCATCGGCAATGACGACGAATTGGCGTTGCCCGAACGCCATCTCGGACTGGTGCAGGCCGATGAAACCGCAAACATCGAGCGCCGTCTCGACCGCTTCGCCGATGCGATCGACAAGGCCGTCGATCTCGACGCCGTTCTCCAGGCCGCACGGCCCGCAGCGCTGCGGCCGTCGACCGGTGTTGCGTCCGGCCTGAAGCCTCCCGGCCAGCGCATCGCACTGGCACAGGACCAGGCCTTCTCCTTCATGTATCCGCACCTGATCGATCGCTGGCGGTCGGCCGGCGCCGAGATCGTTCCTTTCTCGCCGCTTGCCGATCAGGCGCCGGATCCGGGTGCCGATGCCGTGTGGCTGCCCGGCGGTTATCCCGAGCTTCACGCCGGTGTGCTGGCGGCGGCGCAAGGGTTTCACGGCGGCCTGCGGGCGCTTGCCGGCCGCTCGGTGCCGATCCATGGCGAGTGCGGCGGCTACATGATGCTGGGCCGCGGCATCGAGGACGCGCGCGGCGTGGCCCATTCGATGGCGGGCCTGCTGCAACTTGAGACGTCGTTCGCCAAGCGCAGCCTCCATCTTGGTTACCGTCGCGCGCGCCTGCTGGCCGACTGTTCGCTGGGATCGGCAGGCACGGAGATCATGGGGCACGAGTTCCACTATGCCAGCACCCTCACGGCCGGCGACGATCCGCTCGTCGAGTGCCGCGATGCCGCGGGAGCGTCGATGTCCGAAGGCGGGGCGCGGCGCGGCTCGGTGAGCGGTACCTTCTTTCATGCCATCGACAGGAAGCAGACATGACCCCGACCTTCGACGCGGCATTCCGCGGCCAGTTCCGCGATCTCGTCCTGTGGCGGCGCGACGTACGGCGCTTCAGATCCGATCCCGTCGAGCCGGCGCGTATCGATGCGCTGCTCGAGGTCGCGAGTCACGCGCCCTCGGTCGGCCTTAGCCAGCCCTGGCGGTTCGTGCATGTCGTCTCGCCGGAGCGGCGCGCGGCGGTCGTGGCGAGCTTCACCGAGGCCAACGAGAAGGCGCTTGGCGGCTACGCCGGCGAGAAGCAGGCGATCTATGCCGGATTGAAGCTCGCCGGGCTGAAGGAGGCGCCGGTCCATCTCGCGGTGTTCTCCGACGACAGCACCCACACCGGCAGCGGCCTCGGCCAGCAGACCATGCCGGAAACGCTGCACTACTCGGTGGTGGCTGCGATCCAGACGCTGTGGCTCGCCGCCCGCGCCGATGGCATCGGCATGGGCTGGGTCTCGATCCTGGATCCCGTCGCGGTCACGCGCGTGCTCGATGTGCCGGCAGGCTGGAGTCTGGTGGCCTATCTCTGCCTCGGCGTGCCGGCCGAGGAACATCTCGATCCCGAGCTGGAACGCCACCACTGGGAATCGCGCACCAACGCCCAGGCCGGCCTTTCGAAATCGATGCGCTCGTCGACCGGCAGGCCGAGCAGGTGGCGGCGCAGGCAATCCAGCCCGAGCTCGACGGCACCCACGCGCACCCAGTCGCGCCCGCCGATCAGCCGCGCCTGGCGCGAGACGCTGCCCTGGGCGTCGGCGATGCCGATGCAGATGGTGGCACCAAAGTCGGGCCGGTCGGCGCCTTCGTCGAGCTGCATGAGGACGGTGAGGGCATGGCTGGCGCCACTGGCCTGGCGCTGGTCCTGCGCGATCGCTTCGGCTGCTGTGGGTGAGGGCTCGCCCGCCAACCCGAGTTCGATGGGATCGCGCGCCACCACGCCGCGTCTAAAAATCTTCTCGGCGCCGGGCAGCGGCGCCAGCCGGGCGGCGATGTTTCCCGAAGTGAACATTTCCGCCGTCGACAGCGTGGCCCCGCGCTGCTGCAGCGCCGCCAGGATGATGCCTTCCAGCGTCTGCTCGTCCTCGGCGATGATGAAGTTGCCGAGCCGCTTGCGGACTTCGGCCTCGACCGGCGCGAGGCGTGCCACAAGGTCCGCCTCGTCGTCGCCGCGCACCGCGAGCTTGGTTTCTAGCTGCGGATAGTGCGCCTGGAAGCCGAGCTTGATGCCGCCTTCCTGCTTGAAGGCCTCGATGTTTCCCAGCATCTCGTCGGCGCGCGATTCGCCGATGCCGAAGGTGTGGAACCGTTTCAGCCGCGTCACGCCCTTGATGCCGCCGAGCGCCAGCAGGCGCGGGATCACCTGCTCGTCCAGCATGCGGCGCATCTCGCGCGGCACGCCGGGCGTGAACAGGAAGCGGGCGCGGCCGATCGTGACGGCGAAGCCGCACGCCGTGCCGATCGGGTTGTCGATGAACTCGGCATTCTCCGGCAGCATCGCCTGCTTCTTGTTGTTGGCCGGCATCACCCGCCCGCGCCGGGCGTAGGACTGGGTCATGCGCTCCATCCAGTAGTCGCTCAGCACCAGCGGCACGCCGCAGGCCTCGGCCGCGACCTCCTGGCTGAGGTCGTCGACCGTGGGGCCGAGGCCGCCGTTCACGATCACCGCGTCGGCGCGCTCGCCGGCCTGGCGGAACGCCTGCAGCAGGCTTGCCCGGTCGTCGCCGACGGTGGTGCCCCAATGCACGTCGAGGCCGATGTCGGCCAGGCGGCGGGCGATGTGGCTGTAGTTGGTGTTGATGGTCTTGCCGGTCAGGATCTCGTCGCCGGTGCAGAGAATTTCGATGCGCATGTGGCGGCGATTATCGGCTAACGTCGCGCTGAAATCGAGGGAGACATTCGATGACCGTCCTGACACCGGAGCTGCGCGACGCACTGGCCCGCGTCGGCACTTCCACCCTGACCGGCGTGCTGAACCGGCGTGGCCTCAAGAGCATGACGCTCTACGACGTCTGGCCGCTCAGGCCCGAGCAGCCGCGCATGGTGGGCATCGCTTTCACCATGCGGTTCATTCCCTCGCGCGAGGACAAGGACGGACCGACCTCGACCAACCGCAGCATGGTCCAGCCGCAGGCCATGGAGGAGTGTCCGCCGGGCCACGTACTCATGATCGATTCGCGCGGCGATTCGCGGGCCGCCTCGGCAGGCGATCTCTACGTCGGCCGGCTGAAGGCGCGCGGCGCCGCCGGCATCGTCACCGATGGCGGCTTTCGCGACACCGACGGCGTGCACAAGACCGGTCTGCCGGCCTATCACCGCCGGCCGTCCTCGCCGCCCAGTCCGATCGCGCACCGGCCGGTCGATCTCAACCTGCCGATCGCCTGCGGCGGCGTCGCGGTCTATCCCGGCGACGTGATCGTGGGCGATCGCGACGCCGTGCTGGTGATCCCGCCCGACATCGTCGAGGCGGTGGCCGAGGAGGCCCTCAACGCCTATCACTACGAGGAATTCGCCGAGGCCGAGGTGGCGCGCGGCCGCTCGCTGAAGGGCCTGTTCCCGGTGGCGGGCGAGGAGGCCAAGCGCGACTACGAGGAATGGAAGAAGCGCAAGGGCTAGGCGGGCCACGGGCCTGCACGGCCAGCATCCGCTCACGCAGATGTGAGCGGATTGAAGTTGCAGGTTCAGCAGGAACAGGCTATTGCTTCTGGCAGGCTGACGCTTGATCCGCGTCGGCCTTTTCTTTGGCCATGCCCCGCCCGGCGTGAGGAGGTTTTCCGACACGGGTCGCATTCTTCGACACGCAGGTGTCGGAAAACGACCGGCGAAAAGCCTTGCCGATCAACGCCCTGAATTTTCCGACAGGATATTCCCGACACCGGGGCGTCGGCAAAAAGCCTCGGTGGGGCGGGACCGCAGGGTCTCGACTCTCTAGGCCAGCGTCGTCCGGATTTCGAGCCCGCCCTTCAGCGTGAGCGTGACGGGCGTGCGCTCGGCGATGTCGGCCATGCGCTTCTTCTGCCCGTCGTCGATGGTCCCCTCGATGGTGAGCACACGATCGATGCGCTGCTTGTCGCCTTCGCGGATGAAATGGATGTCGGCGTGCACCGCCGTTACCGGCCACTGCTTGCGCTCGGCATACATGCGGAGCGTGATCACCGTGCAGGCGCCCAGCGCAGAAGTCAGCAGGTCGTAGGGCGCGGGGCCGGCGTCCTTGCCGCCGAGTTCCGGGCCTTCGTCTGCGGTGAGCTTGTGATGCCCGGTCGCTATCGCCGTGGCGTAATTCACCGTACCGATGCTTGCTCTTGCGCGCGCCATGTCGCCTCCGATCGTGCGCGCCCTTCATATAAGGGCGCGCCGACCAGTCTAGCGGCGCTTGGTGCGCTTCGTCGCCTTCTTGGAAACCTTCTTTGCCGCCTTGCGAACGACGCGCTTGGCCTTGGACACGACCTTCTTCACGGCCTTCTTGGCCACCTTCTTCTTGCCGGCGGCCGTGCGGCGGCCGGCATCGACGCGGTCCTGGACGGCCTTGACCGCCTTGTTGCTGGCCCGGACGACGGCGATCTCGGCGCGGACGACCGAGTCCTTGAGACCAGCAACGGCGTCCGCCATTGCGCCTGCAATCGTCGCCTTCCTTTTCTTCGTAGCCATGTCGATCTCTCCGTCAGCCGAGGAATGAACCTCGGCAACGTCACAGAGTCGTTAAGGTTGCGAGTCAAAGCAAAAGATGGATCGTGGATCGCTCCTGATTGCGCACCCGCACGACGCCGATCTCGACGGCGTCGATGTCGAGGACGGAGTCAGCGGGTACCGCCGCCAGCAGGCCGCCGGCGGTCTGCGGATCGAACAGCAGCGGCAGTTTGGGATGTTGCGCGTGCGTGTCCATGCCGTCGATCAGGTGGCGGGCACGCAGGTTCTCGAACTGCAGCGAACTCGCGAATCCCCTGTTGAACAGCTCGACGGCGCCGTCGAGCGCGGGCAGGGCATCGAGGTGAAGATCGACCTGTACCGTTCCGCTGGCGCGGATCATCTCGGCAAGATGGCCGGCGAGGCCGAAGCCGGTGACGTCGGTGCAGGCGCGGGCGCCGGCCGCGACCAGGGCCTCGGCAGCCGCCGACGAGGGCTGGCGCATCGAGGCGAGTGCCGCGGCGATCCAGCGTCCGCGCGCCTGCCCGCGCATGGCGGCGGCGAAGATCACGCCCGTGCCGAGCGGCTTAGTGAGCACGAGCCTGTCGCCCGGCCTCAATCCACCCTTGCGCAGAGCCATGGCCGCGACGACGAGGCCGTTCACCGAGAAGCCCAGCGCCGCCTCGGGGCCTTCGCCGGAATGGCCGCCGATCAGGGCGCAGCCGGCCTGGTCGAGCACACGGCGCGCACCCGACAGCATCTGGAACAGATCTTCTTCCATCAGCCGCTCCGCGGCGGCCGGCACGACGGCCAGCGCCAGCGCGCTGTGCGGCTTGGCGCCCATCGCCCAGACATCGCCCAGCGCATGGACCGCCGCTACTTCGCCGAAGGTGAAGGGATCGTCGATGAAGGTGCGGAAGAAATCGACGGATTGCACCAACGCCTTGCCCGCAGGCACCTCGATCATCGCCGCATCGTCGGGCGCGTCGAGGCCGATCGCGACGCCGGGAAAGGGCGAGGGGCCAAGCCGGGCCAGCACACGGCTGAGGGAGTCGGCACCGACCTTGGCGCCGCAGCCGCCGCAGCGCATGCCGATGTCGGCCAGCAGGCGTTTCGCCTCTGCGCCGGCCAGCGCCGGGTCGGGCGGCGCCGTGTGTGCAGCCCTGTCCATCGGCTCGGCCGGCGGCTCGCGGTACATGCGCATCCACTTGCGGTCGATATGGTCCTTCCAGCGCCATACCCAGGTACCTTCAATGGCCCAGGCGCCGCGCGTCGCGACGGCATGGCCATCGCCGGTGCCCAGGATCGACAGATAGCGGCTCTGCGGTGTGAAGGGTTCTGGCGCCCGACCCAGCAGCGCGCGGCGGAGATTGTCGGCAAGCGGCGGGCCCTGACGCACGGCGAACACGCCGGCCTTGGGACGGGGATGAGCCGCCACGCTGGCACAGTCGCCGACCGCGAACACCGAGGGATCGCCACTCGAGGCGAGAGTCGGCTCCACGGCGAAGAAGCCATGCGCGTCGAGCGGCAGGCCGGTGCCGGCAAACCATTTGGCGGCACTTGCCTCGGTGACGACGAAGACGTCGTCGACTTCCAGGCGCTCGCCGGTCTCGAGATGGACGGCGCCGGCCTCGATCCGCGTGGTCGCTGCATTCTCGAGCAATCGCACGCCGCGCCGGGCGAAAATCGCGCGCATCTTCCGGCGTGCGGCGGCCGCCTGGCCCGACAGGATCTCGCCCCTGGTGGCCAGGGTGACGGCGACCTCGGCGTCCCGCGCGACGGCGCGCAGGCGATGGTCAATGGCGAGCGCCAGCTCGACGCCGCCCGCGCCGCCGCCGATCACGGCGATGCGCAGCGGCCCGCGACGACCCTTTACACGCTCGACGAAGGCCAGCCAGCGCCGGCCGAGTTCCGCAATCGGCTTCACGGCAGTGGCGTGCTCGGCAGCACCGGGAATCGCCGCGACGCCGGGCGAGGAGCCGACATCGAGGGAGAGCAGATCGTAGGAAACCGGCGGCCGGTCCTTCAGCAGCACCTGGCGATTGGCGCGGTCGAGACCGATGGCTTCGGCCCGGATCAGACGCGCGCCGGTCCAGGCTGCCAGCCGGGTGAGGTCGATGTGACATTCGTCGAAGGAATATTGGCCGGCGACGAAGCCCGGGATCATGCCTGAGTACGGAGTTTCGATGTCGCGACCGATCAGGGTGAGCCGCACGCCGGGCATCGGCTTCATGCCGAAGCTCTTCACCACATGGACATGGGCATGGCCGCCGCCAATCAGAACGAGATCCTTCAGGAGGGGCGCGGCCTGCATCCCGACTCGTATATCCGATCCGAGCTTCTGCTGGTACAATCCTAAAAAATATTGTATATCAATGGATTATATATCTTTCTTGTATTGATTTCGGAGCCTCTCCATGGCCGTCACTTCCGGCCTCTCGGTTTCCCCCGACTTTCAAGGACGCGCACTCGCCGCCGCCAGGCCGCGTTCCGCCTGGGCCCTGTCCTGGCCGCTTGCGCTCGGCATGGCGCTGTTCGTCTTTCTCGCCAACACAGAAGGCCTCCCGCTGCTCAGCGATCCGGACAGTCACTGGCACATCGCTGTCGGCAACTGGATGCTCGCGCACGGCACCGTGCCGACCGTGGATACCTTCTCCTTTACCTTCGCTGGCCAGCCGTGGATCGCCAAGGAGTGGCTGTCGCAGCTGCTGATGGCGCTCGCCTACAATATCGGCGGCTGGGGCGGCGTGACAGTGCTGGCCGCCGCCGCCATCGGCGCGAGCTTTGCGCTGCTGCTGCGCCTCCTGTTGCGCGACCTCACGCCTCTACCGGCGGCCCTGTTCGTGCTGGCGGCCATCGTGATGACGGTGCCGCATTTCCTGGCGCGCCCGCACCTGCTCGCCTTTCCCGTCATGCTGTGGTGGGTGGCGGGCCTCGTGCGCGCCGTCGAGGAACGCCGCGCGCCCGAGCCGCTGCTGCTGCTCGCCATGCTGCTGTGGGCAAACCTGCACGGCGGCTTCACGCTGGGCCTCGTTCTGTGCGGCGCCTTTGCGCTCGATGCCGTCGTCGGCGCACGCGACACGGTGGAGCGCAAGACGCTGTTCATCGCCTGGGCGAAGTTCGGCATCGCCTCGGGGCTGGCAGCCTGCATCACGCCCTACGGTCCCGAATCGATCCTGGTGACGCTGCGCATCTTTGGCCTCGGCGAATCGCTGGGCGTGATTTCCGAATGGAAGTCGCCCGACTTCCAGGGCCAGCCTCTGCAGGAGCTGATCCTGCTGGTGGCCCTCTACGCCGCTCTCTCGCGCGGCCTGAAACTGCCGTTGATACGGCTGCTGATCGTGATCGGCCTGGTGCACCTCTATCTGCGCTACGCCCGCAACGCCGAACTGCTCGCGATGCTGCTGCCGCTCGTGGTGGCGCCCCTGCTGGCGCGGCAATGGCCCTCGCTCAGGCCCGATCCCGATACGACGGGCGGCAGCCTTCTCGTCCAGCGGCTGCGGGCGCTCGCCCGTCCCGCCGGCCACGCTGCCTTGGCGCTCTCAGTCGCCGTCGGCGCGCTCTATGCCGCCGGCCTGATCAAGCTGGGCGGCGTCGCGCCGCCGTCCTCCACGATGCCGTCGGCGGCGCTCGACCATGCGCGCGACGCCGGTCTCAAGGGCCGCGTGCTCAACCACTATAACTACGGCGGCTACCTGATCCGGGCCGGCGTACCCACGTTCATCGATGGCCGCGGCGAGCTCTATGGCGGCGCCTTCATCAAGCGCTATGCCGAGGTGACGAACCTGCGCGGCGAGGAGTCCCTGGAACAGGTACTCGAACGCCACGCGATCGAGTGGACCTTGTTTCCGAAGGACCAGCCGGCCAACAGACTGCTGGCGCGTCTACCCGGCTGGCGTCAGGCCTACACCGACGAGGCCGCGACCATCTTCGTGCGCGTTCGCTAGGCCCGTCCTAGCTCTTGAGCACGATCCAGGTGCAGTGGGCGATCGCGCACAGCCGGCCCTGCTCGGTATAGAGCGCCGTTCCCGAATAGAGCTTGCGGCCCTCGGCGCCGATGCGCCACCCGACCACGGCGCAGCGCTCGCCGACTTTCGGCCGATGTAGCACCTTGGCCGTCATGCGGCCGGTCAGTGCCGGCCGCCAGTCGTCGGGATCCTGTGCTGCCCAGGCGCCGGGACAATCGAGAGTGCCCCAGAGGAAGTCCGGCCCGATGCGCCCCTCCGCGTCGGCATGTGCGGCATGGGGCACGTAGCAGGAGAGGGAACGGCCCGGCCCCGGCCCGTGAGAACCGAAGACGCGCAGCCCGTCGCCGACGGCACGACCGCGGCCGCACACCAGGCACCAATGAAAGTCGCTGTCCTCGGGGCTGCCGCCCTCTTCGCCACGGCGCATGACCTCGGTCCAGTCGGCGGGCGGCGGCGGCGGGTCGAGATGATCGACTGAGCCGGTGCGTGCCTCGCAGAGCAGTGTCTCGCCATCCTTGAGCAGCAGCGCGTCGCCATCCCGGATCACCTGGAGCGGAACCTCGATCGGGATCGGCGCACGCAGCGTGATCTCGACGGCGCCGTCGCCACCGAAGACCCGCGTGAAGCGGCGGGCGAGGACGCCGCCGACATAGCCGCCGTTGCCCGACAGACTCGGTCCGTTGAAGCCGCGCCCAATGATGAGCGTGTCGTTGATGAGTGTATCGTCCACGTATACTCCTCCGCGGCGCGGAACGTGGCGCGCGCATGCGGGGAATGCAAGCCTGCCGGCCCGTCAGGCGGCTTGCGCCGGAGCGGACGCTCGTCGAGGTTGGAGACGATGGGTTCGATCATGCCTTGGCTGTTGGTGGCGCTGTGCTTTGCCCTTGGCGTGGCGAGCCGGTCGATCAGCGACACATTCGTGGTGTTCGTGCCGGCGCTGCAGCAGGCTTTCGACGCCCCCCGCGGTTCGGTCACCCTGATCTACAGCTTCGCCCTGCTGGTCGGCGGCATCGCGGCTCCCATCGCCGGCTGGATCGTCGATCGCTTCGGCCTGCGCGCGCTCACGGTCGTGGGCATGATGGCCACCACGCTTGCGACGGGCAGTGCCGCATATGCAACCCAGCTCTGGCATCTCCATCTCGGCCTGGGTGTCGTGATGGGCTTCGGCGCCGCCACCCTGTCTGGCGTGCTGAGCGCCTCGCTGCTCGGCCGCTGGTTCCCGTCGCGGCGGCTGGGCGTGGCCCTGGCCGTTGCCTGGTCGGCGTCGGGCGTCGGGGCGATGGCCACGTTCCCGTTGGCGGAACATCTGATCACCACCGAAGGCTGGCGCAACGCCTACATCGTCTTTGCCGCGGTGAGCGCCATCTTCATCCCGCTGCTGCTGTTCCTGCCGTGGGCGCGTATCGAACGTGGCGCGCCGGGATTGCAGCGGTCGCACGCAGTGGCCGATCGTGGCCCGACCGTCGGCGAAGCGATGCGCGATTGGCCGTTCTGGGCCCTCTTCTTGTCGTTCGCGCTGACATCGATTGGCATCTTCTCGCTGGTGCCGCAGGCGATGATCTATCTGCTGGAACGCGGCATCGACGGTCCCTACGCGGCGCGCGCGCTCGCCGTCGCGGGTCTTCTCACTCCGCTCGGCATGGTGGGGTTCAGCTGGCTCGCCGACCGCGGCGGCCGGCGCCTCGCCGCCTTGCTGGCCTATGGCTGTTCGATCGCCGGGGTCGGCGCGCTCGCCCTGGTGCAGGGGCCAGGGGACGACCTGTGGCTTTGGTCCTATGTGCTGCTGTTCGGCGGCAGCATGGGCTCGCGCGGGCCGATGATCTCCACGCTTGCCACGCTCCGCTACCGCGGCGCCCATTTCGGCCGCATCTACGGTCTGATCACCATCGGCTCGGGCGTCGGCGGTTTCCTCGGCGCCTGGATCGGTGGCGTGCTGCACGATCTGACCGGCGACTACACGGCGGTCATGATCCTGTCGGTGGCAGCACTGGTCATCGCCGCCGCCTCGCTCGGCTCCGAGGCCGGCGCCCGTGAGCGCCTCGGGCGCTAGACGGTAGCTCTAGACGATAGCCGTGTGCACCAGGTTCGCGACCTGGTCGAGGCGCTTGCTGTGCCAGGGATCGGGGATGCGGTTGTTCGTGATATAGGCGAAGGACACGCCCGAATCGGGGTCGCCCCAACAGTACGAAGTCCCGACGCCGCCGTGGCCGAAGGTGCGCGGACTGGCGAAGCCGCCGAGGCCGCGGACGTTCTCGGTCGTGCCGCGCAGGTGGGGCCCGAGGCCGCGATGCATCGGCATGCCCATGAACTCGTCGACCCGGTCGCCGGTGTGGTTGCGGATGGCGTATTGCAGCAGGCGCGGCGAGACGATGCGCCGGCCGCCCAGTTCGCCGCCGTTCAGCATCATCTGATAGAGCGCGGCCATCGCGCGCGCTGTGGCGTAGCCACCGGCGCCCGGCGCGCCGCTCTTGCGCCACGCTTCCGTATTGTTGTCGGCGAGAGGCCGTGAACCGCTGCCGTTTGGAAGCGGCTCGTGCATGTCGGCGGCGCGGCCGAATTCGCCGTCCGGCAGGCCAACATAGAGTTCGCGGCCGAGGCCGAGTTTCTCGGCAACGGTCTCGCGGATGACGTCGCGGAAGTCCTTGCCGGTCAACGCCTCGATCAGGACGCCCAGCGTCCAGTGCGCGGTCTGGCCGTGATAGTGGACCTTCGAGCCCGGCGACCATTCAAGCGGGAAGTCACAGACGACCTCGCGCAGCCGCTCGTGGTCGGCCCAGGCATCGGGGCCGACCACGGCGTTGGGATAGCCTGCCTGATGGGTGATGACCTGCAGCACGGTGATACTGCCTTTGGCATTCTTGGCAAACTCCGGCACGTGATCGGCGATCCTGTCGGAGAAGGAGAACAGGCCACGCTCGGCCAGCACCCAGAGTGCCACGGCAGTAACCACCTTGGTGTTGGAATAGAGCAGCCACAGCGTGTCGTCGGCCGCGGCCCGAGGCTTTGGGTCGGTCGCGGCATTGCCGAAGCTCTTGAACAGGCCGAGCTTGCCGTGGCGGGCCAGCGCGATCTGGCAGCCGGGATAGCGGCTCTTGGCGATATGGAGCTCGATCAGCGCCGTCAGGCGGTCGATCTGCTCGGTGCGAAACCCCAGGGACTCGAGGTCGGCCGATGGCAGTGGAAATCCCGCCGCCGCTTCCGTGCGGATGGTGGTATCCATTGGTTTCCTCCCGGAGAGTTCTGCTTGTGGCGACTATATTATGCTTCGATGACCTGTCGATGACCGCGCCGCCGACATATTGTGTTTCCGGAAAAGTTTGCCACAATGCGCGCCATGTTGGACCGGATGGACTTTCCCAGTAGTCCCTGCCAACGGCCACGGGTCTAGCCGTGACGCCGGGCCTTGAGTCCTGCCACGCGCTGGTGCTCAACGCCGATTTTCGGCCTCTCTCGTATTTTCCACTGTCCATCTG
>LNFM01006229.1_pt1 | contig 34641 bp, 31 predicted proteins | sample 596031 | NCBI WGS metagenome assembly LNFM01 (sample SAMN04254537, study PRJNA301005) | activated carbon metagenome | isolation source: dual media filters at the Ann Arbor, Michigan drinking water treatment plant | place: USA: Ann Arbor
GATGATGGCCGGCATGTTCAGGTAGCTCAGCGTCGACGACGCCGGGCCGATGCACACCGCCTCGTCGGCCAGCTTCACGTACTTGGCTTCGCGGTCGGCCTCGGAGTAGACGACCACCGCCTTGATGCCCATTTCCTTGCAGGCACGCTGTATCCGCAAGGCTATCTCGCCCCGGTTGGCGATGAGGATTTTCTTGAACACGGGCAGGCCGCCTTATTCCACGATGAACAGCGGCTGGCCGAACTCCACCGCCTGCCCGTTCTCGCACAGGATCTGCAGCACCTTGCCGTCGCAGTCGGCCTCGATCTCGTTCATGATCTTCATGGCCTCGATGATGCACACCGGCTGACCGATCTTGATGGTGTCGCCGAGCTCGGCGAAGGCCTTGGCCCCCGGGCTGGCGGCACGGTAGAAGGTGCCGACCATCGGCGACTTGACGACCTTGCCCACCGGTTCGGGTGCGGCGGCGGGTGCCGGCGCCACGGCCGTGCCGTTGGCCGCGGGCGGCGGCGCACCAACCATCGGCGCGGGCGCCGGTGCAGGGGCATACACCGGCGCGGCCGCGACGCCCGCCTTGACGATGCGCACCTTGCCCTCGGCTTCGGTGATCTCCAGTTCGGAGATGTTCGATTCGGAGACGAGGTCGATCAGCGTCTTGAGTTTTCTCAGGTCCATGGCACGGGGTCCTCGGTGGGGAGCGCCGGCTCTGGGGCCGGCTCGGTCGATGTTGTCGTCGGCCGCGTCAGGCGCTGGCCGGGGAGCGGCGCAGCGACAGCGCGTGCTGCAGCGCCAGACGGTAGCCGTTCACGCCCAGCCCGCAGATCACGCCGACGGCGATGGCGGACAGGTAGGAGCGGTGTCGGAAATCTTCGCGCGCGTGCACGTTGCTGACATGCACCTCGATGAAGGGCAGGGCCACGCCGGCCAGCGCGTCACGCAGCGCGACGCTGGTGTGGGTCAGGCCGCCCGGGTTGATGATGATGAACCCGGTGCCGTCGCCGCGAGCGGCGTGGATCCGATCGATCAGCGCGCCTTCGTGGTTGCTCTGGAAACACTGCAGCTGCGCGCCGGCATCTGCCGCCATTTGGCCGAGATCTGCTTCGATCATTGGCAGCGTCGTCGCGCCATAAACCGCCGGCTCGCGTGTGCCGAGCAGGTTCAGGTTGGGGCCGTTGATGACGAGGATTTGCATGTGCGGTCTCGGCAGAAGGGTGCCGGGAGCCGGACTTTACGCTTTTTGCGGGCCGTTCAATGCGGCTGGCGGCGAATTGAGGCCGAAACGGCGAGCTAGAGCTTCTGTGCCCAGCCGTTCAGCTCGTCGAAGCTGGTTTCGCCGAGTTTGCGCTGCACCACGGCACCTTGGCGGTCGAAGACGGCCGTGAAGGGCAGGGCGCCGGTGCCGTTGCCCAGTTGGCGGCTGAGTTCGGTGCCATCGAAGCCGGCCAGGCCTATGGCGTAGCCGACCGGGGCCTTGGCGAGGTACTGGCGCACGGCCGTCGGGTTGTCGACCGCCAGCCCGACGACACGCCCGCCGCGCGCGGCGAAGGCCTTGGCGAAACGGTCGAGTTCGGGCATTTCCTTCACGCAGGGGGGGCACCAGGTGGCCCAGAAGTTCAGAACCAGGGGCTGGCCGCGCAGCGGGGCCATGGCCAGCATCTGGCCGTCGGGCTGGGGGAAGCTGGCTTGCCAGAAGGCGAGCTCGGCCTCGGTCAGCGGGGCACCACCGGCCGGCGCGCGCCACATCTGCCAGCCGATGCCGGCAGCCGCTGCCGCCGCGCCGGCGCCCACCATCAGCAGCGTGCGGCGGTTCACAACGGCGTCCCGGCTGGGGTGGCCGCGCCGGCGCAGGCGGCCTCGGCGGCCAGCCGGCGGCGCAGCGCGGCCAGATCGCCGCGCCAGCTGCGACCCTGCGCGTCGGGCTTGAGCGCGCCGCGTTGGTCATCGGTGTCGTGCAGCAGCAGGTGCACGGTGACGGCTTCGCCCAGGGCGCGGCTCGGCGAGCTCACCGTCAGCACGTGCAGCGGCTCGTCGCCGGCACGGCGGTGTCCGGGGCGGGCCATGCTGCCGCTGTCGTAGTCGACGCCGGCGTTGATGAGCGCGATCTCGGCCGCCTTGGTGTCGTCGCAGTAGAGGTCGAGATGCACGGACGACAGCCGCGTGGCGGTGCCGCGCCACACCGCACCCGACAGGTGCGGGCGGAACTCGGCCAGGCGTTCCATCCACAGCACCGCCACCTCGCGCAGCGCCTGCAGCTCGGCGGGCTGCGTCTCGGCGCAGAAGATCGCGATGTGCTCGCGCACGGCGTCTTCCACCTGCTCGTTGCTGGGCAGTTCGGCGCGGGCGCCGAACGAGCTTCTCAAGGACAGCGCCGCCTTGCGCTTGGCGGCGCCGTACTCCATGCCTTCGTCGACGACCAGGGCGGCGGCCGCGACGGCAATTTCCTCGGTGCTGCTGTTCATCGACGTCGGGTGTTCATGGGAGCTCGACATCCCCCATGCGGGCTGCGATGGTGGCAGAACGGCCCAGCACGTAGGCCGAGCCGGGGTTCTTCTCGAAACGCTTGGGCGCCGGCAGCATCACCGCCAGCCGCGCCGCCTGGGCCACCGACAGCCTTGCCGCGTCGGCCCGGAAATAGTGCCGCGCCGCGGCCTGGGCGCCGAACAGGCCTTCGCCCCACTCGACGTTGTTGAGGTAGATCTCCAGCAGCCGCGGCTTGGGCAGCAGGGCCTCCAGCGCCAGTGTCAGCACCAGTTCCTGGGCCTTGCGCAGCACCGTGCGTTCGCCGCTGAGGAAAAGGTTCTTGGCCAGTTGCTGGCTGATGGTGCTGCCGCCCACCACCTTGGCCACCACGGGGCGCGCCGGCTGGCGCTGCTTGAGCTTCTCGACGCGGTCTTCGGCGCGCTGGTTGCGTTCCCAGGCCTTCTCGAGGCGTCCTCGCTGGCGATCACCGCGCGCTTCAGGTTGGGCGAGATGCGCTCGGCGTCGACCCATGTCTGGCTCCAGGCCACCTGGCCCTTTTCGGTCAGCAGCCGCCAGACCTCGCTGCGCTGGAAGGTGGTGGATTGCGGGTCGACGATGTTCATCAACGCGATGCGCGCCACGAACACCAGTTGCAGCGCCAGCGTGCACAGCGCCAGCAGCGCCAGCCCGCGCAGCGCATGGGTCAGCCAGGCCGGGCGGGCCTTCATCGGTTGCCGGCCTGTTGTTCCGCCGCAAGTTGCTCGCGCAGCATCTGCAGCACCGGTGTGGTGAGTGGGCGCACACCCCGCCAGACGAAGAAGGCCTCGGCCGCCTGTTCGACCAGCATGCCCAGGCCGTCCCGCGCCACCGCGCCGGCCGCACGCGCCCAGGCCAGGAAGGGTGCGGCGGCGGCGCCGTACATCAGGTCGACGGCCAGTGCACCGGGGGCCAGCACCGCCGCCGGCACCGGCGACGCCGCGCCCTGCAGGCTGCTGGCGCTGGCGTTCAGCACGACATCGAACGCGGCGCCGGGCGCGTCCAGCCCGCGGGCCTGCAGTGCCGCACCGTGTTCGGCGGCCCAGACGGTGTGGCTGTCGACGAGGGCCTGCGCCTTGGACGGCGTGCGGTTGGCCACCACCACCAGCGCCGGCCGCGCGGCCAGCAACGGGCCCAGCACGCCGGCGGCCGCGCCGCCGGCGCCGACCAGCAGCACCCGCCGCCCCGCCAGCGCCACGCCGGCGTTGGCCTCGATGTCGCGCACCAGGCCCACGCCGTCGGTGTTGTCGGCCAGCCAGCCCGCGGGGTCGAAGCGCAGCGTGTTGGCGGCGCCGGCGAGCGTGGCGCGCTCGCTGCGCCGCGGCGCCAGCGCAAAGGCCTCGAACTTGAACGGCACGGTGACGTTGCAGCCCTTGCCGGGGTTCCCGCCGCTGGCGGCGAAGTGGCGCACCGTGGCCTCGAAGCCGCCCAGCGGCGCCAGCACACGTTCGTAGACCAGCGCCTGGCCGGTCTGGCGCGCAAACGCGGCGTGGATGGCCGGGCTGCGGCTGTGTGCCACAGGATTGCCGAGCACGGCATAGCGGTCGGGCGTCGGGCTCGTCATGTTCGGGGTGAAGGCTTTGCGCTCAGCGTGAAGACAGTGTCGTCTCCAGCCCGTCCTCGCGCGTGAAGCGGAAGCGCGAGGTGACGACGATCTGGTCGGCCTGCCCGAGCATCGCCACGGTGAAGGGGCCGAAGGGCGCGGCGGCCAGCACGATGGCCACGGCCTGCTGGTCGAGCCGGCGCGACTTCGACGGCCGCACGATCTCGGCTTCCACCACCCGCCCGCCGGCGTCGACGGTGACGTTCATGGTCAGCTCGCCGTACAGCTTGCGGCCGTTGTGCTCGGGGAAGTCGCGTGTGCCGCGTTCCTCGATGCGCCGGCGCAGGCCGTCGTAGTACATCGCGTAGACCTCCTCGCGCGTGGCCGGGCTGATGTAGCGCTTCTTCGGTCGTGCGTTTTCGTCGTTGACGCGCTTCTCGATCTCGGCCAGCAGCCGCAGCAGCTGGCGGCGGCGCTCTTCCTGGTCGCGTTCGGTGGGCGTGCCCTTCTCGCGCTGCGGGTCGGGCGGCGGCAGCGCGGCGACCTCGCGGCGGATCTGCGCCAGCAGCTGCTGCTGTTCCTGCTGCAGGCGGTCGATACGCCGGCGCGCGTCGTCGACGGCGTCGCCGATTTCCATCGTTGCGGCCGAAGGCAGCGGCGACGTGGCGCGACCCTTGTCGGCCTCGCCGCCGCCGGCCAGGTTGGCCTGCGCGATGGCCTGCGCCTCGACCGGCGCTTCCTTGCTGCGTGCGTTGACCAGGATGACGTCCAGCGGCGTGTCGCGGAAGGCGCGGTGGATGGCCTCGGGGTCGACGAAGCGCACCGTCAGCAGCGCACCGTGCACCGCGCCCGAAAACAGCAGCGCCCACTGCAGTGCGGAGAGGTCGCGCCAGGTCATCGTGCCGGGTCAGGCGGCGGGTTCGCCCGCGGCGGGCGGGTTCTCCGCGGGTTCCAGGCCGGCTGCCGGCGCGGCATCGGCTTGCGCGCCATCGTCCAGCGTGAGGGCGATCTGCAGGGCGCCCACGGCCTCGGTTTCGTCCTCGGCGGCTTCGTCGTCCACGGCCACCGGCGGCGCGTCCAGGCGCGCAGCCAGCGTGGCGTGCAGGTCCAACGTCAGCAGGTCGATGCCGGCCACGCGCACACGCACCCGGCTGCCGCGCGGCAGGCACTCGGTGCCCGGCACGCGGAACACCAGCGGCAGCGTCTCGGCGCGCACCAGGCCATCCTTCATCACGGCGGCTTCGATCTCGGTCAGGCCCTGTTGTTCCACGTAGCGCAGTGTCCAGTAGCGCTCGATGCCTTGCTGGAACGCGTTGTAAGCGGTGTAGGCGGCGTCGAAGCCCGAGATCACCGAGAACAATGCCGCGTCCTTGGGCTTGAACGGGGCGGCCAGCGCCGCGGTGCGGCCGTGGCGGGCGCAGGCGATGATCTGCCACTGGTTGGCCAGGTCGACGTAGCGCCGCAGCGGGCTCGTGCTCCAGGCGTACTGCGCCACGCCCATGCCGGCGTGCGGCGCAGGCTTGGTGCCCATGCGCACCTTCACGCCCGGCATCATGCTGGCCTGGCTGCGGTAGATGCCCGGCACGCCATGTTCGGCCAGCCAGCCGCCCCAGGTGCTGTTGGCCAGGATCATGGCCTCGGCGACGATCAGGTCCAGCGGCGCGCCGCGCTGGCGTGTGCTGATGTGCACCGACTCGTCGCCCTGCGGTTCGCTGGCCAGCTTGGCCACGTCGGGCCCGTCGGCGGCCGAGCCCAGCACGGCGAGGCGGAAGTTGTAGTCGGGCCGGTTGAAGAGCTCGGGCTTGCCGCGCACCACCTCGCGCCGGGCCTTCAGCGTCTTCGCGAGGCGGAAGGCAAAGGCCAGTTCGGCGGCGTGCGGGTAGTCGGCCGCGTCAGCCGCAAGCCCGTCGCCGGTGAGCGTGGCCTCGGTGATCACGTCGTCGAGCTTGTCGTGGCGCAGGTTGCTGACGATGGGCACCCGTTCCAGCTTGGTCTCGTGGCTGCGCACCTCCAGCGTGGCCTCGTCCAGCGTCACGTACAGGCTGACGGCGGGGCAGTCGCGCCCGGCGCTCAGCGTGTAGGCCTGCACCACTTCGTCGGGCAGCATGGTGATCTTCCAGCCCGGCATGTAGACGGTGGACAGGCGCTCGCGCGCCACCTTGTCCGATGTGCACGCCGAACACCACCGTGCCCGTGCCCAGCCCCTGCACCGAGAGCGCGTCGTCGATCTCGGTGGTGTGTGAATCGTCGATCGAGAAGGCCTGCGCGGCGGCCAGCGGCAGTTCGTCCTTGAGGGCCGGCACGGACAGGCCGGGACTGAACTGGTAGCCCTTGGGGAACTGGTCGAAGAGGAAACGCTGCCAGTGGAACTGGTAGGGGCTGGCGATGGCGCCGGCCGCCGTCAGCAGGTCCAGCGGCGCGCGCTGCGCGGCCTTGGCGGCCTGCACCACGGCCTTGTACTCGGGGCCGTTCTTGTCGGGCTTGAAGAGGATGCGGTACAGCTGTTCGCGCACCGGTGCGGGGCAACTGCCGGCAGCGAGTTCCCCGGCCCAGGTATCGATCTGCGCGGCGATCTGCTTCTTGCGCTCGATGGCGGCCAGCGCGGCCTTCACCGTCTCTTCGGGCGCCTTCTTGAACAGCCCCTTGCCGAGGCGGCGGAAGTAGTGCGGCGCGTCGAACAGGCGCAGCAGCATCGCCGCCTGCTGTTCGGCGCCGGCGGCGGCGCTGAAGTAGTCGCGCGCCAGATCGGCGAAGTGGAAGTCGCCTTCGGGCGCAAACTCCCAGGCCAGGTCCAGTTCGACTTCGCCTGCCGCGGCCAACGCGCCGGCCAGCAGCGCTGCGGGCGCGGGCTTGTCGAAACGCAGCATCACGTTGGTCGTCTTGACCTTCACGCGCTTGCCCGAGTCGAGCTCGACCTGCAGCGAGGTCTCGGCCTCGGACATCACGCGGCCGGCGTGGAACTTGCCCGCATCGTCGAAAAGCACGTTCATCAGTTCAAGACGCAGAGCAGGCGCTCGCGCTCCTCGGGGGTTGCGAGCAGTTGCGGGATGCCGCTGTCGAAGGTGAGCAGGCGCGCGCCGTGGCGTGCGGCGGTGGCCAGGAGGTAGGCGTCGGTGATCTGCCGGTGGCCGAACAGGCCGCCGGTGCAGCAGCCCAGCACCTGCTCGAAGCCGAAGTCCATGCTCAGCAGTCGGTGATGCGGGTGCGCGGTGTTGCGCAACAGCAGTTCGGCCACCTGGGGTACCGCGATGACCCGCCCTGCGAAGGCGGGCTGCGAGACGATGCGGACAAAAGCCGACTGCGTTACCGCAGTGGTTGCCCAGCCCTCGCGGGCATGGCGCTTGAACCAGGCGACCATCGTGCCGTGGTGCTCATGGGTCGGCCAACCGAGGGCGATGAGCGCGTTGGCATCCAGCAGCCAGGCGCTCAAGGCGTCTCGTCCAGCAGGGCCTTTACCTGCGAGGCAGTGACCCTGGGGGCGTCGGCCGGCAGGTCGAAGACCCACACGCCGTCCACCTGGCGCATGGGCAGGCGTTCGGCGCTGCCCAGGCGGATCAGCTCGGACACCGCCTGCCCCAGCTTCAGCGAACGCGCGCGGGCGTAGGCCTGGGCGGTGGCGAAGGCGTCGCTTTCAAGAGACAGGGTGGTACGCATGGTTGATGCAGTAATGCCGGACTGATGCATTTTAGGCGCATCGCGCATCAACCGAGGTGCTGCAAGGCCGTGGCGGCGGTTTGATCAGACCGTCATGCCGCCCGACACCTCGATCACCGCCCCGTTGATGTAGCTGGCATCGTCACTCGCCAGAAACGCATACACGCTGGCAATCTCTTCCGCGCGCGCCAGGCGGCCCAGCGGCACCTGGTCCTTCATGTGCTGCAGCACCTTCTCGGGGATGGTGCTGAGGATGGGCGTGTCGACGAAACCCGGCGCCACGGCGTTCACGCGCACGCCCTTGGGGCCGAGCTCGCGGCTCCAGGTCTTGGTGAAGCCGATGACGCCGAACTTGGCCGCGGCGTAGTTGGTCTGGCCGAAGTTGCCGTAGATGCCGACCACGCTGCTGGCGTTGAGGATCACGCCCGCGCCCTGGTCGATCATCGTCTGCGCCACCGCCTGCGCGCAGTGGAAGACGCCGCGCAGGTTGACGTCGATGACGGCGTCGAACTGTTCCAGCGTCATCTTCACCAGCCGCGCGTCTTTCGTGATGCCGGCGTTGTTCACCAGCACGTCGATGCGGCCGTGCTGGCGCAGCACCTCGGCCACCATCATGTCCACCGCCACGCGGTCGGTGACGTCGACGGCGTGGCGCTCGTAGGCCTCGCTGACGAGCTCGGCGCGGCGGTCGCAGCCGATGACGACGGCGCCTTCGTCGGCAAAACGCTTGCAGGTGGCCGCGCCTATGCCCTGTGCGGCGCCGGTGACGATGCAGATCTTGTTCTTCAGTCGCATGGGGTGATTCGGTGGAGTTGGAGGAAGTCGAGGATGAGGGGCAGATGGGCGTCGAAGTCCGACAGCGCGTGGTCGCTGCCGGGCAGGACGTGCAGCCGCGCGCCGGCGTAGCGCGCGGCCATCTCGCGCCAGTCCAGCAGTTCGTCGCCCTGGGCGATGACGGCCAGCAGCCGTTCCGGGTGGGCCAGCGGTCCGGCGTGCAGCGCGCGCAGTTCGTCGACGTATTCGGCGCGGAAGAAGAAGCGTTCGGCGGGGTCGTGGAAGGCCGTCTGTTCGCCGATGTAGGCCGCCAGGTCGCGCGCCGGGTCGACGGCCGGGTTCATCACCACGCCCGGCCAGCCGGTGGCCTGGGCCACGGCGGTGGCGTAGAAACCCCCCAGCGAACTGCCCAGCACCGCCGAGCTTTCGGCCGGCCAGTCGCGGATGCCGCCCAGCACCAGGGCCATGGCCTCGCGCGGTGAAGGCGGCAGCTGCGGGCACCACCAGTGCAGCGCGGGCCGGTGCGTCGCCAGCCAGCCCGCCAGGCGCTGCGCCTTGAAGGACTTCGGCGAGGAACGGAAGCCGTGCAGGTAGAGCAGGTGCGTGGGCGGCGGTGGCCGCGGCGGGGCCGACATGAGAGGCAGTCTAACGACCGCGCTGACTGCAGCCTGTCGCCGCTGCACCCCGTTTCGTCGCCCTGCGGTGGCGCTTCGTCGCATGGCAAGCCGGGTCGGGTGGATTCCCGCCTGCAAACTCGCCGCGGGGGGCGCAAAATCCGCCGCTTCGTCGTTTGCAGCCCTACACGATCGCCATGGAATTGCCTGTGTCTCCTTCCCTGCACGCCTTCCCTGGCCGCCTGGCCGCCTTGGCCGCGGCTGCGGTCGCCGCCTTGAGCCTGGGCGCCTGCGCCACGGTTCCTTCTTCCAGCAGTGGTGTGGCCGCGCCGTCCAAGCCCGGCGCCGCGCCCACCGCCGTGACTGCCGCTGCGTCGGCGCCTGCCGCCGGCCCTGGCGCTGCCGCCGCCGCGCGCCCCGACCCGACGGCGCCGAAGCCCTTTGCCGAGGTGATCAAGGAGGCCAAGCGCCAGGACGGCTTCGTGCCGGTGTGGCGCAAGGACGAGAAGGTGTGGCTCGAGATCGCGCCCGACCGCATGGGCAAACCGCTGCTGATGAGCATCAACGTCGCGCAGTCGGTGGGCGAGCGGGGGCTCTATGCCAGCCAGATGGGCCCGCGCTGGATGGTCGAGTTCCGCAAGGTCGGCAACCAGGTGCAGGTGGTGGCCAACCAGATGGGCTTCCGGGCGCCCAGTGATGTCGCCTCGGCCCGCGCCGTGAGCCAGGGCTTCAGCGAAAGCCTGATCGCCGCCACGCCGGTGGCGAGCGCGGCCCATCCCGAACGCAAGTCGGTGCTGGTGGACGCCGCTTTCCTGCTTGGTGACCTGGCCGGCTACAGCACGCTGCTGGAAACCGCCTTCCGCCTGCCTTTTGCGCCCGACCGTGCCAATTCCTTCTTCGAGGACGCGCGGGCCGAGGCCGGCCTCACCACGCTGGCCGCGAAGGTCCACTACGCCGTGGCACGGATCCCGGCGCGGCCGTTGCTGCCGCCCGGTGCCCCGCCGCCGATGACGCCGCCGCCGCCGGCCACGACGCCGGACGCGCGCAGCCTCTTCGTTGGCTATGTCTACAACTTCCGCGAACTGCCCGCCGCATCGATGGCCACGCGCCCGGCCGACCCGCGCGTGGGCTACTTCACCGACAGCTACACCGACCTGTCCAACGATCTGCGCACCAACCCCAAGGTGCACCACATCAAGCGCTGGCGCCTGGAGAAGAAGGATCCGCAGGCTGCGCTGAGTGAACCCGTCAAGCCCATCACCTTCTGGATGGACCGCAACATCCCGGTGAAGTACCGCAAGTCGGTGGAGGCCGGCATCCTGGAGTGGAACAAGGCCTTCGAGCGCATCGGCTACAAGAACGCGGTGGTGGCGCAGCAGCAGCCCGACGACGCCAACTTCGACCTGATGGACGCCGGACGTGCGTCGATCCGCTGGTTCCTCGGCGCCGACGTCGGCTTCGCGCAGGGCCCCAGCCACTCCGACCCGCGCAGCGGCGAGATCCTCGACGCCGACATCCGCATGGCCGACGTTTTCGGCCGCGGTGCCCGCCGCCAGGCGCGCGACGACCTGTTCTCGCCGAACGCTGCGCCGCTGGGCAGCACGCAGATGCCGGCCTGGAAGGCCGGCCTGGATGCGCTGCAGGGCAGCGAGACCTGCACCTACGCCCAGGACGGCGCCGACGAGATGGCCTTCGCGCTCGACCTGCTGGAAGCGCGCGGTGAACTCGACCCCGAGAGCCCCCAGACCGAGGAGTTCGTCCAGAGCTACATCAAGGACGTCATCACGCACGAGGTGGGCCACACGCTGGGCCTGCGCCACAACTTCAAGGCCAGCACCACCGTCACGCGCGACCACCTGCGCGAGACGACCACCGGCAGCGGGCGCAGCATCAGCGGCTCGGTGATGGACTACAACGCCTTCAACCTTCCCCTGGAAGGTGAACCGAAGCGCCAGTTGAACATGGTCACGCTCGGCGCCTACGACTACTGGGCCATCGAGTACGGCTACAAGCCGGTCGACAAGGCCGACGAGTTGAAGGCCGTGCTGGAGCGCCAGCGCAGCGACAGGAGCCTGGCCTTTGCCGACGACGGCGACAACCTCGGCGAGGGCCTGGACCCGCTGGTCAACACCTTCGACCTGGGCGACAACCCGCTGGCCTACGCGCAGCGCCGGCTGGCGCTGAGCAAGGAGTTGTGGACCCGCGTACAGGCGCGCCAGCCCCAGACAGGCGACGACCCCGAACGTGCACGCCGCAGCGTGATGGCGGGCTTCCGCCAGGTGGGCACGCTGCCGGGCATCGCGGCCAAGTACGTGGGCGGCATGCACACCGATCGCGACGTGCCCGGCAGCGGCAAGCCGGCCTTCCGCCCGGTCGAACCCGGCATGCAGCGCGCCGCGCTGCGTTTCCTGACGCAGGAGCTGTTCAGCAACGACAGCTTCCGCTTCAGACCCGAGTTCCTGCAGACGCTGCAGCCCGACTACATCGAGTTCATGCGCCCCGGCCCGCTGAACGTGCCGCAGGCCGTGCTGGCGCTGCAGACCCAGGCGCTCGACCGCCTGCTCAGCCCCGGCACGGCCGGGCGCCTGCTGCAACTGCCCACCTTCCTGCCCGAGCCCCAGCGCAAGAGCGCGATCTCGCTCAACGAGCTCTACGGCACGCTGCAGGGTGCGGTGTGGAGCGAGCTGAAGACCGGCAAGGAGATCGACGGTTTGCGCCGCAGCCTGCAACGTGAGCACCTCAAGCGCCTGCAGGGCCTGCTGACGCGCCCGGCGCCCACGCTGCCCGCCGACGCGGTGAGCTTGGCGCGCCTGCATGCGGTGGAACTGCAGGGTCAGCTGCGCGCCGCGCTCACGAAGAAGGCGGGCATGGCGGTAGAGAACCGGGCCCACCTCGAGGACGCGCTGGCGCTGGTGACCGAGGCGCTGCGCGCGACGCTGCAGCGCGGTTGAGGCCCTGCGGGCGGGCCTGTATCGGACCCGGGTGAGTGCACCCGGGTTGCAGGACGCCGAGCGTGGAGCGCGCCGGAGACCCAGCCGGCTGCCCGGGAAACCTCGAAACGCGACACGGCCTGCGTCAGCCGCCCGGGCTGCTCGTGCAGCGCGGCGGCCGCAGCGGCGCCTTGTTCGACCAGGGCGGCGTTCTGTCGGGTCATGCGGTCGAGTTCGGCCACCGCGTGGTTGACCCGGTCGAGTCCCTGGCTCTGTGCGCCGGCGGCGTGGGCGATCTTCGCCGCGTCTATGTGAGGAGCCTGGCCGGCAAGCCACCACGCACCGAGCATCACGGCGAGCCCTGCGGCGGCCACCATCGCCGTCGAGATGGCCATCGACAACACGAGCTTGCGCGAGTAGTCCATGAATGCAATACCTCGGGGCCGGTGCGGTGGGCTGGATGACTTCAGCGGCCGGTTCTCGCACACCGGCCCAACGGCGGATGGCGGTGCACACGATGCCTGCTGGAGAACGTCCTGCTGGCCCGAGGGCATCGGCGCCCGATGCCGCATCTTGAGGGCGTCGGGTGAGGCTGATGACGGTGTCACGGGCCCGCGTGCGGCAACCCTCTCTCGGCCGGGCCCGGCGGGCGGCCCTCTCGGGACATCGCGCGCTATCGAGTCAGGACACTCAATGCCGCCAACAGCTTGTCGTGGATGCCGCCGAAGCCCCCGTTGCTCATGCACAGCAGGTGGTCACCGGGGCGCGCGGCCTGCACGATGGCAGCGACCAGCGCGTCGACGCTGTCGGCCACCACCGCCGTGGTGCCCAGCGGCGCCAGGGCTTCGGCCGCGCTCCAGCCGTAGTTGCCCTGCAGGCAGAAGCTGAGGTCGGCTTCTTCCAGCGCCCAGGGCAGCTGGGCCTTCATCGCGCCCAGCTTCATGGTGTTGGAACGCGGTTCGAAGACGGCCAGGATGCGACCGCCGTGGCCGATCTTGCGGCGCAGCCCATCCACCGTGGTGCGCATCGCGGTGGGGTGGTGCGCGAAGTCGTCGTAGACCTTCACGCCGCCGGCCTCGCCCCGCAGTTCGAGGCGCCGGCGCACGTTCTGGAAACTGGCCAGCGCCGCGCACGCGGCCTCGGGCGCCACGCCGACATGTTCGGCCGCGCCGATGGCCGCCAGCGCGTTCATCTGGTTGTGTTCGCCGAGCAGCGACCACTCCACGTGCCCCAGCTTCAGGCTGCCGCGCAGCACGTCGAAACTCTGCGGGTCGCCGCGCGCACACAGGCCGCCAGGCTCTTCGCGCTTGGTGCCGAAGCGCAGCACCTCGCTCCAGCAGCCACGCGCCAGCACACGCTTGAGCGCCTCGTCGCGCGCGTTCACCACCAGCCGGCCCGTCGAAGGCACGGTGCGCACGAGGTGGTGGAACTGCGTCTCGATGGCCGCCAGGTCGGGGAAGATGTCGGCGTGGTCGTGTTCGAGGTTGTTCAGCACCGCGGTGCGCGGCCGGTAGTGAACGAACTTGCTGCGCTTGTCGAAGAGCGCGGTGTCGTACTCGTCGGCTTCGATGACGAAGGTCTTGCCCACGCGGCCTTCCGGGGCTGCTGCGACGGCCCCGAGCCGCGCCGAGACCCCGAAATTCAGCGGCACGCCGCCGACCAGGAAGCCCGGCTGCAGGCCGGCCTGGTCCAGGATCCAGGCCAGCATCGAGGTCGTGCCCGTCTTGCCGTGCGTGCCGGCCACGGCCAGCACATGCCGGCCCTGCAGCACGTGTTCGGCCAGCCACTGCGGCCCGCTGGTGTAGGGGGCACCGGCGTCGAGCAGTGCCTCCATCAGCGGGTTGCCGCGGGTCACGACGTTGCCGATGACGAAGACATCGGGCCGCAGCGCCAGCTGCTCGGCGCCGAAGCCTTCGATGAGGTCGATGCCCAAGGCGCGCAACTGATCGCTCATCGGCGGGTAGACGTTGGTGTCGCATCCCGTCACGCGGTGGCCGGTTTCGCGGGCCAATGCGGCCAGGCCGCCCATGAAGGTGCCGCAGATGCCGAGAATGTGAAGATGCATGCGATGAATTCTAGGTTCGGGTGTTGAGGGGGCCGGCGATGGTGTTCCCGCGCTTCGAGGGCGTTCCCTGGCTGGCAAGCAGTTCCTGGGCCTACCCTGCGCTGGAGGTGGTGCACATCGTCGGCATCGCGCTGTTGCTGGGCAGCCTGGTGGTGGTGGAACTGCGCGTCTGGGGTGCGGCGCCGGCGCTGCCGCTGGCCGCGCTGGCGCGGCTGGCGCTGCCGGTGACGCTGGCCGGCTTCGGGCTGGTCGTGAGCAGCGGCCTGCTGATGTTTGCCGCCAACCCCAACGACATGCTGGCCAACCGCGCCTTCCTGTTGAAGCTGGGACTGGTCTCGCTGGCCGGGCTGAACGCCGCCTACTTCCATGCCCGCGGCAGCCTGGCGCGCCACGATGGCACGGCGCGTGCGCTGACCGTGCTGTCGCTGGGGTTGTGGTTGGGCGCCATCATCTGCGGCCGCTGGATCGCCTACGTGTAAGGAGCCCCTACGCCATGCAAAGACGCCACTTCATCGCCAGCGCCGGCCTGCTGGCCGCGCCCGCCGCCTGGGCCCACCACGGCTGGAGCAGTTTCGACCAGGGCCGGCCGATCTACCTCGAAGGCACGGCCGCCAAGGTGCGCTGGGCCAACCCGCACGCCGAGATGGACCTGGAGCTGCCCGCCGAACTGCGCCTGCCGGCCGACCTGGCCACACGTGCGCTGCCGGCGCAATCGGCCGGCGTCGACGGCCCGGCGCTGCTGAAGGCCGCGCAACTGCCGACGCGCAAGGACCGCCGCTGGCAGATCGAACTGGCGCCGCTGTCGCGCATGAACGCCTGGGGCGTGCCCGAGATCAAGAACGGCGACAGCGTGGCGCTGCTGGGTTTCACCTTCACCGGCGAGAAGGGTTCGGCGGCAAGACTTACGGGCTGCGTTCGTCGCCGGCTTGAAATGGGGCCACCAAGCTCGCTGGCGCTCGCTACCCCCCGAGGGGGCCGTCCGCCAGCGGCCCGGCAGAGCCGGTTCCGCGGCGGGAAGCTTGGGTTCGGTCGGTTCCCTCAGCGGCCGAAGATGCGGCGCAGGGCGTCCATGGCAGCACGGCCGACCGTCAGCGCGGCATCCACCAGCCACGAGGCCAGAGCGTCGTCGACCTCGCGACGCGAGGGTGCGCTGCGGCCCAGGCGCTCGTCGGCTTCGTGTTGCATCTCGGCGGCGCGGCTGCGCTGGCGGTCGAGTGCGGGCTGATGCTGCGCCAGCCTGGCCTTCACCACGTGCGCCGCAGGCTGCGCTGCGTGCGCAGCCAGTGCCGGGCCGAGTTCGTTCACGCGCCGGTGCGCTTCGGCCAGGCCGGGCGCGGTGAGCGTGGCGCCGCAGGCGCCGCACAGCCAGGCCGCGCCGGACGGCTGCGCCGCACCGCAGGCAGCGCAGTTCAACGCGCCGGCCTGGCCGCGCTGCCGATGAACGGCATGCCCGCGTGTGGCGCCTTCGGGGTCGAGCGCCTGCGCCAGGCGCGCCACGTCGACGACGCTGGGCACCGAGGTGCACCAGGGGCAGGCGGTGTCGGTGGCGCCGACGGCACCGCCGCAGTTCACGCAGTGCAGCACACCGTCGCGCTGCAGCGCCCGGTTCCGGTCGGCCGAACTCATCGGCCGCACCAGCCCTCGCTGCTGCAGGAACTGCGCGAAGGACTGGTAGGCGCCATGCCGTTGCAGGCACTCGAGCTGCAGCGAACGCCCCCAGCGTGTGGGGTTGTGCACCGTGCGCACGGCACCGCTGCAGCGCGGGCAGGCCGGCGCGGGCCGCAGCGGCGTGTGGGCCAGCGTCTGCGCCGCTGCCATCTCGCCTACCAGCGTCAGCAGCGCCGGGCCCGGCAGCCCCGCGGCTTCGACGAGGTCGAACCACACCAGATGGCAGCCGGCGCAGAGGTCGAGTTCGACCGTCTTGCCGTAATGCCCGGGCACATGCAGCACGCGCATCGGCTGGCCGCAATTGCCGCAGGCCAGCGCAGTGGCGGGCGGCGCCACGGCTGGCCGAGCCGTCCCTGAGCCCGACGCGGCGCCTGGCTGGGCGTTCATCGGGCCAGGACCGGGTTCAGGTCTTCAGCGACCTGAACGATTCCAGCGCCGCCTGCACCGTGGCCGCCACGTCGTCGGCCGTGTGCGCGGCGCTGACGAAGCCGGCTTCGTAGAGTGCCGGCGCGAGGTAGACACCGCGCTGCAGCATGCCGTGGAAGAAGCGGTTGAAGCGTTCCTTGTCAGTGGCCATCACGACGCCGTAGTTCTGTGGCAGTTCGTCGGCGAAGAAGAAGCCGAACATGCCGCCCTGGCTGTCGCCCACCAGCGGCACGCCGGCGTCGCGCGCCGCGCCTTCCAGCCCGGCCACCAGCGCCTGCGTGCGCGCGGACAGCGCATCGAAGAAGCCGGGTTTGGTGATTTCCTTCAACGTCGCCAGCCCGCAGGCCGTGGCGACCGGGTTGCCGGACAGCGTGCCGGCCTGGTAGACCGGGCCCAGCGGCGCCAGCTGTTCCATGATGGCCTTGCTGGCGCCGAAGGCCGCCAGCGGCATGCCGCCACCGATGACCTTGCCAAAGACGAAGACGTCGGCCTTGAAGCCCGGGATCAGCTGCTGGTAGACGCTGTGCGCGCCGCCCAGCGCGACGCGGAAGCCCGACATCACCTCGTCGAAGACGAGCAGCGCACCGTGTGCCGTGCACAGCTCGCGCAGTCGCGTCATGAAGGGCACCGACGCACGCACGAAGTTCATGTTGCCGGCGATGGGTTCGATCATCACGCAGGCCAGTTCCTTGCCGTGCGTGTCGAAGGCCTGCTCCAGCGCGGCGATGTCGTTGTAGGGCAGCACCAGCGTGTGCTTGACCACGTCGTCGGGCACGCCGGCACTCGTCGGGAAGCCGAAGGTGGCCAGGCCCGAGCCGGCCTTCACCAGCAGCGGGTCGGCGTGGCCGTGGTAGCAGCCCTCGAACTTGATGAACTTGCTGCGCCCGGTGGCGCCGCGTGCCAGGCGCAGTGCACTCATGCCGGCCTCGGTGCCACTGCTGACCAGCCGCACCATCTCGCAGCCGGGCACCAGCGCGATGATGGCTTCGGCCAGTTCGATCTCGCGTTCGGTGGGCGCGCCGAAGCTGAAACCATCGAGCAGCGCCTTCTGCACCGCGTCCACCACCGCCGGGTGACCGTGACCCAGGATCATCGGGCCCCAGCTGCCGATGTAGTCGATGTACTTCTTTCCTTCGGCGTCCCAGATGTAGGCGCCGTGGCCGCGCTGGATGAAGCGCGGTGTGCCGCCCACGGCACGGAAGGCGCGCACCGGCGAGTTCACGCCGCCAGGGATGACGCGCTGGGCGCGGGCAAAGAGTTCTTCGTTAGTGGTCATGCGGAGTGGGTGGTGTGGTGTTGACCAAGCTTCCCGCCGCGGAACCGGCTTCGCCGGGCCGCTGGCGGACGGCCCCCTCGGGGGGTAGCGAGCGCCAGCGAGCTTGGGGGCTCCAATTGCCGGGGCTCAATGCACACGTCGTGGCGTGCCCTTGCCCTTCGGGTCATCGGGTTCGGGCTCGGGCATCTCGATGCCTTCGCCCTCCTCGCCTTCCTCGGGCGGCGGCAGCGCCCAGAAGAAGCGGTCGGGCACGATGTGGCCCATGCCGGGGCGAAAACCCGCGTCCAGGCTCTGGTCGAGAAAACTCAACGCCTCGCCCACGGCCGGCTGCAGTTCGCTGCCGGCGGCCAGCAGCGAGGCCAGTGCGGCAGAGAGCGTGTCGCCGGCACCCAGGAAGGTGGTGTCGAAGCGCTCGAATTTCTCGCCCGTGATGGCGCCCTGCGGCGAGGCCAGCACGTTGTCGATGTACTGCTCGGGCGTCGCGCCGGTGCCGCTGTTGCCGCTGCGGCCGGCAGGTTTGGGTGCCAGCATGATGCCGGTGACGAGCACGTAGCGTGTGCCGTGTTCACCCGCGGCCACCGCGAGTTCACGCGCCGACGGCGGGCGTTCGCTGTCCCATTCGGGCAGCAGGAAGTCCTGCAGCGTCTTGTGGCTGCCGACCAGCACTTCCGTCGCCGGCAGGATGAGTTCGCGGAAGGCCTCGAGGTAAGGCTGCAGCGCGTCTTCCTCCATCCAGCTCAGGTTGGGCAGGTAGGACACGAGCGGGATCTCGGTGTAGTCGCTCAGCACCTCGGCCACCGCCGAGACGTTGTCGGCATTGCCCAGGAAACCCACCTTCCAGCCCGCGATGGTCACGTCTTCCAGGATGGTGCGCGCCTGCTCGGCCACCGCGTCGGCGTCGATCTCGTGCTGGTCGAAGGTGTCTGCGGTGTCGCGCATGACGATGCTGGTGACCACCGGCAGCGCGTGCGCGCCCATGGCCGCGATGGTGGCCACGTCGCCGGCCATGCCGCCGGCGCCGCTGGGGTCGCTGGCGTTGAAGCACATCACGCAGGCGGGCGGTGGCGGTTCCGTGGCGGGGTCGTCGGTGGCCGTGGCCGGGATGGGTTCGGGGGTCATGGGCTTCGGCCTGAGCGCGAGAATCGCAGTGGAATCGTGAAGGATGGACGTTGCCGCCGAACCTCCAGCGAAGTCTGAAGAACGGGATGTAGGTCCTCACAATTCAACGTAAAACGCCGGAATTGCGTGGCTACAATCCGCGTCCATTGTAGTGAGGTGACTGTCTAATCGTGAGCGAACCGCGTACCTGGATGTGCCTGATCTGCGGCTGGATCTACAGCGAGGCCGACGGTGATCCGGAGCACGGCATCGCACCCGGCACCGCGTGGGCGGATGTCTCGATGAACTGGACCTGCCCCGAGTGCGGCGCGCGCAAGGAAGATTTCGAGATGGTCCAGATCTGAACCTGCGGCCCGCGGGCCAGGTTCCCTGTCGGCAGAGGGCTTGAGGAGAACGGCGCTTGGAACTACTGGAGCCTGAGGCAGGCGCTGCAGACGCTGCGGCGGCGACGACGGGTGCGAAGGTGCTCGTCATCGACGACAGCAACACCATCCGGCGCAGCGCCGAGATCTTCCTGCGCCAGGGCGGCCACGAGGTGGTGCTGGCCGAAGACGGCTTCGATGCGCTGGCCAAGGTCAACGACCACCAGCCCGAGCTGATCTTCTGCGACATCCTGATGCCGCGCCTGGATGGCTACCAGACCTGCGCCATCATCAAGCGCAACCCGAAGTTCACGCACGTGCCGGTGATCATGCTGTCGAGCAAGGACGGCCTGTTCGACAAGGCGCGCGGGCGCATGGTGGGCTCGGAGGACTACCTCACCAAGCCCTTCACCAAAGAGCAGTTGCTGCGCGCCGTCGATGCCTACCGCCGCGGTGCGGCCTGACGCGCCCGGGCGCGGCACCACCCAAGGAACACTTCCGATGCCGATCCACAAGATCCTCGTCGTCGACGACTCGAAGACCGAGCTGCATCACCTGTCTTCGCTGCTGGGCAAGGCGGGTTACGTCGTGCGCACCGCCGAGAACGGCGAGGAGGCCATGCGCCGCCTGGCCGAAGAGAAGCCCGACCTCATCCTGATGGACGTGGTGATGCCGGGCCAGAACGGCTTCCAGCTCACGCGCAGCATCACGCGCGACCCGCGCTTCACCGACGTGCCGGTGATCATGTGCACCAGCAAGAACCAGGAAACCGACAAGGTCTGGGGCATGCGCCAGGGTGCCCGCGACTACATCGTCAAGCCCGTCAACGGCGACGAGCTGTTCGCCAAGATCAAGGCCTTCGACTGATGAAGGCCCGCCGCGCCGCCTGCCGCGCCGCCCACTGATGGCCAAACGCGAAGCCCTGCGCGAACTGCAGAGCCGTCTGGCCGACCGGCTGCAGCAGGCGCGCACCGAAGTGCGTGCGCTGTCCTGGCTGGCCGTCGAGTGCGCGGGTCAGGGCCTGCTGTTCCCGCTGCCCACTGCGGGCGAGATCTTCGCCGTCGGCACGCTGCTGCCGGTGCCGCACAGCCAGAAGTGGTTCATGGGCGTGGCCAACCTGCGCGGCGGGCTGCACGGTGTCGTCGACCTCGCCGCCTTCCTCGGCCTGCGCGCGCCGATCAGCCGCGAGGCCGTGCGCGAGCAGGCCCGGCTGCTGGCCTTCAACCCGCGCTTCGGCGCCAACTGCGCGGTGCTGGTCGACCGGCTCGCCGGCCTGCGCAGCGCCGAACAACTGAGCCCCGAGCCCACCGACGATGCACCGCGCCCGGCCTTCGCCGGGGCGCGCTGGCGCGACGCTGCCGGCCGCGTGTGGCAGGAGATCGACCTCTCCGCCCTCGTGCGCCACGAACAGTTCCTGTCCATTTCCGCATGAACGACGCGCTGTCGTCATTCCGCAGCCCTCCGCAACGCCGGCGTGTGCCGCAGGCCTGCGCCCCAGCCATGACGAGGACGAGATGAGCTTCCTTGACCGGATCAAAGGCAACACCGGCGCCAAGCCGGACAGCGCCGACGCCGCAGTGAACTTCAACGAACTGGCCGCGCCGGTCAACCCCATGGAGGCCACCATCCACCTGGGCCCGAACACGGTGTCGCCGCAGAACAGCCGGCTGGACGCGGAAGACGGTTCCATCATCAGCGAAGCCGCGCCTTCTGAACTGGCGGGCGAGTTCCCGGAAAGCCAGCACCTCGGCGGGCGTGACGACGGCGAAGGCTTCACCAGCGGCCTGCCGGTGGTCGGCACCTGGGCATTGGCGCGGCAGCAGCGCGCGATGCTGACGCTGTTCTTCGTCGGCCTGGCGGGGCTGCTGATCACCGCCGTGCTGGCGCTGACGGCCAGCAACCGCAGCGCGGCGCAGGTCGGCGCCGCGGGTCAGGCCACCACGCAGTCGCAGCGGCTGGCCAAGTCGGTATCGCAGGCCCTGGTGGGCAATGCCGCAGCCTTCCCCGAAGTGAAGGAGTCGATCGACATCCTGGCGAAGAACGTGCGCAGCCTGAAGACGGGCGAAGGCGACGTCGCCGCGGCGCCGGGTTCGCAGCAGGAAGCGCTGGATGCGCTGCTGCCGCTGGTGGCGCGCGCCGAGCAGAACGCCGCCGTCGTATTGGGCCAGCAGAAGACGCTGACCGAAGTGGGCACGGCGCTTCGCGCCATCAACCGCCAGAGTGCCGACCTGCTGGAAACCGCCGAAACCGTGTCTTCGCTGAAGCTGCAGGCCGGTGCCTCGGCGGCCGAGCTCTCGGCCGTGGGCCAGCTGGTGATGCTGACGCAGCGCATCGGCAAGAGCGCCAACGAATTCCTGACCACCGAAGGCGTCAGCGCCGAGGCCGTGTTCCTGCTGGGCAAGGACCTGAACTCCTTCCGCGAGATCGCGCAGGGCGTGATCAGCGGCAACGCCGACCTGCGCCTGCCCGGCACGCGCGAGCCGCAGGTGCGCGAGAAGCTTCAGGAACTGCTCAAGCAGTACGAGCAGACCCGTACCGATGCCAGCGCGATTCTGGGCAACCTGCAGGGCCTGGTGGCCGCACGCGAGGCGCAGACGATTATCGTCGGCGACTCCGAACCGCTGCGCAAGGGCCTCGACAGCCTGCAGCAGGGCCTGGCCGACGAAGCCGGCTTCGGCGGCTGGCGCCTGGCCGTGCTGCTGCTCTCGCTGGCCGTGCTGGCGGCGGGCGCCTTCGGCCTGCTGCGCCTGTTCGTCATCGACCAGACGGGTCGCTCCAAGGCTGCCGACGCGCAGCGTTTCGAGGCCGAGCGCCAGGAGCAGGAAGCCAAGCGCGTCAACGACGCCAACCAGGCCGCCATTCTTCGTCTGATGAACGAACTGCAGACGGTGGCCGAAGGCGACCTCACGCAGCAGGCCACAGTGACCGAGGACATCACCGGCGCCATCGCCGACTCGGTGAACTACACCGTGGAAGAGCTGCGCACGCTGGTGGCCCAGGTGCAGGACACGGTGGGCCGGGTGACCGACACCACGCAGCAGGTCGAGCAGACCTCGACCGAACTGCTGGCCGCATCGACCGAACAGCTGCGCGACATCCGCGAGACCGGCGAGGACGTGCTGCAGATGGCCGGCCGCATCAACGACGTGTCGGCGCAGGCGCAGGAAACGGCACAGGTGGCGCGCCAGTCGCTGCGCGCCGCCGAGACGGGGCTTTCCGCGGTGCAGAACGCCATCGGCGGCATGAACGCCATCCGCGACCAGATCCAGGAAACGTCCAAGCGCATCAAGCGCCTGGGTGAGAGCTCGCAGGAGATCGGCGAGATCACCGAGCTGATCTCCGACATCACCGAGCAGACCAACGTGCTGGCGCTGAACGCCGCCATCCAGGCGGCCAGTGCAGGTGATGCGGGCCGGGGCTTCTCGGTCGTTGCCGAGGAAGTGCAGCGGCTGGCCGAACGTTCGGGCGACGCCACGCGGCAGATCGCGGCCATCGTGCGCACGATTCAGACCGACACCCAGGACGCCGTGGGCGCCATGGAACGCAGCACGCAGGGCGTGGTGGAAGGGGCGCGGCTGTCCGACGCCGCCGGCGCCGCGCTGGGTGACATCGACCGTGTCACGCGCGAACTGTCCGACCTCATCCAGCGCATCTCGGCCGAAGCCTCGAAGGAAGCCGAATCGGCCAACGTCGTGGCCGCCAACATCCAGCACATCTTCGCGGTGACCGAGCAGACTTCCGAAGGCACACGCTCGACGGCGCAGATGGTGCGTGAACTGTCGCGCACGGCCGAGGAACTGAAGGCCTCGGTCGCCCGCTTCAAGATCTCCTGACCCTTGCCGCAGCCCACGATGAACACCCCAGGCGCCGGCATCGAGATCAAGCCAGGCGACGACCTGAGCGCCCTGGCCTGGGTCAACGGGGAGTTGCGGCGTTCGCTGGAGGCTGCACACAAGGCGCTGCGGCGCTACCTCAAAGAGGCCGAAGTCGCCAGTGGCAGCGATGTCGATGCCGTCGACCCCGCGGTGCTGCGTGCCGCGCGCGCCCAGTTGCACCAGGGCGTGGGTGCACTGGAACTCGTCGGTCTGCCGGCCGCAGCCGACGTGCTGCGCGCCAGCGAGGCTGCGGTGCAGCGCATGGTGTCGCGCCCGGCGCTGGTCACCGCGGTGGCCGTCGAGACGATAGAGAAGACCTCGTTTGCGCTGCTCGACTTCCTGGCACGGCAGCTGGCCGGCAAGTCGGTGTCACCGGTGATGCTGTTCCCGCAGTACCGCGCCGCGCTGCAACTGGCCGGTGCCGACCGTGTGCATCCGGCCGATCTGTGGAAGATCGAATGGCAGTGGCGCGATCTGCCCTCCGACGCCACCGCCACGCCGCGCAATGCCGACAACAGCGCGCGCGGCGAGATGGAGACGTTGACGCTGGCGCTGATGCGCCAGCCCTCGGGCGACGCTGCGCGCGGCCCGCTCGACCGCATCAGCGACCTCTGCGCCGACCTCGCCGCCGGCGCGCGCATCGCGGGTGCCGCCGGGGCACACCAGACCACCTTCTGGCAGCTGGCTGCCGCCGTGTTCCAGGCCCAGGCCAGCGGTTTGCTGATGAGCGATGTCTACGCCAAGCGCCTGGCTTCGCGCCTGCTGGCGCAGCTGCGCATGCGTGAAAACGGCCAGGACGAACTCTCAGACCGCCTGGCGCAGGACCTGCTCTTTTTCTGCAGCCACGCCAAGGCGCCGATGCCCGGGCGCGAGGCGCCGCGGCTGGCCGCGGTGCGCAAGGCCTGGAACCTCGACGCCCAGCCCACGGCCGACTACGAGACCTCGCGCCTGGGCCGCTTCGACCCGGCCGTGATGGCGCTGGCGCGCAAGCGCGTCGCGGCCGCGAAGGACTCCTGGTCGGCCGTCGCCGGTGGTGAACTGCACCGCATGACGGCGCTGCCCGAGCAGTTTTCGCTGGTGGGTGAATCCTTGCAGCGCATGCTGCCGCATGGCGAGCAGCTGGCGCAGTCGCTGCAGGCCGCCGTGTCGCAGACCGTGGCCGCTGAAGCCGCGCCGCCGCCGGCGCTGGCGATGGAAGTGGCCACCGCCATCCTCTACCTCGACGCGTCGCTCGAAGACGGTGAGTTCGACTACCCCGAGCTGGCGCCGCGGGTGCAGCACCTGGCGCAGCGCATCGACGCCGTGCGCGGCGGTGCCGAGCCGCAGCCGCTGGACAGCTGGATGGAGGAGCTGTACCGCCGCGTCAGCGACCGCCAGACCATGGGCAGCGTGGTGCAGGAACTGCGCGCCTCGCTGTCCGAAATCGAGAAGCAGATCGACCAGTACTTCCGCGACCCTTCGCAACGCCAGCTGCTGATCCCGGTGCCGGCACAGCTGTCGGCGATGCGCGGCGTGCTCTCGGTGCTGGGCCTGGACCAGGCCTCGGCCGCGGCATTGCACATGCGCGACGACGTCGACGCGCTCGCGCAGACCGAGGTCGACCCTCAGCGTGCCGTGCAGGCCGGCACCTTCGACCGCCTCGCCGACAACCTGGGCGCGTTGAGCTTCCTCATCGACATGCTCAGCGTGCAACCGGCGCTGGCCAAGAGCCTGTTCCGCTTCGACCCCGAAACCGGCAACCTCAGCGCCGTGATGGGCCAGAGCGAACGGGTTTCGGCCTTCGCGGCCTTCGACGAGACCGCGCCGGCACCGGTGGATGCCGCGCCGTCCGCGCTGCCGCTGCTGGAACAGCTGCGCGAAGCCGCCAGCCTGGCCGCGCAGCCGGCCGTGGCCGACGCCGAACTGGCCCGCCACCTCGAACCGCTGGCGCAGCGCGCCTACGCCGCCGACCAGCCCGAACTCGCACGCCTGCTGGGCAGCGCGCAGCGCACGCTGGCCGGCGAAGCCGACGCGGCCGCGCGCCACGCCGTGCGTGCCGAACTGGTCGAGGCCGTGGCGGCGCTGTCGCCGCCCGCCGCGCCACCCGTGCCGCCGCCGGCACCGGTGCCTGCAGAGCGGCCTGCGCCCGTCGGCGGCACCGGTCTCGAAGACGACGCAGAGATGCGCGACATCTTCATCGAGGAAGCGCGCGAGGTCATCGTCGATGCACACGCCGCGCTCGAGCGCCTGGCCGATGCGCCCGACAACGCCACCGACCTGACGGCTGTGCGGCGCGCCTTCCACACGCTGAAGGGCAGCTCGCGCATGGTCGGGCTGAAAGACTTCGGCGAGGGCGGCTGGGCCTGCGAGCAGCTCTACAACGCCCGCCTGGCGCAGGCGCCGCGCATGGACAGCGCGCTGCGCCTGTTCACCGTCGAGGCGCTGAACTACCTGGCCGGGTGGACCGAGGCCATCGCCGCGGGTGAAGACCGCGGCCACAACGCCGCCGACCTCAGCCGCGCTGCCGATGCGCTGCGCCTGGACGGCCAGCGCCTGCCCATCGCCGTACCGCAGCATGCCGGCGCGCCCGATGGTGCCGATGCCGAGCTGCCGACCCAGATCCTGGTACGCCCGAGCGCGCCGCGCGCAGACGAGGCCGTGTTCGAGGCGGGCCACGCCGAAGGCGGCGTCGTGTCGGCACCGGCGCCCTTGCCCGAGCCCTCGGTGGGCGAACTCATGGCGCTCAGCTTCGAGCCGCCGCCCGAGGAAGGCGCGGCCGAGCCGGCCTTGACCGATGCGGCGTTGCCCGAACTGCCCGAGCTCGAGCCGCTGCCGCAGGCCGAAGAAACCGCGCAGGCGGCCGCCGAACTGACGCAGGTGATGGCGCGCGCCGAAGAGGCTGCGGGCGATGTCGACTTTGCCTTCGACCTCGGCCTCGACGAACCGCCCGCGGCGCCCGCAACGGGCGGCGACACGCCGACGCTGGTGCTCGACAACCTGGCCGCGCGTGTGCCCGACCTGCCCAGTGCGGCCGACCTGGACCTCGGCTTGCCCGAAGCCGGGCCGGCCCCCGCCGCGCCGGCCGAACTGCCGAGCTTCGACCTCGACCTCGGCGCCTTCGGCGAACCCCCCGCGCCACGTGCGGTCGAGGTGGCACCGGCCGAGGCCGCCAGCCTCATCGACCTGCCGCTCGACGCGCCCACCGAGCCCATGCCCGAGGGCGAGACGCTGGAGATCGACCTCGCGGACCTCAACGCGCTCTTCCCCGACGCAACGGCCCCCGCCACCTCGCCCGCACCGCACCCGCCGCCGACGCGGGTCGTCGACGAGGTGATGGACACGATGCCGCTGCCGACGCTCGACCGCGTGCTGGCCGAGCCGGAAGCCCCTGCCGCCGAAGCCCCGTTCAGCTTCGACCTCGACGAACGCGATGCGGCGCACGCCGTCGAAGCGCTGCCGACCGCCGAGACGTCCGAGATCGCCGACCTGGCGCTCGACTTCGCTGCGGCGCCGTCGGCTCCCGCTCCGCTGGCCGAGGCCGAACCGCAGGCCGAGGAGGAGCAGATCGAGGACGAAGAGCAGGTGAAGCTCATCGGGCCGCTGCGCATCAGCATCCCGCTGTTCAACATCTACCTCAACGAGGCCGACGAACTGTCGCGCCGGCTCGTCACCGAGCTGGCCGAGTGGGCGCTGGAGTCGACCCGCCACCCCGTGCCCGACACCGCCGTGGCGCTGGCGCACTCGCTGGCCGGCAGCTCGGCCACCGTGGGCTACAGCGACCTCTCGGCCCTGGCGCGCGCCCTCGAACACGCGCTGATGCGCTCGCGCGAAGCCGGGCGTGCGCGCGAAGGCGAGCCGCTGCTCTTCAGCGACGCCGCCGACGAGATCCGCCGCCTGCTGCACCAGTTCGCCGCCGGTTTCCTGCGCCCGGTCGACCCGGCGCTGATGGACCGCCTGGCAGCCCACGAGCGCCTGCCGCTGCACGGCGCCGGCCTGCCGGCCGAAGTGGCGGCGGTGCTGCAAGGCATCGAGGTCGACGACAACATCGACCACGAACTGCTGCCGATCTTCGAGGAAGAGGCCGACGAGCTGCTGCCGCAGCTGCAGTCTCGGCTGCGCGACTGGCTCGACCGCCCGGCCGACCCCGATGCGCCCATGGCCTGCATGCGCACGCTGCACACGCTCAAGGGCGGTGCGCGGCTGGCCGGCGCGATGCGCCTGGGCGAGGTGGCGCACCGGCTGGAAACCGACATCGAGGCCCTGGCCGCGCGCGGCCCGGCACAGGTCGAAGACATCGAGCCGCTGATGGCGCGTGCCGACGCGATGAGCGTTCTTTTCGACGCGCTGCGCCACGGTGGCGTGGCGCCGCCGCCTTCGCTGCGTGCCGCTGTGCCCGGCGCGCGCGCGCCGGCGCCCGTGGAAGCCGACGTGGCCGAGGTCGCCGTACCGTCCGAGGCTGCCGAAGAGGCGCCGGCTGAAGCCGCGACCGAGCCTGCCATCGAGGGCGCGGCCGAAGGCAGCGTCGATCTTGAATTCCCGGCACCTCAAGCAGCCGCACCTGCGGCACTGGCCGAAACGACCGACATTGCGCTCGAGCCCACCGCGGAAGCCGCCGCCCCCGCCGAACCCGAGGTGCTGCCCGAGCCGGCCGCCATGGCCGAGCCCGCGGCCGTGCCGCCACCCGAGATCGACTGGTCGCGTTTCACCCTCGGCGAAGCGGCCGAAGCCGCTGGCCCCGACCGGGCCGCGGCCAGCGCCGCCGTGGTGCGTGTGCGTGCCGGTCTGCTCGACCGGCTGGTGAACCAGGCCGGCGAGGTGAGCATCACGCGCGCCCGCATCGACAGCGACGTGAAGCTGCTGCAGGGGTCGCTGAACGATCTCACCGACAGCCTGGACCGCATGCGCAAGCAGCTGCGCGACATCGAGCTGCAGGCCGAGACGCAGATCGCCACGCGCATCGAAGCGGCCAAGGCCGCCGCCGAGAGCTTCGACCCGCTGGAGATGGACCGCTTCACGCGCTTCCAGGAACTCACGCGCTTCATGGCCGAGTCGGTCAACGACGTGGCCACGTTGCAGCGCAGCCTGCAGCGCACCTTGCAGAGCAGCGAGGACGAGCTCGCGCTGCAGGCGCGGCTGACGCGTGAACTGCAGGACGACCTGCTGCGCACGCGCATGGTCGAGTTCGAGAGCATGGCCGAACGCCTGCAGCGCACGGTGCGTCAGGCGGCGCGCGAAACAGCCAAGCAGGTGCGGCTGGAGATCATCGGCGGCGCCATTGAAATCGACCGCGGCGTGCTCGAGCGCATGGTCGGCCCCTTCGAGCACCTGCTGCGCAACTGCGTCGCCCACGGCGTCGAGGCGCCGGCGGCGCGCACCGCGGCGGGCAAGGACACCACGGGCGTCGTCGGCATCACCGTGGCGCAGGCGGGCAACGAAGTGGCGGTGGAATTCGCCGACGACGGCGGCGGCCTCGACCTGGCGCGCATCCGCCAGCGCGCCGTGCAACGCGGGCTGCTCGAGGCCGATGCGGCGCCGAGCGAGGCCGAGCTGGCGCAGTTCATCTTCAAGCCCGGCTTCACCACCGCAGACACGGTGACCGAGATCGCCGGCCGCGGGGTCGGCCTGGACGTCGTGCGTGCCGAGGTCAACGCCATGGGCGGCCGCATCGAAACGCTGACCGACGCCGGCAAGGGCACGCGCTTCAAGCTGCTGCTGCCGCTGACCACGGCCGTCACGCAGGTGGTGATGCTGCGTTGCGGCGAACAGCAGATCGCCGTGCCCTCGACGCTGATCGAGACCGTGCGCCGCGTGCCCAGTGCCGAGGTCACCCAGGCCTACACCAGCTTCACGCTGCATTACGCCGACGAGGACGTGCCCTTCTTCTGGCTCGGCGCGCTGTTGCGTGCCGGCGCGCGCGGCGAGGTCGCCGGGCGCACCCAGACGGTGGTCATCATCCGCAGCGCTGCGCAGCGCGTGGCCGTGCACATCGACGAAGTGGTCGGCAACCAGGAAGTGGTGGTCAAGAACGTCGGCCCGCAGCTGGCGCGGCTGCCGGGCCTCGCCGGCGTGACGCTGTTGCCTTCGGGCGCGGTGTCCCTGATCTACAACCCGGTGGCCCTGGCCGCGCTCTACGGCGACGAGGCGCGCGCCCGCATGCAGCAGGCCGTCGCGCAGCCAGGTGGTGCGCCGGCCATACCGGTGGCCGCCGACGCCGATGCGGCCGAAGCACCCCGCGCGCCGATGGTGATGGTGGTCGACGATTCACTCACCGTGCGGCGCGTCACGCAGCGCCTGCTGGTGCGCGAAGGCTACCGCGTCGTCACCGCCAAGGACGGCCTCGACGCGCTGGAAAAGCTGGCCGACGAGCGCCCGGTCGTGCTGCTGTCGGACATCGAGATGCCGCGCATGGACGGCTTCGACCTGCTGCGCAACGTGCGCGCCGACAGCCGGCTGGCGCGGCTGCCGGTGGTGATGATCACCTCGCGCACGGCGCAGAAGCACCGCGACTATGCCGAGCAGCTGGGCGCCAACCACTACCTCGGCAAGCCCTACTCGGAAGAAGAGTTGCTGACCCTGGTGGCCCGCTATGCGGGCGCCGACGTGGCCGCATGAGCCGGGCTCGGTCCCGAGCGCCCGTTCCGGAGTGCGCGGTACGCCGGGTGTGCCTGGCCCGCGGTGGCGACGGCGCCACAATCTGAACCCCGATTTGCCTGAGCGCCGATGTCCCGCGTCATCGAACACCTGGCCGACCTGACCGGCTTCCGTGACCGCGACGTGCTCGACGTGAGCCTCGTCGGCGCGCTGATGGACCTGCTGCGGCCCGACGAGGTGGGCATCCACCGTGTCGTCGGCGAGGGCGAGCAGCGCTGCTGGCTGACGCGGGCCAGCATGAAACGCGGCGACACCACGGCGCGTGCAGACCCGCTGTGGGCCGAACCCGGGAGCCTGCCGCTACTGGACGCGTTTGCCGAGCGTCTGGCCTGCCTGCGCAGCGAAGAGGCCTACGAAGTGCCCGGCCCGCCGGCCGTGGCCTACTTTCCGATGGCCACCGAGTGGCAGGCCGTGGGGGTGCTCGAGATCACCACCAGCGAGCCGCTGACCGCCGAGGACCTGCGTCTGATCAGCAGCATCCTGCGCATCTACCGCAACTTCCAGGGCCTGCTCGACTACAGCGAGCGCGACACGCTCACCGGGCTGCTGAACCGCAAGACCTTCGACGACAGCTTCCTGCGCGTGACGGCCACGACCACGCCGCCGCCACCGCGCACCGACGCCGTGGCGGGCACCGAGCTGCGGCGGCCGCTGCCCGGCGGCTCGCTGTGGCTGGCCGTCATCGACATCGACCACTTCAAGCGCGTCAACGACGCTTTCGGCCACCTCATCGGTGACGAGGTGCTGCTGCTGCTGTCGCGCCTGATGCGCAGCACCTTCCGCTTTCACGACCACCTCTACCGCTTCGGCGGCGAGGAGTTCGTCGTGCTGATGCGTTGTGCCGACACCGGTGCGGCCTTCACGGCGCTGGAGCGCCTGCGCCGCAACGTCGCCGGCTACCGGTTTCCGCAGGCCGAGCACATCACGGTGAGCATCGGCTTGACGGCGCTGCGCTCGGGCGATTCGCCCAGCAGCGCCTTCGAGCGTGCCGACCGCGCGCTCTACCACGTCAAGCAGAACGGCCGCAACCAGGTGGCCGACCACGACCAGCTCGTGGTGGCCGGGCAGCTCAGCGAAAGCCAACGAAACAGCAGCGTCGAACTCTTCTAGCCGCGGCGTGATGCGCACCGGCGCAACGCGCGGGGATCACGGCTGACCCTGAGTGCGACTCGGGTAAACCAGGGTGTTTCAAACAAACGTTTGATTCATGCGGCTACAGTCGGCGCATGCCTGCCCGCCGTGCTTCCCCTGCCGCCGCGAACGCGACCCAACCCGCCGGCATCCCCGAGGATGCCCGCCTGCGCCTGCACCAGGCGGGCCTGCGCATGTTCGCGGCCCAGGGTTACGCCCGGACCTCCACGCGTGATCTGGCCGAGGCCGCCAACGTCAACGTGGCGGCCATCAGCTACTACTTCGGCGACAAGGCGGGCCTGTACCGGGCCGTGTTCTTCGGGCCGCAGGACAACAACGTCGAGGCCGACCTGGCCCGCTTCGCCGCGCCCGGCTTGACGCTGGAACAGGTGCTGCGCGGCTTCTTCGAGGTCTTCCTGGCGCCCCTGCGTGAAGGCGACCAGATGCGCCTGTGCATGAAGCTGCGCTTTCGCGAGATGCTGGAACCCACGGGCCTGTGGGCCGAAGAGATCGCCAAGGGCATCAAGCCCATGCACGATGCGCTGGCGGCGGTGCTGGCGCGGCACCTCGGTCTGCCCGAGCCCGACCTGGAGATCCGGCGCCTGGTTATCTGCCTGGCCGGGCTGGGCGTGCACCTGCACGTGGGGCACGACATCAACGACCAGATCGCCCCGGCGTTGAACGCCGGCCCGGCGGCACTGGACGACTGGGCCGACGCGCTGCTGCGTTACGGCCTGGCGCTGGTGCGTGCCGAAGCCACGCGGCGCGGCGTGGCGCTGGCAGGGGAGGGGGCGGCATGAGTGTCCGCGGCCCGCTGCACACCGGCTTGCTGGCCACCGTGGTGCTTACCGCGACGCTGGCCATCGCCGGCTGCGCCAGCACCGCCCGGCCACCCGGCGCGCCCGTCAGCGTGACGCCGCCCACGGCCTGGCATGCCACGGTGCCGGCCGGCGGCGTGCTGCCCTCGACCACGGGCCCGGCCTTCGACGACCCGCTGCTGCCGCAGCTGACCACTGCGGCGCAGGTCGCCAGCCCGACGCTGGCCGCCGCCGGGGCGCGCGTGTCCAGGGCGCGCGCCAGCCGGGCGGCGGCCGGCGCGGCGCTGCAGCCGCAGGTGGACGCCACGGCCGGCATCGGGCGCGGCCGCCAGCAATTGGGCTCGCCGGTGGGCACGCAGGCCAGCATCGGCGTGCAGGCGGCCTGGGAGATCGACCTCTTCGGCGCCGGCGCTGCCGGCCGCGACGCGGCGCAGGCGCGCCTGGACGGCGCCCGCGCTGCCGCCCAGGGTGCGCAGGTGGCGCTGGCGGCCGAGGTGGCCAGCAGCTACGTCGCGCTGCGCAGCTGCGAGGCCCAGCTCGTGCCGACGCAGGCCGACGCCGCCTCGCGCGCCGAGACCACGCGCCTGACCGAGCTCAGCGCCCGCGCCGGCTTCACCGCACCGGCCGACGCCGCGCTGGTGCGCGCCACCGCCGCGCAGTCGCGCGGCCAGCTCGTGGCCCAGCGTGCGGCCTGCGACACGCTGGTCAAGGGCCTGGTGGCGCTGACCGACATCGACGAGCCCGAACTGCGCCAGCGCCTGGCCGCCGGCACCGCGCGCCTGCCGGTGGCCACGGCCCTGGCCGTGCCCGATCTGCCGGCGGCGCTGCTGGCACGCCGGCCCGACATCGCCGAAGCCGCGCGCAACGTGCAGGCAGCAGCCGGCGACCGCATGCAGGCCCAGGCCCGTGAACGCCCGCAGCTGACGTTGTCGGGCAGCGTGGCCGGCGTGACGCTGCGCAGCGGGCAGGAGACGTTCTCCGGCACGACCTGGACACTGGGCCCGCTGGCCGTGAACTTCCCGCTCTTCGACGGCGGTGCCCGCGCCGCCGCCACCGCCGCCGCCGCGGCCGGCTACGACGAAGCCGTGGCCGCCTACCGCGCCCAGGTGCGGCTGGCCGTGCGCGAGGTGGAGCAAGCGCTCGTGGCGCTGCAGTCCAGCGGCGAGCGCGAGGCCGATGCGCTGCTGGCCGCGCGGGACTTCGAGGCCTCGCTGCGCGCCACCGAAGCGCGCCAGCGTGGCGGCCTGGCCAGCCTCTTCGACCTGGAGACCGCGCGCCGCAACGCGCTGGCGGCGCAGGCCGCGCTGATCGACCTGCAGCGTGAACGTGCGGTGGCCTGGATCACCCTCTACCGCGCCTTGGGCGGCGGCTTCGACGACACGCGGCTGGCGCGCAGCGACGCCCGCTGAAGCGCACCCCCCCTGAAGCGCACTCCCCGACATCCCGACCGAGTCCGACACCATGCCTGCCTTCTTCAACTCGCCACGCCGTGCCGGCCTGCTGACGGCGGCCGCCCTGGCCCTGCTGGCGCTCGGCGCCCTGGCCCTGGTCGGCAGCGCCGCCGACGACCAGCCGGCGGCCACCGCGGCGCCCAAACCGGCGCTCACCGTCACCGCCGCCGTGGCCCAGCGGGCCGACATCACCCTGGGCCTCAGCGCCAACGGCAACGTCGCCGCCTGGCAGGAAACCCTCATCGGCGCCGAGAGCAACGGCCTGCGCCTGGCCGAGGTGCGTGTGAACGTGGGCGACGTGGTCAAGCGCGGCCAGGTGCTGGCCACCTTCGCCGCCGAGCTGCCGCGTGCCGACGTCGCGCAGGCCCGCGCCGCCATCGCCGAAGCCGAAGCCACGCTGGCAGACGCCGAGGCCAACGCCCAGCGGGCGCGTGAACTGCAGGCCAGCGGCGCCTTGAGCGCACAGCAGATCAACCAGTTCTTCACCGCCGAACGCACGGCGCAGGCGCGGCTGGAGGCGCTGCGCGCCAGCGCCCAGATGATGCAGCTGCGCCTGGCGCAGACCCAGGTGCTGGCGCCCGACCACGGCGTGATCTCGGCGCGCAGCGCCACCGTCGGCGCGGTGGTGCCGGCGGGCATGGAGCTCTTCCGCCTCATCCGCCAGGGCCGGCTGGAATGGCGCGCCGAGGTCGCGGCGGCCGAGCTGGCGCAGCTGCGCCCCGGCCAGGCCGTGCAGGTGCAGGCCGACGGCGTCGCGCCCGTCGCCGGCAAGCTGCGCATGGTGGCGCCGACGGTGGACGCGGCCACGCGCAACGGCCTCGTCTACGTCGACCTGCCGCAACCCGGCGCGCTGAAAGCGGGCATGTTCGCGCGCGGCGAGTTCCAGACCGGCAGCCGCAGCGCCCTCACGCTGCCACAGACGGCCGTGCTGCTGCGCGACGGCTTCAGCTACGTCTTCAAGCTGGGTGCCGACGGCAAGGTCACGCAGGCCAAGGTGGGCGTGGGCCGACGTGTCGGCGAACGCATCGAGATCACCGGCGGCCTGGAGCCGGGCACCCGCGTGGTGGCCAGCGGTGCCGGCTTCCTGGCCGAGGGCGACACGGTGCGCGTCGTCGACGCGCCGCCGGCGGTGAACCCGGCGGCCGCCCCGGCGCCGGCGGCCAAGACCGCCGCCAGCCGCTGAACGGACGCGTCGCCATGATCAACGTCTCGTCCTGGAGCATCCGCAACCCCATCCCGGCGGTGATGCTCTTCGTGCTGCTCACGCTGGCCGGCGTGATGGGCTTCAGCGCGATGAAGGTGCAGCAGTTCCCCGACATCGACCTGCCGACGATCAACGTCACCGCCAGCCTGCCCGGCACCGCGCCGGCGCAGATGGAAACCGAGGTCGCGCGCAAGATCGAGAACGCCGTCGCCGCGCTGCAGGGCGTGAAGAACATCTACACCAAGGTGCAGGACGGCGTGGCCATCGTGACGGTGGAGTTCCGCCTGGAGAAGGCGACGCAGGAAGCGCTGGACGACGTGCGCTCGGCCATCTCGCGCGTGCGCGCCGACCTGCCGGCCGATCTGCGCGACCCCGTGATCTCCAAGCTCGACCTGGCCGGGGCGCCCATCCTCACCTACACCGTGGCGTCCAGCCGCATGGACGACGAGGCCCTGAGCTGGTTCGTCGACAACCAGGTCACGAAGACCATGCTCGCGGTGCGCGGCGTCGGTGCCGTGGCGCGGGTCGGCGGCGTCGCGCGCGAGGTGCGGGTGGAACTCGACCCGGCGCGCCTGCTGGCCTTGAACGCCACCGCGGCCGACATC
>LNFM01000182.1_pt1 | contig 34634 bp, 31 predicted proteins | sample 596031 | NCBI WGS metagenome assembly LNFM01 (sample SAMN04254537, study PRJNA301005) | activated carbon metagenome | isolation source: dual media filters at the Ann Arbor, Michigan drinking water treatment plant | place: USA: Ann Arbor
GCATCGAAGGCCACGGCGACCACGAGACCATCATGAAGGCCAGCAAGGCCGCGCGCGAGTACGTGCAGTGGGCCAGCGAGAAGCAGCGCGAGGTGTGCCCCATCCACGAACTGTGGGTGTCCACCAAGTGCGGCGAAAGCGACACCACCAGCGGCTGCGGCGCCAACCCCACCGTGGGCGACGCCTTCGACAAGCTGCATGCCCTGGGCAGCACGCTGTGCTTCGGCGAGACCACCGAACTGACCGGCGGCGAGCACATCGTGGCCGCACGCTGCGCCAACGACACGGTGCGCCAGAAGTTCCAGTTCATGTTCGACCGCTACCAGGACGTGATCAACCGCCACAAGACCAGCGACCTGTCGGACAGCCAGCCGACCAAGGGCAACATCGCCGGCGGCCTGACCACGATCGAAGAGAAGGCGCTGGGCAACATCCAGAAGATCGGCAAGAAGTGCACGGTCGACGGCGTCATCGACAAGGCCGAGATGCCCACGCACCCGGGCCTGTGGTTCATGGACTCGTCCAGCGCCGCCGCCGAGATGGTGACCTTGTGCGCCGCCTCGGGCTACGCGGTGCACTTCTTCCCCACCGGCCAGGGCAACGTCATCGGCAACCCGATCCTGCCGGTCATCAAGATCTGCGCCAACCCGCGCACCGTGCGCCTGATGAGCGAGCACATCGACGTCGACACCTCGTCGCTGCTGCAGCGTGGCATCACGCTCGACCAGGCCGGCGACCAGCTGCTGGAATGCATGCTGCGCACGGCCAACGGCCGCTTCACCGCCGCCGAGGCGCTGGGCCACCGCGAGTTCGTGCTGACGCGCCTGTACGAAAGCGCTTGATCGAACGAGGGCGTCGGCAGCCTCTGCGGCCGGCGCCACAATCGTGTTTCCGCGGCGCCCCACCCCGGCGCCGCTTTTCTTTGTGACGGAACTTCCGGGCGGGACCACTCCGATGCGCATCGTCATCACCGAATTCATGGATGAACGCGCCGTGGCGCAGCTGAAGGCTGCCCACGACGTGCTGTACGACCCCAAGCTCGTCGACGACGCGCCTCGCCTGAAAGCCGAGGCGGCCAAGGCCGACGCCATCGTCGTGCGCAACCGCACGCAGGTGCGCGGCGATCTGCTGGCGTCACTCGCCCGCTGCAAGGTCGTCGGCCGCCTGGGCGTGGGCCTGGACAACATCGACGTGCCGGCCTGCGAAGCGCGCGGCATGCAGGTCATCCCGGCCACCGGGGCCAACGCGCTGAGCGTGGCCGAATACGTGGTCACCACGGCGGCGATGCTGCTGCGAGGCGCCTATGTCTCCACGGCCGACGTGGCGGCAGGCAAGTGGCCGCGCAATGCGCTGTCCAACGGCCGCGAGATCGGCGGCAAGACGCTGGGCCTGGTCGGCTTCGGCAGCATCGGCCAGCTCACCGCGAAGCTGGGCCGCGGCCTGGGCATGCAGGTCATCGCCTTCGACGCCATGATGGACCAGGACCACCCCGCCTTCGCACAGGGCCAGGCCCGCAGCGCGGGCCTGGACGAGGTCATCAAGATGGCCGACGTGGTGAGCCTGCACGTGCCGCTGGTCGACTCGACGCGCGGTCTCTTCGACGCCGCGCGCATCGGATCGATGAAGAAGGGCGCGGTGCTGATCAACACGGCGCGCGGCGGCATCGTCGACGAAGCGGCGCTGGCCGCGGCGCTGAGGTCCGGCCACCTGGGAGGCGCCGCGATCGACGTGTTCGACGCGGAGCCGCTGCCCGCCGCGGCCCACTTCGAGGGCTGCCCCAACCTCGTGCTGACGCCCCACATCGCCGGCGTCAGCGCCGAGTCGAACGAGCGCGTGAGCTTCCTCATCGCCGACAAGCTGCTGCAGGCATTGAAATCATGACCGTCGTTTCCCTGACCGATCTCACCGCTCGCGTGGCCGCGCAGCTGCAACGCGCGGGCGCCAGCGAGGCGATGGCGCAGGCCACGGCCCGCGGCCTGGTGCTGGCCGAAGCGCAAGGCCTGGGCTCGCATGGCCTGAGCCGCGTGGCGCAGTACGCCACCCATTTGAAGAACGGCCGCGCCAACGGCCAGGCCGTGGCCACGGTGGCCCGCCGCAAGGGCGGCGCGCTGCTCATCGACGCGCAGGAAGGCCTGGCCTTCCCGGCCTGCGAACTGGCCGTGGCCGAGGCCGTGGCGGCCGCGAAGACCCAGGGCGTGGCCTTCGCCGGCGTGGCCAACAGCCACCACTGCGGCGTGGTGGTCGACCACCTGCGGCCGGCCGCCGCGGCCGGCATGGTGGCGCTGGGCTTCGCCAACTCGCCGGCGGCGATGCCGGCGGCCGGTGGCAAGCACCCGATCTTCGGCACCAACCCGGTGGCCGCGGTGTTTCCGCGCCGCAGCGGCGACCCGCTGATGATCGACCTGAGCCTCAGCGAGGTGGCGCGCGGCAAGCTGATGGTGGCGGCCAAGGAAGGCAAGCCCATCCCGCACGGCTGGGCCTTGGACGCTCAGGGCGAGCCGACCACCGACCCGAAGGCGGGCCTGACCGGCTCGATGCTGCCCATCGGCGCCGTCAGCAGCCCCAAGGGCGCGATGCTGGCGCTGGTGGTCGAACTGCTGGTCACCGCCCTGATCGGCTCGCAGTTCGGCTTCGAGGCCAGCAGCTTCTTCGTCGACGAAGGCAACCGGCCGCGCATCGGCCAGGCCTTCATCGTGGTCGATCCCGGCGCGCTGGCCGGCAGCGACGGCTACCTCGATCGCGTCGAGGTGCTGGTGGCCGAAATGTTGCGCGACGAGGGCGTGCGACTGCCCGGTGCGCGTCGCGAGGCGCTGCGGCGCAAGGCCGAGGCGCAGGGCCTGGACGTGCCCGACGGCCTGCTGGCGACCTGGGCCGCGTGATGCCCGCCGTGCGCCTGGCCTGCGTCGGCCACGCGTCACTGGACCACGTCTTCGAGATCGAGGCCTTCGCGACGCGCCCCAGCAAGACGCCGGCGCGGCGCTACCGCATGCAGGCCGGCGGCATGGCGTTCAACGCCGCGGTGTCGGCCAGCCGGCTGGGCGCCGCGGTGCGCATGATCGGCCGCGTGGGCGAGGACAGCGCCGCCGACTTCCTGCGCGAGCGCCTGGCCCAGGAGCGCATCGACCCTGCAGGCCTGCAGACCGTGGCCGGCGGCGCGACCTCGGTGTCGGCCGTGGTGGTCGACGCCATGGGCCAGCGCCAGATCTTCAACCACCGCGGCAATGCGCTGACCCGGGCCCACGCCCTCGACGTTGCCCAGCTCGACGGCGCCGACGTGGTGCTCGTCGACCCCCGCTGGGTGGCCGGCGCCGAAGCGGCGCTGACCTGGGCGCGGCACCACGGCGTCCTGTCCATGCTGGACGCCGACGTCGCGCCGGCGGCCGACCTGCGCCGGCTCGTGCCGCTGGCCGACTGGGCCGTGTTCTCCGAACCCGGCCTGGCCTGCTGGGCACCCGGTCAGGACACGCCCACGGCGCTGCGCGCCGCCTGCCGCCTGGGCTGCCATGTCGCCATGGTCACCTGGGGCGAGCACGGCAGCTGGCGTTGCGCGGGTGGCGCCGAGCCGGTGCACGAGGCCGCACCCAGCGTCGTTGCCGCCGACACCACCGCGGCAGGCGACGTCTTCCACGCCGCGCTGGCCGTTGCCCTGGCCGAAGGCCGTGCCGCCGACGACGCCGTGCGCTTTGCCAGCGCCGCGGCCGCCTACAAGTGCGAACGGGGCGCGGGCGCCCTGGGCGCGCCCACCCGTCACCAACTCGAAGGCTGGCTGCAGGCCAGGCACGCATGAGCACCCCACCGACTCCCGGCAAGGCCTGGGGCCTGCGCCGGCTGGCCGATGCGCAAGGCTTCTTCTCGATGGTCGCCATCGACCAGCGCCCGCCCGTGGAACAGCTCGTGGCCAACGCGCGTGGCATTGCCCGCAGCGAGGTGAGCTTCGCCGACCACGCGGCCTGCAAGCGCTGGCTGGCGCGGGCGCTGGCGCCGCACGCCAGCGCGATGCTGGTCGACCCCAACTACGGCTACCCGGCCAGCGCCGACCTGCTGCAACCGCATCGCGGCCTGCTGCTGACGCTGGAAGACCACCGCTTCGACGACACGCCGCGCGGCCGCCGCAGCCACGCCATCGAGGGCTGGTCGGTGGCTCAGATCCGCCGCCTGGGCGCCGACGCCGTCAAGCTCCTGGCCTGGTACCGGCCCGACGCTGGCAGCGAGGTGCTGGCGCACCAGCACGACTTCGTCCGCCAGGTGGGCCAGGCCTGCCGCGAGCACGACATTGCCTTCGTCTTCGAACTGCTGACCTACCCCTTCCCGAGCGGGCCCGACAGCCTGCGCGACTACGTGGAAGACCCCGCCAAGGCTCCGCAGCGCGTGGTCGACTCGGTGCGCGCCTTTGCCGGGCCCGAGTACGGGGTGGACGTCTTCAAGCTGGAGAGCCCCATCCCCGCCCCCGCCCTGCCCGACCCGGCCGGCCCCGACGCCGCAGCCGCCCAGGCCTGGTTCGACGCGCTGGGCGCGGCCTGTGGCGGCGTGCCCTGGGTGATGCTGTCGGCCGGCGCCAGCATGCAGGGCTTCGAACGCGCCCTGCACTTCGCGCTGCGCGCCGGCGCCAGCGGCTTCCTGGCCGGCCGCGCCGTGTGGTGGGACGCGCTGCAGCACTTCCCCGACGAGGCCGCCTGCGCCGCGGCCCTTCAGCGGGACGCCGTGCCCTACCTGCAGCGGCTGCGCGAGATGACGAAGCACGCCGGGCGGGCCTGCCTGCCATCGATCGACTTTTCGACGATCGCCGCAGAAGGCGATTTCACGCGGCGCTTCGGCTGAGTCTCAAGGAAGCGCCGGGCCGGACGTGACCGGCCCTTGGGGCTCAGAAGTAGCCGAGGTCGCGCACGCCGAAGTTGCCGATGTTCGGCACCACGGCGGGCAGGTCGCTTTCGGCCACGCCCAGCCAGCGTGCCAGCGTGGCACCGTACTGGTCGACCGCCGTGCTCGGCAGCAGGCGGCCCTGGCCGACGTCCTCGGGCCCGTTCAGCGCCACCTGGGGCGCGGTGCCGAAGAAGCGCTGGCCCTTCACGGCGCCGCCCACCACGAAGTGGTGGCTGCCCCAGCCGTGGTCGGAGCCGTCACCGTTGCTGGCATAGGTACGGCCGAAGTCGCTGGCGGTGAAGGCCGTGACGCGATCGGCCACGCCGAGCTCGACCGTGGCCTGGTAGAACGACCCCAGGGCTTCGCCCACCGAGGCGAGCAGCCCCGGGTGGCGATCCGGCAGGAAGTCGTGCAGGTCGAAGCCGCCCAGCGACACCATGAAGACCTGGCGGCTGCAGCCGAAATCGGCGCGCGCGGCGATCATCCTGGCGACCATCTGCAACTGCAGGGCCAGCCCATTGGCGCTGTTGAAGGGCGTGGCCAGCGCGGGCACCTTGGCCAGCGCCGCGGTGACCTGCCCTTCGGCGTCTATCGATCGGCGCGAGATGCGTGCGTACTCGTCCTGCAGCAGGTGCGCGCTCGACGCCGTGACCAACGTGCGCAACGCCGCCTGTGCCGTGGCCGAGCCGTACAACGAGCGCTTGATGCCGTTGATGGCCACGGCGCCCGACGAGCTCACCTGGTACTGCACCGCCGTCTGCCCTGCCAGGTACACGGCATTGCCCGTCACCGACACGCAGGTGAACACGCTGCCGCCGTTGCCCGACAGGATCAGGTCGCCCATGCGCCCGCCCCAGCCGGAGGTGGCGCCTTCGGGCAGGTCGCTCTGCCACACCGACTGCTGGTCGTTGTGCGAGAACAGCTTGGGCGGCAGCGGCACCGACTGGGCCTTGTACTGCGCCAGCGTGGTCGGCTGGACGAGGGGGCCGACGTTCAGCTGCACGGCCAGCTTGCCGGCGTCCCACAGGCCCTTCAGCGGCGTCAGCTGCGGCGCCAGCGCGTACTGCAGGCTGCCGGAGCCGCCGCCCTGCAGGGCGACGGCCGGTGTGAGCGCGGTGGCCAGCAGGTCGGCGCGTGGCGTGGCGATGCCGGTGCGGACGGCCGCATAGGTGGCGTGGTTGGTGGCGTCCACCGGCACCAGCGTGTTGCCGTGGTCGTTGCCGCCGTACAGGAACACGCAGACCAGGGCCTTGTAGTCGCCCGGGTTGCCGGCCGCGGCGGCCTCGCCCATCAGGGACAGGTTCAGGGCCCAGGGCGCGGCCGCACCGGCCGCGCCCGTCAAGGCCGCACGGCGCAGGAAGGCGCGGCGCGCGAAGTCGATCGAAGAACGGTTCATCGCGAGCCTCACTTCTGCACGAGGTAGTCGGGGCTGGCCATCACCAGCAGCACGGCGGTGTAGACGCGGTTGGCCTTGCCGGCCTCCGTGGTGGCGGCGATGCTGTTGACGGCATCGACGATGGTCGTCCGCGTTGCGGCCTGCAGCTGCCCTGCACACAGCAGCAGGGCCACGCGCGTCACCAAGGCCTCGGCATCCACGGCCAGCGCCAGTTCCGTGCTGTAGTCGGGCCGCAGGTCACGGTGGGTTCGGCCCACGAAGGACTGCATCGCATTGAGGTAGCCGGCCACGCTGCTCTCGTTGGTCAGCTGGAACTCCGGCGCCACCAGCCCGGCGCCGGCGATGGGCGTGCCAGCGGGCACGTAGCCCGGCCGGAAGTAGTTGAAGACCGAGGGCGAGCGCAGGGGACTCTGGCCCAGCGAACGCGCCGGGTCGCTGGTATTGCCGATGTCCCAGTCGCCCGTCAGCGAACCGGCCTTGAAGCTGCGCGCGCACTGGATGAAGCGCACCATGGGCTCCCGGAGCTTGCCGACGGCCGGCAAGGTCAGCAGGAAGTCGTCCCGCGCCTCGACGTCCAGCAGGACGGCGCGCAGCACCGCCTGGAGGTCTCCGCGCCGGCCCTGGCCGTTGTCGTTGAAGGCCGCGGCCACACGCGCGACGTAGTAGCGGCTCGGGTTGCTGGTGACCAGCCGCTGGATGAGCTGCCTGCCGATGAACGGGCCGACGTTGGGATGCGCGAACAAGGTGTCGAGCGCGATCTTCAGCGCCGCCGTGCCATCGGTATTGGCGGGTACCGTGGCCCCCAGGAACGAGGCCGCCAGCGTGGAATGCAGCGAAGCCGTCAGCACCATCGGCCGGCGCACGAACTCGGGCCCGGCCTCGTTGCGGCGGACATCGAGGTTCCAGCCCGTGAAGACCCGCGCCAGGTTCGTCACCGTGTCCTGCGTGTAGCTGTCGACGGGCGTGCCGGCGGCATCGAGCTGCGGCGTGCCATCGCGGTTCAGCTGCACCAGGCCGATGGTGAAGAGCTGCATCACCTCGCGCGCATAGTTCTCGTCCGGCTGGCGGCCGGTGGCTGCGTCCTCCTTCTTGTTGCCCGCGGTGTTGAGGTAGCCGCCCATCGCCGGGTTCAGCGTCACGGCCTCCAGCAGCGTGCGGAAGTTGCCGAAGGCGTTCGTGGCCAGCAGGTCCCACCAGGCGGCCAGCTTGAACTGCTTGTAGCTGCCGCTCAGACCGTCGAAGCCGACGACAAAGATCTCCGACAGGGCCAGCGCCACGCGCTGCCGAAAGCTGTCAGGGGCGCTGAGCAGCCTTTGCCAGATCTGTGCATCGACCCCGATGGCGACGTTGCGTGCATCCGGGTTGGTGTCCAGGCCCTTGGAGACCAGCCAGTCCCAGTTGCCGGTGGACACCGGCCTGGCGAACTGCTGCGTGAGCCAGGCGTCGTAGCCGGCGGCACGCACTGCCGCGATATCGGCATCGGTCACCCCCAGCGTGGCCTGGGCCAGAAAGCGCGAAGCCTGCTCGTCGCTGAAGGCGAAGCGCTGGCTGTAAACGCGGGCGCCGAAGTCCGCCAGCACCCCCACGTCGGCCAGCAGGTCGCCCGACGCCGGGCCGAGGAGGTACACACGGCCATCGGCCACGCCGAGGTAGTGGTTCGTCTCGGGATAGTGGCGGTAGGTGTAGGGCTCGGCCACCAGGTTGCTCTTGGGGCCGGGAAAGAGCTCGGTGTAGGCGCGCTCGGCCCAGTCGAGCAGTTCGGTGACCGTTGGCAGCGGTGCAGCGGCCTGGGCCGCTGCGGCAGGCGAACCCGCCGCCAGGATGTGCCGCATCGACTGCGCCTGCTCGCGCTGTTCAAAGGCCGCAGGCAGTGCACTGCCGCCCCCGCAGGCAGCCAGTGCCATCGAGCCCGCGGCAGCCAGCAGACGCCCTGCCGATTCCGGCGTGCCCGTCGCTCCCGCCGCACCGAGCGACGCAGGCGCGGCCGCACCCGGCCGCTCGTTCAATGTCTGAGTCTCGTCCATCGCACCCCCTGTTTCTGGCGCGCAGTATGGCGGCGGGATCCCAGGACAGAAGGCCGATTTACCGCGGATTTACCTCGAGCTGCGGCTCTTTACGTCCGGCAAGAATCGCCGGAACGCAGCGCCACCCCGTCCGGCGGCACGGTGGCTCAGGCGCGCTTCGCGGGCACCAGGCGTTCTGGCGCCAGGTACTTCTGGCGGTAGATCTCGAACGGCATGGTGTCGGCCGCCTCGATGCGGCGCTGCTCGGCCAGCGACTGCTCGGCCAGCGCCTCGAAGCGCGCCTGCAGTTCGGCGGGGTACGGGGCCTCCAGCAGCGTCTGCCTGGCGGCTTCGCTCTGCGCGCGGATGAAGCGCGTGTACGACTTGCCGAAGTCGCGCGTGATGGCGTCGAGGGCACGGGCAGACGACAACCGGTCGGGCGCGCCGAGGGTGGCGATGCAGTGCTGCAGCGCTGCCGCATGCCTGCCGCTGCCGGCGGCTCCGGCGGCGGCGTCGAGCGCAGCCGCGATGGGACGGCACTGCTCCAGCAGTTCCGCGGCCCAGTCGGTCAGCGCCACCTCGGTCTCGCCGCGCTCCAGCAGCAGGCCCGGCTCACGCCCGCGCGCGGCGGTGCGCTGCTGATTGCGCGCGATCTGTGCGATCTCCTCGGGCGAGTCGGGCGGACTGTCGCTCAGCAGGCAATGCAGCAGGAAGACGTCCAGCACGCGCATGGTGTCCGCCGTGATGCCGACCGGCACGAAGGGGTCGAGGTCCATGCAGCGCACCTCGACGTACTCGACGCCGCGCTCGCGCAGCGCGTGCAGCGGGCGCTCGCCGGACTTGATCACGCGCTTGGGGCGGATCGTGCCGTAGAACTCGTTCTCGATCTGCAGCAGCGTGGTGGCGAGCTGGTTGTACTCGCCACCCAGGTTGCGCACGCCGATGCGCTCGTAGGCCGGGTGGGGACGCGTCAGCGCCTCGTACAGCGACGCGCCGTAGCTTTCCAGGCTGTTGTAGCTGACGGCCAGCTTCGACTGCGCATCGCTCTGGTATCCCAGGCGCCCCATGCGCAGCGACGTGGCGTGCGGGAGGTACAGCGTGGCCGGCGACATCACCTGGAGTTCATGGTCGCGCCCGGCCACGAAGCTCGGGCACACGGCCGGCGAGGCGCCGAACAGGAACAGCAGCAGGAACGAATGGCGCCTGAAGTTGCGGATCAGCGCGAAGTACTCCTCGTTGCTGAGGCCCGGCAGCGACCAGTTGTAGTGGATGCCGGAGATGGTCTGCATGCGGCGGCCGTAGCGGTGGCCGAGGCCCATGCGGTAGACGCTCTTGGCGCGCCCCACGTTCGACGAGCCGTAGCTGCCGATGGGAATGTTCTCGTCGGCGGGCAGCCCGCAGGGCATGCTGCCGACCCACATCAATTCGTCACCGAGCGCGTGGTAGACGAACTGGTGGATCTCGGTCAGTTCGCGGTCGCAGGCATCGACGTCCGCGTGCACGCCGGTGATGAGTTCGAGCTGGGACTCGCTGTAGTCGGTGGTGACGTTGGGATGCGTGAGGGCAGAACCCAGCGGCGCCGGGTGCGGCGTGGCCGCCAAAGCGCCCGTGGGCAGCACGCGAAGGCTTTCCTTTTCGACGCCACGGCGCATGCCCTGCAGCCTCGCGGGCGAAACGGCATCGAGGCGCTCATTCAGGGAGGTCATGGTCATCGACTGGATTTTCGCAGGGCCGCACCGTATCAGGTTTGCGTGACGTCTGCTGGTCACGGGTCGGCGGGCGACCCGCGGCAAACCCCAGGGCCGCAGGCATCTGTACGATCATCATGCAACTGCACGAAAAATCCGGAACACAACCAGGAGAGCCATCAATGACAGTGACCGTGGGACTGATCGGCCTGGGCGCCATGGGCCAGGGCATGGCCGGCTCGCTGCGACGCGGCGGCTTCGACCTGCGGGTCTTCGACGTGCGGCCCGGCGTGGCCGACGCCTTCGTCCGCGAAGGCGGCACCGCCTGCGCCAGCGCCGCCGAACTGGCCGCGGCCAGTGAGGTGGTGGTGTGCGTGGTGGTCAACGCGGCGCAGACCGAGGACGTGCTCTTCGGCAGCGGCGCGGTCGCGGCCGCCATGCAGCCCGGCAGCGTCTTCGTGATGTGCTCGACGGTCGACCCCAACTGGAGCATCGCCCTCGAATCGCGGCTCGAGGCCCTGGGGCTGCTGTACCTGGACGCCCCCATCTCCGGCGGCGCCGCCAAGGCCGCCAGCGGGCAGATGACGATGATGACCGCCGGGCGGCCCGCCGTGTACGCGAAGGTCGATGCGCTGCTGGGCGCGATGGCCGCCAACGTCTACCGGCTCGGCGACCGCGCCGGCGCGGGGAGCAAGGTCAAGATCATCAACCAGCTGCTGGCCGGCGTGCACATCGCCGCCGCCGCCGAAGCCATGGCCCTGGGCCTGCGCGAAGGCGTGGACGCCGCCGCGCTGTACGACGTCATCACACACAGCGCCGGCAACAGCTGGATGTTCGAGAACCGCATGGCGCACGTGCTGGCGGCCGACTACACGCCGCTGTCGGCGGTGGACATCTTCGTCAAGGACCTCGGCCTGGTGCTCGACACCGCACGCGCCAGCAAGTTCCCGTTGCCGCTGGCCAGCACGGCGCACCAGATGTTCATGCAGGCGTCGACCGCCGGCTACGCGAAGGAAGACGACAGCGCCGTCATCAAGATCTTCCCGGGCATCACGTTGCCGGAGAAGGCGAAGTGAAGCTCGGCTGTGTCGCGGACGACTTCACCGGGGCCACCGACCTCGCCAACAACCTGGTGCGCGCCGGCATGCGCGTGGTGCAGACCATCGGCTTGCCGCAGGGCCCCGCACCCGAGGCCGACGCGGTGGTGGTGGCGCTGAAGTCGCGCACGGCGCCGGTGGCCGAGGCGGTGGCCGAATCGCTGGCCGCGGCCCGCTGGCTGCGCAGCCATGGCGCGGGCCAGATCTACTTCAAGGTCTGCTCGACCTTCGACAGCACCGCCCAAGGCAACATCGGTCCGGTGGCCGAGGCGCTGATGGACGACCTGGGGGCCGACTTCGCCCTCGTGACGCCGGCGTTCCCAGAAAACGCGCGCACCGTCTTCAAGGGCCATCTCTTCGTGGGCGACGTGCTGCTGTCCGACAGCCCGATGCGCCACCATCCGCTGACGCCGATGACCGACGCCAACCTCGTGCGCGTGCTGCAGTCGCAGCTGCGCTCGCGGCGCACGGGCCTCATCGACCATCGCACGGTCGCGCGCGGCGAAGCCGCCGTGCGCGAGCGCATCGCCGCGCTGCAGGCCGACGGCATCACGCTGGCCATCGCCGACGCGGTGAACGACGACGACCTGCGCGTGCTGGCCCGCGCCAGCGCCGACCTGCGCGTGGTGGTGGCCGGCTCGGGCCTGGCCATCGGCATTCCGGCGCTGCATGGCCTGGCGCCCAGTGCCGGTGCCGCCGCGCTGCCCGCGGCGTCCGGCACGCGCGCGGTGGTCTCCGGCAGCTGCTCGGCCGCCACCAACGGCCAGGTGGCGCATTTCACCGCGCAGGGCGGCGCGGCCTTCGCCATCGACCCGCTCAGGCTGGCGGCGGGCGAAGACCTTGTCACGCAGGCACTGGCGTGGGCGCGGCGGCAGCTGGGCTCGCGGCCCGTGCTGGTCTACGCCACCGCCGAGCCCGCCGCGGTGAAGGCGGTGCAGCAGCAACTCGGCGTCGAACGTGCCGGCGCGCTGGTCGAGCAGACCCTGGCGGCCATCACCGCCGGGCTCGTGCAGGCCGGCGTGAAGCAGCTCGTGGTGGCCGGCGGCGAGACCTCGGGCGCCTGCGTGCAGGCGCTGGGCATCACGCAGCTGCGCATCGGGCCGCAGATCGACCCCGGCGTGCCGTGGTGCCATGCCGACCTCGCCCTGAAATCCGGCAACTTCGGCGGGCCCGACTTCTTCACTCGCGCCTTCGCGCTGCTGTGATGCCGGCGACCGACGAAGCCGCGCTGCGGCAACAGGTCTGCGAGGTCGGACGCTCGCTGTTCGAGCGCGGCTACGTGCACGCCACCGCCGGCAACATCAGCGTGCGGCTGGACGATGGTTTCCTCATCACGCCCACCGACGCCTGCCTGGGCCGGCTCGATCCGGCCCGCCTCGCGCGGCTCGATGCGCAGGGCGTGCAGACCGGCGGCGACCGCGCGAGCAAGACGCTGGCCCTGCACCGCCGCATCTACGACGCCGAACCCGACGCGCGCTGCGTCATCCACACGCACAGCACGCACCTCGTGGCCCTGACGCTGCAGGGCGTGTGGCGCAGCGACTGCATCCTGCCGCCCGTCACGCCCTACTTCGTGATGAAGGTCGGACGCGTGCCGCTGATGCCCTACCACCGCCCGGGCGACCCGGCGGTGGCCGAGCTCGTGCACGCGCGCATCACTGCCGCCCGCGCGGCAGGCCGCCCGCTGCGCGCGGTGATGATGGACCGGCTGGGGCCCAACGTCTGGCAGGGCTCGCCCTTCGAGGCCGCGGCCTTGCTGGAGGAACTGGAAGAGACCGCCAGGCTCTGGCTGCTGTGCGAGCCGAAGCCCGCCCCACTGGGCGACGCCGAGATCGACGAGCTGAGGCAGCACTTCGGGGCGCGCTGGTAGCTGCCGATGCGTGCTGGCAGCAGCGGGCCGGTGTGTCCTGCGGGCACCGCTTGCCCCGCCGGGCGCAAGGGGCAGCCGGTGCGGCGGGGGCCGTGCCGGCCACAATGAGCCCATGCTCTACGCCGCCCTCAAGACCCTCCACGTGCTCGCCATCGTCCTCTGGATCGGTGGCATGTTCTTCGCCCACTTCTTCCTGCGGCCGGCCGCCGCCGCGCTCGACCCCCCGGTGCGTCTGAAGCTGATGCACGACGTGCTCGGCCGCTTCTTCCAGGCCGTGCTGGTGGCTTCGCTGCTGGCCCTGGGCACGGGCGTGTGGATGCTGGGCCGCGTGGCCAAGCAGGCCGTGCAGAGCGGCGGCAGCTTCCAGATGCCGCTGTCGTGGACCGTGATGGCCGTGCTGGGCGTGCTGATGGTGGCGATCTTCATGCACATCCGTTTCGCGCTGTACAAGCGCCTGTCGCGCGCCGTCACCGCGGCCGACTGGCCCGCCGGGGGCGCCGCGATGGCGCAGATCCGGCTGTGGGTGGCGGTCAACCTCGGCCTGGGCGTGCTCATCGTCGTCGTCACGCTGCTGCGACTGGGCAGCTGACGACGCGCGGGCGGCTCGGCGCCGTCAACCCGCCGATTTCCTGGCCGGCGCGGCCCTCACCGCCGGGCCCGGCCGGGCCGTCGAGCCCCGCACGACCAGCTCGACCTCGATCTCCTGCTGCACGGGCCGCTGCACCACGCCGTCCATGCGCGCGACCAGGTGATCGGCCGCCAGCGTCCACATGCGCTCGGTGGGCACGTGGATGGTGGTCAGCCCGGGCTGCCAGTGACGCGACAGGTCGAGGTCGTCGAACCCCACCACCGACAGCTGGCGCGGCACGTCGATGCCCTGCGACTGTGCCTCGAGCAGCGCACCATAGGCCAGCACGTCGTTGCCGCACAGCAGGGCGGTCGGCGGAGGACCGGCCTCGAGCAGTCGCCGGGTGCCCTCGCGTGCGGCCTGCAGGTCGTAACGCGCCTCGGCGAGGCTGGCGGCCTTGAGCGACAGGCCGGCATCCTTCAAGGCCTGGCGCACGCCCTGCACACGCTCGGCGGCCCGGTCGTTGTCGGCCACGATGCCGGCCAGCATCGCCACCCGGCGGTGGCCCAGGTCGAGCAGGTAGCGCACCGCCTTCTGCACCGCTGCCCTGTTGCGGAACCCCACGCAGGCGCTGCCGGCCGGCGCCGGGAAGCTGCCGCAGTGCACCCAGGGCAGTCCGCGCTGGGCCAGGCGCTCGATCAGTTCGGGCCGCTGGCTGATGCCGGTCAGCGCCACCGCATCGACACCCCGCGCCACGAGGTTGTTGATCTGCGCCAGTTCCTGGTCCGGGTCGTAGTCGCTGATGGCCAGCAGCACGTGGCGGCCGGCGTCCACCATGCGTTGCTGGAAGGCCTGCAGGCCGCGCGCGAAGATGGCGTTGTCGATGGTCGGCAGCACCACGCCGACGGTGCCGCTGCGGCGCAGGCTCATTGCCCGCGCCCCGGCATGCGGCACGTAGCCGAGCCGGGCCACGGCCTGCAGCACGCGGTCGCGCAGCGCCGGCCGCACGCTGTCGGGCCGGTTCACTGCACGGGACACCGTGGCGGTCGACACCCCCACCTCGCGGGCGACGTCGTCGAGCGTGGGTGCTGGCGGAGATATGGGCCGGGTTCGTTCACTCATGGCTGCAAGCCGTTGCAAGTATTCCAGAGCGACCTGTCTGCTGCACTGCCGCATAGGGAATGTCCCAGGCACGTGGCACCGCTGCCGCCTTGACGCACCGACCTCGCATCGTGATGATCCTGCAAGCGCTTACAAGCACCGACGACGCCTTGACTGCCCAGACCCTCCGCCACTGGTCCTACCGCCTCAGCGCCGTGCTGGGTGCGGCCTACGTGGTCTACGTGCTGGTGCAGAAGGTCCGCAACCAGACGATGGGCGGGCCGCTGGGCGACGTGGGCGAGTTCCTGCTGGTGCTGGCCTGCGTCAGCGCCTTCGCTGTCGGGCTCTTCGCCGATGAAGCGCTGCGCCGCGCCGAGGCCGAATCACGCGCTCAACCACAACGACAGGAGACACCATGACCGCACCGAAGTCCCTCATCCAGCACCTCGAGACCCGGCAGCAGGAACGCCGCCAGTTCCTCTTCGCCGCGCGCCGCTACGGCTACACCGCGGCCGTGATGGGCCTGGCCGGCGGCTACCTGTTCGACGGCCGCTCGATGGCCCAGACCGCCGCCGACGAGGAGCGCAAGCAGAAGGCGGCCAAGGTGACGATGCTGTTCGCCACCGAGTACAAGATCGAGGACTGGGTCAAGTACCCCATCATGCAGTCGAAGTACAAGGACAACGTCGAAGCACAGTCCAAGGGGGCCATCTACACCAAGCTGCATCCCGCCGGCCAGCTCGGCATCGGTGCCGCGCTGGCGCAGAAGATCCAGGCCGGCACGGTGCAGGGCGGCGCCGTGTCGCTGTCGAACTTCTCGCCCTACACGCCGGTGGTCGACCTCATCAACATCCCCTACTGGTGCGGCGACAACCAGCGCTTCGCGAACCTGGTCACCAGCAAGGCCTGGAACGACGAGATCACGCCCAAGGTGATGGCCAAGGGCTACAAGCCGCTGTTCTACTTCACCGTCGATCCGCGCACCATCGCCACGCGCAAGGGCTTCAAGCTCGTGAAGGTGCCGTCGGACATGCAGGGCATGAAGATGCGCGTGCCGCCGTCCAAGCTGCTGCAGACCTTCTACCGCCTGGCCGGCGCCAATCCCACGGTGGTGCCCTGGGGCGAGACGGCCACGGCCATCAAGCAGGGCGTGGCCGACGGCCTCGACCCCGCCATCGCAGCCCTGGCCACCTTCGGCTTCCACGACCTGCTGGGCAACATCTCGTACATCCGCTCCGTGCCCGACGCGCAGATGTTCGCCGCCAACGCCGCGTGGTACCAGCAACTGCCCGACGACCTCCGCAAGGCCTTCGACGCCGCCAACGAGCAGACCCAGGTCGAGACCTTCGCCCAGATCGAGAAGGCGCGCGCCGAGAGCATGCGCATCCTGAAGGAAGGCGGCTGCGCGTTCTACAACCCGACCGATGCCGAGATGAAGCAGTGGATGGACACCTGCGGCGAACAGCGCAAGGAGTACGACGAGTTCAAGATGCAGTTCGCCGGGTCGATGGCCGCCTTCGACAACTTCAAGAAGGCCGCCAACACCAAGGGGCCGATCACCGTGCCCGACTTCAAGCTCTGATCCCGCCGTCCGCCCCGGCATCGCCCCAGGTCACGAATCAAGACCCATGAAACCGATCCTGCGTGCGCTCGACGAGGACGCCGAGCGCTGGGCGATGCTGGTCTTCTACTGCTTCTGCTGCCTGGTCATCGTGCAGGAGGTGGTGCGCCGCTTCGTGCTGAACTACAGCTCGGCCTGGGGCGAAGAGGCGGCGCGCTATGCCTTGCGCGGCCTATGCGGTGCGCGAACGCGCCCACATCCGCTTCGACATCATCGTCGGCCGCGTGGGGCCACGCACGAAGACAGCGCTCTACATCTTCGCCGAGGTGGCGACCATCGTCTTCGCGCTCATCGCGCTGTACTGGAGCACGCACACCATCCGCCAGCTGCTGCAGTTCGGCGCCACCACGCCGGTGCTGCGCGTCAACAAGCTGTGGTTCGAGGCCGCGGTGCCCATCGGCTTCTCGCTGATCGTGCTGCGCAGCGTGCAGAACATCCTGCGCGACTGGCGCGACCTGAAGGCCGGCCGGCCCACCTACGTCGGCAAGGCCATGTTCGACGAATAGGAAACCGCCTTGTCGCCTGTCGTGTTGTCGATCCTGGGGCTGATCGCCCTGCTGCTGGTGGGCGTGCCCTTCTGGGTCAGCATGGGCCTGGGCACGGTGGCCATGCTGGCCACCACCAACGTGCTGCCGCTCACGCTGATCGGCGAGGCGCTCTTCGAAGGGGTCGACTCCTTCGCGCTCATCGCCATCCCGCTCTTCGTGCTGACCGGCGACGCGATGGTGCGCACCGGCCTGGGCGAGAAGCTGCTGAACTTCGCCGAGGCCACCTTCGGCTCGATGCGCTCGGGCTTCGGCACGTCCACCGTGATGGGCTGCGGCCTGTTCGCCTGCATCTCGGGCAGCGACGCGGCCGATGCCGCCGCCGTGGGCCGCCTGACGATGGACCGTCTGGTGGCCAAGGGCTACCCCAAGCCCTACGCCTGCGCGCTGGTGGCTTCGGGCGCCTGCACCGGCATCCTCATCCCGCCGTCCATCGCCTACATCATCATCGGCCTGGTGCTCGGCGTGTCGAGCTCCACGCTGTTCCTGGCCGCCTTCGTGCCCGGCGTCATCGTGCTCGTGTCGGTGATGGTGACCAACGCCGTGCTCAACCGCATCCACGGCTACGAGAAATCGAGCGGCCGCTTCGACTTCGGCCGCTGGCTGCGCGCCGCCTGGGAAGCGCGCTTCGCGCTGTCCATCCCCTTCATCATCCTGGGCGGCATCTACTCGGGCATCTTCACGCCGACCGAGTCGGCCGCCGTGGCGGTCACCGTCGCCGTGGTCACGGGGCTGGTCCAGCGCCGGCTGACGCTGGCCGACTTCCCGGCGATGCTGGGCACATCGGCACGCGTCTGTGGCGTGGTGCTGCCCATCATCGCGGTGGCGCTGCTGTTCTCGCAGGCGCTCACGGTGCTCGACGTGCCGCAGAAGTTCGTGGGCTACGTGATGAGCTTCGGCACCGACCGCACCACCATCATCCTGCTGTTCCTGGCCATCTGGGTCATCTCGGGCATGTTCATGGAGACCGGCCCCAACATCGTCGTGCTGGGGCCGCTGCTGTGGCCGCTGGCCCAGGCCGTGGAGATGCACCAGGTGCACTTCTGCGTGTTCATGATCACCACGCTGGGCCTGGGCTTCATCACGCCACCCTTCGGCCTGAACCTCTTCGTCATGTCGGGCCTGACCCGAACACCGGTGGCGGTCATCGCCGCCCGTGCCCTGCCCTTTGCGCTGGTGATGGTCGGTGTTTCGGCCCTCATCGGCTTCGTCCCCGAGATCTCCCTGTTCGCCCTGCCGCGCTGAAAGCCACCCCATGAGCATCACCTACCTGAAGAAGGCATCCAAGACGCCGGAGACCGAGACCGCTTCGGCGCAGAAGGTCGTGGGCGACATGCTGGCCACCATCGGCCAGGGCGGCGAGCAGGCCGTGCGCGACTACGCGCGCCAGCTCGACAAGTGGGACGGCGACATCGTGATGTCGGGCGCCACCATCGACGCCGCCCTGAAGGACGTGCCCGACCAGGTCAAGCGCGACATCGACTTCGCCGTCAAGCAGGTCTTCGACTTCGCCACGGCACAGCGCCGGTCCATGCAGGAGTTCAGCACCACGCTGCACCCGGGAGTCACTGCCGGGCAGCGTGTGATCCCCGTCAACGTCGTGGGCTGCTATGCGCCGGCCGGGCGCTACGCGCACATCGCCTCGGCCTACATGACCGTGTCCACCGCCAAGGCCGCGGGCGTGAAGACCATCATCGCCTGCTCCTCGCCCTTCCGCGGCGGCGGCATGCACCCCTACGTGCTCTACGCCTTCAAGGCCGCCGGTGCCGACATCATCATGACGCTGGGCGGCGTGCAGGCCATCGCCACGCTGGCCAATGGCCTGTTCACCGGACGGCCGGCCGACGTGGTGGTGGGCCCGGGCAACAAGTTCGTGGCCGAGGCCAAGCGCACCTTGTTCGGCAAGGTCGGCATCGACGTCTTCGCTGGTCCGTCGGAAGTGGCGGTGATCGCCGACGACTCCGCCGACCCCGCCATCGTCGCCAGCGACCTCGTCGGCCAGGCCGAGCACGGCCACGAGTCGCCGGCCTGGCTGATCACCACGTCGCGCGCGCTCGCCGAGGACGTGATGCGCCGCATGCAGCCCTTGATCGATGCGCTGCCGCCGCTGGCCCGCGACGCGGCCGGCTGCGCCTGGCGCGACTACGGCGAGGTGGTGGTGTGCGACACGCGCGAGGAAGCCGCCGCGGTGTCCGACCGCTACGGCAGCGAGCACCTGGAAGTGCACGCACGCGACCTCGACTGGTGGCTGGCCACGCTCACCAACTACGGCTCGCTCTTCCTCGGCGAAGAGACCACCGTGGCCTACGGCGACAAGGCCAGCGGACCCAACCACGTGCTGCCCACCAAGGGCGCCTCGCGCTACTCGGGCGGCCTGTCGGTGCACAAGTTCATGAAGACGCTGACCTGGCAGCGCATGGACCGCGCCGCCGCACGCGACATCGGCGAGGTCACCGCACGCATCTCGCGCCTCGAAGGCATGGAAGGCCACGCGCGCACCGCCGACGACCGCCTGGCCAAGTACTTCCCCGAGCAGCGCTTCGACCTCGGGGAACCCGTCAAGGTCTGAGCATGCCGTCCTTCCTCGAGGAGCTGTATTCGCTGGCCGGCCGCCGAGCGGTGGTGACCGGCGGCAACGCCGGCATCGGCGAGGCCATGGCCACGGCGCTGGGCCGCGCGGGGGCGGCGGTGCTGCTGGTGGCGCGGCGCGAAGAGGCGCTGGCCGCCGCGGCCGCGCGCCTGCGCGGCGAAGGCATCGTGGTCGACACGCTGGCGGCCGACCTGAGCGCCACCGCGGCCTTGCCCGCGGCGGGGGCGGCCATCCTGCAGCGCGCCGGCGCGGTGGACATCCTCGTCAACGCCGCCGGCATCAACCTGCGCCAGCCCTTCGGCGAGGTCACACCCGACGCCTGGGACCGCCAGATCGCCCTGCACCTCGGGGCGCCCTTCTTCCTGACCCAGGCGCTGGCGCCGGCCATGGCCCAACGCGGCTGGGGCCGCATCATCAACATCGCCTCGCTGCAGTCGACGCGGGCCTTCGCCAACGGCGCACCGTACGGCGCCGGCAAGGGCGGCGTGGTGCAGCTCACGCGGGCCATCGCGCAGGCCTGGTCGAACCGCGGCGTCACCTGCAACGCCATCGGCCCGGGCTTCTTCCCCACCGACCTCACGGCCCCGGTCTTCGCCGACCCGCAACTCTCCGCGATGCACGCCTCGCGCACCGCCATCGGCCGCAACGGCGAGCTTTCCGATCTGCACGGCGCCACGGTGTTCCTGGCCAGCCCGGCCAGCGGCTACATCACGGGGCAGACGCTGATGGTCGACGGCGGGTACACGGCGCAATGAGCGGCACAGAACGCTGCGCGATCATCCCTTCCACCCCGAGGCCTGCACGATGAAAGCCCTGGTCTACACCCAACCCAACGAAGTGCAGCTGCACGACCGACCCGACCCCACGCTGGAGGCCGGCGAGGTGGTGCTGCGCATCGACGCCGCGGGCATCTGCGGCTCCGACATGCACGCCTATCACGGCCACGACCCGCGCCGCAAACCCGGCCTGGTGCTGGGCCACGAGTTCGCGGCCACGGTGCTGCAATCGGCCGCGCCCGGCTGGCTCGCCGGCCAGCGCGTCACCGGCAACCCGTTGATCACCTGCGGCCGCTGCGACTACTGCCTGCAGGGCCGCGACAACCTGTGCAGCCACCGCACGATGGTCGGCATGACTCGGCCCGGCGCCTTCGCGCAGCAGATGAGCATCCCGGCACAGTGCCTCATCGCCCTGCCCGATTCGCTGTCCACCGTGGCCGCAGCCCTCACCGAACCGGCGGCCACCGCGCTGCACGCCATCAACCTGTCGATGCGCTCGCTGGTGCGGCCGCTGCCCGAGTGCCGCGTGCTGGTGCTGGGCGGCGGTGCCATCGGCATGCTGGCGGCGCTGCTGCTGCGCCACTACGGCGTGGACGACCTGACCGTGGCCGAGGTGAATCCGCTGCGCCGCACGTCGCTGGAGACCCATGCGCGCTGCGCCACCTACGACCCGCGCGCCGGGGGCCCGGGCGAGAACGGCTTCGAGTACGTCATCGACGCCGTGGGCAGCGTGGTGACGCGACAGACCGCGCTGGCCGCCGTCAAGCCCGGTGGCGTGGTGATGCACATCGGCCTGCAGGACTGGGCCAGCGAGATCGACATGCGCAAGCTCACGCTGGCCGAGATCACGCTGCTGGGCACCTACACCTACAGTCAGGCCGACCTGCGCGCCACCGTCGCGGCGCTGGCGCGCGGCGCGTTCGGCGACCTGAGCTGGGTGCAGACGCGACCGCTTTCCGAAGGCCCCGAGGCCTTCGCCGACCTGCACGCCGGCCGCACCGCTGCGGCCAAGGTCGTCCTGCAACCGCATTGAACGCGACGATGCGGGCGCTGCAGTTCGGCGGTGAAGGCCGCGCCGCGGTCATCGACCGCGCGATGCCTGTGCCGGCCGCTGGCGAGGTGCTGCTGCAGATCCGCCGCACGGCGCTGTGCGGCAGCGACATCAAGCTCTGGCGCAAGGGCGCCGCGCAGGTGCCGGGCCACGAGATCTTCGGCGTGGTGCAGCAGCCCGCCCATGCGCTGCACGGACAGCGCAGCGTGGTCTACATCCCCGTGCACTGCGGTCACTGCGCTGCCTGCACGGCAGGGTTCACACAGTGCTGCGAAACCGAATCGACGCTGATGGGCTGGAACCGCGACGGCGGCTATGCCGAGTTCGTGGCCGTGCCCGAGCAATGCCTGCTGCCCGTGCCCGACGACATCGACGACGACCTGGCTCCGCTGCTGCTGGACACCACCGGCACTGCGGCCCACGGGCTGCGTCTGGTCAAGCGCCTGCTTCCACCGCCTGCGCAGGCGCGCGTGCTGGTCACCGGTGCGGGGCCGGTCGGCCTGGGCGGCCTGATCGCCCTGCTCGATGCCGGCTTCACGAACGTTAGCATCGCCGACCCGCGGCCGGCGCGCCAGCAACTCGCGCTCGCGCTGGGCGCGCACCAGGTGCTGCCGGTGGGCGACCTGTCGCGGCGCTTCGACCTGGTCATCGAGTGCTCGGGCCAGCACGCCGCACGCGACCAGGCGCTGCACATCGTCGCCCCGCACGGCGTGGTGCTGTGGGTGGGCGAGAGCGACGACCCCTGGCTGGTGCACGAGACCAAGGCCGTGCGGCGCAAGGACTTCTTCCTGGTGCGCTCGTTCTACTTTCCGAAGTCGGAGCACGCCGAGAACATCGAGCTCATCCGCCGTCACCGGAACGCCTACCGCCGCCTGGTGGACCACTCCTTCGACCTCGGCGACCTGCCGGCGGAATTCGAGCGCTTCGTGCGCGGCGAACGCATCAAGCCGCTGATGACGGCCTGAGGCGCCGGCCGCATCCGATCGGGCGGCCGCTGCGTAATGGTCTCCACGCGGGCCGCGAAGGCCCGCCCGTGGAGCTGCCCATGCGTTTTTTCCCCTTTCCGATCCCGCCGACCTGGCACCGCGCCGCCAGGCGCGCGGCCACCTTCGGCGTGCTGCTGCTGGCCGCCACCGCGGCGACCGCCCACGACAGCTGGTTCCAGGTCCAGTCCGGCCCCGATGCCGACGACGAGGCCGCCTGGACGCTGGCCCTGGGCACGGGCGATCGTTTCCCGGTGATGGAGTTTCCCCTGGCCGCGGAGTACCTGCCCCGACACGGCTGCCGCTCGCCGCAGGGGCCGGCGCAGGCGCTGCGCGACTCGGGCCTGAGCACCACGTCGCAACGGCTGCGCACGCCAGCCGGCGCGGGCCGGCCCCTGAGTTGCTGGGCGCAGTCGCAGCCCTTCGAGGTCACGCTCAGGGCGGCCCTGGTGCCCGTCTACCTGAAGGAGATCCAGGCCGGCCCGGAACTGCGGGCCACCTGGGCCGCGATGCAATCGCGCGGGGTGACCTGGCGCGAACGCTACAGCAAGCATGCACGCATCGAACTGCCGGGACCCGACGGCGCGCTGGCGCCCCCGCAGCCCGCCGGCCTGCCGCTCGAAGCGGTGATGGACAGCGGCGGTCGCGGGCCGCAGCGCGGGCAGAGCCTGACCTTCACCTTGCTGCGCGACGGCCGCCCGCTGGCCGGCCTGCCGCTGGAATGGGTGCACGAGCGCAGCCGCATCGGCCTGTGGCGCCGCACCGATGCACAGGGCCGGGTCGACATCGCCCTGCCCTGGTCCGGACGCTGGCTGTTGCGAGGCACCGACCTGCGCCTGTCGGAGACGCAGCCCGACACCTGGGAGAGCCGTTTCGTGACCTTGGCCTTCGAGGTCGGTGAGCCCCGGCCGTGACGACTCAGAAGGGCAGGAACTTCAGGTCGAAGGCCCTTTCGACGAACCACGCCCCGGCCAGTGCGGCGATCAGCAGGGACCCGCCCCACAGCACGCCGCGGCGGTAGAGGGCGGTGCGCCGCAGCGCGAAGGCCAGGGGCAGGAACACGGCCACGATGGCGAGCTGCCCCAGTTCGACGCCGACATTGAAGCCCACCAGCGCCAGCACCAGGGCATCGCGCGGCAGCCCCAGGTCGGCCAGCACGCTGGCGAAGCCGAAGCCGTGGATCAGGCCGAAGCCGAAGGCCATGGCCCAGCGGCGCCCGCGGAACACCGGACGCAGGTTGTTCAGGGCCGCCAGCACCACCGACGCGGCGATGGTGGCTTCGACCCAGCGCGACGGCAGCGACACCACCTCCAGCGTGGCCAGCGTCAGCGTGATCGAGTGCGCCACGGTGAAGGCGGTGACGATCTTCAGCACGTCGACCAGCGCGTCGCGCAGCCGCGCCACCGGTTGCCAGCCCGGCGCCGCCAGGCCGCCCCGGTCGCGCCACACCAGCACCGCAGGCAGCAGCAGCGACAGCAGGAACAGGATGTGGTCGAAGCCGATCCAGATGTGCCAGACGCCTTCGCGCAGGTAGTCGACGAACTGCGCCCAGGCACTCACCTTCTTCAGTTCGAAGCGCTGCGCAGCGGCCTCGGGCGAGAACACCGCCGTGCGGGTCTGCCCGAGCGCCTGCAGTCGCAGCAGGCCGCGGTGCTGCGGATCGATGTCGGCGAAGAGCCGGTAGTCCACGCCCAGCACCGCGGGCTCGCGCGGACAGGCGGCCTGGAAGCGCAGCACGGTGTAGGCGCCGTCGGTGTGCTCGTCGACGAGTTGCTCGCCCGCCGCGAGGGTGCAGGCGGCGCCGTCCGCTTCCAGTTTCAGCCGTGCCAGCGCATGGGCGGCGATGTCGGCGTGTCGCTTGCGCAGTTCGCCCCAGGTGATCTCGCCGTTGCCGTCGGCATCCAGGCCGATGGCGAAGTCGAGGTCGCGCAGCGCGATGTCCCATTGACCTCGCACGGCCGCGCCTTCGACACTCATCGACAGGTAGCTGTCCGACGGCTTGTGCGCCTGCACGGGCAGCGCCAGCAGCAGAACCAGCGCCGCCAGCCAGCAGCGGGCGAAGACCCCGGACCCGCGGGTCACGAGCCGGCCTTCAGGCGCGCCACCAGGCCCGCCAGCGCCACGCTCTCGACGCGGTGGGCTTCCATCCAGCGCAGCACCGGCGCGGCCGTTTCCGGGCGGCGCGCGCCCAGCGCTGCTTCGAGCAGCACCCGCGCGTCGGCCGGCTCGCGCTGCAGCGCGTAGTTCTCCTGCGCCAGGGCCAGCGCCCGATCGGCCTGACCCAGCACGCCGAGCAGGAAGCGCGACTCCTCCTTCTGGTGCACGCTGTCGCCGCGCAGCCGTGCTGCCGCGAAGCGGGCTTCCAGCGTGCGCGCCCAGCCGGCTGCCTGCGGCGCCCCTGCGGCCTTGCCGGCCAGCGCCAGGCGCAGCAACAGCAGGTCGCTGCGCTCCTTGCCTTGCAGCAAGGTCAGCACTTCACCGGCACGGCCCCGGTCGAGCAGGAAGTCGGCATACGCCGCCAGCAGGTAGCCGTCGGTGAGGCCCAGGGCCAGGGCCTGCCGGAACGCGGCTTCCGCGCCCGGCCAGTCGCCGCGGCGCTCGTCGATCTCGGCCAGCCGGGTCAAGGCCCACAGGCGCTCCTCCGGCGTGGCGCCGGTCGCGGCCTGCAGTTCGGCGCGAAGCCGGGTCGACGCTGCGGCGGCCTGTCCCGTCAGGCTGTCTGCCGCGGCGGCGCAGGCCGTGGCGATGACGGGCGGCACCAGCGGCTTCATCGCGTCGCAGGCCGCGCGGGCCTCGGCATAGCGTGCCTGCACCATGTTGATGGCCGCCTGCCACGACCAGGCTTCACCGTTGTCGGGCTGCTCACGCGCGGCTGCGGCCAGATCGGCCAGTGCGGGCTCGAACTCGTGGTTGAACTGCCGCAGCACGGCCCGCATCACACGCACGCCCGGCGGTGGCGCGGCCTGGTTCCACCACGGTGCCAGCGCGGCCTGGCCGTAACCGATGTAGCGCGGATCCCCCTCGGCGGCGGTCTCTTCGACATAGCGACGCACGAGTGCCACCGCGGTGTCGGCGTCCTGGGGGTTGCGTGCCAGACGCTGACGCAGGGCCTGCATCTCGGCCAGCCGAGGTGCCGTGGCGCGCGAGGGCAGGCGTTCGAGCACCTCGTCGTCGGTGGTGGGACCACGGGGCGCCGCGGCGGCGGCCACTACAAAGAACCAGGCGAGCAGGCAACAGGCGGATCGGGCTCGCATGAAGGAAGACACATCGTCAGCGGAAAACCACAGTATCGACGCAATTCTGCAGAGAATCCCCGCCGTTCCGACGGACAATTCCGGCGCCCGGGGGCTTTGCCGCATGGCGGTGTCCGGGCCTTCAGGGGCCGAGTGCCTGAAGCCTGCAGGCGCGTCGTCTCCGACGCCGTGCTCGCAGGCGCCACCCGGTCCCGAGGTCTCGATACAACCTACCCAGAGAGCATTTCCATGAACAAGCTGTTGTCGTCCCTGATCCTGGCCGCCTTCGCCGCCGTCTCCTTCAACGCCTCGGCCGCCTCGCACGCCGGTGGCGCGCCCGCCAAGGCCGCTGCGCCTGACGCCAAGGCCAGCGCCGCGATGAAGAAGGACGAAAAGAAGGCCGAGAAGAAGGAAGAGAAGAAGGAAGAGAAGAAGAAGTAATCACGGCATTGCCGTGTCGCGGTGCCGCCAGCGGCGGCACCGGTCAGCGAAGGGGCTCGGCGCTTGCGCCAGGCCCCTTCGTCGTTCAGGGGGGCCGGGCGAGACGCGGGCAGGCGTAACGCGCCGACGTGACCGAAGTGGCATCGCAGCCGCCGCATCGGGGCCACCCACCGGGTTCACGTGAGTGCGGGGCTGTCTGGGCGGCTGACTCCTGGCTAGACTTCACGCCCTTCTGGATCGACGCCACGGCGCCCCGTTCATTGCCTGCTGCCCGTCCCATGGCCCTGCTGAAACTCCCGATCTCCATGCCGTCCCTGCTGGGGCTGGCGCTCTCGGCCGCGCTCGCCTGCGGGACGGCGCTGGCGCAGATGCCTGCCCCCGATCTGGAGAACCTGCCGCGGCCGAGCACGCCGCCACCCGAGCGCGGGCCGGTCGTGCCCGCGCAGGTGGAGCGGTGGCGTGTCGAGGCCAAGGCCCTGGAGTACGGTGACGGCCTGCCGCGCGACCCCGTCCGCGCCGCCCAGCTGTACTGCCGCGCGGCGCGCTACGGCGACGCGGAGTCCCAGTACAACCTGGCCTGGATGCTGACCAACGCCCGCGGCATCGAGCGTGACGACGCGCAGGCCGCGCACCTCTTCGCCGCCGCGGCAGAACAAGGTCTGCCCCAGGCGCAGAACATGGCCCGCGCCATGGGCACGCCGCAGGGCGAACCGCCGCCCTGCCTGCGCCAGCCCGAGGCCGATCGGCTGACCGGCGTGTCGCCCGGCACCACGCCCTTGACGCCGCCAACGCAGGCACCGCGCCAGCCGATCCCGTCGAGCGCGCTGGCGGCCTTGCCGGCGCCGCCACCCCCCTCGAATGCGCCGCCGCAGATCGTCACGTTCGTGACCCTGGTGGCACCCGAGTACCAGCTCGAACCCTGGCTGGTGCTGGCCATCATGGCCACCGAGTCCAACTTCGACCCGGGCGCGCTGTCGCCCAAGCGGGCGATGGGGCTGATGCAGCTGATCCCCGAGACCGCCTCGCGCTTCGGCGTGCGCAACGCGCTCGACCCGACGCAGAACATCCGCGGCGGCATGGCCTACCTGCGCTGGCTGCTGTCGTACTTCGAAGGCGACATCACGCTCACGCTGGCGGCCTACAACGCGAACGCTACCGCGGCGTGCCGCCCTATGCCGAGACGCGCAACTACGTGCGGCGCATCCAGGGCCTGATCGGCTACCGCACGCTGCACAAGTTCGACCCCAGCGTGACGCAGCCTTCGCGCCTGGCCACCCTGATCCGCGCGCAGATGCCCACAGCGCCGCGGTGACCCGCGGCCCGCCGTCGCACCCACCTTGTCGAAGACCATGACCGACGACGCCTGCATCTTCCACATCACGGCACGCAGCGACTGGCAGGCGGCGCTGCAGGCCGGCAGCTACCGGCCGGCCAGCCTGGCCGCCGAGGGCTTCATCCACCTGTCGTCGGCCCACCAGGTGCTGCCGGTGGCCGCCGCCTTCTATGCCGGCCAGAGCGGGCTGGTGCTGCTGCTGGTCGACCCCACGCTGCTGCAGGCCGAACTCAAGTACGAAGCCGCGCCGCCGAACGACGTCTTCGCCGACGGACAGCGTTTCCCGCATCTGTTCGGCGCCTTGAATCTCGACGCCGTGGTCGACGTCGTCGACCTCGAGCGGTTCGACGGACGCCCCGTGCATGGCGACACCGTGGCGGCGCTGCGCACCCACCGTTTCCAGCGGCTGCCGGTCGAAGGCACGCTGTACCGCGAGACCTGGCGATCGGCAGAGCGCTGCGCCGCGGGCGGCCCCGCGGGCACCGCGATGCTGGGCCTGTACGCCGACAGCCCGCAAAGCCTGAGCTGCATGCACCGCCTGAAGCACGACGAGGTCTGGCATGCCCACGGCCCCGACCCCTTCGTGCTGCTGCTGCTGCATGCCGACGGTCGCAGCGAAGAGGTGCTGATGGGCACCGACGCGGCCGCCGGCCAGCGCGCGCAGTGCGTGGTGCCGGCCGGCACCTGGCAAGGCGGCCATCTGGTGCCAGGTGGACGCCAGGCGCTCTTCGGCTGCACCATGGCCCCGGGCTTCACCGGCGACGCCTTCGAGGCGGCCGATGCCGAGGCCTTGTGCCTTCAGTACCCCCGGCACGCGACGACGATCCGCCGCCTGGCCGTCAACGGATCGCAGCGCCGAATGCCGGCCGGGTTCGCGGGCTCGTCGTCTTCGTCCTGACGCCGACGGCCGGCACGGCCGTGCTGCCCCGTTCCACCAGTTGCCATGGCACGTCGCGGCCGAGGCCGGCCACCGAGCCCTCGCTCTGGCCGGTGGACATCAGGCGCAGCATGGTGGTCGCGGTCTCCCGGCCGATCTCGTAGCGCGGCGGCTGGACAGTGGTGATGCCGCCGGCCAGTTGCCGCGTGAGTGCGAAGTCCCCGAAGCCCATCAAGGCCAGTTCACCGGGCACGGCGATGCCGCGCGCCTGGGCCTCGAGCCAGGCGCCGCAGGCCAGGTGGTCGTTGGCGAAGGCCATGGCGTCGACGCGCGGGCGGCCCCGGCCATCGAGCATCTGCACCAGCGCGGCACGGCCGCCGTCGAAGGCATCGCCGGGCGCCGCCGACAGGACCTCGCCGGCCGCCCTGGGCGACGCCGAGCGGACTGCGGCCAGGAAGGCCTTGCCCCGCTCGTGCGCCCGGAAGTCTGTGGCCACGCCGGTGTCCACATAGACCAGCCTGCGGTGGCCGGCGTCGAGCAGGTGGCGCGCCATCGCCCGCCCGACCTCGGCATGGTCGAAACCCACCTGCACGAAGGCTGCACCGCGCGGCTGTCGGTCCCACATCTCGACGATGGGCGTGCCCGCCGCCACCGCCGACTTCAGCAGGGCCTGTGCGCCGGCCGAATGGTGGCGGCCGGTGACGGCCAGGGCATCGGGCGACCAGCCGAGCACGGCACGGATCTGCTCTTCCTCGCGCTCCATCGAATAGCCCGACGAGGCCAGCAGCAGCTCGTACCCGGCGGCCTGCAGGCCTTCGGACAAGCCCTGCACGGTCTCGGCGAAGACCGAGTTCGACAACGAGGGCACGATGGCCGCCACCACGCCCGAGCGACCGCTGGCCAGCATGCCGGCCTGCTTGTTCGGCACGTAGGGTTGCGTGGTCAGTGCATGGGCGATGCGGGCCGCGGTGTCGGGCGCGACCTTGCCGGGTTCGCGGAAGTAGCGTGACACCGTGATCTTGGTGACGCCCGCCGCGCGCGCCACGTCTTCCAGCGTCACCCGGCCGTGACCTCGACGGGTTCGGGGCACCACAGCAGGGGCGCCGGAGGCAGTGACGTCGGTGTCGGCTTCGATGTCGACACGGGCTTCAGAAGAAGAAATGCGCGGCGGCATGGGCGGGTGTTGCTGCTTGGCAAAAGTGCATCGCATCAGGGAAGGGCCGGATGGCGCCACCCCGTAAGGTCCACTACGATGTTACCGCTAACATGAGCAACCTACCCACCGTCAAAACCCTCGACCAGCTGCGCAGCCGCCGCTGGTTCGCCGGTAGCGGCATGCGCTCCTTCGCGCACCGCCAGCGCGCCAACCAGATGGGCGTTCGCCGCGAAGACGTGCTCGAACGCCCGCTGGTGGCTGTCATCAACACCTGGAGCGAACTCTCTCCCTGCCACGCGCATCTGCGCGAGCGCGCCGAGTCCGTGAAGCGCGGCGTGCTGATGGCCGGTGGCTTTCCTTTCGAGCTGCCTTCGCTGAGCCTGGGCGAGGTGATGGTCAAGCCCACCACCATGCTCTACCGCAACATGCTGGCCATGGAGGTGGAGGAACTGCTGCGCTCGCACCCCGTCGACGGCGTGGTGCTGATGGGCGGCTGCGACAAGACCACGCCGGGCACCGTGATGGGCGCCATCAGCATGGGCATCCCCGCCCTCTTCCTGCCCGCCGGGCCGATGCTGAACGACCGCTACGTGAAGGACGGCGTGACGCGCAGCGTCGGCGCCGGCACGCACACCCGCGTGTTCTGGGACGAGTACCAGGCCGGCCGCGTCAGCGAAGAAGAGTGGGTCACGCTGGAGTCGCGCATGACGCGCTCGCCCGGCACCTGCAACACCATGGGCACGGCCAGCACCATGACGTCCATCGCCGAAGCGCTGGGGCTGACGCTGACCGGTGCGACGTCCATCCCCGCGATGGACTCGGCGCACACGCGCATGGCCACCAGTTGCGGCGAGCGCATCGTGCAGATGATCTGGGAAGACCTGGTGCCCTCGCGCGTGCTCACGCGCAAGGCCTTCCTGAACGCCGCCGCGGTGCAGATGGCGCTGGGCGGCTCGACCAACGCCGTGGTGCACATCATCGCCATGGCACGCCGCGCCGGCGTGTCGCTCACGCTGGACGACCTCGACGCCATGGGCCGCCGGGTGCCGGTGCTGGCCAACCTCTTCCCCAGCGGCGACCGGCTGATGGAAGACTTCTACTACGCCGGCGGCCTGCCGGCACTGATGGCGCAGCTGGCGCAGATGCCCGACGTGCTGTCGCTGGACGAGCTGACGGTCACCGGCCGCACGCTGGGCGAGAACCTGGCCGGCAAGGTGGTGGCCGACCCGGAAGTCATCCGCCCGTTGAGCAACCCGGTCAGCAAGAACGCGCTGGCCGTGCTGCGCGGCAACCTCGCCCCGGACGGCGCGGTGATGAAGCCGTCTGCCGCCAGCCCGAAGTTCCTGCAGCACCGGGGCCGCGCCCTGGTCTTCGACAACCAGCCGGCCATGCAGGCCGCAATGAACGACCTCGCGCTCGACTGCGACGAGAACACCGTGCTGGTGCTGCGCAACGCCGGCCCCGTCGGTGCGCCGGGCATGCCCGAATGGGGCAACCTGCCCATCCCCAAGAAGCTGCTGCAGCAAGGCGTGCGCGACATGGTGCGCCTGTCCGATGCGCGCATGAGCGGCACGCACTACGGCAGCTGCGTGCTGCACATCTCGCCCGAAAGCGCCATCGGCGGCCCGCTGGCCCTGGTGCGCACGGGCGACGAGATCGAACTCGATGTGCCGGCGCGCACGCTCACGCTGTGCATCAGCGCCGAAGAGCTCGCGGCCCGCCGTGCTGCCTGGCAGCCGCCGGTGGAGCGCTATTCGCGCGGCTTCACCCGCCTCTACAAGGACCACGTCACCCAGGCCCACGAGGGCTGCGACCTCGATTTCCTGGAAGGCACGGGGCCCACGCCCGAACCCGACATCTACTGAAGACCAACGAGGCGTCCCGCACGCCACCACCACCACCGCCCGCGCTCGAGCCCGAGCGCCTCCTCGTTTCGCATGGGTTCCCATCGACCGGTCTCCACAGACTGACCGGCTTGTTCAACAGACCGGAGACAAACAATGAACCGCATCCCCTTCGCCCTGCACGGCCTGACCCTCGCCGCCCTGGCGGCCCTCGCTGCTTCGCCCGCGCACGCCCAGCAGGCCCCGCGCGACGATGGCAAGCTCGAGACCGTGACCATCACCGCCACCAAGCGCGTGCAGCCCCTGCAGACCACGCCCATCGCCGTGTCGGTCATCAGCGGCAACACGCTCGAAGAAGCGAACCTGAACAACCTCGAGGCCATCGCCACGCAGATCCCGACGGTGAACTTCCGCACCAACGCGTCCAACAAGGACTCGGCGCTGTTCATCCGGGGCGTCGGCACCATCAGCACCTCGCCGGGCGTGGAGCCCACGGTGTCGACCGTGCTCGACGGCGTGGTCACCGCCCGGCCGGGCCAGGCCACGCTCGACCTGGTCGAGATCGACCGCGTCGAGATCCTGCGCGGTCCGCAGGGCACGCTGTTCGGCAAGAACGCCTCGGCCGGCGTCATCAACATCGTCACGCGCGCACCGAGCAAGGAGTTCTCGGGCTACGCCGACCTGTCGATCTTCCAGGGCGGCGAGTCACGCGTGCGCCTGGGCGCGTCGGGCGAACTGGCACCGGGCGTCGTCCGCGGGTCCATCTCGGGCATGGTGGGCAAGTACGACGGCAACGTCACCAACGTCTTCGATGGCAGCAAGGTCAACGGCTACGACCGCAAGGGCATCCGCGGCCGGCTCGATGTCACGCCCTCGCGCGATGTGAAGATCACGCTGATCGCCGACCGCACGCAGGCCGACGACACGCCGCCCACGGGCGTGCCCTACGCGACCAACGTCACCACCTTCCCCAGCGGTGCCGTCACGGCCAATCCGTTGTTCGGCGCGGCGGTGTCGCCCGTGGTGGTCTCGCGCGAGAACCGCCAGATCAACAGCGAGATGAAGACCCGGGTGTCCGACATGAACCAGGGCCTGTCGGCGCAGATCGACTGGACCGTGGGCAACCACCAGATCACCTCGATCACCGCGCGTCGCTACTGGGAGAACCATCAGTTCCAGGACCAGGACCGCATGGGCACGCTGTACCGCCAGTTCAACCGCCTGGCCGACGAGGGCACGCTCGACTTCGAGCAGACGTCGCAGGAACTGCGCATCGCGTCCACCAAGCCCGGCTTCGTCGACTACGTGGCCGGCCTGTTCTACATGGAAGGGAAGAACGACGAGGTCTATCGGCGCGACACCACGCGCTGCCTGGGCTCGACGCAGCCGGCCCTGCCCAGCGGCCTGGTGCCCTGTACGGCGGCCACCACCACGGTGGAGACCGGCACCGCCCGCTACGGCGTGCGCAGCAAGAGCATGTCGGTGTTCGGCGAGGGCACGTTCAACTTCAGCCCGGCGCTGCGCGCCATCGCCGGCCTGCGCTACACCACCGACGACCTGTCCTACTACCACGGCCGCCAGTCCACTGCGGCAGCGCCCGGCATCGGTGCCACGCGGGCCCGCGTCGACGGCTCCACCGACGAGAGCGCGGTGTCCGGCCGCTTCGGCCCGCAGTGGGAGATCAGCAAGGACATGATGGCCTACGGCACCTACTCGCAGGGCTACAAGGGGCCGGCCTACAACGTGTTCTTCAACATGGCGCCGACGCAGGACAACGTGATCGGGCCGGAGAAGTCCAAGTCCTTCGAGATCGGCCTGAAGAACACGCTGATGGACGGCCGCATGCGGCTGAACCTGGCGGCCTTCAAGACCGACTACACGGGCTACCAGGCCAACGTGCCCGACCTCGTCAACGGCGTCATCGTCACGCGGCTGATCAACGCCGGCGACGTGTCCACCGAAGGCGTCGAGATGGACCTGGCCGCGCGGCTCACGCCGGCGCTGACGGTCAACGCCGGCCTGGCGCACGTGAAGGCGCGCGTGAAGAACTTCGCCTGCCCGGTGGGCGCGGCCGCCAGCTGCGACATCAACGGCCGTCCGCTGCCGTTCTCGCCCGACTGGAAGGCCAGCCTGCGCGTGAAGTACACGCAGCCGCTGTCGGGCTCGCTGAGCATCGACTACGGCGTGGACGCCAACTGGCAGAGCAAGACCAACTTCGACCTGCAGCAGCAGCCCGACTCGGTGCAGCAGAGCTACACCATCGTCAACGCCACCATCGCGCTGCAGAGCACGGCCGGCTGGCGCGTGGCCCTGCTGGCGAAGAACCTGACCGACCAGTCCTACGCCACCTTCATCCAGAACTCGGGCAACCACATCAACCGCTACGTGCCGCGTGACGACTCGCGCTACTTCGGCATCAACGTGCGCTACGACTTCTGATGGCCGCCAACCCCTTCCGGCCGCTGATGCGGCACAGCGGCGGGCCGGTGGCCGTCGGCAGCTGGGTGATGGCCGCCAGCCCCATCGTCGCCGAGGCGATGGGCCACGCAGGTTTCGCGTGGTCGGTCGTCGACATGGAGCACTCGCCGCTGGACCTGCTGAACCTCACGCAGGTGCTGCAGGCCGTCGGCAGCACGCCGATGGTGCCGGTGGTACGCGTGCCCTGGAACGACACGGTGACTTTCAAGCGCGTGCTCGACGCCGGCGCGCAGACGCTGCTGGTGCCCTTCGTGCAGGACGCCGACGAGGCCGCGCGCGCCGTGGCCGCGTCGCGCTACCCGCCGCAGGGCATCCGCGGCATGGCCGGCATGAGCCGGGCGACGAAGTTCGGCACCACGCCGAACTACTTCGCCACGGCCAACGAAGGCATCGCGGTGATCCTGCAGCTGGAAACGCCGCAGGCCGTGGCGCAGCTCGAGGCCATCGCGGCGGTGGACGGCGTCGACGCGCTGTTTCTCGGCCCGGCCGACCTGTCGGGGGCCATGGGGTACGTGGGTCAGCTCACGCACCCGGCCGTGATGGAGGCCATGGCCGACGCCGTGCGCCGCTGCCACGCCGTCGGCAAGCCGGTGGGCACGGTGGGCGGCACGCCCGAGGTGGTGCAGCAGTACCGCGCGATGGGCTTCGACTTCGTGGCCATCGCCTCCGACCTCGGCCTGCTGATGCGTGCGGCACAGGGCGCCGTCGCAGCGGTGCGCGCCGCGGCCGACGGCGGCACGCCGCCCGCGCCGGCCGCCAAGCCCGGCAGCTCCGGCTACTGAGCCGGCCGCCGGGCATCCACACAGCAGCGCCGCCATGGCCGCCGTCGAACTCCGCCAGGTCGCCAAGAGCTACGACGGCCGCACGCAGGTCATCCATGGCATCGACCTCGACATCGCGCACGGCGAGTTCGTGGTCTTCGTCGGGCCTTCGGGCTGCGGCAAGAGCACCTTGCTGCGCATGATCGCCGGGCTGGAGCCCATCAGCGGCGGCGAGGTGCGCATCGATGGCCAGCGCGTCAACGACCTCCCGCCGCGCCACCGCGACATCGCGATGGTGTTCCAGGACTACGCGCTCTACCCGCACAAGAACCTGTTCGACAACATGGCCTTCGGCCTGCGCC
>LNFM01002952.1_pt1 | contig 34629 bp, 35 predicted proteins | sample 596031 | NCBI WGS metagenome assembly LNFM01 (sample SAMN04254537, study PRJNA301005) | activated carbon metagenome | isolation source: dual media filters at the Ann Arbor, Michigan drinking water treatment plant | place: USA: Ann Arbor
CCGGCGCGCTGCAGGTGGCGATGAACTCGATGGTCTTGAGGATGCCGGTGCGCGCCATGCTGCCCAGGCTCATGTTGACGACGTGGGCGCCGTCGGCGGTGGCCGGGTTGAGGTCGGGGTCGATGGCGTAAAGCAGTGCCTCGGCCAGCACCCAGGCGTTGCCCACGCCGTCGGCGTCCAACACGCGCAGTGGCACGATCTTCGCGCCCGGGGCCACCTGGGCCACCAGGCCGGCCACGTGGGTGCCATGGCCGAAGCCCGCGCCGCCGGCCACCTCGGACGGCAGGGGGCCGGAATCGACGAAGTCCTTGCCCGGCAGCAAGTGATCCCTCAACTCCAGATGGTCGGCATCGATGCCGGTGTCGAGCACGGCCACACGGATGCCGACGCCCGTGCTCAGTTCGTGCGCCGGAGCCAGGCGGAGCGCCTGAGGCGCCCACGAAGCCTCTTTGTCGGCCTTCGTGCCGATGGCCCAAGGCATGTTGCCCCTCGCCTCGGGGCTGCGCTGCACGGGGTTGGTCTCGGCCAGCATGACTTCGGGATCGCGCAGCAGCAGCCGGATCACGTCTTGCGTCGCAACGCCGGCGCCCACCTGCAGTCGGTAGATGGGCCGCGCGCCGAAGCGGCTGACCAGGGTCAGCCTGTGCTTGAGCAGCAGCGGCTGCAGCCCCGCCGTGCTGCGCAGCTTGACCAGCACCTCGCCCGGCATGTCGGGTTCTGCCTTGGCCTGCCCGCGCGCCGACACCGTGCTGGCGCACAGGACGGCAAGCAGGGCCACGAGGGGCCAGCGGCGCAGGACGGTGGAGATCAGTTTCATGGTCGGTCTCACTGGGGCACGGACGGATCCGTTTGACAGAGGGGGCAATCGTGCACGAGATACATGCCGATTCCAGCTACCCACCGCTCACCTGAGGGGTGCCCAGGGGCGGCTGCTAAAAGTGCATTGTGCCCATTTTTATCACCAACCACCATACAAGGCAAATGCGGCCCACATGTAGGGATGAGGATGCTCGGCCCGCGTGGCCAGCTGCGCGTTGCGCAAGGCCTTGGCCGGAGGCTCGCCGGCGCGCAGCCTGCCGTAGAAGCGCGCCATGAAGTCGGCGGTGATCCGGTCGTCCACCGGCCACAGGCTGGCCAGCACGCGCGAGGCTCCGGCCACGAGGAAGGCACGCACCAGGCCCACCATCTCGTCGCCCGTGTCCTGCTCGGCCAGGCCGGTCTCGCAGGCACTCAGCACCACGGTGCAGGCCTTCAGCCCCAGAGCCTCGGCCTGGTCGACGGTGAACGCCCCGTCGTGCAGGTGCAGCGCCGAAAAGCGCGGGTTGTCGCTGCGGAACTGGGCATGGCAGGCCAGATGCAGCACGTCGGCCTGTGCAGCATGTGCTTGCAGCTGTTGCACGGTGGCCTGCTCGCCGACCAGGCTGCAGCCGACGTCGAACAGCCCGGCCACCTGGCGTGCCTCGTCGGCCGCGTGCGGCAGGCGGCTGGATTCACCCAGCGCCAGCGCCTGCTTCGCCGCCACCGGCGGGCGCTGCAGGCCGCGCAGGGCGGCACGCGCACTGGGCACCAGCGCGATCTCGTGGCGTTCGCCCAGCACGTGGCTGCCGTCCCCCAGGGCCGCGAAAGGCAAGGAACCCAGCTGCGCATGGGGCACGACCAGCACGCGCGCGCTGTCGCCCACCACCTGAGTCAGCGGCGCCCAGATCAGGGTGTAGAGCCTGGCCAGGCGCTGCTGCGAGCGGCGCATCAGGATCTCGAGGTACTGCTGCACCGGCGCGATGCCGTGGCGCAGGGTCTCGAGCTGAAAGCGCAGCGAGCGCACCGCCTCGGCCACCTCGGCCCAGGGCGCGAGCGCGCGCACCAGGTGCACCGCCGTGGGCGTGGCGACGCAGGCGAAGAGTTCGCCGTCGAGCACGCCGTATTCCACCAGCGCATCGCCCGGCTGCAACGCGGCCTGCAACGCGGCCACGCTGAAGCCCTGCTGGGCGCTGCCCTGCAGCGCCGGCGCGGCCAGGCGGTGGCGGCGCGCACGCTCCAGCAGGTCGCGCTCGGTGCGCAGCAACTCCTCATTCAGCGTGGCCGAGACGCTGGCCTCGTCGGCCTGCTGCTGCACGCGCCGGTACAGCCAGTTCAGGCGGTCGCGCAGCGGCTGCACTTCTGCCTGGAGCGCCGGCTCGGCGCCCTCGGCCAGGCGCTCGTCCAGCGCGCGCGCGCGAAAGCGGTCCAGTTGCGACAGCGCCTCGGTACCTTCGCCCGCGGCCACCGCCATGCGCAGACGCTCTTGATAAGGCCGCAGGTGGTCGGCCAGGAAGGCGCTGCGCAGATCGTCGCCGGGCAGCGTGCGGCGCTGGTCCTCGAACAGCTCGATGGCCGCTTCGAAGGCGCTGCTGGCGGCCTCGATCTGGCCCGCCGCCTGCGCTGCCAGACCCAACCCGGTGAGACAGCGCACCTGCACCTGAACCTGCTGCAAGCCGAGCGCTGAATCCAGCGTGGACTGGAAGCGCCGGCGCGCCGCATCCGCCTGGCCGGTCTGCAGCAGTGCGTGCGCGTAGGTCACGGCAGCGCGCGCGCGACCGTCGGCCTGGCCGGCCCGGGCATAGCCCTCTTCGGCCAGCACCGACCAGCTCAGCGCTGCCGGGGTGTCGCCCTCTGCCAGGGCCAGGTCGGCGCGCGCCAGCGTCACCGTGCTCTGGCCGACGGCATTGCCCTGCGTCGAGAACAGGGCCGACGCGGCGGCAAAGCTTCCGCCGGCCTCTGTCGGCCTGCCAAGCAGCGCCTGGGTGCGCCCGCGCTGTGCCAGCGCCCAGGCCTGCTCGTCGGGCAGGTCCAGGCCGGCAAAGCGCTCGACCGCGGCATTGAACAGCGCCAGCGCCTCGGGCAGCAGCCGCAGTTCGAGGTAGGCGTCGCCGAGCTGCTTTTCGGCAATGGCCAGATACTGCGGCACGGCCAGCGCCTCGTAGCGCCGACGCGCCGACTCGAAGGCCGCCAGCGCCGGCCGGTAATGGCCGCGCGCCAACTCGACCAGCCCAACCCATTCGTCCACCAGCGCCAGCTGCATCGCCAGGCCACGGTTCTTGGCGCGCATGCCGGCCCGTGCGTAGATGCGCAGCGCCTCGTCGAAGTCGCCCATCGCGGAGAGTTGCGACGCCAGGCCGATGTCGGCCAGCACCGAGTACTCATGGTTGCCCAACCGCGCGAACAGCACCGCCGCCTCTCGGAAGTGACCGGCGGCCTCGGCGTACTCGTCCTGGCGCCCGAGCAGGTTGCCCAGGTTCAGGCTCACGCGGCTGGCGGCGGCCACGTTGCCCAGCGCCAGCAATTCGCGCTGCGCCACGCGCGCACAGGCCGCCGCCGCCTTGTGATGGCCCAGCATCGACAAGGCCATGATCTTGGGCACCTGGGTCTGCGCCGCCGGGTCGGGGCGGCCGGCCTGGCGCAGCGCGGCGGCGGCATCGTCCAGCGCCTGCACACCGTCGATCATCTGACCGCGCGTGAGGCAGGCGATGCCCTCGGTCCAGCGCGCCAGGCCCTCGATCTCGGCAGCGTCGGCCGCCGGCACGCCGGCAGCGTGCAACGCGCGCAGCGCCTCGGCCGCGCGCGCCGCGCGCGGCGGCTCGCTGTTCCAGGCCTCGTAGCAAAGGTCCTTCAGGGCCCAGGCCAGCGCCAGGCAATCGACTGGCGCCACCTCGGGCAGGGGCGTGCCGGCCTCGAGCAGGCGCCGGGCCTGCGCTTGCGCTTCTTCAGCGCTGGCACTCAATTGGGCCGCTCGCCCACCTCGACTGCGGGCAAGACGATCTCGTCAGAGCCCATGCGCAGGGTCAGCACGTAGGTGCCACCGCGCAAGCCATCGATACGGAATTCGCCCAGTGCGTCCAGGTGCGTGACATGAGCGGCGCGGTCTTCGCCGTGCTGCACCGCCAGCTCGATGCTGCCGACGTCATCGGGGCCCAGGATCTGGCCGGCTACCGTGTAGGTTTCGGAGGCCGCGGCGATGCGCAGGTCGATGTCGCGCCCCTGCGCCGTGAACAGCAGGTGGCGGGTGGGCGACCGCAAGGACCGCATGCCGTGCGCCAGCGCCGGTGCCGCCCAGCTGTCGAAGGTGAGCACGGCCGCGACGCGCCGCATCACCGCCTGCACGGCGTTCTTCAGCGCCGCGCCGGCCCACAGGCCCTGGGCCGCACGCTGCCAGCTGGCCGGCGCGTCGGGCAGGCCTCGCACGGCCTGGGCCACCTGCTGGGCGAATTCTTCGTCGGAGAGGAAATCAAGAGATTTCATGGCTGGGGCGCTCGTCGGGATGCCACACAGAGCGTGCGCAGGGCGCGCAAATACATTGCCTTACCGATTTTGTCAGGAAGTGCCGACCAGCTTGCGCAATTTGTCCAGGCAGCGACCCCGCGTCGGCCCGATGCTGCCCTGGGGGATGCCCAGGCGGCGCGCCACTTCGTCATAGGGAATGTGCTCGTCCTCGTCGCGAAAGACCAGCAGCAGCAGGTCGCGGCAACGCGCATCCAGACGGTCCAGGCCGTTGCGCAACAAGTTGAGTTGCTGCAGCTCGGACAGGGCTTCCTCGGCCAGCGGCGCAGCGTCGGCCAGCGTGTCCTCGATATCGTCGCCCTGGGCAATGCCGTCGTCGTCATGGCGCGTCATCGACACCGTCCGCCGCCCGATTTCACGCGCGCGCAGGGCCTCGCGCTTGGCCGTGGTCACCACCCAGGCCTGCAGCCGATCCGGCTGCGTCAGGCGGGGCAGGTGGTCGATGAGACGCGCGAACACGGTCTGGAAGACATCGGCGGCCGCATGCTCGTCCAGGCCGACGCGCATGACGATGGCGTAGACCAGGCGCTGGTAGCGCCTGACGAGCAACTGCCATGCAGCCGCCTCGCCCTGGCGGCAGCGGGCGACCAGGGCAGCATCGTCTTGGGGGTCTGGCGCACTCATGGCAAGCCGGGCATGGTAGCCCCTGGCCGCAGGCCCGCCCTGGACAAACTGCTCGCGGATCGCCTTGCGCGCGCAGCGCGCGACGCCAGCGGTGGCGGCAAGCGTGCGTTGCTTGGCGCGCGCCGAGCAGCAGGGGGCCGCCCCGGAGCGGCGCGCGTCAGCCGCGGTGCAACTGCCGCTCCAGGTCGTGCAGCACTTCGTAGCAGGGCAGCACCTGGGCCACCGAAGCCTCGGGCTCGCGCCGCTGCCGGATGGCGGCGAAGAACTCGCGGTCCTGCAGTTCGATGCCGTTCATCGACACGGCCACGCCCGAGACATCGATCTTCTGCTCCTTGCCGTCGAACAGGTCGTCGTAGCGCGCCAGGTAGGTGCCGCTGTCGCCGATGCAGCGGAAGAAGCTTCCCAGCGGCCCATCGTTGTTGAAGCTCAGCGACAACGTGCAGAGCGCGCCGCTGGCGGCCTGCAGCTGGATGCTCATGTCCATGGCGATGCCCAGCGTGGGGTGGATGGGGCCCTGCAGCGCATGCGCCTTCACCACCGGGCTTGCCGCCTGCCAGGCGAACAGGTCGACGGTGTGGGCCGCGTGGTGCCACAGCAGGTGGTCGGTCCAGCTGCGCGGCTGGCCCAGCGCGTTGATGTTGCTGCGGCGCAGGAAGTAGGTCTGCACGTCCATCTGCTGCAGCCGGAACTGGCCCGCCAGCACGCGCCGGTGCAGCCACTGGTGGCTGGGGTTGAAGCGCCGCGTGTGGCCGCACATGGCCACCAGGCCGGTCTGGCGCTGCAGGTCGACCACGCGGTAGGCGTCGCGCAGGCTGTCGGCCAGCGGGATTTCCACCTGCACGTGCTTGCCCGCCTGCAGGCAGGCCACGGCCTGGGCCGCGTGCAGCTGCGTGGGCGTGCACAGGATGACGGCGTCCACGTCGGCACGGCCCAGGCTGTCGGCCAGCTCGGTGCAGGCATGGGCGATGCCGTAGCGCGCGGCCACCTCGCGCGTCTTGTCCAGCTCGCGGCCCACCAGCGAGACGACCTCGACGCCGTCTATCAGCCGGATGGCGTCCAGATGCTTGATGCCGAAGGCTCCGGCCCCGGCCAGGGCGACCCTGATGTTCATGCGTCTTCCAGGATGAGGTGGCCCACCGCAGTGTTGCTGGCGGGCACGTGATAGAAGCGGTGGCGCACGCGCGGCGGCACCGGGTGGGTTGCGCCGGGCGCTGCATCGGACATGGCGCCGCGCGCGATCAGCCACATCACCAGCTCGATGCCTTCGCTGCCGGCCTCGCGCACGTAGTCGATGTGCGGCAGCTGCGCCAGGCCCGCGGGGTCGGCGATCAGCCGGTCGAGAAAGGCATTGTCGAAGGCGCGGTTGATCAGGCCGGCGCGCGGCCCCTGCAGCTGGTGGCTCATGCCGCCGGTGCCCCAGATCTGCACCTTCAGCGGCTCGTCGTAGCGCTCGACCGCGCGGCGGATGGCCTGGCCCAGCGCAAGGCAGCGCCGGCCCGAGGGCACGGGGTACTGCACCACGTTCACCGCGAACGGGATCACCGGGCAGGGCCAGCGCGGGGGCTGGCCGCACATCAGGCTCAGCGGCACCGTCAGGCCGTGGTCCACCGGCAGCTTGTTGGCGATGGTCAGGTCGAAATCGTCCTGGATCACGCTTTGCGCGATGTGCGCCGCCAGCTCCGGGTGGCCCATGACGGGCGGCACCGGGCGCGGGCCCCAGCCCTCGTCGGCGATGGGGAACTCGGCCGCCGTGCCGATGGCGAAGGTGGGGATCAGCTCCAGGCTGAAGGCGTTGGCGTGGTCGTTGTAGACCAGCAAGATCACGTCGGGCGGGTTCTCGCGCAGCCACTGCTGGCTGAAGTCGTAGCCGGCGAAGACGGGCCGCCAGTAGGGCTCGTCGTGCTTGCCCAGGTCCAGGGCCGCGCCGATGGCCGGCACGTGGCTGGTGTAGACGCTGGCGGTGATGCGGGCGTGGGTCATTCAGCGGTCCTCGCCGACGAAACGGTTGCCTTCGATGGGGCGGCCGCCGGCCAGCATCATCTGGCGGTACTGCTCCTCGCTCAGGCCGGTCATGCTGCCGGCCATCTGCTGGAAGCTCTTGCCATCGGTGGCGCCGATCTTGGCCAGAAAGTAGATGTTGCCACCCGCGGCGATGCAGCGGTTGAGGTCGCGCGCCAGCACGGCTTGCTTCTGCTCCTCGGTCATGGGCCATTCGTCCAGGTAGGCGCGCTCGTCGGCCTTGAAGCGCGCGCGATTGGCGGCCTGCATCAGGCTCATGCAGAACTGGTTGAGGTGATACCCCTTGCGGCTCTGCTCGGCGTCGAAGATGGTGGTGCCGGGGATGTCTTTGTAGGGCTTGTCCAGGGCCATGTCAGTACCGCACGGCCGTTCCGAAGGTACTGACCGCCCCCTTGGGGGGCAGCGAGCGCAGCGAGCGTGGGGGCATCATTTCAATTCCTCGGGCCAGTACAGGCGCATCGGGTTGGCTACGAGCAGTTTGTATTGCAGCTCGGCCGTTGCCGCAATGTGCGGGATGAAGTCCACCAGCAGCCCATCGTCGGGCATGTGGTCCTTGAGGTTGGGGTGCGGCCAGTCGCTGCCCCACAACACGCGGTCGGGGAAGCTCTCGACGATGCGCCGCGCAAACGGCACGACGTCGCGGTAGGCCGCCTGCTCGCCTTGCAGCGCCGGCGGGCCGGCTAGGCTCAGGCGTTCGGGGCAGCTGACCTTGCTCCACACATTGGCGTGCTCGCGCATGAAGCGCACGAAAAGCTCGAACTGCGGGCCGTCCACCGGCAGGCTGACGTCGGGCCGGCCCATGTGGTCCACCACCACCGGCGTGGGCAGGGCGCTGAAGAAGTCCCACAGCTCGGGCAGGTCCACCGCCTCGAAGTACACCACCACGTGCCAGCCTAAAGCGCCGATGCGCTGGGCGATCTCCAGCAACTCGTCGCGCGGCGTGAAGTCGACCAGGCGACGCACGAAGTTGAAGCGCACGCCGCGCACGCCGGCCGCATGCAGGGCCTGCAGTTCTTCGTCGCTGACGCTGCGCTTTACCGTGGCCACGCCGCGCGCGCGGCCCAGGGCGGCCCGGCAGGCGTCGGCCAGCGCGCGGTTGTCGGCACCGTGGCAGGTCGCCTGCACGATGACGTTGCGCGCAACGCCCAGGTGATCGCGCAGTGCGAACAGCTGCGCCTTGCCCGCGTCACAGGGCGTGTACTTGCGCTCCGGCGCGTAGGGAAACTGGTCACCGGGTCCGAACACATGGCAGTGCGCGTCCACGCTGCCCGGCGGCAGCACGAAGCGCGGACGGCTGGGGGCCGGGTGCCAATCCAGCCAGCCGGGCGTCTTGGTGAAGGCTGCGCTCATGTAGCCCCCTTGGCGCTGCGCGCCGTCCCCCCGAGGGGGAGTGAGCGCCTTCGGAACGGCCGTGCGGCGCTCATGCCGGCTCGAAGGGCATGCCGGCGTACTGCTCGGCCAGGGAAGCCTGGGCGTGCGGCGATGACTTGAGGTAGTCGAGTTCGCTTTCCTGCGCGCGCTGGTCGAAATCGCTGTCGCCCGGAAAGCGGTGCAGCAGCTTGGTCAGATACCAGGAGGTGCGCTCCGAACTCCACACGCGCCGCAGCGCGGTGGCGCTGTAAGCGTCTATCAACGCGCTGCTGCCGCTGGCGTAGAACGCCGCCAGCGCGCGCTGCAGGTAGAACACGTCGGACACCGCCAGGTTGATGCCCTTGGCCCCCGTGGGCGGCACGATGTGGGCCGCGTCACCGCACAGGAACAAATGGCCGTGGCGCATGGGCTCGGCGACAAAGCTGCGCAGGGGCGCGATCGACTTTTCGATGCTGGCGCCGGTGACGATCTGCCGCGCCATCTCGGACGGGAAACGCGCCGCCAGCTCGGCCCAGAAGCGATCGTCGCTCCAGTCGTCCACCGTGTCGGCCAGCGGCACCTGGATGTACCAGCGGCTGAGCATCGGGCTGCGCTGCGAGCCCAAAGCGAAGCCGCGCGGATGGTTGACGTAGGTGATGTCGGGCAGCGGCGGGGTGCGCGACAGGATGCCCAGCCAGCCGAAGGGATAGGCCTTCTCGAACTCGCGCCGCAGCGCTGCCGGGATGGCCTGACGGCTGACGCCGTGGAAGCCGTCGCAGCCGGCGATGAAGTCGCAGTCCAGGCGGAAATCCTCGCCGCGGTGGCGAAAGCTCACCCAGGGCCGATCCCCGGCCACGTCGTGCGGCTGGACCGCGTCGCATTCGGTCAGCACCTGGGCGCCGCGGCGGTCGGCGGCGGCGAACAGGTCTTCCTGGATCTGCGACTGGCCGTAGGCCATGAAGCGCTTGCCCAGGTGCTTGTGGCAGTCGATGTAGAAGCTGTCGCGCCCGGCCCAGGCGATGCGCATGCCGTCGTGCACATGGCCCAGCGCGTCCATGCGCGCGCCCAGGCCGGCGGCGCGCAGGACATCCACCGTGGTCTGCTCGAGCACGCCGGCGCGGATGCGCGCGATCACGTGTTCGCGGCTGTGCTTCTCGAGCACCACGCTGGCGATGCCCTGGCGGTGCAGCAGCTCGGCCAGCAGCAGCCCGGCCGGGCCACCGCCGATGATGGCGACCTGGGTCTTCATGCTTGTCCTTCCGTGGCGATGGCGGCCAGCAACCGGTCGGCCTCGACGCGCCAGTCGGCACTGCGCGCAAAGCCCGGCGTGCCGCGCACGCCGAAGACGCCGAGATCGGCCAGGTCGGCCATGGCCGCCTGGCGGTCGGCCGTGGCATCGGCGCCGTAGGGCGCCAGCCCGGCCTCGGCCACGGTGACGGCGGCCTCGCGCACTTCTTCGCTGCGGCGCCGGCCGTGTTCGATGACGCGCTGGAAGAAGTAGGCGCCCTGCCGCTCCCAATCGATGGACGGAAAGGTCTCCTGCAGCGAGGCGATCACCGCGTCTTCCACGCCGTAGTGGCGCGCGCTGGTGAAGCTCTCGATCACCAGCGCCTCCAGGCCCTTGATCAGGATGCTGCGGCACATCTTGGTGGCGCTGGCCACGCCCAGGCGATCGCTGGCCACGCGCGCGGCAAAGCCCAGCGCTGTCAGCCGCTGCAGCAGCGCCGCGGCGTCGGGGCCGCCCAGCAGCAGCGGCACCTGGATGCGGTAGGGCGGCACCGAGGTCATCACCGCGCCCTCGACGTAGCGTCCGCCGGCCGCGTTGACGATGCCCGCGGCGCGGATCTTGGCGCCGGGCGAGGCCGAGTTGAAGTCCAGGAAGAAGACGCCAGCCGCCAGCCCGGCCGCGCAGGCCTGCGCCACCGCCACGGCCTGGCTGGCGGTGACGGCGCTGATCACCAGTTCGGCGCCGCGCACCGCAGCCGCGTGGTCGGCTGACAACGCCACGCCATGCGCCGCGGCGTGGGCACGCATCGCGTCGCCGGCGGCGCTGGCCAGCTTGATGTCGTAGGCGCTGACCGCCAGCCCTTGCGCGCGCAAGTCTTCGGCCAGGATGGCACCGACCTCGCCATAGCCGATCAGGGCAACCTGCATATCAATCGATGTAGCGCAGGCCGGCCTTGGCCAGCGTCCCGCGCATGTCGTACAAGTCCAGCCCCAGCACCCCGGCGGCGAACTTGGCGCGCTTGTCGGCTTCCAGCGCCTCGCGTCGGGCGGCGGCCTCGGCCACGGCGGGTGCGCGCGCCGCGGGCACGACCACCACGCCGTCGTCGTCGGCCACGATCACGTCGCCCGGGGTCACCAGCATGCCGGCGCAGACCACGGCGATGTTCACTGAGCCCAGCGTGGCCTTGATCGTCCCCTTGCTGCTGACCGCCCGGCTCCACACCGGGAAGCCCATCTGCTGCAGCGATTTCACGTCGCGCACCCCCGCGTCAATGACCAGCGCGCGTGCGCCCCTGGCCTGGAACGAGGTGGCCAGCAGGTCACCGAAATAGCCGTCAGTGCAGGGCGCGGTGACGGCGGCGACGACGATGTCGCCGGGGCGGATCTGCTCGGCCGCCACGTGCAGCATCCAGTTGTCGCCCGGCTGCAGCAGCACGGTGACTGCCGTGCCCGAGACCTGCGCGCCGGGGTAGATGGGCCGCATGCAGGGCTGCATCAGGCCCACGCGGCCCTGGGCCTCGTGCGCCGTGGCGGTGCCATAGGCCGCCAGCGCGTCGGCCGCCGCGCGCTCGGCGCGGACGATGTTGCGATAGACCACACCCAGCTCGAACATCTCACTGCCCCCTTTGCCGCAACACCGCGTCCAGCCTTGGGTAGACCCGGCGCGCATTGCCTTCGTAGATCTGCCGGCGCTCGGCCGGCGACAGCACGCTGGCCTCTATGTAGCGCCGCGTGTCGTCGTAGTGGAAGCCGGTCTCCGGGTCGATGCCGCGCACGGCGCCGATCATCTCGCTGGCGAACAGGATGTTGTCCACCGGGATCACGCGCGTCAGCAGGTCCACGCCCGGCTGGTGGTAGACGCAGGTGTCGAAGAAGATGTTCTTCAGCAGATGCTCCTGCAGCAGCGGCTTCTTCAGCTCTTGCGCCAGCCCGCGAAACCGCCCCCAGTGGTAAGGCACGGCGCCGCCGCCGTGCGGGATGACGAAACGCAGCGTCGGGAAGTCGCGGAACAGGTCGCCCGCCAGGCACTGCATGAAGGCCGTGGTGTCGGCGTTGAGGTAGTGCGCGCCGGTGGTGTGGAAGCAGGCGTTGCAGCTGGTGCTGACATGCACCATGGCCGGGATGTCGTACTCGACCATCTTCTCGTACACCGGGTACCAGTGGCGGTCGGTCAGCGGCGGGCTGGTCCAGTGGCCGCCTGAGGGGTCGGGGTTCAGGTTGACGGCCACACAACCATAGTGCTCCACGCACTTCACGAGTTCGGGGATGCAGCTGGCCGGGTCCACACCCGGGCTTTGCGGCAGCATGGCCGCAGGGATGAAGTGATCCGGAAACAGCAGCGCCACGCGAAAGCACAGCTCATTGCAGATCGCCGCCCAGGTGCTGCTGACCTGGAAATCGCCGATGTGGTGCGCCATGAAGCTGGCGCGCGGGCTGAAGATGGTCAGGTCGCTGCCGCGCTCGCGCATCAGGCGCAGTTGGTTGGCCTCGATGCTCTCGCGCAGTTCGTCGTCGCCGATGTGCAGGTCAGCCGCACGCGGCATGGCCGCCGGGTTCTGGATGCCGGCGATCTGCGCGTGGCGCCAGTGTTCCAGCGCCTTGGGCGCGGTGGTGTAGTGGCCGTGGCAGTCGATGATCATGGTCGTTCTTTCAGGCGGCTTCCATGCCGTGGCGGCGCCGGGCTGCTTCGGCCTGCGGCGAGCGTATGAAGTCCAGGAAGGCGCGCGCCTGCGCGCCGCGTGCCGTCGTCAGCCCCAGACCGGCGGCAAAGGTGGTGGTGTGCGCGACTTCTGCGGGCAGCGGGCCCAGCAGCGCGATGCCGTCCAGGTGCAGCAGCTCGCTCAGCTGCTGGAAGGCGATATCCACTTCGCCGCGCGCCAGCAGTTGCCCCACCGGTACGCCGGGCGGTGCCTGCACCAGTCGTTCGGCCAGGCCCCAGCGCGTGCACAGCGCGGCCATGTAGCTGCCGCTGGGGCCGGTGGAGTGGCCGATGCGCAGCGCCGCTTGCAGCGCCTGGCGCAAGGCGTCGGCCGTGTCGATGCCAGGCCGCGGCGAGCCGGCGCGCACGGCCACGGCCACGGGCGAGCGCAGCAGGTCGACGCGGCTGCCCGCGGCCAGATGGCCATCGCCGATCAGGCCTTCGATCGCGTCCGCCGCCAGCAGCACCCAGTCGAAGGCCTCGCCCGCCCGCACGCGGCGTGCGGCGTCGACGCCACCCATCGAAATGATGTGCTGTGCGACCCCGCCCTGCTGCTGCCACTGCGCGGCCAGTTCGGCCAGCAACGCGCGCGTGGCCATCGACGACAGGCCGCTGAGCGGCTCCGGGGGCGAAGGGCTGCTGGACTGGGCGCTCACCGGACATTCTTGAGCAGTGGCTTCCATGCTGCAACGCGATTGCAACACTAGCTGCCATGCCGCTGCGGCATATCATGCCCGGCATGGACCTGAAGCAGTTGCAGACCTTCGTGCAGGTGGCCGAGCTGGGCAGCTTCACCCAGGCGGCCGTCGTGCTGCGCGTGGCCCAGCCGGCGCTGAGCCGGCAGGTGCGCGCGCTGGAAGTCGAACTGCGCCAGCCGCTGTTTCACCGCAACGGCCGCGGCGTCACGCTCACCGAATCGGGGCGGCGCCTGCTGGCGCATGGCCGCGGCATCCTGCAGCAGGTAGAGCGCGCGCGGCAGGATCTGCTGGGCGCCGCGGGCGCGGCCTCGGGGCTGGTCAACGTGGCGCTGCCGCCCAGCCTGAGCCGCACCCTCACCGCGCCGCTGGTGGGTGCCTTCCGCGAGCGCTTTCCGCAGGCGCGCCTGGGCGTCATCGAAGGCTTGTCGACCTACGCGCTGGAGTGGCTGGCGCAGGGCCGCGTGGACTGCGCCGTGGTCTACAACGCCACGCCGGCCGCCGCCTTCGAGCTGCTGCCGGTGCTGGAAGAAGGCCTGTACCTGGTGTCGGCCCGGGCCCCCAGTGAAGCGCTGCTGGCGCCGCCGGTGACGCTGGAGGCGCTGGCGGCGCACGAGCTGGTGATGCCCAGCCGCCCGCACGCCATCCGCATGCGCCTGGAGACGGCCCTGGCCGAGGCCGGCCTGAAGCCGCGCGTGGCGCTGGAAATCGAAAGCGTGCCGGCCATCCTGGACCTGGTGCGCCAGCAGGGCATGCACGCCGTGCTGTCGCTCAACGCCGTGCGCGGCAGCGGCGTCGAGCAGGCCTACAGCGCCCGGCCCATCGTGCCCGGCCCTGGGCGCGCGCCGCTGGCTGCCCAGCTGTGGATCGCCACCTCGGCGCAGCGGCCCGGCGGCCTCCTGCTGGAGCAAGCCGTGCCGCTGTTGCGCGACCTGTTGCTGCAGTGCCTGGGCGCGCCCGCGCCGACGGTCAGGGCAGCTTGTTGAGCGCGGCGCGGGCCTTGTCGGCGTAACGGCCGGCGGGGAAGGCCGCCAGGTACTGCTCGTAGTCGGCGCGCTGGCGGCTGAGTGCGGCGCGGTCCCACAGGTCGAACTCGGCCTGCGGCGTGTTGGGCACCGGTGCGGCGGGCGATGCCTTGGCTTCGGCCGCGGTCTGCGCCAGCACCGGCTTGGCGGCCACCTGCGGCACGGCCGGCACCGGGGCGAGGCTGGTCGCGGGCGCCAGCGCCGCTGCAGGTGCGGCGGCCGCTGCGGCGGCCGCTGCGGAGCCCGGGTGGAAGAAGAAATCGGTGGACGACTCGTCCACCAGCGACGGCCGCTGCGCGTGGTTGACGCCGGCGGCCGCGCCCTCGACGCTGGTGCGCACTTTCTTCAGCATGTCGGCCGCCGACAGCCCCGGCGTGCGGATCTGCTTGATCAGCTCGCGCGTGAACAGGCCGTTGGGCACGGGGTCGTCGTTGGACAGCCGGTCCAGCGCCTGCTGGCCCTTGGACGCGGCCATGATGATCATCGAACCCTTGGGCGGCTCGATGCGCCCCAGTGCCGAGCCCGGCGGCAGCGAACGGCCGGCCGTGGTCGCGCGGAAGGGGTCGTCGCGGCAGGCGTCGATGATCACCAGCGAAAAGCGCGCGCGCTGGTTCAGGTCGTCCACCAGTTGCTCCAGCGACAGGCCATCGCGCGCGATGGCGCGTTCGCTGCTCACCTTGATGTCCACCGGCAGCAGGAAGGGCCCCAGCTGCGGCGGCTGCGAGCCATGGCCCGAGAAGAAGAACACCACCTCGTCGCCCTTGTTGATGCGGCGCAGGAAGGCGTCGATCGACTCGTTGAGTGTGTCGCGGTTGGCGTCGAGCACGCGCGTCACGCTGAAGCCGGCGCGCTCGAACTCGCGCGCCAGGGCCTGGGCGTCGTTGCGCGCGTTGCGCAGCTTGGTGACGTTCTGGTAGTTGTCGTTGCCCACCACCAGCGCCAGCCGGGCCGCCTGCGCCTGCAGGCACAGGCCGGCTGACAGGGCGGCAATCAGCAGGGAACGGGTGACAAGGCACGGCATCACGGCGGATCCTGCGGGCTGGGACAAGGACACCTACGGTAGCGCATTGTCGAGCGCGGCGCAGCACCCAAGGGAGGGGAGGCCGTCATTGCCGGGGCGATGTGGCGGCTATGCTGCGGCTCATGCACCCAAACCCCTTGCAGGCCACCCAGGCCTGGCTCGAGAAGGCCGTGATCGGCCTGAACCTCTGCCCCTTTGCCAAGTCGGTGCACGTGCGCGGGCAGATCCGCTGGGTGCTCAGCCCGGCGCAGGACACCCAGGCCCTGCTGCAGACGCTGGTGGACGAGCTGCAAGTGCTGGCCGCAGCCGACCCCCAGCAGATCGAGACCACGCTGCTGGTGCACCCCGAGGTGCTGCAGGACTTTGCCGATTACAACGATTTCCTGGACCTGGCCGACGCGGCCCTGGCCGAGCTGGGCCTGGAAGGCGAGCTGCAGATCGCCAGCTTCCACCCCGACTACCAGTTCGCCGACACCGCGGCCGACGATGTGGGCAACTGCAGCAACCGCTCGCCCCACCCCACGCTGCACCTGCTGCGCGAATCCAGCATAGACCGCGCGCTCGAATCCACGCCCGACGCCGCGCAGATCTACGAACGCAACATCCGCACGCTGCAGGCGCTGGGCCACGCCGGCTGGCAGCGCCTGCTGGCCGAAGACGACTGAACGTCTACCAGCGCGGCGGCAGCGTGCGCAGCAGGGCGATGCGGCCGTCGCGCTGCTCGATGTAGCCACCCTCGCCCAGGGTCTTGAAGACGCGGCTGACCATCTCGCGCGACGAGCCCACGCGCTCGGCGATGTCCTGCTGCGTCAGCTTGTCGGGCAGCACCGGCACGCCGTCGGCCCCGGGCCGCGCCAGCGTGCGCAGCAGCCGCGCGATGCGGCCATACACGTCTTCCAGCGCCAGGCTCTTGACATGCTCGGTGCTGGCGCGCGCCAGGCGGATGAGCTTGTGGATCAGGTGCAGCGCGAAATCCGGCTGCGCGGCCAGGAACTCGCGCACCTCGGCGCCCGGCACCACGGCGCAGGTGGTGGGCTCCAACGTCATTACCGATGCCGAACGCGGGCCGCCGTCCAGTGTCATCTCGCCGAAGTACTCGCCGGCGCACTGGGTGGCGTAGACAACCTCACGGCCATCAGGCCCGGAACCGTATGCCTTGACGCGGCCGCTGAGGATGATGAACAGTGCGTCGGAGCGGTCGTCCTCGGTCACCAGCACAGCCTGGGCCGGGTACGAGCGGACACCGCCGCGCTGGGCGATGTTGCGAAGCAGCTGGTCGCTGAGGACATCCGGAGTCGGGCGTGGGGGCGGCATGGGGGCACATCCTGCCACGGCCGCGGCGGGCCAGGCACCAAAGCACCCCCCGGCGCCTGCGCCGTACAATTCTTTGGGGTTTTCCCTAGGCATGCTTGTTGCAAGTCATGCCGAGAACAGATGGAAGAACCTATGCTGGCTCCCGGCCATACCGCTCACCAACCCTTCCGGATCACCGTGGACCGCCATTACCTGCATCCGCTGTTCAACCCGCGTTCGCTCGTCGTTTTTGCCGGCGACCCCGACGCCGAGGCGCCCACGCGCGAGGCCCGCACCCTGCGCCAGGCCCTGGCCGCCAGCGGCTTTGCCGGCACCGTGACCTGGCTGGACATCGCCATGACCGGCACCTTGTCGGATTTGGCGAGTTCGCGCGCAGACCTGGCGCTGATCGCCTTGTCGCCCGACGACAGCGCCGCGGCGCTCGAGATCGTCGGCCGCATCCGCTGCCGCGCCGCGCTGCTGCTGACCTCGGGCATTCCGGTCGCGCGTTGCCAGGAACTGCACGAAACCGCGCGTCGCTACGGCGTCAACCTGCTCGGCCCCAACAGCCTGGGTCTGCAGCGACCGGCGCTCAAGCTCAACGCCAGTGCACTGGGCCCGCTGGCCGCGCCCGGTCCGCTGGCACTGGTGTCGCAATCTGGTGCACTCACCGCCGCCATGCTCGACTGGGCACGCCAGCATGGCGTGGGCTTCTCCACCGTCATCTCGCTGGGCCCCAACACCGCGGTCGAGCTGCCGCAGGTGCTGGACTACCTGAGCGCCGACGCCGGCACGCAAAGCATCCTGGTCTACATGGAAGGCATACGCCATTCGCGCCGCTTCATGAGCGCGCTGCGCGCGGCGGCCCATGCCAAGCCGGTGGTGGTGATGAAGTCCGGGCGCCAGGCCGCCGGCTCCAAGGTGGCGCTCACGCACTCGGCGGCCATCGTCGGCGCCGACGACGTCTTCGACGCTGCGCTGCGCCGCGCCGGCGTGGTGCGCGTGCGCCAGTTCACGCAGCTGTTCTCGGCCGCACAGTGCCTGGCTTCGCGTTTCCGGCCGGTGGGCGACAACCTGGCCATCGTCACCAACGGCGGCGGCCCGGCCGTGCTGGCCGCCGACTGGGCCGATGCGCTGGGCATCAAGGTGGTCAGCGTCGTTGACCTGGGCGAGGAAGCCGATGGCCCGGCCTACGTCAAGGCCATGGAAGACGCGGTGCAGGACCGCGGCACCGACGGCGTGCTGCTGATCCACGCGCCCAAGGCCGGCGGAGACGCCGAGGCGCTGGCGCGGGCCATTTGCGAGGCCTACCAACCGGCGTCCAAGCCGGTCATCGGCTGCTGGATGGGCGAAGCCAGCGTGCGCACGGCGCGCGAACTGCTGGTGGGGCGGCAGATGCCCGTGTTCCGCACGCCCGAGGCGGCGGTGGACGCCTTCCACAACATCGCCAGCTTCTACCGCAACCAGCGCCTGCTGCAGCAGACGCCACCACCGCTGTCCGACCTGGCGGAACCCGACACCGAAGGCGCGCGACTGCTCATCGAAGGTGTGCTGGCCGAGCGCCGCAAGGTGCTGACCGAGATGGAAAGCAAGGCGCTGCTGGCGGCCTTCCACATCCCGGTGACGCGCACCATGCTGGCGCGCAGCCCGAACGAGGCCATGCTCATCGCCAGCCAGTTGGGCTACCCGGTGGCGCTGAAGATCGACTCGCCCGACGTCGCGCACAAGAGCGACGTGCAGGGCGTCATCCTGGACGTGCACAACGCCACCCAGGTGCGCGACCGCTACAACGAGATGCTGCAGGCGGTTGCACGCGCACAGCCCGGGGCGCGCATCAATGGCGTCACGGTGCAGCCCATGGCCGGGCGTGGGCCCGAAGGCCAGCGCGGACGCGAGGTCTACGTGGGCCTGACCACCGACGAGGCCTTCGGCCCGGTGATCACCTTCGGCGCCGGCGGCACCATGATCGAGCTCATCGCCGACCGCGCGATGGAGCTGCCGCCGCTCAACCAGTTCCTGGCACGCCAGCTCATCGCGCGCGCACGTGCGGCCGAAATGCTGGGCGAATGGCGCGGCCAGCCGGCGGTCGACCACCAGGCGCTGGAACAGCTGCTGCTGCGCGTGAGCGAGATGGTCTGCGCACTGCCGCAACTGCGCGAGATGGACATCAACCCGGTCATCGTCGACTCCAACGGCGCGGTGGCGGTGGACGCGCGCATCGTCGTCGACAAGGCCACGCAGGCCCCCGGCAGCTACGCCCACCTGGCCATCCTGCCCTACCCCACCGGGCTGGAAAGCGAATGGCCGCTGGGCCCGCAGGCCGGCGGCGGCGTCTACACCATACGCCCCATCCACCCCGACGACGCCGACATGCTGCAGGCGCTGGTGCGCGGGCTGTCGGCCGAAAGCCGCTACTTCCGCTTTGCCAGCGTCATGCCCGAGCTGCCCGAGCGGCTGCTGGCGCGCTTCACGCTCATCGACTACGACCGCGAGATGGCCCTGGTGGCCATCGTGCGCGACCCGCCGGCACCGGGCGAAGACGCGGATGGCGGCCAGCAGCGCATCATCGGCGTCAGCCGCATCGTCACCAACCCCGACGGCGCGAGTTGCGAGTTCTCGTTGGTGGTGGCCGACGAGCTCAAGGGCCAGGGCATAGGCTCGCGCCTGATGCAGTCCATCATGGACGTGGCGCGCAGCAAGGGCCTGTCCGAGATCATGGGCCTGATCCTCACCAACAACGGGCCCATGCTCAAGCTGATGCACAGCCTGGACTTCCGCGTCGGCCCCTTCCCCGAGGATCCCGACTTCCGCATCGCCACGCGCCCGCTGTAGGGCGGCTGCGCGGCGCGCGGCCTCAGCGGTCGGCGCCCAGCACCTTGGGCACCGCGTTGGGCCGCAGGCGGAAGGCGTCGGGCATGCCCGAGCCCAGCAGCGGCCGCAGGTACATGCGGAAGGCATCGGTCACGTCGGTGCCGCTGTCGGCGATGAACTCGGGCTCCATCGTGCGCGTCTTGCCGGCCACGGCTTCCAGCGGCAGCAGGTCGTAGTCCACCGAATAGAAGCCGGTGCGCTTGATGGCCACCGAGCCATTGCGCTCGCCCCACATCGCGTACTGCACGGCCTTCTCGCCCACCTCGCGCGCCTCGCGCTGGTCGACATCGCTGACGCAGCCGACGAAGCTGCGCTGCAGGTAGCCGAAGGTGTCGCCGCGCACGCGCTTGATCTTGAGCTTGGCCTTGACCTCTTCGCACAGCAGGTCGGCCAGCATGCCCGAGCCGCTGAGCTGCACGTTGCCGTGGGCGTCGCGCTCCATGTCCCTGGCCAGGCGCGCCACGATGGGCTCGCCGGCGGCGTCGTGGATGCCTTCGCTCACGGCGATGACGCAGCGGCCGTGGCGCTCGTACATGCCTTTCACGTCGGCCAGGAACTTGTCGACGTCGAACACGCGCTCGGGCAGGTAGATGAGGTGCGGGCCATCGTCGGGGAACTTCTTGCCCAGGGCGCTGGCCGCCGTCAGGAAGCCGGCGTGGCGGCCCATCACCACGCCCACGTAGACGCCGGGCAGCGCGGCGTTGTCGAGGTTGGCGCCGGCAAAGGCCTGGGCCACGAAACGCGCCGCGCTGGGGAAGCCCGGCGTGTGGTCGTTGTGCACCAGGTCGTTGTCGATGGTCTTGGGAATGTGGATGCAGCGCAGCGGGTAGCCCGCCTTGGCGGCCTCTTGGGCGACGATGCGGATGGTGTCGCTGGAATCGTTGCCGCCGATGTTGAAGAAGTGCTCGATGCGGTGCGCCTTGAGCACCTTGAACATCTCCTGGCAATAGGCAAGGTCGGGCTTGTCGCGCGTGCTGCCCAGCGCCGCCGCCGGGGTGTTGGCCACCAGTTCCAGGTTGTGGCTGGTTTCCTGGGTGAGGTCGACGAAGTCCTCATTCACGATGCCGCGCACCCCGTGGCGCGCGCCGTAGACGCGGTGTATGCCCTGGTGCCGCCGCGCCTCGAGCACGACGCCCGCCAGGCTCTGGTTGATGACCGCGGTGGGGCCGCCACCCTGGGCGACGAGGATCTTGCCGGACGACATGGGCGCTCCTTGCTGGCCCGGTGGGGCCTGGATAGCACTGCATCGTAGCCGCTGCAGGCTCGCCCACAATCGGCGGCCCGCAACGAAGCCCACGCATGCACCGCACCATCTTCGACACCCCGGTGGTCAACACCCTGCTGCGGGCCGGCTCGCGCGCCTTCCTGCGCCTGAACGGCTGGACGCTGGAAGGCGCGCTGCCGCCCGAGGCCACGCGCAGCGTGCTCATCGCCGCCCCGCACACCAGCAACTGGGACCTGCCCTACACGCTGATGGTGGCCTTCTGCCTGCGCCTGAACATCTACTGGATGGGCAAGGCCAGCATCTTCCGCTGGCCCTGGGGCCCGCTGATGCGCTGGCTGGGCGGCATCGCCGTCGACCGCAGCAAGAGCTCCAACCTGGTGGCGGCCTCGGCCGCGGCGCTGCGCGCAGCCGACGGCCCGCTGCAACTGGTGGTGCCGCCCGAGGGCACGCGCGGGCGCACGCGGCAGTGGAAGACCGGCTTCTACTACATCGCGCTGGAAGCCCGCGTGCCCATCGTCCTGGCCTACATGGACTACGAGCGCAAGCTCAGCGGCCTGGGCCCGGTGTTCACGCCCAGCGGCGATGTCGAGGCCGACATGGCTGCCATCAAGCGCTTCTACGCACCCTTCAAGGGGCGCCGTGCCGACTTGTTCGAGGCGGGCTGAGGGGCCGCTGCCCCCCACCAGCGTCTGCGCCGCCGGCCTCGGCCGTGCTGACGATATCCCGCTACCCCGCGGCGGTCTCGGGCGCTGCGCATGGCCAATAATCCGCAGCATGAAAGTCGCCCGTGCCTGCACCCCGCTGCGCGCTGCCGTTGCGCTGACCTGGCTGGCCCTGCTGCCGCTGGGCACGCCGGCCAGCGCGGACCAGCCCTTCGACCTGGTCACCGCGGCCGAGGCCCAGCGCGACGCCGCCGCGCCGCGGCCGCCGCGCTCGCGCGCCATGCCGCCGGCCGCGCCATCTGCGCCCGCGCGCGCTCCAACCATCGAGGTCATCGCGCCGCAGGGCGAGGACAACCCGCTGAGCTCGCCGCTGCGCATCGAGGTGGCCTTCAAGGCGCCGCCCGACGCGCGCATCGTGCCTTCGACCTTCCGCCTGCTCTACGGCGTGCTCAAGATCGACCTGACCGACCGTCTGCACAAGGTCGCCACCATCCGTGAAAGCGGCGTGGTGGTCGACCAGGCCCGAGTGCCCGACGGCACGCACCGCCTGATCGTGCGCGTGGCCGACGACAAGGGCCGCTTCGGCGAGCAGGAACTGCTGATCCGCGTGGCCGCGCGCTGAACGCGCCGCCCCCCGCGCCGGCTAGAACACCAGCACCTCCACGCGCATCCCGCGTGACGCCAGCAGCGCACGCGCCCGGTCGGCGTCCTGGCGGCGCGCAAAGGGCCAGCCGATGACGCGCCAGTCGTCACCGTGCGCCACGATGTCCACCCGCGCATCGCGCGCGCCCATGCCTTCCAGCAAGGCCTGCATGGCCTGCATCACCTGCTCTGATTCGGCGCGCGTGCGCAGCAAGCGCGTGGACACGGCAAAGCTGCCGGGCTGCGGCGTCAGGCCCGCCGCCGCCGCCACCGGGGCTGGCGGCGCCGCGGCGGTGGTGGCCGGTGGCGGGGCCGGTGCCACCGGTTCGGGTGCGCGCGCGGGCGGCGGTGGCGGCGGTGGGGCGGCAAGGCCAGATGCTGCGGCTACAACAGGAGCCGGTGCAGCCGTTGCCGGCGGGCGCGGCGCGGCCGTGCGCTCGCCGCGAGGCAGGCCCAGGCCCGGCAGATCGATGCGACCCAGTTGCGGCTCGACGTCCACCGGCCGGCCTTCGGCCGTAAGGTGGGCGGGCGTTGCGGCGTTCGGTTCCGATGCAGCCGCGGCGGCTGGCGCAAGCTGCGGCCGCAACGCCGGCACGGCCACGCCCACCGGTGCACCAGGCTGCGGGGCCCCGGCAGTGGGCGAGGCCGGGTCCGCGCCCGCCACCCGGACCGCGGCGCTGGCAGCGGCCTGCGCCGCAGGGGCCGCGTCATGGCCCGCGCCACCCAGCAGCAGGAGCGCCGCCACGCCCAGCGCGGGCAGGCCCAGGGCCAGGCCCGCGGCTGCGGCCAGGCGCGGCCGGCTCAGCAGGCGCTGGCCCAGCACCGGGGCCGTCTCACCCGCCCCCACCAGCACGCGGCTGCGCTGGCCGTCGACCTCGATCAAGGCGGTCAGCGCGTAGCGCTGGCGCACGCTGCCGCCGCCCTGGGCATCGACGCGGCGCACCGGGGCGTCGCGTGGTTCGGCAGCCAGTTCAGGCGCATGCTGCAAGGCCCAGCGGGCCACGCGCACGCGCCGCAGGGGGGCCAGAACGTCCTCGGCAAAGGCCGGTTCGTCGGGTCCCGTGGCCGCTGCGGGGGGCGCCGAGGTGGCCGCGGCGGGGGGCGATGCCGTGGTCGCGGCAGGCGGCGATGCCGTGGCATCGCCCTGGCGCGCACGCGCCATCGCCCGCTCGCGCAGCGAACCCCCGGTCGGCGGCGCTTCAGCGGCCGCCTCTGGCGAAGCCGATGCAGGCGCCGACACCACACCGGAAGCCGCACTGGGGGCCGCCGCGGCCTGAGCCGCGCCGGCGCGGAAGGGCAGCGCCACATAGCCGACGGACTGCAACTGGGCCGCGGCGATGCGCCGCGCCAGGGGGTGGCGGTTGTGCCACGCCACGATGCGGTCGGCCAGGGTCTCCAGCTTGAGTTTGTCCATGGTCTGGGCCCATTGTGCGGCCTGCCCCGACGCCTTCGGCCGCGAGCCGCTCACATGAGTTTGCCCGCCATCAAGCCGCAGCAGGGCGATTCGCTGGTACCGTCATGCATCGATAACGCCGACCTCGGGCTAGCCGTCCGTGCTGACGCCCGGCAGGCGGCCGACAAGCACGCAGGAGCTTCCATGCCCAACCAGGAACTCGCCCGTCGGCTAGACCTGCCCAAACGAACCATTGCACTGGTGCTGGCGGGCGGCCGCGGCAGCCGGCTGCACCACCTCACCGACAAGCGCGCCAAGCCGGCGGTTTATTTCGGCGGCAAGTTCCGCATCATCGACTTCACGCTGTCGAACTGCCTGAACTCGGGCGTGCGCCGCATCGGCGTGATCACCCAGTACAAGAGCCACAGCCTGCTGCGCCACCTGCAACGCGGCTGGGCCTTCCTCAAGAGCGAGATGAACGAGTTCGTCGACCTGCTGCCGGCACAGCAGCGCATGGACGAAGAGACCTGGTACCGCGGCACGGCCGACGCGGTGAGCCAGAACCAGGACATCCTGGACAGCTACGAGGCCGACTACGTGCTGGTGCTGGGCGGCGACCACATCTACAAGGCGAACTACGCCATCATGCTGGCCGACCACGTGGCCAAGGGGCACGAGTGCACCGTGGCCTGCATCGAGGTGCCGCGCGAAGAGGCGCGCGCCTTCGGCGTGATGGCGGTCGACGCCGCCTGGAACATCACCGACTTCGTCGAGAAGCCGCCCGAGCCGCCCACCGTGCCCGGCAAGCCGGGGCGATCGCTGGCCAGCATGGGCATCTACATCTTCAATGCCAAGTTCCTGTACGAAGAGCTGGCGCGCGACATGGCCGACCCGCATTCCAGCCACGATTTCGGCAAGGACATCATTCCGCGTGCCGTGCGCATGGGCAAGGCGGCGGCCCACCCCTTCGCGCTGAGCTGCGTGGGCGGCAAGATCGGCGAGGAACCCTACTGGCGCGACGTGGGCACCATCGATTCCTACTGGGACGCCAACATCGACCTCACGGCCACCGACCCGCTGCTCAACCTGTACGACACGCACTGGCCCATCTGGACGCACCAGCCGCAGCTGGCGCCGGCCAAGTTCGTGCACAACACCGAAGAGCGCCGCGGCATGGCCATCGAGTCCCTGGTCTCGGGCGGCAGCATCATCTCGGGCTCGGTCTACCGCTCGGTGCTGTTCTCCGAGGTGCGCGTGCATTCCTGGTCGCAGGTCGAGTGGTCGGTGCTGCTGCCGGGGGTGAGGGTGGGCCGCCACGTGCGCCTGAAGCGCGTGGTGGTCGACCGCGGCTGCCAGTTGCCCGAGCGCCTGGTGGTGGGCGAGGACGCCGCGGCCGACGCGGCGCGCTTCTTCCGCACCGACAGCGGCATCACCCTGATCACGCCGGAAATGCTGGCGCGGCTGCAGAGCTGAAGCCCGAGGCCCCGCCATGAAGGTGCTGCAGGTCGCGGCCGAGATCTACCCCTGGATCAAGACCGGGGGTCTGGCCGACGTGACGGGCGCGCTGCCCCAGGCGCTGCGCGAGGCGGGCGCCGACGTGCGCCTGGTGCTGCCCGGCTTCCCGGCCATCGCCGCGGCGCTGGAACAGCAGCGCACGCTGGCCTGCTTCGGGCCCATCTTCGGCGCGGGTGAGGTTCGGCTGGTGCTGGGCAGCCTGGGGCAGGACGGCGTGTCGGTGGTGATGGTCGACGCGCCCTGGCTGTACCGCCGCGACGGCGGCCCCTACCAGGCCCCCAGCGGTGCCAACTGGCCCGACAACCTGCAGCGCTTTGCCCTGCTGTCGTGGGTGGCGGCGCACCTGGCCGCGGGCGAGTTCGACCCGCGCTGGCTGCCCGACATCGTGCACGCCCACGACTGGCACGCCGGCCTGGCCTGCGCCTACATGGCCGCGCACCCGGGGCGCAGCGCGTCCACCGTGTTCACCATCCACAACCTGGCCTTCCAGGGCCTGTTTCCCGCGGCCGAATTCCCCGCCCTGGGCCTGCCCGGGCACTACATGCGGCGCGAGTCGCTCGAGTTCCACGGCCAGCTGTCCTGCCTGAAGGCCGGCCTGGTCTGCGCCGACCGCATCACCACCGTGAGCCCGACCTACGCGCGCGAGATCGCCACGCGCGAATTCGGCTGCGGCATGGAAGGGCTGATCCAGCAGCGCGCCGGGGTGGTGTCGGGCATCCTCAACGGCGTGGACGCCGCGGTCTGGGACCCGCGCCACGACCCGCTGCTGGCCGCCCCCTACGGCCCCGACGCGCTGCAGGGCAAGGGCCAGTGCAAGCGCGCGCTGCAGGAAGAACTGGGCCTGGAACCCGACCCCGCAGCGCCGCTGTTCGGCCTGGTGAGCCGGCTGACGCAGCAAAAGGGCCTGGACCTGGTGCTGGGCGCGCTGCCAGCGGCACTGGCGCAGGGCGCGCAGTTCGTGCTGCAGGGCAGTGGCGAGCCCGAGATCGAGGCCGCCTGCGCCGCCGCTGCGCGCGCCCACCCGGGGCGCGTGGCGGTGAGCCTGGGCTACGACGAGACGCAGGCGCACTGGGTGATCGCCGGCGCCGACGCGGTGCTGGTGCCTTCGCGCTTCGAGCCCTGCGGCCTGACGCAGCTCTACGGCCTGCGCTACGGCACGCTGCCCGTGGTGCGCCGCGTGGGCGGCCTGGCCGACACCGTGGTCGACGCCAGCCCGGCCGCGCTGGCCGAAGGCCGCGCCACCGGCTTCAGCTTCGACAACGCCTCGCCCGCAGCACTGGCGGGTGCCCTGCTGCGCGCCATCGCGGCCTGGCGCGAGCCGGCGCAGTGGCGCGGCCTGATGCTCACGGCCATGGCGCAGGACTTCTCTTGGGCCGGGGCCGCGCGCCATTACCTGGACTTGTACCGCGGCCTGCGCGAGACCGCGGTGCGCTGAAGCCGGGGGCTGGAGGCGTGGGCGGCAGGAGGCCGGGCGCGCGCTCCTAGACGCTGCGCGCCCAGGGGCCCAGTGTCATGCGCTCCAGGGTGTCCACGGCACGCTCGAAGGCGCCGCCGGCCACCATCGAACGGCGGATCAGGCCGGCGCGCACACCGCTGGCGTACATCACGCGGGCACTGTCGAAGGGCCAGGTCAGCGGGCAGGTGCTGCCCTGGTACAGGCAGGGCATCAGGTCGAGGCCGCGTGCAGGGGCGGCGTACTGCAGCTTGTCCATGGTCAGCGCAAACCGATGCTCAGCGCCACGGCGCGGGGGTGGGCACGGCCGCGCGCGTCGAGCTCGCGCATGCGGTGTTCGAGGTCGTTCAGGTCCACCGACTGGGCCAGGTAGGCCTCGTCGCGTTGCTGCTGGGATTCGATCTGCGGAAGAAAGGCCTTGATGAGGCCGCACAGGCTGGACATGGTGAGTCCTTTCCAAAAGGGTACCCCGGGAACTTACGGGTAAACCCTAGACCCGTCAACCCACAGGGCTGGGCGTGTGCACCGTGCACGGCGTTCTGCAGCGCACAGACGACAAGGGTCGTCCCGTGGGAATACAGCCCTTACAAATGGTCGGCAGCCCACGCGCCTGCCAGCGCCGTGGCCGGTGCGCAGCGGCCTGCCGGCGTCCGGCCCGGCGCCCGACTAGCATCACGCACCGTCCACTTTGCGAGGCCCACCATGGCCACCAGCCTGCTGGTTCTGCTAGACGACATCGCCAGCGTGCTGGACGACGTGGCCACCATGACCAAGGTGGCCGCCAAGAAGACCGCCGGCGTGCTGGGCGACGACCTGGCGCTCAACGCCCAGCAGGTGGCTGGCGTCAAGGCCGACCGCGAACTGCCGGTGGTGTGGGCGGTGGCCAAGGGTTCGGCGATCAACAAGGTCATCCTGGTGCCTGCGGCCTTGCTGATCGCCACCCTGGCACCCTGGCTGGTGACCCCGCTGCTGATGCTGGGCGGCGCCTACCTGTGCTTCGAGGGCGTGGAAAAGCTGGCGCACAAGTTCCTGCACGACCCGGCCGACGATGCCGCCGAGCGCGCCGCGCTGCGGCAGGCGCTGACCAATCCGCAACTCGACCTGGTGGCGCTGGAGAAAGAGAAGATCAAGGGCGCCGTGCGCACCGACTTCATCCTGTCGGCAGAGATCGTGGTGATCTCGCTGGGCACCGTGGCCACGGCCCCGCTGCTGCAGCAGTTCGCCGTGCTGGCCGGCATCTCGGCGGTGATGACCGTGGGGGTCTACGGCCTGGTGGCCGGCATCGTCAAGCTCGACGACGCCGGCCTCTGGCTCAGCCACCGGGCCGGCGCAGCGCAGCAGGCGCTGGGCCGCGGCCTGCTGGCCTTTGCGCCCTGGCTGATGAAGGCGCTGAGCGCGGTGGGCACACTGGCCATGTTCCTGGTGGGCGGCGGCATCCTCACGCATGGCGTGCCCTGGCTGCACCACCTGATCGCAGGCTTCACGGCCGGCAATGGTGCGGTGCTGGCCACGCTGCTGCCGCTGCTGGCCGATGCGCTGGTGGGCATCGCCGCGGGGATCGTGGTGCTGGCGGGCGTGACGGCGGTGCAGCGGCTGCGTGCGCCGCGCGCCGCCGGCTGAGCGGCCGGCGGCGACATTCGACACTGAGTTGCCAAGGACAATGCTGGTCCTTCGCAACAATCAAGCGCCTCCTGCATCCAACCGGCCTCGTAGGCGTGCGCGTGTGCTGCGATGAGGAGGGTGGCCAGCAAGGCCAGGATGCTCCGGTGTAGCTTGCTCATGTGTTGTTCCAGAGCGTTGAGTGGTGTTCGATAGCGGAACCAGGCTGAGCCGGAACAGCTTGCGATGAAGCGCAGTCTGGGAGTGCGAATCTACTGCTGCTGGTCGCGGCAAGCATGAAGAGCTTGTCGAAGCGGGATGCTGCAGACATCGGTCGACAGCGGAATGCGCTCCTGCGCTGACTAGCGCCCCACGTCGCGCCGCCTTCCATCCAGCGCACCCGCCGCGGCCGCCTTGAGCAACTTCTGGAACGTCGGGCACTGCGCATGGCTCGGTGCCGGGCAGGCCGCCGCATGCCGCAGCCCGCGACTCATCGCGCGCAGCTGCCTGACCTGGGTGTCGATCTCGTCGGCCTTGGCCGCGAGCAACTGGCGATCGATGGTCGGCCCGCCGTGGGGCGAGAGCATCGACTGGATCTCGTCGAGCGAGAGACCGGCCGCCTGCCCCAGCGCAACCAGGGCGAGTTGATCCAGCACGCCCGGTGCGAAGCGGCGCCGTGTGCCCGCCGGGCCCACTGAGGCGATGAGGCCGCGCCGCTCGTAGTAGCGCAACGCCGACGAGGCGATGCCGGTGCGCCGGGCGACTTCTGCGATGTCCATGATCGTCGAATGTCCTTGACTTGAAGTTGACTTCAACTTCTATCCTGACTTTCCTTTCACGATTCGTCAACACCGAAGGAGCATTTGATGGAGCCACTTTCCGCAATCCCTCAGGCCGTCGCCGTCGGTATCGGTGCAACCGCCGTGATGGACCTCTGGCTGCTGGCGCTCAAGCGCAGCGGGGTACCGACCATGGACTTCGCGCTGCTGGGCCGCTGGGTCGGCCACCTGTTCCAGGGCCAGATCGCGCACGAGGCCATCCGCCGCGCGCAGCCCGTTGCGAACGAGGTCGGCCTCGGCTGGCTGGCGCACTACGCCGTCGGAATCGTGTTCGCCGGCCTGCTGGTGGCCCTGCAAGGTGTGTCCTGGCTGGACGACCCTGCCGTCCTGCCGGCACTGGCCTGGGGCCTGGCGACGGCGGCGGCACCGCTGTTGCTGCTGCAACCGGCGATGGGCGCGGGCATCGCATCGTCACGGACCCCGGCGCCGCTGAAGAACAGCTTGCGCAGCCTGGCCAACCACGCCGTGTTCGGCCTGGGCCTGTACCTCAGCGCGGCCGCCTTGTCGCGCCTGACGGCTTGATCCCGCGTCGATCCGACGCCCACCTCACTTCGATCGCCACGATGAACCAACTTGCCATCATCTTTCACAGTGCCCACGGACACACCGAGCACATCGCCCGCCACGTCGCCGAGGGCGTGCGCAGTGTCGCGACCGCGGAAGTTGACCTGATCAAGGCTGAAGACCTGGTCCACGACACCGATCGCCTGCTGCCCTACGACGGCCTCATCCTGGGCTCGCCCACCTACCTGGGCGGCGTCTCCGCGCCGTTCAAGGCCTTCATGGACGCCACCGGGCGCTTGTGGCGCACGCAAAGCCTGAAGGGCAAGCTCGCTGCAGGCTTCACCGTGTCGTCGCTGCCTGCCGGCGACAAGCAGTCGACGCTGATGTCGATGTTCGTCTTCGGCATGCAGCACGGGATGGTCTGGGTCGGCAACCCCATCCTACCCGAACAGCACCCCGGGGTGCCCTACGACGAAGCCGCCAACCGCCTCGGCTCCTGGTCGGGCCTGATGGCGCAGGCCGGCCACGGCTCGCCGGCCGATGCCTTCGTGCCCGGGGACCTGAAGACGGCGCGCCTGTTCGGGCTGCACTTCGCCGAGACCCTGGAACGCGTTGCCGTTCTCGCCTGAATGGCAACCACCTCCAAGGAGTCCAACATGCTGCCCAAGAAACTCGCACCGATGCTGTTTGGCCTGCTGCTGTCAGGAATGATGTCCCTGCTGGTGTCGGGCCTGGCGACCTGGCGTGCCATCGGACTGGACCCTGGCTTTGTCGCCAGTTGGGCAGGTGCCTGGCTGCTGGCATGGCCGATCGCTTTTCCGGCGGTCTTGCTGGCGGCACCTCTGGCGCGACACGCCGTGAACAAACTGGTGGCCGAAGCATGAGCCGCTCGGCCGCGGGTCACATCGCTGGCCTGCCGCTGCCGGTGTGGCTGGTCGCGCTCAGCATCGTCCCACTGCTGGGTGGGGCCGCGCGGCTGCTGGCCAGCGGCGATGCGCCCGCACCTGCGGACCTGCGCTTTTCCATGGCGCCAATGCCGGTGACGCTGCACATCGCCGCGGCCACCTTCTACGCCCTGGCGGGCGCGTTCCAGTTCGACAGTGGCCTGCGAAGCCGATGGCCCGCGCTGCATCGTGTGCTGGGCCGCGTGACCGTGGTGTTCGGGCTCGTCGTGGGCTTGACGGGGTTGTGGATGACGCTCGCGAGCATGATCCCGGTTGGCCTGCAAGGCGAGTTGCTTGGCGTCGTGCGGGTTGCAGTGGCCACCAGCATGGTCGCCTTCCTGGTTCTGGGGGTCGTTGCCATCCAGGCGGGCCAGGTGCGCCGTCATCAGGCGTGGATGGCCCGCGCTTACGCCTTGGCGCTGGGCGCAGGCACACAGGCGCTGCTGTTGTTGCCGCCGACGCTCGTCTTCGGCGAGATCACCGGGCTGGTGCGCGACCTGGTGATGACGGCAGCGTGGCTGCTCAACTTGTGGGTCGTCGAGCGGGTTCTCGCCCATCCGGCGCAAGCCCAGGCGCCCAGGCGGGTGGTCGGAACTCCCAGCCAGGCTTGACGGGCGTTGGAAGGTCTCCAGAGGCTGGCGATCAACGGGCAGCCGAGACCGTCGCACGCTCGTCACTCAATGTTCCGAGGAAGCGCACCAGGTCAGCAACTTCTGCATCGGTCAGCTCGATGGGCGCTCGCTCCGCATGCTTGGCGGCGCTGCCGCCCGCATGCCGGTGCGTCAGCTCCGAATGACCCACGGCTGCATGTGGCGCGGCAACGTAGTGCCGAACGACCTGCTCCAGCGTGGACAGTTGCCCGGCGTGCATGTAGGGCGCACGCTGCGCCACGCCGCGCAGGCCCGGCGTCTTGAACGCACCGACCAGGGCCGGGTCGTCGTCCACCATGAACCTGAGCTCCTGGCACTGCTTCGGTTGCGCATCACTGAACGGTCCCAGGCAATTGAACTCGTCGCTGCGGACCTTGGCCGTCGCGTCGGCACGGCCCCGGTCGGGGCGCGCGGGATCGCGCGGCGGAACGCCAGTGTTGTGGAACTGCTGGTCGGTGAGCAGCGGCCCGTTGTGGCACGTGACGCACTGCGCCTTGCCGATGAACAGCCGAAGGCCGCGCACTTCGCCGGGCTGCAGCACACCCGGGTCCACAGCACGACCGGCCACGACACCCTCGAGGTAGCGATCCAGGCGCGAGGGTTCGAGCGCCAACGACTTCTCGTACGCCGCGATGGCCTTGCCCATGTTCGCGAAGACCCTCGACACGTCATTGCGCTGACGGGCGGTCATGGCAGCCCACGCCGTCTTCTCGGCCGCAGCGCCGTTCGGCCCGGCATCCTGTGGCAGGCCCTGCAGCTTCGGCAATGAGCCGAACACTGCCTCGTACTCCTTCCGGTAGCTCGATGCGAGCAGCTGCGCGTAGCGGGTGCGGTTGCCACCGTGCTCCACCGCGTCCTCGAGCGGACCGAGCGCCTGCGCCCACAGGCTGTCCTTGCGGCCGTCCCAGAACAGCCAGGTGCTGTAGCCAGCGCCCACGATGGGCATGGCACGCCGCGAGCCCGTGCCCACGCCTTGGCTCACGGGCAGCCCGTCTTGGAACTGCTTGCCCGGGTCGTGGCAGCTCGCGCACGACACGGCGCCGTTGGCGCTGAAGCGCGCGTCGCCGAAGAGGCGTCGGCCAAGGTCGACCGAGGCCGGCAGCCCTTCGACCGCGTTGGACGGGTCGACCGGTACGGGAGGAAGGCGCTTCAGGCTGAGCGAAGCCAGCACGGCCCGCTCTTCATTGCTCCAGCCTTGGGCCGCTGAGGCTGGCGATGGGGAACCCGCGTGCGCCATGGTCACCACCAGCGCTGCCATCACGGCCATGACGCTGCCGAGCAGCCAGGCCGAACTCATGAGTCTGCGCATCGTCGTCTCCTGGTCAAAGTTTGTCCGGCGCGTCAGCGCTTGGCGCCGGGCTCGGCCACGACAGTGTTGAAAGTCACCTGGTCGATGCCTTCGGGGCTGTCGATGGCGAGCTTGATCTCCCACCAGCCGGTCATGCTGAACTTCATGCCCTCGATCAAATAGCTGCCGTCGGCCAGTTCCTGTGTCACCTGGGGCCGCGTCGGCAGACCATGGCCGTGCTGCGGCATGCCGCCGTCGACCTTGATGCGCGCCTGCGCGACCGGGACGCCCGCCGGGGAGGCAAGCCGGATCTGCCAGCTGTGCAACTGGTTGATGGCCGCGGGCTGGGCTGGCGGCAACAGCGTGACGACGAACTTGTTGTCGACCGTCGGTCGGGTCAGCGACAGATCCAGGTTGGTTGGCGCCGACATGCAGCCTGCGGTGGCGGCCAGGACGGTGAGCGCGAGAGCGGTGGAAGCGAAGCGGTACATGGTGGGATCCTTTGGCGGTCAAGGGTGTCGAAGGCCTGTACACCGCGCGGTGCGGCGAATCAGTGCGTGCACTTTCGGCTTCCGTCGCCACCGGTGACAGCGCCTCGCGACCGGTGGTGCGCTGGTGTCCGGCAGCGGTCCGTCTTGTCGACCGAGTGGTCGCAGGGGGTACGCGTCACCGGCCTTGCGGGCCGCCTACATCGGGCGGAACAAGTGGCCGAACGCTCGGCTGACCTTCAAAGGCCGTTGCAACCCTCGCAAGCTCAGGCTGTAGTGCCCGATCTCGTCGCGTGTCGCGCTGACGATGGCGGTCGAATTGACCATGACGCTGCGATGCACCTGGATGAAGTCGTTCGAATCGATGCGCGCCATCAGCTCGCGCAGGCTCATGCGCACCAACGCCTCGCCGGTCGGCGTCACGACATTCACGTACTTCTCGGTCGCCTCGAAGCAGACCACGTCGGCGACCGGGATCATCCGCACGGTGTTGCCGATGCCGGCTCGGATGACCTTGATGCGCTCGCGCTCATCACCCGCTGGGGTGGCGATAGCCTGCATGCGCTGCATCAGGGCCGCCATGTCGCCCGCCTGGGGTGATGCCGCTCGTTGTGCCAGCCGCGACTTCAGTCGATCTACGCTCTGCTGCAGTCGTTCGGCCGTGGCGGGCTTGAGCAGGTAGTCGACCGCTGCGCGCTCGAATGCCGGGACGGCGAAGTTGTCGTAGGCCGTGATGAACACGAAAAGCGGCTCGGCCCGCTCGTCGGGCCAGTCGTCGGCAACCACCTCGGCCACCTCGATCCCCGTGCGACCGGGCATCTTGATGTCGAGGAACATCACATCGGGCAGCGACTCCAGCGCCAACTCGGTCGCCCGCAGTCCGTCGTCGGCAACGCCTAGGATCTGGAGCTCGGGCCACAACTGCTCCAGCAGGCGGGTCAGCGTGCGCGCGAGCACGGGTTCGTCCTCGGCGATGACGGCAGTCGGTGGGCGGCTCGGGGTCATGCAGGTCTCCTCGGCGTGCGACGAAGGGGCTCGGTGACGCGTGGCATGCGCGGGACGCGCTCGCAGTGTGCGACGGATCAGGTCGGGATGAACACGACAGCGGATACGCCGGTGGGGTCACGACGTTCGAGGCTGAGACGGGCCGCCGGGCCGTAGAGCACGCGCAGGCGGTCGCGCACGTGCTGCAGGCCATAGCTGGTGTTGGCCGGGCGCGCGGTGGGACCGTCGACCTCGTCGGCCGGCAAACCCAAGCCGCTGTCACTCACGCGGATCTCGATGCCTGCGGGGATGGCGCGCGCCACCACCTCGATGCTGCCGTGGCCGACCTTGGGCTCCAGCCCGTGCTTGATCGCGTTCTCCACCAGCGGCTGCAGCAGCATCGGGGGCACCTCGGTGCGCTCCAGTTCGGCGGGCAACTCGAGCCGATAGCTCAGGCGCGGCCCCATGCGCAGCGCCATGATGTCCAGGTAGGCACGCAGTTGCGCGAACTCCCGGCTGAGCGCCACAGACTCGGTCTGCGAGGCGGCCAGTGCGCTGCGCAGGTACACGATGAGCTGGTCGATCATCAACTCGGCGCGATCGACATCCTCCCGCACCAGTGAACGCACGTTGGCCAGCGAATTGAAGAGCATGTGCGGATCGAGCTGCGCCCGCAGCAGCCGAAGCTGGGCCTCGACCGCGAAGCGCTGCGCCTCGGAACGCGCTGTCGCTTCCTTCGCAAGGGTTTCCCTTGTCGCGAAGTAGTTCAGCGCGATACCGCCTGCCAGCACGGTGAAGAGGATGGGGATCAGGCTGATCTGCTGGTGTCCCACCATGCGCATCGGCTCGCCCAGCACGATGAAGGCGAACTGGTGCCCGACGAAGTAGCCCGCGGGAATCGCGATCAGGCCGATGAGCAGCCAGCGCAGCACGGGCTTGAAGTGGTCGAAACGGCGCGTGCGCAGCAGCACCAGGACACAGGCCATCATCGTCAGGCCGACGCATTCATGAAACACCAGCAGGCGCGGATAGGTCTCGAGCCCGGGGACGAGGAAATACAGCAGTGTCGAAGCGAGGGCCCAGAAGGCGGCAGCAGCGGCGATGACCGGCAGCGCGCGCTTCAACTCGTGGAGCCAGTGGCTGGCGATGGGGGTGTTGGACGAGGACATGGCAGGCAACGGTGCTGCGAATGGAAGGTGGCCGAGCCAACTCTAGGGCAACGCTGAACAAGCGGCCGCCGCACGTCATCCAGTAGTGCCACTCGCCGGAATGCGCAATTTCACGCTATTTGAGACGTCGCAGCACC
>LNFM01005351.1_pt1 | contig 34622 bp, 37 predicted proteins | sample 596031 | NCBI WGS metagenome assembly LNFM01 (sample SAMN04254537, study PRJNA301005) | activated carbon metagenome | isolation source: dual media filters at the Ann Arbor, Michigan drinking water treatment plant | place: USA: Ann Arbor
TCTATCATCAATTCAACATCTCGCTGAAGAAGTGCTGCAATCCGATCATGTATATTCATAACTCCAAAGCGAGCAAAAAGCTTCTGAATGTTCTTATATGATGGATAAGCTATTCCGTCATGAACATCCGAACCTTTGATATACACCGGGATGGCTGCCTCCCCATTCATGACCGACCAGAAAACCCGCTCGCAACCAAGAGTCGATGCTATCGCTGCCTCATCTTTTGTGACTACGTAACGCTCAAAAGCCCCGCCAAACTTTCTAACCGCGAGATAACCTCGAATGTTATTTGGAATTGAGGCGCCGAGAGACCGAATTTTAACCTCTTGAAACCAACTTTCTATAATTAATTTCAAATAAGATTCAATGGCAGCGCTCGTTTGGAATATTGCACACTGGTATACCATATCCCTTACTAAATAATGACTGTGAGGCAGGGTGCTAGCCCTTCGCGCTTCTTGTCTTAATGCCGACAGGCGCTTATCAAAATCATCCCTGTAAACGCTTCGCCTATAAGGCATTATAGCCAGCGAGAAATTGTTTGAAGAGATCGATCCGAGTTTTGACGGATTGCTCGTCACTCGTCGCCTGCCTGATACTATTATAAAATCTCTCGTTCTTTATGAGACCACCGACGGCAGCACGAAAATGATCCACCTCGAAGGCTCTGTTCAGTATGATTGGGTTGTCTGTTTCAGCGAAAGCTATCATTTCTGCGTCATATAAAGCCGAATTGAAGGCAGTGATTCCCTTTAGACTCGGCTCAAATATGCGAAAAGCGAATTTTCCGAGGGCATAATCAATAGTATCCATAACTTGATTGAATTCGGCAGACCACAATTCTAGCGTTTCAAGAGCTAAATTTTTGTTTTTGCTGCTAAAACTATCCAAAAAACTTGAAAGTGGCTTCTGATAGTCTGCCCTTTCCCTTCTAAATGCAAAATATCTTAATATTAGTTCAGCGCCCTTCATCCTGGTATCCTTGCGGATTCCTACCGCTTTTCGCCAAGCATCGTTCTTTACGAGGACATCTAAGCTTTCCATCAGCCTGCCATGATTAATTCCATGACGTAATTCTTGTGCGTTTAGTTTAACTGATCCGGTATTTAGTCGTTCGAACACATCAAATTTAATCTGAGGATGAGTCTCTCGAAGTATTGTTATACAACGTATCGTACGATTATTGATATGATCACGAAATCTTGGATCTAATGTGCTCCAGCTTTGACCATTCAGCTCAGGATAAGTTGTTAATCCCTGCAGCTCAAAGCCGTCATTCAGAAATAATTTAATCGATAGCAGGCGTTGATTTCCATCAATTACGATTAATTTATTGTCAGGCGACTGACTGAAATACACTACAGGAATTGGACACTGGATAATAAGCGACTCAATTAACCTCGAAGCTTGTGCCCTCGTCCACACGTAACCTCTCTGGAACTCAGGAATATCTAATTTTCCATTAGCAAGGTATGCGTGAAGCGACGAGACAGTTAGGTCTGCCGTTTCGGTATGCAGACGGCGCTGCTCGGGCGGAATATCTCGAAGTTCGATCTCCTCCACCTCAGAGACAATCGGGAACAATCGATCGGCAAGGGCTCGCTGGGTCTCGGTCATGCCCCAGTGTAGCAAGGTCGAACGATCGCCGCGAGGGAATCGACTGCGAGCAACGGACACCGGTAGCTTGCCCTGAAGGCGCTTCGAGCGTCGCCGTTATCGTAGGTTTTGATCTAGCTGGCCGGCCGAAAGACGTGGAAATAGAAAACTATCTGCCTTTTCCAAACCTAGAGAACCCCTCATCCTCCCCCCATGAACCTCCTCCTAGCCAACGCCAACACCACCCAGGCCATCACCGACCTCTGCGCCGCCTCCGCCCGCACCGCGGCCTCGGAACATACAAACATCATCCCCGCCACCCCCCGTTTCGGCCCCGCCGTCATTTCCACCCGCGTGGAAAACGTCATCGCCGGCCATGCCGTGCTGGAGCTTTTGGCCGAGTATGACGCCGAAAAAAGAATCGATGGCGTCCTCCTCGCCGTCAGCCATGACACCGCGCTCGAGGCCGCGCGCCAGCTCATGCCCTGCCCCGTGCTGGGGATGACCGAGGCCGCCTGCCTCGTCGCCCTCACCCAGGGCGGCCGCTTCGGCCTCGTCACCTTCGGCGCCACCGAGCCGTATCGGGAGCTGCTCACGCGGCACGGTTTCGCCCCCCGCCTCGCGGGCCTGGCGGGGGTGGACACCACGCCGCAGAAATCGCTGGAGGACCCGGCGGGCACGGCGGCCATGGTGCAGGCCGCCATCGCCGGCCTCGTCGCCGAGGGGGCGGACAGCATCGTGCTGGGCGGCGCCGCCATGGCCGGCATGGGCGCCAGCCTGCAATCCCCCGTGCCGCTGCTCGATGGCATCGCCTGCGGCGTGCGCCTGCTGGAGGGGATTGTGGGCCTGCGCCTGCCCAGGCCGAGCACCGGCAGCTACGCCGCGGCCAGCGGGCGCGCGGTGGCCGGAATCTCGGCGAAACTGGCGGAACGTTTGGCCTGACAGGCGCCGATTGTCAAGGAATAAATTGACAATCCGGCCGTGAATCCGCTAGGCTGCGGCCCTGTTGTTTGACATCCGCATCGGTCCCCCGCTCATCGCCTTTGGCGGATTTCCGCCAATTTTTCGAATATGTCCGCAAACAACGCTTTTCGATCAGGCCGGCTTCATCTTCAGCTCTTTCGCCAGCCGGCGCAGCAGCATGTTGCGCTTCAGCGCGCTGAGGTAGTCCACGAACAGCACGCCATTGAGATGGTCGATCTCATGCTGCAGGCAGGCCGACATCAGGCCCTCGCCCTCGATCTCCTGCCGGCTGCCATCCAGCGCCTGGTAGCGCACCTTGACCTGAAACGGCCGCTTCACATCGCCAAAGATATTCGGCAGGGAGAGGCAGCCCTCCTCGCGCACCGCCATCTCCCGACTCTCCGCCACCACCTCGGGGTTGACCAGCACGAGGGGCGTCGGCGCCTCCTTCGGGCCGATGTCGATGACCACGAGGCGCAGCAATTCACCCACCTGCGGCGCCGCCAGCCCAATGCCGGGGGCGGCATACATCGTGGCCAGCATCCGCTCGCTCAGCGCGCGCACACGCTCCTCGTCGCCGGGCCCCACCGGCTTGGCCTTGGCCCGCAGAATCGGGCTGGGCACGTAGAGAATGGGCAAGGTCTCGCTCATTCCAGTGGCTTACCGCCGGCCACGCCGGCTTGCAACGGATCGCATGGCTCGCCATGTCTGAAGCGCGGCGCCTGCGGGGCCGCGCTATCATCCGCTCCTTTGGGGGGAAGCCTTTGTCCCGTTCGCCGGTTTTCGGTTCGCCGCTCTTCCTGGGTTTTGACCATCTTGAGCAGATGCTCGACCGGGTCCAAAAAAATTCGGAAGGCTATCCGCCCTACAACATCGAGCAGACCGGCGATGGCAAGCTGCGCATCACCCTCGCCGTCGCAGGCTTCTCGATGGACGACCTGCACATCACGCAGGAGGACAACCAGCTGGTGATCCGCGGCCGGCAGCGCGATGATGGGGATGGCCGCATCTTCATCCATCGCGGCATCGCGTCCCGCCAGTTCCAGCGCGCCTTCGTCCTGGCCGAAGGGATCGATGTCGAAGGTGCCTGGCTCGATAACGGGTTGCTGCACCTGGACCTGAAGCGCCCGATGCCGGAGGTGCGGGTGAAATCCATCCCGATCTCGACGCGTGGCAGCGGCCTGGCCCGGCCGGTCGTCAATGGCCGCCCGCTGCGCGATGACGAATAGCCGAGACGGCGCGGCGGGGGGCTGACCGGTGGCGCATGAGCCTTACTTCCTCGTCCCCGTCGCCAGCGCAATCACCCTCGCCCAGGCCGAGGCGATGCTCGACCACACGATCGCCGCCGCCCGGGCCGCGGGGCTGCTGCCGCTGGCGGTGGCCGTGCTCGATGCCGGCGCCCAGCTCGTGGCCTTCCGGCGTGAGGATGGCTGCGGCGTGCTGCGCTTCGAAATCGCCCGCGGCAAGGCCCATGCCGCGCTCGGGATGGGGATCTCCAGCCGGATGATCCGCGACAGGCTGCGTGAGCGCCCGGCCTTCCAATCCGCCATCGCCGCCGCCGCGGAGGGGCGGTTCATTCCGGTCCCTGGCGGGGTGCTGGTGCTCGATGGCGCGGGGCGGGCGATCGGCGCCGTGGGGGTTTCCGGCGATGCCTCGGACCGCGATGAATACGCCGCCATCGCCGGCATCACCGCCGCCGGGCTGCAGCCGGAGCCAGCGGAACCGGCGCCGGGCTGGCAGGGCGCGGGGCTCTAACTTGCCCCAGCTTGACCGCGCGTGTTAACCGCAAACGCTCCTATTTCGATGCAAGCAGGCTCATGAAAACCATCACGGTCCTCAACGGCCCGAACCTGAACATGCTGGGCCTGCGGCAACCCCATATCTACGGCACCGCCACGCTCGACGATGTGGAGAACCTGTGCGCCGAGACGGCGCTGGAACTCGGGCTGGGCATCGATTTCCGGCAATCCAATATCGAGGGCGAGCTGGTGTCCTGGATCCAGGAATGCCGTGGCCGGTCGGCGGGGATCATCATCAACCCGGCCGGCTACACCACCACCTCCATCGCCATGCTCGATGCGCTGCTGATCGCCGATCAGCCGGTGATCGAGGTGCATATCACCAACATCCACAAGCGTGAGGAATTCCGCCATCACAGCTTCATCTCCAAGGTCGCCACCGGGGTGATCGCGGGGCTGGGGGTTGGCGGCTACGCGCTGGCGCTGCGCGCCATGGCCGGCCTTCTGGCCGATGAACAGGAACTCTGAACCATGAGCTCGGGCATCACTTTCGACCCTGCGGCGATCCGCGAACTCGCCAAAATCCTGCGCGAGACCGACCTCACCGAGATCGAGCTGGTCGAGGCGGATAGCCGGATCCGGGTGGCCCGGGTGATGCCCGCTGCCGCTGCCGTCACTTATGCCGCCGCCCCGGCGGCCATGCCGGCCCCTGCCATGGCGCCGCCACCGCCGGCCGCGGCCGCGCCGACGCTTTCGGCCGAATTCGACCCCAAGCACCCAGGCGCCGTCACCAGCCCGATGGTGGGCGTGGCCTATCTGTCGCCCGAGCCCGGGGCGCCCGCCTTCGTGCAGGTTGGCAGCCAGGTCTCGGCCGGGCAGACCCTGCTGCTGATCGAGGCGATGAAGACCTTCAACCAGATCAAAGCGCCGAAATCGGGCACAGTCACCCGGATCCTGATCGAGCCCGGCACGCCGGTGGAGTATGGCGAACCGCTGATGCTGGTCGAATGATCAAGCCCTTCTCCAAGGTTCTCATCGCCAACCGCGGTGAGATCGCCCTGCGCATCCACCGCGCCTGTCAGGAGATGGGCATCCGGACGGTGGCGGTGCATTCCACCGCCGATGCCTCCGCCATGCATGTGCGGCTGGCCGATGAGAGCGTGTGCATCGGCCCGCCGGCGGCGCGCGATTCCTACCTGAACGTGACGGCGCTGCTCTCGGCCGCGGCCATCACGGGGGCGGAAGCGATCCATCCCGGCTACGGATTTCTCTCGGAGAACGCCAATTTCGCCGAGATGGTGGAAGCCCATGGCCTGGCCTTCATCGGCCCGAAGCCCGAACACATCCGCATGATGGGCGACAAGATTTCCGCCAAGGACGCGATGCGCAAGCTGGGCGTGCCGCTGGTGCCGGGCAGCCTGGGCGCGTTGGAGACGCTGGAAGAGGCGAAATCCATCGCGGCCGAGATCAAATACCCCATCATCATCAAGGCCGCCGCCGGCGGTGGCGGGCGCGGCATGAAGGTCGCCCATTCCGAGGAGGAGCTGGAGGAAGCCTGGCGCGTCGCCCGCACCGAAGCGAAGGCCGCCTTCGGCAATGACGAGGTCTATCTCGAAAAATACCTCGACCGCCCGCGCCACATCGAATTGCAGGTGCTGGCCGATACCCACGGCAATGTCGTGCATTTCGGCGAGCGCGACTGCTCCCTGCAGCGCCGCCACCAGAAGCTGGTGGAGGAGGCCGGCAGCCCGGCGCTGAGCGGGGCGGAGCGCGACGAACTCGGCGCCAATGTCACGCGCGGCCTGCGTGAACTCGGCTACCGCAATGCCGGCACGCTGGAATTCCTCTGGCAGGACGGGCAATTCGCCTTCATCGAGATGAACACCCGTCTGCAGGTCGAACACCCCGTCACCGAAATGGTCTGCGGCGTGGATCTGGTGCGCGAGCAGCTGCGCGTCGCCGCCGGCGAGGAACTTGGCTACACTCAGAGCGACATCAGCTTCAGCGGCCACGCCATCGAATGCCGCATCACCGCCGAAGACCCCGAAACCTTTGCGCCCTCTCCTGGCCGCGTGAACACCTATCACGCGCCGGGCGGCCTCGGCGTTCGCGTCGATAGCGCGCTGTATTCCGGCTATTCCGTGCCGCCGCATTACGACAGCCTGGTGGCCAAGCTTGTGGTGCATGGCGCGACCCGCGCCCAGGCCATCGCCCGGATGCGGCGCTGCCTGGCGGAAATGGTGGTGGACGGCATCAAGACCACCATCCCGCTGCATACCCGCATCATGAACGACCCGGAATTCCAGGCCGGCGATTACACCATCCATTGGCTGGAACGTTTCGTTGCCCGGCAGGCCTAGCGGTATCCGCTTGTCGCGACGCGCCGCCACGCGGTAGAATCGCGCTGCCAGAACAGTTTGGCAGGGGGATTTCATGCGTCGTCTCATCGCATTGGGCCTAGTGGCCCTGGGGCTTTCGGCCTGTGCGGGTACGCCGGGCACCGGTGAGCCGCAGGCCCTGGTCGACCGCTCGACCCTGGCCGTGCAGGAATTGCTGGGCAATGACCGCGACCTGCTCAGCGCCGCCTCGCTGCTGCGCAACGCCCGCGCCGTGATGGTCTGCCCGCGCGTCTTCCGCGCCGCCTTCTTCGGCGGCGGCGAGGGCGGCGGTTGCGTGCTGGTCGGGCGCGACGGCTCCGGCGGCTGGTCTTCGCCGGCCTTCTTCTCGCTCGGCTCGGCCAATATCGGCTTCCAGTTCGGCGTCCAGGACAGCCAGACGCTGCTGATCATCCGCAGCGACCGCGGGCTGAACGCGATGCTGGACAGCCAGTTCAAATTCGGCGCCGATGCCTCGGTGGCGGTGGCGGCCTATGGCGGTTCGGTGCAGGGGGCGACGACCGCCAATCTCGGCGCCGATATCGTGACCGTGTCGCGCTCCCGCGGGCTCTTCGCCGGCGTGGCGCTGGATGGCACCATCCTGTCCTCGCGTTCGGAATGGAACGCCGCCTATTACGGGCAAGACCTCTCGGCGCGGCAGATCGTGGTGCAGGTGGCCGCGCACAATCCGGGCGCCGACCCGCTGCGCGCCGTCCTCGCCCGCTATGGCAGCGCGGCACCAGGGCCGGTGCCGGTGGCCGACAATGCCCCCGCACCCAGCCCCAGCCGCCGTGCCAGCCCCAGCACGGGCGGCAGCCGGAGCGTGAGCCGGATGCCACTGCCGCCGCCGCCCAGGTAGCGCAGGTGACCCCGGGGATGGCTTTGCCCTCCCCGGACCCCACCCACCAGGGGTCAGGGACCCCTGGACCGCCGGAGAATGAAGCAAGGGAGAGGCCCCCCTCCCCCGGCTTTTTCATGGGATACAAGGGCCTCAGGCCCTTGGCGGATGGGGTCTGCGGCAGGCAGCGCCTTGCCCAGGGCCAGGCTCACCACCAAGCCGTTGACTTGGCGGCCCCGCCGGCGCTACACACCCGCCTCCGGTCGGCGCCGTCCTGCGGTCCCGGCCTGATTTCCGTTTGACAATGTCTGTTTGACCGTTGCTTGGGGTTTTCCATGAGTTTCGCAGTGATCCGCACCGGCGGGAAGCAATACCGGGTGGTGCCGAATGGCGTTGTGCGGGTTGAGAAGCTGGAGGCCGAAGCCGGCGCCACCATCACCTTCCATGACGTGCTGGCAGTTTCCACCGAAGCCGGTCTGGTGCTGGGCGCCCCTGTGGTGCCGGGCGCGACCGTCACCGCCACCGTGCTGGAGCAGGCGCGTGGCGAGAAGATCCTGATGCTGAAGAAGCGTCGCCGGAAGAACAGCCGCCGCAAGCGCGGTCATCGCCAACATGAGACGGTGCTGCGTATCAGCGCCATCGCCGCTTAAGGAGACACTCCCATGGCACACAAGAAAGCAGGCGGCTCGTCGCGCAACGGCCGCGACTCTCCTGGCCAGCGGCTTGGGGTCAAAAAATTTGGTGGCGAGAAGGTGCTGGCCGGCAATATCCTGGTGAAGCAGCGCGGCACCAAGATGAAGCCTGGCAACAATGTCGGCCTGGGCCGCGACCACACGATCTTCTCGCTGGTCGAAGGCCATGTGAAGTTCGAGCGCAAGGCCGAGGGCCGCGTGCATGTCTCCGTGGTGCCGATGGCGCTGGCCGCCGAATAAGCCTCCCGCGCGTTCTGCGTGCTTTGAGCGGGGGCCCCAGTGGCCCCCGTTTTCGTTTCTGGCCCCACCACACCCGGCTTTCGGGCTATAGGGGGCGCCCGCGCCATGGCGGCTCGGCACCTGCACGGCGATGAAGACCATGAAGTTCCTCGATGAAGCGAAAGTCTATGTGAAGGGCGGCGACGGCGGCGACGGCGTCGTCGCCTTCCGGCGCGAGCGTTTCATCGAATATGGCGGCCCGGATGGCGGCAATGGTGGCCGTGGCGGGCATGTCTATGCCGTGGCCGTGGATGGGCTGAATACGCTGATCGACTACCGCTACGCCCAGCATTTCAAGGCGCGCAAGGGCGGCAATGGCGCGGGGTCCGACCGGACCGGGGCTGCGTCGGACGACGTGATCCTGAAGGTGCCGGTGGGCACCCAGATCCTGGCCGAGGACCGCGAGACCCTGGTGGCCGACCTCGACGAGCCGGGCAAGGAAGCCCTGCTGGCGCGCGGCGGTGATGGCGGCTTCGGCAATGCCAATTTCAAGACCAGCACCAACCGGGCGCCGCGCCGGGCCGACAAGGGCTATCCGGGCGAGGAGCGCTGGCTCTGGCTGCGCCTGAAGCTGATCGCCGATGTCGGCCTGGTCGGCCTGCCCAATGCCGGCAAATCGACCATGCTGGCCGCGGTTTCGGCCGCGCGGCCGAAGATCGCCGACTACCCCTTCACCACGCTGCACCCGCAGCTCGGCGTCGTGCGGCTGAACCATCAGGAAGAATTCATTATCGCCGACATCCCCGGGCTGATCGAGGGTGCGAGCGAGGGTGCGGGGCTGGGCACCCGCTTCCTCGGGCATGTCGAGCGATGTGCTGTGCTGCTGCACCTCATCGACGGCACGGCCGCGGACCCGGCCGGCGCCTACCGCACCATCCGCAACGAGCTGGAGGAATATGGCGGCGGGCTGGCCGACCGGCCGGAGGTGCTTGTGCTGAACAAGACCGACGCGATGACGGCCCAGGCGCGGACCAGCCGGATCAAGGCGCTGGAGCGCGCTTCCGGCAAGCCGGTGATGCTGACGGCCGGGGCGACGGGGGAGAATGTGCCGCAACTGCTGCGCAAGTTGGCCGATGTGATCGCCGAGGAAAAGGCTAAGGCCCCTTATTAAAGCATTGCGTTAACACTGGACGAGATGGCGCCCCTTATGTTTATGGGCGTCAACAGCGAATCGGAACCTGCTCGTACATGTCAGCGCCAACGCGTGTCACCGGCAGCTATGTGAGACAACTGCAGGGTTATAGGGCTTTTCTGCCCATTAATCTCCCGCCTCAGCCGCCCCTCGTCATGACCGGTGCGCTTATCAGGCTGCTGTCTCAGGCTGACCGGGCGGTCGCTGGCCTGGACAGTGCGACGGACCTGCTGCCGGACCCCGACCGCTTCGTCTATTCATACGTGCGTCGTGAAGCTGTGTTATCGAGCCAGATCGAGGGCACGCAATCCTCTTTGGACGATCTGGTTCGGAAAGAAGCCGGGGTGGAGCCCGGCCGGTCATCGGATGTTTCAGAGGTCTCGAACTACGTCGCCGCGCTGAACGGCGCCATGAGGCTGCTCCAGCGCATACCCGTGTCCGCTCGACTGATCCGCCAAATGCATCGCCGGCTGATGCGCGGAGCGCGTGGTGGTCATCGGATGCCTGGCGAATTCCGCAATCACCAGGTGTTCATTGGGGCCGACGGGGCTGGCATTCATGAGGCGACCTTTGTTCCACCTCCACCCGAAGCCGTCGAAGAAGCGATAGCGGCGCTTGAAGGTTACATCCATGCCGATCCCGAGCTTGGCGATCCGCCGTTGATCCGCATTGGCTTGGCACATGCCCAATTCGAAACAATTCATCCCTTCGCCGACGGAAATGGCCGCTGTGGCCGCTTACTGATCAGCCTCTTATTGGCTGAAATGAAGCTTCTACGCCGACCCGTGTTGTATCTTTCGGCCTATTTCAAGAAACATCGTTCCGATTATTATCAGAAACTGCAAGCCATACGTGACCGTGGGGAATGGGAGGAATGGGTGGAATTCTTCCTGCAAGGCGTGTTGGAAACCGCAATCGACGCGCAAGGCAGGGCTCGGCAGATTGTTGCATTGCGAGAGAAGCACCGGACCGAGATCGCGGATCGCCGCGACATCAGCGCCGGCAGGGCGTTCCGATTGCTGGATCGGCTCTACAAACGGCCCTACGTCACGATCTCGCAGGCGGCAACAGACTTGGAAGTCTCCTTCCCGACCGCAACCCGCCTGATCGAGGCATTGGAGCAGGCTGGCATGCTTGTAGAGGCAACCGGCCAGAAGCGTGACCGCATTTACGTCTATCAGCCCTATATCGACATCTTCTCGGATCGCTCGTGACCCTCTCCCAAGCCCGCCGCATCGTCATCAAGATCGGCTCCGCCCTCGTCGTCGACCCTAAAACAGCAACCCCGCGCGCCGAATGGATGGCCGGCGTTGCCACCGATGTCGCCACCCTGCGCGCCCGCGGCGCCGAGGTCGTGCTGGTCTCCTCCGGCGCCGTGGCGCTCGCCCGCCGCGCGCTCGGCCTCACCAAGCGCGTCCTCAAGCTGGAGGAAAAGCAGGCTGCCGCCGCCGTCGGCCAGATCCGCCTCGCCGGTGCCTGGCAGGAAGCCCTCGCCGGCCACGGCATGAACGCCGCCCAGGTGTTGCTGACGCTGGCCGAATCCGAGGATCGCCGCCGCTACCTCAATGCCCGCGCCACCCTGGGCACGCTGCTCGAATTCGGCTGCGTGCCGGTGATCAACGAAAATGATACCGTGGCCACCGCCGAGATCCGCTTCGGCGACAATGACCGCCTGGCCGCGCGCGTGGCAGAGATGATCAGCGCCGATGCGCTCATCCTGCTCTCCGACATCGACGGCCTCTACACCGCCGACCCGCGGAACAATCCCGCCGCCGCGCATCTGCCGGTGGTCGAGCGCATCACCGACGAGATCATGGCCATGGGGGGCGAGCCGCCGCCGGGCTATTCCTCCGGTGGCATGCGCACCAAGCTGATCGCGGCACGCATCGCCACCGGCGCAGGCTGCGCCATGGCCATCGCGCGCGGCGATATTCCCAACCCCATCGCGGCGCTGGCGGCGGGCGCGCGCTGCACCTGGTTCCAGGCCGCGCCGGATGGCCGCAATGCGTGGAAGAGCTGGATCGCCGGCAGCCTGGCGCCGCTGGGCGTGCTGGTGGTGGATGACGGTGCGGCGCGGGCGCTGCGCCAGGGCCGCAGCCTGCTGCCGGCGGGCGTGAGGGCGGTGGAGGGCAGTTTTCAGCGCGGCGATGCGGTGAGCGTGCGGGCGGCCTCGGGCGAGGAGCTGGCGCGCGGCCTCAGCGCCTATGATTCCAGCGATGCCCAGCGCATCGCCGGCCATCGCAGCGCCGAGATCGAGGCGCTGCTGGGCTGGCGCGGACGCGATGAGTTGATCCATCGGGATGATCTGGTGCTGCTCTGATGCCCGGGGGCCGGCACCGGGATCAGGACCGGGGCCGGTTCGCCGCCACCATTGTTCCCGCCGGCACGGCCGCGGGTGCGCGCTGCGGCGCATAGGACACGGCGGCGAAGTCCTGCACCCGTCGTTCGACCTGGGCATAGACATTGCGCTGCGCGGCCGAGAGCGGCGCGTCCGGCGTGGCCGTGCGGTGCTGCAGCCAGCGCGCCACCGCGCCGGCGCCGCGCCGGTGGGCCGCGGCCACCAGCCCCGCCTCGGTCAATGTGATCTCCTGCCCGGCCACGCCGCGCAGCACCTCACCCTGCCGGCCAGCGCTGCCATTGCGCTCCAGCTGGGTTTCGACGCGGCGCAGATAGGCGCTCATCGCCGCCTCCTGCGCCGCGGGGGCGCTGTGCCACGGCACTCCAGGCGCCATCGGCGCCGCGCCAGCCGATATCGACCAGGGTGGAAGGCAGGAACTGGTAGCGCCCCAGCGCGCCGGAGCTGGCGTTGCGCAGGCCGTAGCCGGAGCGCGCATGCTCCGCGCTGCGTTCGGCCTGGGCGATGCGATGGCGGAAATCGGCGTTGGGCGCGGCCTGCCAGGCAGAATCGGCTGGGCTGCCGGGAGCGGCGGCATCCATCCGCCCGCCCAGCAGCGCGGCGAAGGCCGGGGCGCCCGCACGCGTGGTGGGCAAGCGCTGGGCGGGCTGGGGTTGGCCGGCCGATGGGGCAGCGGCGATGAGCATGGGGTTGGGCACAACCCCGGCTATCGCGCTTTGGGATGAAGGCTCGATGAATCAGGCGCGAGAAGGCGATCCTTGAGGCCTTCGCGCTGCGCATCGGAGTGATGCCGCGTGACCGGCCCGGCTGATCGAGGAATGGCCCGAACGCCAGCCGCTGGCACCCCAGCGGCGGCGCTCAGCTATCCGGCCAAACCACCGTAAACCTCGGGCATCAGGCCGATATCGTGCAGGGGGGAGCCCTCGGCGAGCCGCAGACGGGCGTGGTGGCTGCCATCGGCATGGAAGTCATGCTCCACCCAGCCCAGCAGTTTTTCGCCCAGATTCGCCTGCCAGGCATCGCCCACGATAAAGCCGGTGGAGGGTGCCCAGATCTGGGCGATGTCATCGGCCACCCGCTCGCGCCACTGATGGACATGGCCGCTGAGCACCAGGGCAGGGCGGCCCAGGGCCAGCAGGCGCGCCCGGGGTTCGGGCAGCACCGGCCAGTAGTTCACCGCGGTGTCGCTGACAAAATGCTCGGCCAGCGGCTTGTGCTGGATGAAGGCGACGCGCCTTGCGCCCACGCCAGCCATGCCGTGCTCGATCACCGCCCATTGCGCCTCATCGACCATCAGGCTTTGGGTGTCGAAGCCGATCAGCCGCCAGCCCGGGATGTCATGGACCCAGGCAGAGGGCCCGGCCAGCCGCGCCCAACGCGCCAGCCGGGCGGCGTTCACCGGCTGGCGGCCGCGCAATATGGCCTCATCGCCCACATCATGATTGCCGGGAACGCAAAGCCATTCCCGGCCGATGGCGGCATGCGCCGCCACCGCATGTTCCAGATCCGCATCGCTGTCCGCGCCATCGAGCGAGAGATCGCCGGTGGCCAGCACCAGATCAGGCTTCGCCCCCCGCACCGCCTCGGCCACGCGGGCAAAATTCTCCGCGAAGAACGGCCGGGTGGGGGAGAGGTGGGCGTCACTGACCTGGGCGATGCGGGTGATCATGCCGGCGCTTTACCCTCAGCCGCGCGGGCGGGGAAGCAGTCGGCGAACTTCGGTGGCCATATCGGCCAGCACCACCTCGGGCGACGCCTGTTGCTGCACGATACGGGCCTGCTGATCCACCATGGTCTGCGTCACCCGCACCGAATTGGCACCGGGGAAGGCGTACCAGGGGATGGAGATATTGGCCTGGCGCGTCGCCGTCTGGAACAGCGGGTTGGCGCGGTAGAATTCGGCCAGCCAGCGCGGCTCGTCGATCGCAAGCTGGTTGGTGGGGACGTAGCCGGTGTTCTGCACCATCAAGGTCGTGCCCTCGGCCGAGGTCGAGAAGCGCAGGAATTTGAAGGCGGCCTCGCGCTTCGCCGGGTCGCGCGCCGTCAGCATGCCGGCCGCACCCCCGGTGGGCAGGCGGCCGAGTTCGGCATTGATGATCGGCATCGGGCCGGTGCGAAGTTCGAAGTTGCGGCCGACCTGCTGCATGGTGCCGCGCAGGGCGGCCGTGGTCCAGAAGAACATGCCCAGGCGGCCGGCGGCGAAAGCCTGCTGCGCCGCGTCGCGCGAGAGGTTGGCCATGCCGCCATCCTTCACCATGCGGTCGAGCAGGGTCAGCGCGCCCAGCCCCTCGGCGCCGGCGAAGGCCACGTCGCGCTCATCGGGCGTCAGCATCCGGCCGCCATGGCCGAACAGCAGGGCGGAGAACATCCAGTCATCGCCCGACCAGGCGTAGTGCATGCCCTCGGTGCCGCCGCCCAGCGCCTTGATGCGGGCGGAGAGTGCGAGCATGCCGGCCCAGTCGGTCGGCATAGCGTCGGGGTTGCCCCCGGCTCGGCGCACCAGATCGGCGTTGTAGAAGCAGATCGGGTTGGAGGCGGCATAGGCGAGGCCAGCCTGAATGCCGCCGAAATGCGCCAGCGCCAGCATGGTGGGCGAATAGCCCATGGCGGCGGGTTCGCCCTCGGCGCGCAACATGGGCAGCAGGTCCTGGGCGATGCCGCGCTCGGCGAAGAGCCGCAGGCGATTGAAGCCCTGATAGGAGAGGTCCACCGCCAGATTCGTCGCGGCCTGACGGAGGATGAGCTGCATGCCCTCCTCATAATTCAGGGTGGTGACGAAATTGATCCGGATGTTCGGCTCGCGTTTGGTGAATTCCGCGGCGATGGCGTCATAGCTGTCCTTGAAGATCACGGGCTGCGCGTAGTGCACGGTGATCTCGGTGGCGGATTGCGCCAGGGCTGGCAGGGCGAGGGCGCTGGGGGCCAGGGCGGCCAGGCTGCGGCGGGTGATCATGGGTGGTGCTCCTTTTCGGGGGTTCAGCCGCGGGCGCGCGGCAAGAGGCGACGGACATCGCCGGCCATCTCGGCCAGGACGGTTTCGGGGCTGGCGCGCTGCTCGGCGATGCGGGCGAGATGATCCACCAGCGTCTGGGTGATCCGCACGCCATTGGCGCCGGGGAAGGCGAACCAGGGGCCCATGATGCCGGCCTGGCGGGTGGCGGCCTGGAACAGCGGATTGTCGCGATAGAAATCACCAAGCCAGCGCGGGTCGTCGATCGCCAGCTGGTTGGTCGGCACATAGCCGGTGTTGCGCACCATCAGGCTGGTGCCCTGGGCGGAGGTGGAGAAGCGCAGGAACTTCCACGCCGCCTCCCGCCGGGCGGCGTCGCGCGCCAGGATCATGCCGCCGGCGCCGCCGGTGGGCAGCCGGCCGCGCAGCGGGTCGATCACCGGCATGGGTGCTGTGCCCAGGCGGAAATTGCGGCCGACCTGCTGGAGGGTTCCGCGCAGTGCCGCTGTGGTCCAGAAGAACATGCCAAGGCGGCCGGCAGCGAAGGCCTGCGCCGCCGCCTGCTGGGTCAGGTTGGGCATGCCGCCCTCCCTCACCATGCGGTCTAGCAGGCGGTTGGCGGCCAGCCCCTCGGGGCCTGCGAAGGCGATGTCGCGCTCATCCTCGCCCATCATCCGCCCGCCATGGCCGAGCAGCAGGGCGGACCACATCCATTCCGAACCGGGCCAGGAGAAGAACATCCCCTCCGTGCTGCCGCCCAGCGCGCGGATGGCGGCGGCAAGGCGGATCATCGCCGGCCAATCCGTCGGCATCGCCTCGGGGTCGCTGCCTGCGCGGCGCACCAGCTCGGTGTTGTAGAAGGTGATGGCGGTGGAGGCGGCATAGGCCAGACCACACTGAAAGCCCCCCGCATGGGCGAGGGAGAGCATGGCCGGCGAATAGCCCATCGCCGCCGGGTCGCCGTCGCGCAGCAGCAGTGGCAGCAGGTCCAGCGCGAGCCCGCGCTCGGCCAATGCGCGCATACGGTTGAAGCCCTGGTAGCTGAGGTCGATGGTCAGGTTGTTGGTGGCGGCCTGACGCAGCACCAGTTGCAGCCCGTCATCATAGCTCGGCGTGGTGATCCAGTTGATGCGGATGCCGGGCTCGACGGTCGCGAAGGCGGCGGCCATCGCGTCGAAGCTTTCCTTGAAGATCACGGGCTGGGCGTAGTGCACGGTGATCTCGGTCGCCCCTTGCGCCCGGGCGAGCGCGGGCAGGGCGAGCAGCGGCAGGGTGCGGCGGGCGAGCATGGCCGGGCGCCTCAACCGCGGGCGCGCGGCAGCAGGCGACGGACATCGCCCGCCATCTCCGCCAGCACGGTCTCAGGGCTGGCGCGCTGCTCGACGATGCGCGCGAGGTGATCGACGATGGACTGGGTGATCCGCACCGAATTGGCACCAGGGAAGGGATACCAGGGGATCATCCGCCCGGCCTGGCTGGTGGCGGCCTGGAACAGCGGGTTGTCACGGTAGAATTCGCCCAGCCAGCGCGGATCATCGATCGCGATCTGGTTCATCGGCACATAGCCGGTGTTGCGCACCATGAGCGTGGTGCCCTCGGCGCTCGTGCTGAAGCGCAGGAATTTCCAGGCGGCCTCGCGCTTGGCCGGGTCGCGCGCCGTCAGCATGCCGGCGGCGCCGCCGGTGGGCAGGCGGCCGTTCGCGTCGTCAATCACCGGCATCTTCCCGGTGCGCAGTTCGAAATTCCGGCCGACCTGCTGGATGGTGCCGCGCAGCCGGGCCGTGCTGGCGAAGATCATGCCCAGCCGGCCGGCGGCGAAGGCCTGGGACGCGGCCTCGCCGTTCAGCGGCGCCATGCCACCCTGCTTCACGAAACGGTCGAGCAGCCGCACCGAGGCCAGCCCCTCGGGCCCGGCGAAGGCAACCTCGCGCTCATCCTCGCTGAGCATGCGGCCGCCATGGCTGAACAGCAGCGCGGAGAACATCCAATCCTCACCGCCCAGGGTATAGACCATGCCCTCGATGCCATCGCCGAGCGCCTTGATCCGGGCGGCGAGGCGGATGGTGTCGTCCCAGTTCGTCGGCATCGCATCGGGATTGCCGCCGGCGCGGCGCACCAGGTCGGCGTTGAAGTAGCAGATCGGGTTGGAGGCGGCGTAGGCGAGGCCGGCCTGAATGCCGCCGAAATGGGCGAGGCCCAGGATCTGCGGCGTATAGCCGGCGGCGGCGGGGTTGCCGTCGCGCGCCAGCAGGGGGGCGAGGTCCTGCGCGATGCCACGCTCGGCGAAGAGGCGCAGGCGGTTGAAGCCCTGGTAGGAGAGGTCCACGGCCAGGTTGGTCGCGGCCTGGCGGAGGATGAGCTGCATGCCCTCCTCATAATTCGGCGTGGTCACCCAGTTGATCCGGATGGTCGGCTCATTCCGGGCAAAGGCCGCGGCGATGGCATCGAAGCTTTCGCGAAAGATCACGGGCTGGGGGACATGCACCGTGATCTCGGTGGCGGCCTGTGCCAGGGCGGGCAGGGCGAGGAAAGGCAGCGTGCGGCGTAAGAACATGGTCATCCCTTCAATCCGGTGGTGGCGATGCCTTCAACGAAGCGGCGCTGGGCGACGAGGAAGGCCAGAACCAGGGGCGCAGTCATGAGGGCGCAGGCAGCCATCAGGGCGCCGAAATCATCGCCCGCCTCCTCGGTGCGGAAGTAGAGGACGCCCAGTGCGGGCGTGGCGCGCTCATGGCCGGTGACGACGATCAGCGGCCAGAACAGGTCGTTCCAATGCGCCACGACAGAGAAGATGGCGAAGGCGGTCGCCGCCGGCAGGGCATTGGGCAGGATGACGCGCCAGACGATGGCCAGCTCGCTCATCCCATCGATGCGCGCGGCATGGATCAGCTCATCGGGCAAGGATTTGAAGAATTGCCGGAACAGGAAAATGGCGAAGACCGAAATGGTGGACGGCACGATCAGCGCGCCAAATGTGTTCAACCAACCCAGCGCGGAGAGCCCGGCATAGAGCGGCAGGGCCGGCACATGCGGCGGCACCAAGAGGCCCAGCATGACGGCGCCGAAGACGAATTCCCGCCCCGCGAAACGCAGTTTTGCGAGTGCATAGCCGGCGGGCACGGCGAAGAGCAGCTGGAAGAACAGGATGCCGCCACAGACGATGACGCCGTTCACCAGGTAATCCACCACCGGCACCCGGGCGAAGACCCGGCCGAAATTCTCGGCGGCCGCGAAGGTTTCCGGGATGAGGGTGAGCGAGGCGCGAAAGATCTCGTCCGTCGGCTTCAGCGAAGCCGAGACCATCCAGATATAGGGCATGAGGATGAACAGGCCGAGGGCGGACAGGACCGCCAGGCGCACCGCGCTACCCATAATGCACCCGCCGATCCATCACCCGGGTCTGCAGCAGCATCAGCCCGAGCACGATGACCAGGAAGACCAGGGTGATCGCCGCCGAATACCCCAGGCGGAGATAGGTGAAACCCTCGGTGTACATGGTGTAGAGCAGCACTTCGGAGGCCTTGTTCGGCCCGCCGCGGGTCAGCACCGCCACCGTGTCGAAGACCCGCACCGAGCGGATCAGGCTGATCGTCACCACGAACAAGGTGGTCGGCCCCAGCAAGGGCCAGGTGACGAGGCGAAACCGGTCCCAGGCCGTTTGCGCGCCATCCACCGCCGCCGCCTCGCGCAGCTCCTTCGGGATGGCGGTGAGGCCGGCCATGAACAGCACCATGTTGAAGCCCACCGCCTCCCACACGCCGATGAAGGCGAGCGAGATCAGCACCGTGTCGGAGCTGGAAAGCCAGGCCGGGCCGGCCACGCCCAATTCGCGCAACACCGCATTCACCGGGCCGATGGTGGGGTGCAGCAGGTATTGCCAGGCCGCCGCCATGGCGACGGTGAGTGACACGACGGGCAGGAAGAACACGGCGCGGAAGAAGGTCCTTCCGCGCGCCGCACTTTCGATCAGCAACGCCAGCCCAAGCCCGCCCAGCACCGAGACGGGCGCCACGATCGCGACATAGACCACCGTGTTGCGGAAACTGGTGCGAAAACCCCGGTCGGTCCACATCTCGGAAAAATTCTCGGTGCCGATCCAGTTCGGCGGCCATTCGCCCAGCTCGTAATCGGTGAAGGCGAGCGTCACCGCGGCCAGGGTGGGCAGCAGCAACAGCAGCAGGAATGCCAGGGCGGCGGGCAGCGTCAGCAGCCAGCCCGCCAGGCTCTCGCCCTTACGCATGGGCCATCTCGTGCAGCGGCAGGCGACGGCCATCGGCGCCGAAGATCAGGCCGCCCTGGAAGCCCAGGGGCACCTGGCTGCCGGGCTCGGCGATGAAGCCGGGAGCGGCGCGGACCACCACCGCCTCCCCCCCCAGCCGGGCATGCAGCAATGCCGCGTCGCCGAGATACTCCACCTCCACCACCTCGGCCTGCCAGGGGCCGCCGAAATGCCAGTGTTCCGGCCGCACCCCCAGGCTCACCGGGCCGCGCGCGGCGCTGTAGAGGCCGGTGCCGGTGCCATGCAGGCGCACCTGCCCATCCTCGCCCAGCATGGCGGCCAGCACGTTCATCCTGGGGCTGCCGATGAAGGTGGCGACGCGAAGGTCGGCGGGGTTTTCATAGACCTCGGCGGGCGTGCCGAGCTGCAGCAGGGCGCCGCCCTGCATCACCGCCACCCGGTCGGCCATGGTCAGGGCCTCGGTCTGGTCATGGGTGACATAGAGCGTCGCCGCACCGGTGCGGCGGTGGATCTCCACGATCTCGCGCCGTGTCGCCACGCGCAGCGCGGCATCGAGGTTGGAGAGCGGCTCGTCGAGCAGGAAGACGCTGGGGTCGCGCACCACGGCGCGGGCGAGCGCCACGCGCTGCCGCTGGCCGCCGGAGAGCTGGCCCGGCCGGCGTTCCAACAACTGCGAGAGTCCGAGGGGGGCGGCGATGCGGGCCACATCCTCGGCAATGGCGCGGCGGGCAGCGCGGCTGCCCGGCATGAACCCGCCCAGCAGCGGCATGCGCTGGGCCAGCGACAGCCTTCGCATCAACAGCGGCACCGCGATGTTCTGCGCTGCGGTGAGGTGGGGGTAGAGCGCGTAGCTCTGGAACACCATGGCCACGTCGCGTGCCCCGGGATGGGCCGCGGTGACGTCACGCCCGCCGATCCGGACCTGGCCGGAATCCGGCGTCTCGATGCCGGCCACGATGCGCATCAAGGTGGTCTTGCCGCAACCCGAGGGGCCGACGAGGGCGACGAATTCGCCCGGGGCGACGTCCAGCGCGACATCGCGCAGCACCCTGGTGGCGCCGAAGCTTTTGGCGATGCCTGAAAGCGAAAGTCCCTGCGCCAAACCACCCATCCAAAACTGTCGCGGGGCGGGTGGTAGGGCGGCGGCATGGCGTGCCCATGACACGGCGATGAAGCTTCGATGACGCCGGTGCGGTTCGCAGCGGGCGGGGTTTCGGCTAGGTTCCGCCGCGATGCGAAAGGCCGCCATGAGCAACGCTGTCCATATCGCCGCGGGCAGCGTGCTCGTGGCCGTGGTCGTGCTCGCGCTCAAGCTGGGGGCATGGTGGCTGACGGGCAGCGTGGCGCTTTTCGCCGATGCGCTGGAATCGGTGGTGAATGTGGCCGCGGCGCTGGCTGCGCTGGCGGCGGTGCGCTTCTCCGCCCGGCCGGCGGACGCCAATCACCCCTATGGCCATCACAAGGCCGAGTATTTTTCCGCGGTGCTGGAGGGCGCGCTGATCCTCGTGGCCGCCTTCATCATCCTGCATGAATGCTGGGCGGCCTGGAACAACCCGCGCACGCCCGAGATCACCGCCCTGGCGCTGCTGGTGGCGGGGGTGGCGACGGCGATGAATGCCGGCTGGTGCTGGCATTTGTTCAAGCGCGGCCGGGCGCTGCGGTCCCCGGCCCTGCTGGCGGACGCCAAACACCTCCTCTCCGATGTGGTGACGAGCTGCGGCGTGTTGCTCGGCATCATGCTGGTGGCGCTGACTGGCCTGGTCTGGCTCGACCCGCTGATGGCGGCGCTGACGGCGGGCAATATCCTGTTCAGCGGCGTGGGGCTGATGCGCGAGAGTTTCGCCGGGCTGATGGACGAGGCGCCGCCGCCCGAAACCCTGGCGCGCATCCGTGGCGTGGTGGCAGCCAATGCCGAGGGCGCGATCGAGGCGCATGACATGCGGATGCGCCAGGCCGGCCGCAACAGCTTCATTGAATTCCACCTGGTGGTGCCGGCCGCCATGACGGTGGCCGACGCGCATGTCATCTGCGACCGCATCGAGGCCGCGCTGCGCGCCGAGGTGGGGGAGGCGGTGATCACCATCCATGTCGAGCCCGAGGGCAAGGCGAAGCACAGCGGGGTGCTGGTGCTGTGACCGGGCCGCGGGCCCGGTTCGGCCCTGGCTCCGGCGTCGATACCGGGCGCCGGTGGAGCCTGGGGCTTGTCGTGTCCATGCTGTTGCATGGGGCGGCGCTGGGCGGGTTGCTGTGGTGGATGACGCCCGAGACGCCGGGCGAGATTCCCGAGCAGGGCGTGGAGCTGATGTGGGACCAGCCCAACCAGGCCTCGCTCGTGGCTGGGCCCGAGGGCGACACGGCGCGCCCCGAGGCGCCGCCCAGCGTGGCACCGCCGCCGGCACCCGAGGCTGAACCGCAACCGCCAGCGCCAGCCGCCGCGCCACCGCCGCCGCCGCCCGTCCCCCGCCTGGCCGAGCCCGTGCCGGCGCCCGCTGCGGCGCCACCACCGCCCCCCGCCGCCGCGCCGCCGGCGCCTGTTGTCGCCGCGCCGCTGCCGCCACCGCCCTCCCCCGCGCCAATATCGCCCCCGCCACTGGCCCAGCTGCCCGACGGGGTGCTGCCGCCGCCGCCCCCGCCCAGCGTACCGCAGACCGCCGCCGCCCCGCCGCCGCCGCCCGGGCCGCCCCGGCCGGAAGCCGCGCGCCCCGAGCCCACCCCGCCCGAGCGCCAGGCCGCCGAACCTGCTCCGCCACAGCCCAGGCCACAGCCGCAGCGGCCCACCCGCCAGGCCAACCCGCCCCCCGCGCCACGGCAGAACCCGGCCGTCCAGCCAGGCCCGCCGCAGCCCGCCGAGCCGCCCGCATCCCAGCCCGGCGGCGGCGTGCTCGCGCAGGGCGCCACCACCGCGCCCAGCCTGGACCCGGCCTGCGCCAATCCCCCGCCCACCTACCCCGCGGCCTCACGCCTGCGGGGGGAGGAGGGGGTGGTGCGCATCATCGTCACCATCGGGCCCAATGGCCGCGCCCAGGGCACGCAGATCATCGGATCCAGCGGCTTCCCGGCGCTCGATGAGGCGGGCAGGCGGGCGGTGCTGGGCTGGTGCTTTCGGCCGGCGCAGCGCAATGGGGAGGCTGTGCAGGGCCAGGTCGCGACCAATATCCGCTTCAGACTGCAATAGGGAACGCTGCCATGGTCAAGCTTGACATCATCACCACCCGGGGCGGGGATGGCGGGGAAACCTCGCTGGGCGACGGCAGCCGCGTGCGCAAGGATGCGCTGCGGGTGGAGGCCTATGGCACCGTCGACGAGGCGAATTGCGCCATCGGGCTGGTGCGGCTGCACAGCGCGGGCGACCGCGCCGCCGATGCCATGCTGGCGCGCATCCAGAACGATCTCTTCGACCTCGGCGCCGATCTCTGCGTGCCCGGGCAGGGTGAGGACCGGCTGCGCATCACCGAGGGCCAGTGCCTGCGGCTGGAGGAGGAGATCGGCGCGATGAACGCGGTGATCGCCCCCTTAAACTCCTTCGTGCTGCCAGGGGGCAGCGCGGGCGCGGCGCATGCCCATCTCGCCCGCACCATCACCCGGCGGGCGGAGCGGCTGGTGGTCTCGCTGGCGGCAGAGGAGGCGGTGAACGCGAATGCGGTGCGCTACCTCAACCGTCTCAGCGATTTCATGTTCGTGCTCAGCCGGCGGCTGAACGACAATGGGCTGGCCGATGTGAAATGGGTGCCGGGCGCCAGCCGCGGCTAGACCATGCTGCGTTCACATGCGTTCACTGCGCATGGTCTAGCCGTCTCTGAGAGATGATTCAGCGTGTTCGGCGATTCCGCCTCAACGCATCATGCTCTAGCTGGACGCCCCCGGGCATTTCGGCCATGCAGGCGGCCGGGAGGATGAATACCATGATCTCACGTCGCACCCTGCTGGCCAGCGGGCTTGCCCTCGCCGCCCCGGCGCATGCCTTTCCGGATCGGCCGGTCCGCATCATCCTGGGCTTCCCTGCCGGCACCGGGCCCGACCTCGTCGCGCGCCTGCTGGCCGATGCGCTGCGCGAGGCCTGGCCAGGTGGTGCCGTGGTCGATAACCGCCCGGGTGCGGCCGGCCACACCGCGGCGCAGGAGGTGGCGCGGGCCGCCCCCGATGGCCATACGCTGCTGCTGGGCGAGATCGGCCAGCTTGCGATGGCGCCTTCCACCTATGCCCGCCTGGTCTACGACCCGGCGCGCGATTTCGCACCGATCACCGAGGTGGCGGCGATCGAATTCGCCTTTGTTGTGCCGGCCAGCCTGCCGACCGAGGACATGGCCGGCTTCATTGCCGCCGCCCGCGCCCGGCCGCAGACCTTCCTGGCCACCTTCGGCGCCGGGACGCCGGGCCATTTCGGCGCGGCGATGCTGGCGGCGGGCGCGGGCTTCCCGATGGAGGCCGTGCATTTCCGCTCGACCGGCGAGGCGATGACGGCGGTGCTGAACGGCCAGGTGCAGGGGATGTTCGGCACCACCGCACTGGTCGCCCCGCATGTCGCGGCCGGCCGTGTGCGCGCGCTGATGACCACCGGCGCCAGCCGCGCCGCCGCCCTGCCGGCGGTGCCGACCGCGGGCGAGCTGGGCATGCCGCGCCTGGGTTTCGAGGCCTGGTTTGGCCTGGTGGCGCCGGCCGCGGTGCCGGAGGCCGCGCAGGCCGCGCTGGAAGGGGCGGTGCTGCGCGCCCTGGCAGCCCCCGCCCTTCGCACGCGGCTGACCGAGGCCGGCTTCCGCGTCGCCGCCCAGGGCCGCGCCGCCTTCGCTGCCCTGATGCGCGATGAGGCCACGCGCTGGGCCGGGGTGGTGCGGGAGACCGGCTTTCGCGCGCTCGATTAGACCGCAATCGCCCTGGGTGGAAACACCCAGGGCGTGAATTGCCGGGCCAAGCAATGCTGGACTCAAATCGCCCTGACAAAGTCAGGGTGATTTGAGCCTAGACCGCGAAGACCCGCACCACCACGAGCGCCGGGTGGCGCTCGGCGAAGCCCACGAAAAGGCGCCGCGTCATCCAGCCATGGGCGGCCGCCACCGTGTCGAAGCGCGGGGCGGTGCGGAAATAAACGCGCTCGGGCGGCACGGGCTCGCCGCGGGCCAGCCTGGCCATGTCCTCCGGCGCCGCGTCGCGCAGGCCGTGATTGACCACGTTGATCAGCGCGCCGTCGTCGAGCCGCAGGATGTAGCGCGCCTCCAGCTCCAACACGCCATCGGGGCGGATATGCTGGTAGTCCACGCCGCCGGGCAGGATTGTCCCGGTCAGCCGCCCCAGCACCTGGCCGCCCAGGATCGGCACCGCGCGGCGTTCGCCATTGACCCCGCTCCCCAGGCTGAGGATAGGGCCGACCTCGGCGCGGATTTCACAGATGTCCTCGAATTCCGGCTGCATGGCGGCCCTCCCCTGGGCCGGCAGCTTGCCCAAGCCCCTGCCCTCCTGCAAATGCGGCGGGGATGGAACTGCGCACCGCCGATTTCGATTTTTCGCTGCCCGAGGAGCTGATCGCCCAGCAACCGGCGCGGCCGCGCGATGCCGCGCGCCTGCTGGTGGTGGGCGAGGCGCTGCGCGACATGGGCGTGCGCGACCTGCCTTCCCTGCTCTCGCCCGGCGACCTGATGGTGGTGAACGACACGCGGGTGATCCCGGCGCGGCTGGTGGCGTTTCGCGGTGAGGCGCGCATCGAGGTGATGCTCAACCGGGCCGAGGGCGGCGGCGTGTGGCATGCGCTGCTGCGCAATTCGCGAAGGCTGCGGGTGGGGGACACGCTGCGCATCCCCGGCAGCGCGGTGACAGCGCGGGTGCTGGAGGCGCCGGAGGGCGGCGCCGCGCGCCTCGATTTCGGCCCCAACGAAAGCGCCCTGGCCGAGGCCCTGGCGGCGGTGGGTGAGGTGCCGCTGCCGCCCTACATCACCCGGCCCGATGGCCCGCGCGACAGCGATGCCGCCGACTACCAGACCGCCTTCGCCGAGAAGCCGGGCGCGGTCGCAGCCCCGACCGCCAGCCTGCATTTCACCCCTGAATTGCTCACGGCGTTGGACGCCCGCGGCGTGCGGCGCGCCACGCTGACGTTGCATGTCGGCGCCGGCACCTTCCTGCCAATGCGGGCGGACAACCCGCGTGAACACCGGCTGCACGCGGAATGGGGCGAGATCACCCCGGACGCCGCGACGGCCATCAACGCGGCGCGGGCGGAGGGGCGGCGGATCATCGCGGTGGGCACCACCGTGCTGCGGCTGCTGGAGGCGGCGGCGACCGGGAACCAGGCGGTGCCGGTGCGGCCGTTTCGCGGGCTGACGGATATCTATCTGTTGCCGGGGCACCGCTTCACCACGGCGGACCTGCTTCTGACCAATTTTCACCTCCCGAAATCGACGCTGCTGATGCTGGTCAGCGCCTTCGCCGGAACCCGGCGCATGCGGGCGGCCTATTTGCATGCGGTGCGGGAAAGATATCGCTTCTTCAGCTATGGGGATGCTTCGCTCCTGGCCTGCGAGCCTGGCGTGGCATGACCGGCGGCATCAAGGACGCTTCGCGCCGGCTTCGCCGGTGGCCTGCGGCCATCCTTGACCCCGCCGGCCATGCCACGCCTTTTGGAATGGTGGCCGGGACGAGGGAATGGCGCTTGCAGCCGAACAAGGGAATGGTGGTTTGAGTTTGTCCTGGAGCTGTGCGGGGTGCTCGGGCGCGGCACGTGCGGGAATGCTGCACACCGCGCATGGCGATGTGGCGACGCCGGTATTCATGCCCGTGGGAACCGCCGGCACGGTGAAGGGGATGACGGCGGACGCCGTGCGCTCCACCGGCGCTCGCATCGTGCTCGGCAACACCTACCACCTGATGCTGCGGCCGGGGGCCGAGCGCGTGGCGCGGCTGGGCGGGCTGCACAAGATGATGGACTGGCCCGGCCCCATCCTGACCGATAGCGGCGGCTTCCAGGTCATGAGCCTCTCCGGCCTGCGGAAGATGGATGCCGATGGCGTGACCTTCCAGTCGCATATCGATGGCGCGAAGCACCGCCTCACCCCCGCCCGCAGCATCGAAATCCAGCACCTGCTGGACGCCACCATCACCATGAGTTTCGACGAATGCACCCCCTTCCCCGCCACCCATGAGGAGGCGGCGAAATCGATGCGCATCTCGATGGATTGGGCGGCGCGCGGGCGGGCGGCGTTTGTGGCGCGCGAGGGTTACGGGCTTTTCGGCATCGTCCAGGGCAGCACCTATGCCGATCTGCGCGCCGAAAGTGTGAAGGCGCTCACCGATATCGGCTTCGAGGGCTATGCCGTGGGCGGCCTCGCGGTCGGCGAAGGCCAGCAGATGATGTTCGACACGCTCGACGTGACGGTGCCGCTCATGCCCACCGACAAGCCACGTTACCTCATGGGCGTCGGCACGCCCGACGATCTGATCGGCGCCGTCACCCGTGGCATCGACATGTTCGATTGCGTCATCCCCACCCGCTCCGGCCGGATGGGGCGTGCCTATACCTCGGGCGGCGTGCTGAACCTGCGCAACGCGCGGCACGCCGATGATTCCGGCCCGCTCGACCCCGAATGCGATTGCCCGGCCTGCACAAGGCACAGCCGCGCCTATATCCACCACTTGATCAAGGCCGAGGAGATGTTGGGCCCCATGCTGCTGACCTGGCACAATATCCGCTACTACCAGCGGCTGATGGAACGCCTGCGCGAGGCCATCCTGGCCAACCGCCTGGCCGAGGAATCGGCCGCCATTCGGGCGGGATGGGCACCACGATGAAGCGCGCCACCAAAACCCAGACCCGCGGCCTGACCATGCTGGGCCAGCCCACCGCCCTCCCCACGAACCCGGACGAGGCGGTGCTGGAACGCGTCCCCAACCCGCATACCGATATCGCTTTCTGCATCCGCTTCGCGGCGCCGGAATTCACCTCGCTCTGCCCACTGACCGGCCAGCCGGATTTCGCCCATCTCGTGCTCGACTACGTGCCGGAAAAATGGATCGTCGAGAGCAAGTCCCTGAAGCTCTACCTCGGCAGCTTCCGCAACCACGGGGCGTTTCACGAGGCCTGCACGATCGACATCGCAAAGCGCCTGGTGACGGAGCTGGCGCCGAAATGGCTGCGCATCGGCGGCTATTGGTATCCCCGCGGCGGCATCCCGATCGATGTGTTCTGGCAGACCGGACTGCCGCCGAAGGGCGTCTGGATACCGGACCAGGGCGTGGCCGGGTATCGCGGCCGCGGCTGAGGCGGCAGCACCCGCGCCGCGGCGCAGGAACACACCACGCTGCCATCGGGCAAAGGGTTCGGCTGGGTCGGTTCCTCGCAATGCGGGCAGAGGATCACGCTCACTGCCGCTCGCCCTGCTTCGGTCGGGGCCGCATGGCGCGCAGGCGTTCGGCCAACGCCTTTTGGCCGGCGTGTTCGGCCATGATGGCCGCCTCCTCCCGCGCCGCCTCGAAGCCGAGGCGGTAGCCCTCATAAGTCGCGGTATCGAGGTTCTTGGCGATCGCCCTGGCGATGCTGTCCGGCATGTCGGCGATGTGCGCTTGCCGGCCGAAGCCGCAAGAGGGGCATGGTGCGGCCCGTCAATGCCCATTAGGCTCGGCCCCGGGAAACATCCACGAACAGCCATGGGCCCTTGGGGGCCGATGGAGGGAAGAACGCCATGAATCGTCGCCTGTTGCTTGCCGCCGCCGCCGCCGCCCTGCCCATGGCCGCGCGCGCCCAGACCGCCTGGCCGGACCGGCCAATCCGCGCCTTCGTCCCCTTCGCGCCGGGCACCGCCACCGACAATCTGGCGCGGGTGGTGATCGAGCCGATGGCGGCCGCCCTCGGCCAGCCCATTGTCATCGAGAACCGCGCCGGTGCCGGTGGGTCGATCGGCGCCCAGGCGGCGGCGCGCGCCGCGCCGGATGGCTATTCGCTGCTCTTCGGCTCGGCCACCACCCAGGCGGCCAATGTCTCGCTGATCCGCAACCTGCCCTATGACCCCGTGCGGGATTTCGCGCCGATTTCCCGGCTGGCGCATATCGCACAGGTGCTGGTCGTGCACCCCGCGGTGCCGGCGCGGACGGTGCAGGAATTCGTCGCCTGGCTGCGCGCCAATCCGGGGAAGAACTTTGCATCGGCTTCCTCCGGCAATCTCGCCCCCGCCGCCTTCCTGGTGAAGCGGCTCGGGCTGGAGGCCCAAGGGGTCACCTACCGCTCGCCGCCGCAGGCCTTGACCGATGTGATGGCGGGCGTGGTGCCCTTCATGTTCATCGACATGTCGGCGGTGCTGGGGCATGTGCGGGCTGGCGCAGTGCGGGCCCTGGCGGTGACTTCCGCCACGCCCGCGGCGCTGTTGCCGGAGGTGCCGTCGCTGGCCTCGACCGTGCTGCCGGGCTTTGAATTGCTGACCTGGATGGGGCTCTATGGCCCGGCCGGGCTGCCCGAGCCGATGGTCGCGCGCCTGAACACCGAGGCCCGGGCCGCGCTGGCCCGGCCGGAGGTGATCCAGCGCCTGCTCGCCATGGGCTTCGAGGCACAATCCGGCTCCGCCGCCGAACTGGCGGCATTCACCCGCAGCGAAATCGAGAAATGGCGCGGCCTGGTCGCCGAAACCGGTATGGAGGTCACCTGAACATGTTACGGCGCACGCTTCCCCTGCTCGCCCTCCCCTTCATCGCCCAGGCGCAGGAGGCCTATCCCAACCGGTCCATCTCCGTGGTCTCCGGCTACGCGCCCGGCGGCGTCACGGATACCGTCAGCCGGGCCGTGGCCGCGCGCATGGCGCAGGAGATGGGTGCGACCATCGTGGTGGAAAACCGCGTGGGCGCTGCCACCGCCGTGGGCAATACCCATGTCGCCCAGGCGCGGCCGGATGGCTACACGCTGCTGATGGGCACCTCGACGCTGGCGATCAATCCGGCGCTGCAGCCCAACCTCACGCCGCGCGATCCGGCGCGGGAGCTGGCGCCGATCGGCATGGTGTTCCGCACCGGCTTCGTGCTGCATGTCCATCCCTCGCTGCCCGTCACCAACATGGCGGAATTCCTGGCCTATGCCCGGGCCAATCCCGGGCGGCTGAACATCGGCAGCTCCGGTACCGGGGCGGTGAATCATCTCTCCCAGGCCTTGCTGGTGGCGCGCACCGGGATCGAGCTGGTGCACATACCCTTTCGCGGCGGCGCGCCGGGGCTGCTGGAACTGCGCGCCGGGCGCATCCAGGGCATGTTCAGCGCGGTGCAGGAGGCGCAGCCGGTGGTGCGCGAGGGGGCGACGCGGGCGCTCGGCATCACCAGCACCGCCCGGGCGCCCACCCTGCCCGATGTGCCACCCATCGCCGAGACCGTGCCGGGCTATGAGGCGGTGTTCTGGCAGGGGCTTTTCGCCCCCGCCGGCACGCCCGCGCCCATCATCGCGAGGCTGGAGGCAGCGCTGCGGGTGGCCACCACCGACCCTGCGCTGGTCAGCCGCATGGCCGACCAGGGGGTGGAGATGGTGACCGGCGGCGCCGATGATCTGCGCGCCCTGCTTGCCCGCGAATTGCTGAGCTGGGCCGAGGTGATCCGCGGCCAGAACATCCGCGCCGAGTAGCCAGCCGCGGCATCGCCCGATAGAATCCCGCAAAACCAAGGGAGAAACTCATGCTGGGCCTGATGCAGGAGCATCCGCTGCTGGTATCCTCGATCCTGGTGCATGCCGCCCGGCATCATCGCGGGTCGAAGCTGGTGAGTGTCGATGCGGCAGGGGCGGTCACCCGTTCGGGCTATCCGCAACTGGCGGCGCGCGCGGCGCAATTGGCCCATGCCCTGGCCCGGCTGGGGGTGAAGCGCGGCGAGCGGGTGGCGACGCTGGGCTGGAACACGCTGCCGCATCTGGAGGTGTATTACGCCACCTCCGGCATGGGCGCGGTGCTGCACACGGTGAACCCACGGCTGTTTCCGGATCAGATCGTCTACATCATGAACGACGCCGAGGATGTGGCGCTCTTCGTCGATGCCGCGCTGCTGCCCGGGCTGATGGCGCTGGCCGACCGGCTGCCGGAATCGCTGCGCGTGGTGGTGGTGATGGGCGAGGCGCCGCTGCCCGCGCTGCGCGTGCCGGTGGTGGCGTATGAGACGCTGATCGCCGGCGAGGACAGCGAATTCGCCTGGCCGATGCTCGATGAGCGCGCGGCCAGCGCGCTGTGCTACACCTCCGGCACCACGGGCGAGCCCAAGGGCGTGCTCTATTCCCACCGCTCCACCGTGCTGCATGCCATGGCGGCGGTGCAGCCCGATGTCTTCGCGCTCCGCGCGCTCGATGTGGTGATGCCGGTGGTGCCGATGTTCCACGTCAATGCCTGGGGCCTGCCCTATGCCGCGCCCATGGTCGGTGCCTCGCTGGTCTTGCCCGGCCCGAAGCTGGACCCGGCGAGCCTGCACGCGCTGGTGGAGGCCGAGGGCGTCACCTTCTCCGCCGGGGTGCCGACGATCTGGACCGGGCTGCTGGCCTGGCTGCGGGCCGAGCCGGCGCGGCGTTTTTCCGCCCCGCCGCGCCTGGTGGTCGGCGGCACGGCGCTGCCGGTGGCCATCACCGCCGGCTTCCAGAACGAGTACCAGGTGCCCATCCTGCATGCCTGGGGCATGACCGAGATCAGCCCGCTGGGCAGCGTGAACACCCGCAAGGCGGAGAACGCCGATTGGTCCGATGAGAAGTTCCTGGCCTATTCCCGCAAGCAGGGCAGGCCGCAATTCGGCGTCGATCTGCGGGTGCTCGATGCCGCCGGCGCGCCGATCGCGGAAGATGACGTGGCCTTCGGCGAATTGCAGGTGCAGGGGCACTGGGTGGCCAGCGCCTATTTCAACCGCCCGGGCGATGAGGCCTTCACCACCGATGGCTGGATGAAGACCGGCGATGTGGTGACCGTGGACGGGCTGGGTTCGATCGAGATCATCGACCGCGCCAAGGATGTGATCAAATCCGGCGGCGAGTGGATCAGCTCGATCACGCTGGAGAATTTGGCCCTGGCGCATCCCGATGTGCAGCTTGCCGCGGTGATCCCGGCGCATCACCCGAAATGGGATGAACGGCCGCTGCTGCTGGTGGTGCGCAAGCCTGGCACCTCGCCCGATGCGGCGTCCATCCTGTCGATCTACGACGGCCGCGTCGCCAAATGGTGGATCCCCGATGGGGTGGAATTCGTCGACTCACTGCCGCTGACCGCCACGGGGAAGCTGTGGAAGGCCGAGATGAAGAAGCAGTGGAAGGATTTTTCCTTCAAGGCCTGACGCGGATTTGTGCAGACCGCGCGCCGCGCGGCGATTGCGGCGCATTTCCAGGCTTGCCCCACGCGCATCTCCGGCCTTTGCTCTGCCCAACCTGACAGGGAGAGCTCCATGCGATTAAAATTTCTGGCCGCGGGCCTTGCGGCCATGCTGGCCACCACCGCCCAGGCGCAGCAACCGCGCGTGCTGCGCATCGCCATGACGGCGGCCGATGTGCCGACCACCACCGGCATGCCGAATAATGGCTTCGAGGGGATGCGCTTTCTCGGCTACCCCGTCTTCGAGGCGCTGACCTTGTGGGATCTCTCCCGCGCCGACCAGCCCGCCGGCCTGCGCCCCGGCCTGGCCGAAAGCTGGGAGCAGGACCCCGCCGACCCGCAGAACTGGATTTTCCGCCTCCGCCAGGGCGTGACCTTCCATGACGGCACGCCGTTCAACGCGGATGCCGTGATCTGGAACATGGATCGCTTCTTCCGCAATGACAGCCCGCAATTCGAACCCGCCGGCAGCGCCATTTCGCGCGCCCGCGTGCCGATCCTGGAGAGCTATCGCAAGATCGACGACCGCACGATCGGCATGCGGACCAACCGGGTGGCATCGTACTTCCCCTATATGGTCGTCTATCTGCTGATGACCTCGCCGCAGTCCTTCGAGCAGGGCGGGCGGGATTGGGCACGCGTGGCGGCATTGCCGCCGGCCGGCACCGGGCCGTTCCGCCTCAGCCGCTTCGTGCCCCGCACCTCGGCAGAACTGACCCGCAATGATGGCTATTGGGACCGTGCCCGGGTGCCGCGCCTCGACCGCATCGTGCTGCTGCCGATGCCCGAGGCGAATACCCGCCTCGCCGCCCTGCGCTCCGGCCAGGTCGACTGGATCGAGGTGCCGCCGCCCGATGGCATTCCCAGCCTGCGCGCCGCCGGCTTCAACATCACCACCGGCAGCTACCCCCATGTCTGGCCCTGGATGCTGCAGACCGGCGGCGACAGCCCGCTGGCCGATGTCCGCGTGCGCCAGGGGCTGAACTATTGCGTGGATCGCGCCGGTCTCGTCACCTTCCTCAATGGCACGGCCGAGCCTTCGGTGGGCTGGCTGAAGCCGTCGGACCCGAATTTTGGCAACCCGCAGAACCGCTACAGCTTCGATCCGGCGCGCGGCCGGCGGCTGCTGGCCGAGGCGGGGTTCAACGCGCAGCGGCCGCTGAGCTTCAAGGTGATGATCTCCACCTCCGGCTCCGGCCAGATGCTGCCGCTGCCGATGAACGAGTACATGCAGCAGAACCTGCGCGAGGCCTGCGGCGTGAACGTGACCTTCGAGGTGACGGAGTGGAACACGCTGCTGGGCGCCACCCGCGCCGCGCCGGGCGCACCGATCCTGGCCGGTTCGGCGGCGCTGAACCCGTCCTCGCCCTCATCGGACCCATCGGTCGCCGCGCGCTACTTCCTGCAGGCCTTCGTGCCGCCGAACGGCTTCAACTGGCCGCAATGGCGCGATGACCAGTTCGAGACGGCGTTTTCCCGCCTGGAGCGCGCGACCACGCCGGCCGAGTTCAACGCGGCCTACGCCGCGGCGCATGAGCGGATCGTGGACAATCCGCCGTGGCTGTTCATCGTGCACGACCTCAACCCGAGGGCGATGAGCCGGCGGGTGCGGGGGTTCACCTCGGCACAGTCCTGGTTCCAGGATCTGGTGACGGTGGAGGTGCAGTAGCACTGGTGGCCCATGGGGAAGGCGCGGCCTTCCCCATACCCCATTCGCCAGGAGCCAGAGGCTCCTGGACCGCGTTGTGATCAGGGGAGGGCGGCCGAGGCTTGCCGCTCCGGGCCCGGCGTCGGATCATCGCCCTCCACCAAGGGAGGAGCCCGCGAATGATCATCGACCTGCGCATCTACACCTGCAAACCCAACAAGATGGCCGCTTTCGTCAAGCTCTATGAGGAGAAGGCCTGGCCGTTGCAGCTGAAATACCTGGAGAATTGCCTGGGCTGGCACACCACGGTGGAGGGGCCGCTCAACCGCGTCGTCCATATGTGGGGCTATACCGACCAGGGTGACCGCGAGCGTCGCCGTGCCGCCATGGCAGCCGATCCGGCCTGGGGCGCCTATCTGCAGGCCGCAGCCGATGACGACCTGCTGCTGGACATGGAGAATCGGCTGATCAGGCGCACGCCCTTCTTTGACGCCTGGCTCGCCGCCAAGGGCTGAACAGGCGAAGGGGAGGTGGCGTCCCCGCCACCTCCCCTTTTTTATTGTCCCGGCTTGTTCAGGCCTCGGCGCGGTTGATGTCGTAATCCTTCGACTCGCGGACGAAGAGGATGCCGATCACGGCACAGACCGAAGCGATCACGATGGGGTACCAGAGCCCGTAATACACGTCGCCGGTCTGCGCGATCATGGCGAAGGCGGTGGCCGGCATCAGGCCACCGAACCAGCCATTGCCGATGTGATAGGGCAGCGACATCGAGGTGTAGCGGATGCGTGTGGGGAACATTTCCACCAATGCCGCCGCGATCGGGCCGTAGACCATGGTGACGTAGATCACCAGCAGCGTGAGAATGCCGATCAGCACCGCCGGCTGTTCGCGGAAGATGTCGAACGGCCCGCTCATCCTCACCACGGTGGGGTTGGCCGCGACGGGGTAGCCCACCGCTGTCAGCGCCGCCGTCAGCTCACGCTGGAAGTTCGGGTTGTTGGTGGCGTTGACCGGCGCCTGGTTGCCGATGGTCACCGTCACCGCGCTGCCCGGCGAGTTCTCGACACGGTAGTTCACCGAAGCGCGGGCGAGTGCCGCCTTGGTCACGTCGCAGGGCTGGGTGAAGCGCTGCGTGCCGGTCGGGTTGAACTGGAAGGAGCAGCCCGAGGTATCCGCCCGCACGATGACCGATATATTGGCATGCGCGGCCGAAAGTGCCGGGTTGGCCTCGTGGCTCATCAGCTGGAACAGCGGGAAGTAGGTCGCCGCGGCCAGGATCATACCACCTATGATGATCGGCTTGCGCCCGATCTTGTCCGACAGCCAGCCGAACAGCACGAAGCCGCCCGAGCCCAGCAACAGCGACCAGGCGATGAGCATGTTGGTGGTAAAGCCGTCCACCTTCAGCACCGAGCCGAGGAAGAACAGCGCGTAGAACTGACCGGTGTACCAGACCACCGCCTGGCCCATGACCAGACCCAGCAGCGCGAGGATGGCGATCCTGGCATTCTTCCACTGGCC
>LNFM01001297.1_pt1 | contig 34604 bp, 25 predicted proteins | sample 596031 | NCBI WGS metagenome assembly LNFM01 (sample SAMN04254537, study PRJNA301005) | activated carbon metagenome | isolation source: dual media filters at the Ann Arbor, Michigan drinking water treatment plant | place: USA: Ann Arbor
GCATCAGCGCGGACGGTAGGTGATCCGCCCGCGGGTCGGATCATACGGGGACACGGCGACCGTGACCCGATCGCCCAAGACGACGCGGATACGGTAGCGGCGCATCTTGCCTGCCAGCTTCGCGATCACGTCGTGACCCTCGCCCACGTTGACCTTGAACGTGCCGCCGCTGAGGACCTCGACGACCTTCCCCTCGAATTCAATTGCGTCGTCGCTGCTCATCTCGTCGCGTTGCGCCCGGGCGCGGGGGCGTTGTTAGCACAACCACGCCGTGCGCGGCTCGGGGGAGCGACGACAATTCGCACGCGTGGGCACCACGGCGAATTCGCAGCACCAGGGACCCGGGGGACGCGGGTTTGCGCGGTGATCGGGCGGCGACGGTGCCTGGCGCAATGTGCGCAATGCCGCGAACGGGCAGGATCAGGCGATCGTCGAGGATCGCGGCCATCCGAGCCTCGCCCCGATGTCCGCCGCCGGCAGCCGCCAGGTGGGATCGGCCCGCTGCCAGCCGCCGAAGTCCCGCTCGAGCGCCGACGCGACGCCGATCGTCAGGTGGTCGTTGCCGCGGCGACCGATGATCTGCACCGACAGCGGGAGTCCGTCCGCGAACCCCATCGGCACGACGGTCGACGGGAACTCCAGCACGTTGAAGAGGCCGGTGCACACGAAGTCGAACGGCGTCAGCATCGGCGCGAAGTGTCGCGGTGCCGGCCGCGAGTAAGGAGGATGCAGCATCACGCCGTTGGGGCCGAGGACGGCCTCGAGCTCGGCCTGCAGCGCGCGGCCGTCGGCGACCGCACGGTCGAGCTGCGCGGGCATCCGCGCGGCGATCTGCTCGAGACCCACCAGCAGGACCGCGGGCAGCGTGTGCCGCGAGCGGCCGAGCGCGAGGCGACCGAGCTCGCGCCACGGCGAGATCGCGGTCCCGTTGCCGAGGACCTCGGCGTAGCTCGGCCCGCCCGCGCTCGCCATCATCGCGCTCCAGATGAGGAAGGCCCGCTTCATCCGCGGGTTGTCGAGCGGCGCGATCCGAGCGCCGCGCTCGACCAATGCCTGCGCCGCGTCGCGCACGACCCTGCGGTTGACCTCGGCGACGCGCGTGCTGCCGTTGCTCTCCACGGGGTAGACCACGACGTCGCGCAGATCGATCGCGTCGGGATCGCCCAGCGCCCACGGGCGCACCACGCCGTCGTGCCCGTCGGGACCGGCGAGCACGCGCAGCAGCGGCATCATGTCCTCGACGCGGCGACCGAGCGGCCCGCACACGAGGTATGCGCTCAGCTCACCGTGGGCCTGCGGCCAGAAGCCGGTGTTCGGCACCAGTCGGCCCGTGGGCTTGTGGCCGACGGTGCCGCAGAACGCCGCGGGGATGCGGATCGATCCGCCGACGTCGGCCCCGAGGCCGAACGCGACGCCGCCCGCCGCGACGATCGCCCCCTCACCGCCGCTGCTGCCTCCCGCGGTGTGGCGCGCGTCCCAGGGGTTCACGGTCCGGCCGTAGACGTCGTTGTACGTCTCGAGCCACAGGCCGCCCTCGGGCACGTTGGTGATGCCGACGAGGATCGCCCCGGCCGCGGCGAGGCGGCGCACCGTCTCGGCGTCGCCGTCGGCTCGCACGTGTCGGCGCGACCAGATGCCGGCCGACAGCGGCATGCCGTCGGCCATGATGTACTCCTTGGCGGTGTAGGGCAGGCCGAGCAGCGGCGGCAGGGACTCGGGCGCCGAGGTCATCACGCGGACCTCGGCGGCGGCGGCCTCGGCCCGCGCGAGCTCGAAGCGCTGGGCGATGACCGCGTTGAGGGCCGGGTTCACCGCGGTGATGCGCGCGATGTGGGCCTCGACGACCTCGCGCGGCGAGACCCTGCGCTCGCGGATCCACCGCGCGAGGGTCACCGCCGAGGCGTCGAGGAGCTCGTGCATCTCGTTCGCCTCGCGGCGCGTCAGGCCGCTGGGCCGCACGTCGGCGGGGTGACAGCGCCGGTCGCGACGTCGATGTCCGCGGGCAGGCACACGTCCGGCGCCATGCAGTCGACGTCGACGCTGCAGTCGCCACACACGCCGACCTGCAGCAGCCCCATGATGTCGACCGTCGCGCAGAGGCCCGAGGTGCACGCCATGGCGCCCGTCCCGAGGTGATCACAGCCCTCGCCGTTCGGGACGGTGCCGGGATCGACGCACAGCTTCTGGCCCGAGATGTTGAGGATGTCGTACGACGGCGAGCACAGCTGCCCGTCGGTACAGTCCGCGTCGGTGAGGCACTCGCTGCACGTTGCGGCCTCGAGGATGCCGGGCACCTCGAGGATCGTCGCGCACTGGTAGCCGTCTTGGCAGATGTCGTCGCTCATGCAGCCCGCGCCGGGCTCTCCCATGTTGCAGTGGGCGCCGACCGGCGGCTGCGCGAGGGGGTTCGGCAGGCTGCAGCCGCCCGACGGGCAATCCGTGTCGGCGTTGCACTCGCCGCAGATGCCGCCCAGGACGCTGATGTAGTAGCAAAAGCCCGACTCGCAGCCGGCGTTGTCGTCACACGTCGCGCCGTTGGGCATGGGCACGACCGGCTCGCCGGTGCTCTCCTCGCTGCCGGCCGTCGCCGTGTCGTCGGTCGCCGAGTCGGTCGCCGAGGCCGACGCGCTCGCGCTGACCATGCCCGTCATGCCGTCGGTCGCGGACGCGGTCGCGGTCGCGTCGCCGCTCGACTCGGTGACCGGCCCGCTGTTCTCGGGGCTGTCGTCGTCCGACGCTGGGCAACCGGTCGCGGTCGCGAGGAACATGGACACCAGGGCAAGCCACTTGTCGTTGCGCATACGAGAGAACCCCTCCGAGGCGCGCATCGTAGTCGGGGACCGTCGAGGGGTGCAACGCCGTGGACCGGCTTCGGCGCCGGCTGCGGGGCCGAACCGGACCGCGGCGGGCGTGAGGCTTCTCGCCGCACACAGCGGGCCTGCGGCCGGCCGACCCCACGAAGCGTCCCGTTGGTTTGGAGCGCTGGCCCGTCGCGGTCTAGGATGCAGCCGTGTCCGCGACCCGTACCCTCCACACCGCTGGCCCTGGGCTGACCGCCCTGGTCCTCGCGGTCGCCCTCGCGACGCCGAACGTCGCCGACGCGGCGCGTGACCCCGACGCGACACGGCCGTGGGGCCGCGGCACGTTGATGCCGAGCTTCGGCTTCGGGCTCGGGCTCGGACGCGACGCGACGCAGCTCGGGTTCGGGCTCGGCGTCCGCTACTTCGCCGTCGGCGGGCTCGGCCTCGGCCTGTCGCTGTCGGACTCGATCACGATCTTCTCCGAGTCGCTGAAGTCGGAGTTCCCGGGCCTGACCAAGCGGATCCCGACCAACATCTTCCGCATCACGCCGTCGGTGCAGTACGTGTTCTACCGCAGCCGGTGGTTTTCGCCGTACGTGCACGCGGGCGTGGGTCCGTCGTTCTTCAACAACGGTCGCGGCGTCGTCGGACACTGGGTCGCGGGGCCCGGCGCGTACATCGGGATCGGCGGCCCGGTGTACCTCAACGTCGGCGTCGACTTCTCGAGCATGTTCCCCGCCGGCAAGTGCAACCAGGCGTATCGCTACCAGGGGGCCGCGGGCGACGTGCAGTTCTCGGGCTACTGCGGCTTCCGCTGGGGGCCGAACATCGGGATCGTCGTCGCGTTCGGTGGGGGCGGTTCGAAGCGACGCAGCAAGCGGCCGCCGCCGCCCAACCCGATGGAGGATGCGCCGTTCGAGGCCGCGCCGATCGAGGCCGCGCCGATCGAGCCCGAGCCGATCGAGCCCGAGCCGATCGAGCCCGCGCCCGTCGAGTCCGCGCCGGCCGAGCCCGTGCCGGTCGAGCCTGTTCCCGTGGAGCCCACGCCTGGGGCAACCGTGGCGCCAGCGCCCGCACCCGCGCCATCCCCTGAGCCCGCGACGCCGATGGGTCCCGCCGCGGTCGAGCCGAGCCCGCGGTGATCCCGGACGCGGCCGCGCCGCGCGGACCGGCGACGGGGCCCTGCGGCGGTTTCTTCCCTGGCGCCCGTGGTTGCGCTACCAAATCGCGACACGCCCGTGGAATTCCGACGCCTCGCCTGCTCGACCTGCTTCGTCCTCGCCTGTGATTCCTCCGCGGAGGGCAGCCGCGACGCGACCGAGCAAGCGCCCGGTGGTGTCGAGCAGCTGCAGCACGAGTCGGCCCCCGCGGCGATGCAGGGCGACGACGCCGAGGCCACGCCGGCCGCGGTGCAGTCGGCGACGCCGCCCGTGCACGCCGACGAGGCCGCACCGGTGACCGAGCGCGAGCCCGTGGCCACGCGCATCGCTCGACAGATGTTGATCCTGCGCGCCGAGCCCAACCTGCGCGCGCCGATCCGCGGGCGCATCCCGCTCGGCGAGGCGTTCGAGGTCTTCGCGTTCGTCGAGGGTCCAGAGTGCGGCGGCAAGGGCTGGGCCGACGTCGGCGAGGGCGCGTTCGCGTGCCTCGAGGCCACGCGCACCGCGGGCGACGTCGAGCCGCGTCCGCTGCCCGAGCTGCGCGACGGCGACCTCGCGCCGTTCTTCTACGCCAAGGTGAAGACCGGTCAGGTCGCGCGGCGGTGGAAGTCCATCGCGGCCTGGGCCGCGGGCGAGGAGCCCATCGGCACGCTCGAGCCCGAGCACGACTACGCGTTCACGAACCGCCGCCGTGTGAAGGGCGAGCTGCTGCTGATCGACGAGCGCTCGCAGGTCGTGCTCGAGTCCGAGGTGACGCGCTACCGCCCGAGCCGCTTCGAGGGCCGCGATCTCGTCGCCGCGCCGATCCCCGCCGACCGGGCGTTCGCATGGGGCGTGACCTGGCCCGAGAACCCCGTGCTCGCCGAGCCCCGCGAAGACGCGCCGCTGCTGGCGTCGATCGACTACCAGGCCGAGATCCTCCTGCAGCCCCAGCCCACCGTCGGGCCCGACGGGCGCTGGTGGTCGGTCGAGACCGGCGGCTACATCCACGACAAGCACCTCGGCCACTGGTCGCTGCCGACGCCGCCGGCCGACGTCGCCGACGACGAGCTGTGGATCGACGTCGAGCTCGATCAACAGACGCTGACGGTGATGCGCGGATCGTCGCCGTTGTTCGCGACCCTGATCTCGAGCGGCTTCAAGGGCCCGACGCCCAAGGGGTTGTTCCGCATCTCGATCAAGCAGGCGATCGGGCAGATGCAGTCTCGCGCCGACGCCGAGGAGTCGTACAACGTCGAGGCCGTGCCCTTCGTGCAGTACTTCACCGGCAACTTCGCCCTGCACGGCGCCTTCTGGCACTACCGCTTCGGCCACAAGATCAGCCACGGCTGTGTGAACCTCTCGCCGCGGGATGCCAAGCGCGTCTACGACATGACCGCCCCGCACGCGCGTCCGGGGTGGCTGCACGTGTTCGAGGGCGAGCAGGCGTTGGGGACGACGGTGCGCGTGCGCAAGGGCGACGAGCCGGTGCAGGACAAGCGCGAGGCGCCGCGGCTGTTCGAGGGGTGATCGAAGGGCGCGGGCGCGGGCGACCGTCACGGCGCTGCTGGATGTGACCACGCCATGTGGTCGGGATCGGTCGCGAGCTCGACCAGGTCGCGGGCGAGGGGCTCCGTGTGGAAGTCCATCTGGGTCGGATCGCGGTAGGCGAACGCCGGGTCCGCCGTGGTGTCGCAATCGTTCACCGGCGCGTAGCCGATGCGGCTCTCCGTCGCGACGAATACGCCGCCCATCGTCTCCATGCACTGCTTCTGCGCCCAGCCGACCTCGCCGGCGTGCTGGTTCCCGGGGCCGGCCCAGTTGCAGATGAAGGTGGTGATGTCGCCATCGGGCGGGCCGGCGTCGGTGAACGGTGCGCCGAAGCCGAAGAAGCCGCACCCCACGCCGTGGTCGGGCGCGTCGAACTCGACGCCGACATTGAACACGCGGGTGTTGCCGTCGCCGTGGCCGGCTTGCCACGCGAACAGGAGGTTCGAGGATCCGGACGCCGGGTCGAGCTCCACCGCAGCGCGCGTGGCGTTGCCGCTCCACGCCGCGGTGTAGTCGAACGCACCCTCGTCGTCGTGGGGATCGGCGGCGCCGTCGGAGAACGCGGCACCGACGACGTCGTAGCGCAGACTCTCGACGTCTTGCGCGTAGTCGAGTGAGTAGGCGTACGTGTCGTTCATCGGCGCGAGGTTGTCGAAGCGGCTCCAGATCCGACCCCGATAGTCCCCCGCGTCGACGAGGTCGGCGCGATGGACGACGGTCGTCGACATCTCGAGCGGCGTCATGCCACCTTGGTCGTACGACAGCTGGAGCTCGTAGCGGTACACGCTGCGACCGTCCGCGTCCGCGTCGCGGGCGATCACGGCGTGCGTCACGGTCAGCCCCGGGTTCGTCGCCGCGAGCGACGCGTCGGTTGCGGCCGTGCGATCGACCTCGGCGCCGACGTCGGGCGCCGTGATCCCGTCGGTGACCATCGTGCATTGCATCTGTGCCGCGAGATACAGCCCGTAGTCGACCTTGAGCGCGACGTCGTCGACGAGCGCGTTGAGCTTGACCGCCGCGCATGCCTGCCCCCCGGGCTCGGACGCCATCCACAACCCGAGGTCTCCGCTGGGGAGCTGACCGTCGGCCGGCATGCCCATCGGCGCGTCGGGGTGGTTCTGGTAGTCGAGCCAGGGCCCGTAGCACATCGGGTTGAACCCGCCGCCGAACTGTCCGAGCACGAGATCGCAGTCGACGCCCGCGAGCAAGGCCGCGAGCTCGGCCTGCTTGGTCGCATACGGCTTGCCCGGCATCAGCGTCGCGGCGGCATGCGGTTCGGGCGAGGCGGCGAGCGCCTCCGGGGAGCGAGCCGCAGCGGCGGCGCCGGCGGGGACCGCCATCCCGAGGGCGGCGGTCGGCGATGCGACCGCGAGGCCGAGCGGGAACGCGCCGGCGGTCGGGGGCGGCGGGTCGATGTCCTCGCCCGTGTCGCTCGTCGCGACCGTCGTCGTCGCCGCATCGGCGCCGCTGCTCCCATCGCCGGCGTCGGCGCCCGGATCCGCGAGCCCGGTGCCCGTCGCGGCGGTGTCGCCGTCGCCGGTGCTCGGGTCCTGCGCGGCGGGCGAAGTGCCCGGGGTGCACGCGAGCAGGGGCAGGGTCGCGGCGGAGAACAGCCAGGCAGCGCGTTGCATGGCGCCGTCATCGCCGCGCGGGTGCCTGAGCTTGACGGGCCGTTGGGCCCGACCTGGTCCGGCCGGCCGGCGGGCCCGCTCGCGACCCCAGCTGGCCCCACCTCCACCCCTCCGATATGTTTCCCCGGTCCGTGGCGTTCTCGCCCGGTCCCTCCCATGCCGACCCGGGTCCTCGATCTCGCTGTCCCCCAGGCCGCCACGCAGGCCGCCCCCGCCACCACGGCGGCGCCGGCCTCGATCCCCTGGGATCAGCTGATCGAGCAGCACAGCCGGCGCGTCGTCGTCGCGCTGCTCGCCCGCGGGCTGCCGCTCGAGCGGGCCAAGGAGCTCGCGGACGACGCGTGGGTGCGGATCATCCAGCAGCACCGCGCCGGTCGGCTGCCCGAACTGAAGATCCCCGGCATCGTGATCATGCAGGCGTTGTTCCTCGCCCGCGACGCGCAGCGGGTGTCGATGCGCCGCGCCGCGGTCGATGCCCGCATCGGCGGCGACTACGGGCTGCACGGCGGCAACGACGACGTCGAGGAGCGCCTGCTCGCGCGCGAGCAGCTGCGGCGGATCGCGAAGGTCGTCGAGGCCGCGTCGCCGACCGCTCGCCGCGTGTTCGAGCTGAGCTACGGCGAGCCCAACTGCTCCGCGTCCGAGGTCGCCGAGGAGATCGGCATCTCGATCCAGCGCGTCCGCCAGATCACCTGCGAGCTGCGCAAGCGGATCCGCGGCGTGGTCGGGGAGGCCCACGATGACTGAACGTCACCCCGACGACGCCACGCTCGTCGCGTGGGTGAGCGGCGCCCTGGACGACGACGCGTCGGTCTCCTTCGAGGCCCACGTGATGACGTGCATCCACTGCGCGGCGCGGCTCGAGCAGGCCGCACGCATCGAGGAGACGATGCACGAGGCCGCGGCGTACGCCAGCGCGACGCTCCGCGACTCGCGGCGCACCGCCGCCTCGCGCCGCGCGTCGATGCCGACCGGCCTCGCGCTCGCGGCCTCGCTGGTGCTCGGACTCGGTCTCCCCGGTCGCATGCTGTCGATCGAGGGCGAGTGGCTCGGGTCCGGCGTCGAGGACGGCCGCGCGAGCGTCCAGGCGACGCCGCTGGGCGAGGCCCCGACCTGCGCGGTGCCGGACGAGCCCGGCGGTGACGTCGAGCTCTGCGACGATCCGTCGGCTGCGGCCACGACCACGCCGATCGAGCTCGAGGGGGCCCTCGCGATGTCGATGCCCGAGCCCGACGACGGCGACAACCTCTGCGTCGACGACGTCAACCTCTGCGTCGACGACCTCGACGGCGCGGGCCTCGTCTCCGGCGCGACCGAGCCGGTCTAGCCTACGCGCCGGCCGGGCCGCCGAAGCGCGCCCCGAGCTCGCGGCAGATCGACTCGAGCGCCTCCTGGTCGGCGTCGCCGAAGGCCGCGGGGTCGTCGGAGTCGACGTCGAGCACCGCGATCGTCTCGCCGTGCGCGTCGAGGATCGGCACCACGATCTCGGAGCGCGTGCTCGACGAGCAGGCGATGTGGTCGGCGACGGCGTGGACGTCGTCGACGCGCTGGGTCGCGCGGGTCCGGGCCGCCGCCCCGCAGACCCCACGCGAGAACGGGATCCGCAGGCACCCATGGCCGCCCTGGTATGGCCCGACCGCGAGCAGGCCGGGGGCGATCACGCGGTAGAACCCGGTCCAATGGAAGTAGGCGAAGCCGTGGTGCAGCTCGCACGCGACGGTGGCCATCGCCGCCACCGGGTCGTCCTCGCCCTCGAGCAGCGCGTCGAGTTGGCGCCGGACCTCGGCGTAGTGGGCGCGACGACGGGCGGCATCGGCGGACAGGGGCAGGGCGTCGGTCACGGCGCCGGAGCCTAGCCGGCGGACGCGGCGCTGCGCCCGATCCATGGCAAATCCGATCCCTTTTTCCGGTTGTCGGGTATCGTCGTTTTGTGATCCTCGCGTCCGGCCGCCTCCCCCTCGCCGCACTCCTGCTCGTGGCGCTGCCCCAGGCGGCCCTCGCCGCGCGCACCCCCGACGGCCACGGTGACGAGGTCCTGCGCGGCACCGATGGCCGCGCGGTCCAGCGGCAGCGCGCCGTCGCGTTCCGCACGTCGACGCCCCCGTCGTCCACGCCGCGCAGGGCCGCGGTCGCGGCGATGCGGGCCGAGCTCGGCCGCAGCTGGATCGCGTGGGACGACGCGACCGCGCTGCCGCACCGCATCATGCTCGAGGGTGTCGAGGCGCCGGGCGTGATGGCGTCGTCGAGCACCGCCGCCGCGTTCGCGACCGCGGTGCTCGAGCGGCACCTCCCGGCTCTCGCCCCGCACGCACGCGCGTCGGACTTCGTGCTCGTCGCCAACGATCTGTCCGGGGGCATCCGCTCGGTGGGCTTCGCCCAGCACCACCGCGGCGTGCCGGTCCAAGGCGGCCAGATCAGCTTCCGCTTCAAGAACGATCGCCTGGTGCTCGTGGCCAACGACGCGCTGCCGATCGTCGACGTGCGCTCGGGGTCCCTCGCCGCACCCACCGCGAAGACGGCGGCGCGCGACTGGATCGCCGCCGAGATTCCCGGCGCCCACCCCATGGCGGGCGAGGCCGAGGCCCCGATCGTGATCCCGATGTCGGTCGACGGTCGGCTCGCGTACCACGAGGTCCGTCGCGTCGAGGTCGACGTGGACGCGCCGCGCGGTCGCTGGTCGGTCTTCGTCGACACGCACACCGGCAAGCCGGTCGCCCGGCGCCAGGATCTGTTGTTCACCACCGCGGGCGTGGTCTACGGCGTGCCGGTCCGCTCGCCCCAGGGCGAGCGCGGCAACTACGGCGCGCCGTTCGTCGAGGTCGACGTCGACGGGGTCTCGCTGCTGACCGACGCGGGCGGCGTCTTCGAGTTTGCGACCACGCCCGGCCTCACCGCCAACTCGCCGGTCGGGCCGTTCGTCGCGGTCAGCAACGCCAGCGGGCCGCTGGCGGCGCAGTCCTTCCTCGCGAGCCCGGGCAGCGGCACGGTGTGGAGCGCCGAGGGCGACGAGTTCGTCGACGCCCAGCTCGCCGCGTTCATCCACACCTCGCGCGTCAAGGACTACGTCCGGGGCATCGACCCGGGTCTGTCGTGGCTGGACTCGCAGATCCCGGTCACCGTCAACATCGACGACACCTGCAACGCGTTCTCCGACGGCAACAGCATCAACTTCTACCGCGCCGGCGACTGCGAGAACACCGGGCTCATCGCCGACGTCGTCTACCACGAGTTCGGCCACTCGGTGCACACGCAGGCGCTGATCGAGGGCGTGGGTTTCTTCGACACCGCGCTGTCCGAGGGCATCTCCGACTACCTGTCGATGACGATCATCGACGACGCCGGGATCGGGCGTGGCTTCTTCTACGACGACACGCCGCTGCGCGACCTCGATCCGCAGGGCTTCGAGTACCGCTGGCCCGAGGACCGCGGCGAGGTGCACGACGAGGGCCGCATCATCGGCGGCGCGCTCTGGGACCTCCGCAAACTGATGGTCGCGAAGTACGGGGTCGCCGGCGTGTTCGCGACCGATCGCATCTGGTACGAGTCGACCCGGCGCGCGGTCGACATCCCGTCGATGTATCTCGAGGCGCTCGTCGTCGACGACGACGACGGCAACCTCGCCAACGGCACGCCCAACGTCTGCGAGATCAACGCGGCGTATGGGGCCCACGGCCTGTTCAGCGCCGGTGAGGCGGCCGAGTCGGTGTCGATCGTGCAGGGCGCCGACGGCATCGTGGTCACGCTGCTGGCCGCGCTGCCCAACTACCCTCAGTGCCCCATCGACATCTCCCCGACCTTGTCATGGCAGCCGCGCGGGACGACCGACCAGAACGCTTCGACCATGACGCTGGGCCCCGACGGATGGACCGGCGTGATCCCGCCGCAGGCCGCCGGCACCGTCGTCCAGTACAAGGTCGACGTCAACTACGACAACGGCACGCCGCGCTCGATGCCGGACAACTTCGTCGACCCTTGGTACGAGGTGTTCGTCGGGCCCACGGTGCCGCTGTATTGCACCGACTTCACCGACGGCGCCGCGAACTGGTCGCTCGTCGGCGACTGGGACGTGAGCGCGCCGCAGGGCAACGCGGGCAACCGCGATCCGTTCGCGTCGTTCGACGCCGATGGCGCGGTGCTCGGCAACACCCTGTCGTCGGACGGCCTGTACCAGCCCGGGACCTCGGCGGTCGCGAGACTGCCGCCGGTGTCGACGGCGGGCTACACCAACGTGCACCTGCAGTACCGGCGCTGGCTCACCGTCGAGGACGGCTTCTTCGATCAGGCGCAGATCGTCGTCGATGGGCAGACCGCGTGGGCGCAGCACGCCTCCGAGGTCGACGTGTTCGCGACGCTGCACCACGTCGATCGCGAGTGGCGGTTCCACGACGTCGACCTCAGCGCCGCCGCGCTGGACGGCACCGTCGAGGTCGAGTTCACGCTGGACTCGGACGGCGGCCTCGAGTTCGGTGGCTGGACCATCGACTCGCTGTGCGTGGTCGCGCTGGATCCGGCGGCTTCGCTGTGCGGCAACGGGGTGCTCGATGGGGTCGAGGCCTGCGACGACGGCAACGTGGCCGCGGGCGACGGCTGCGATCCGCTGTGCGTGCTCGAGCCCGCGGGCCCGAGCACGACCGACGGCGACAGCGACGGCAGCACGGGCGACGAGGGCTCGAGCTCCGGCGACGACGGCGGCCTCGATGCCGACGGTGGCCTGCTCGGTCGCGGCTGCCGGTGCGACGCGGACGGCGACGGCGGGCCGGCGTGGATCGGGCTCGTGCTGCCGCTGTGGTGGCTGCGTCGCCGTCGCGCGCGGTGAGCCGCGGCGTCGCCGCTCAGGCCTCGCGCGGGGCGACGAGGCGTCGGCGTCCGTCGCTCGACAGCGGCACGTCGGGCGCGTCGAGCTGCTCGCGATCCCACAGCTGGCAGGTGACCTGCTTGTGGTGCTGATCGAGGGCCTCGCAGTAGTTCGTGAACTTGCACCGGCGCACGGTCGCGCCGCGGCCGGTCTCGATCTTGCGGAACCAGTCGGGGTCGGCCAGCGATTGCCGCGCGGCGCCGACGAGATCGGCGGCGCCCTCGGCGAGGATCGCCTCGGCCTGGGCGAAGCTGCAGATGCCGCCGGAGACGACGACCGGGGTCGCCTTGCCCGCGGCATGGATCGCGGTGCGGATCCGCCGGGCGGCGTCGACGTTGCGACCGAAGGGCCCGCGGGCGTCCGACAGCACCGTGGGCATGCACTCGTGGCCGCTGGGACCGGTGTAGGGATAGGCCGCCGCGCCGAGCTTGGGCTGCGCGGCGTCCTCGAACTTGCCGCCGCGCGACAGCGACAGGAAGTCCATGCCCGCGTGCGCGAAGGCGACGCCGTAGCGCTCGGCGTCGTCCACCGTACCGCCGCCGGCGATGCCCTCCTCGGCGAGGAAGCGACAGCCCACCGCGAAGCCGTCGCCGACCGCGGCGCGCACCGCCGCGAACACCTCGAGCGGCAATCGCAGGCGCGCCTCGGGCGAGCCGCCGTAGCCGTCGGTGCGATCGTTGAGCGGCGAGAGGAACGACGCCATCGTGTATGCGTGGGCGTAGTGCAGCTCGACGCCGTCGAAGCCGGCCTCTCGCGCGCGCACGGCCGCTGCGGCGAACAGCCCCGGGAGCACCGCCGGCAGATCGCGGATGTGCGGGACGTCGGTGTCGGTCACGCGCTCGCGGAAGCCCATGCGCAGCGCCTCGAGCTCGCGCGGGGCGAGCACCGCGGGCCAGCCGTCCTCGCCGAGCGCCAGCAGGCCCTCGCGCACCGCGTCGTCGTCGACGGCGCCGGGCACCGCGGCGCGGTGGCGATCGCCGATCGTCAGGTAGCGGCGGAAGAACGTCGCCGGCTCGGGGCGGCGACGGATGCCGAGGAAGTCGATGAGCTGGATGAACAGCCGGGTCTCGCCGCCGCTGCGGCGGCGGACCTCGTCGACGAGCGTGCGCAGGCCGGGGACGAAGCGGTCGTGGCCGATGCGGAGCAGCGGCCCGCTGGGCGCGTCGCGGATGCCGGTGGCCTCGACCACGACAGCGCCCGGCCGCCCCTCGGCGAAGCGGCCGTACCACTGCAGCACGTCGGGCGTGGTGAACCCGGCCTCGGTCGCGCGCCACGGCACCATCGCGGGGATCCACGTGCGGCGGCGCAGCGCGACCGGGCCGAGGGCGACCGGCGAGAACCACCGCGCGCTGCGGGCCGCCTCGGCGGTGGGCCAGCCGCCGTCGGGGGCTGCGTGCTTGATGCGTTCGGCGGGCCGGTACATCGCGGCGCGCAGCATAGCATCGACGCGTCGGCGACGAGGCGGGGGCCGGGGCGTCAGCCGAGCGCGAGCGGCGGACCGCGGTGGTGCGGCGAGCTCAGATCCTGGATTGGCCCGGCGGGCACGATGCCGGTCGGGTTGATGTGCGCGTGGCTGCGGTAGTAGTGCTGCTTGCAGTGCTCGACGTTGCTCACCGCGGCGACGCCGGGCAGCTGGTACACGTCGCGCAAGAAGCCCCACAGGTTCGGATAGTCGACGATGCGTCGCAGGTTGCACTTGAAGTGCCCGTGGTAGACGGCATCGAAGCGGAACAGCGTGGTGTAGAGGCAGATGTCGGCCTCGGTGACGACGTCGCCGCAGAGGAACCGGTTGGTGCCCAGCCGCGTCTCCCAGCCGTCGAGCGCTGCGAACAGCTCGGTCACGGCGCGATCGTATGCGCCCTGCGTGCGCGCGAAGCCGGCCCGGTACACGCCGTTGTTGACGGTGCCGTACATCGCGTCCAGGGCCGCCTCGATCGACGGTCGCAGCTCGATCGGCGCGAGGTCGAGCCGGCCGTGGCCCAGCGACGCGAAGCGGGTGCTCATCATCCGCAGGATCTCGCGCGACTCGTTGTTCACGATCGTGTTCGCGACGCGATCCCACAGCACCGGCACGGTGACCCGCCCGGTGAACTTCGGATCGGCCGCGCGATAGATCTCCCAGAGGTACGTCGCGCCGTGGATCGGATCGGGGACGACCCCGTCGGCGGGGGCGAACGTCCAGCCCTGCTCGCCCATGTACGGGTGCACGACGGAGACCGAGATCGCCTGCTCGAGCCCGAGCAGCGCCCGGGCCACGAGGGTCCGGTGGGCCCAGGGGCAGGCGAGGGCGACATAGAGATGATGGCGGCCCGCCTCCGCGGCCGCGGCCGGCTCGACCGTGCCGCGGAAGGTGGTCGGCGCGCGGGTGAACGCACCGCTTGCGTCGGTCGGGAAGCCCTGTTGCACGTGCCACGTGCCGCCGTCGAGATGACCCATGCCGCGAGGGTGCAGCAGCGATGGGCGAGGGACAACGGGCGAGTTGGCCCCATGAGCTGGGCGTTCGCGTCGCGATCGCGCGCACGTCCGCGGCACGGGAGGAAATCCGCGATGGCGGAGACTCGCGCGCGCGCCTATGCTGCGGCGCGCTGAAAGTAGGTCCCCGTGCTCCGACGTGCTCTGCTCGGCCTCGCTGTCCTCGCTGCCTGTGATCACGACGTCGACGAGGGCGTCTTCACGCCCAACAACACGACGGCGCCGATGCCGACGACGGTCGCGCCGACGCCCGATCCCGGCGCCGACGACGGCGCATCGGAATCGGGGAGCAGCGGCGCCGCGGCGGAGACGTCGAGCGACGGCGGCCCCGTCGATCAGCCCGATCCGACGGCGAACGACACCGGCGCCGATCCGACGTTCGGCGATCCAGCCGAGAGCTCGAGCGGCGGCGTCGATCCGACCGGCGTCGATCCGACCGGCGTCGATCCGACCGGCGGCGGCGCGGGGGCGTGCTGCGAGGTGCAGGTCGGCCCCGGCTGCGGCGACGCCGTGATCGAGGCGTGCGTCTGTGGGCTCGACGCCTTCTGCTGCTCGACGCAGTGGGACGACGTCTGCGTGGGCGAGGCCGCGGAGTGCGGGGCTGGCTGCGTCGGAGGTGGCGTCGGTGGCGACTGCTGCACGGCGCAGGCGGTGCCCGGCTGCTCGGACGCGGGGATCGAGGCGTGCGTCTGTGCGCTCGATGATTTCTGCTGCTCGACGCAGTGGGACGACACCTGCGTGCTCGAGGCGGCGGACTGCGGCGCGTTCTGTTAGGCGCGTGCCAGAGGCACGCGCCTCCGTGCCCGTGCCCGTGCCCGTGCCCGTGCCCGTGCCCGCCCCGTTGCCCGTGCCCGTGCCCGTCCCTGAAATAGTGCACGCCCCCCGGAGCGTCGAGGCGGCCCATGCCCCTCGCACGCACCGCCCCCGCGGCCCTGTTCGCCCTCACCACGGCCTGCGCGGCCCCGACGCAGGCTGTTCCTCCGAGCGTCGAGCCCACCCCGAGCGCGTCCACGCCGATCGATCACGCCGGCTGCTTCATGCTCTCGCGCGTCGACGGCAGCGAGGCGCAGATCGTCCACCCCTGGGAGTGCGCCGCCGCGACGCCGCCCGCCTCGACGTTCAAGATCCCGCACGCGCTCATCGCCCTGCAGCTCGGCATCGTCACCGATCCCGACGCGAAGGTGCCGTGGGACAAGACCCCGCAGTGGATGCCGGCCTGGGAGCAGGACCACTCGTTGCGCACGGCGCTGCGCGACTCGGTGCTGTGGTTCTTCCAACGGATCGCGCCGCAGGTCGGCCGCGAGCGCATGACCGAGTGGCTGACGGCGATGCACTACGGCAACGCCGATGCCTCCGGTGCGATCGATCAGTTCTGGCTCGACGGCGGCTCGCTGCGCATCACCGGCGCCGAGCAGCTCGCGTTCGTGCAGGCGTTCTTCGCCGGCACGCTGCCGATCGAGAAGGCCCACGTCGACACGGTCTCCGAGCTCCTGCGCGCGCCGATCCAACAATGGGCGTCGCGCCTGCCCGAAGGCCGCACGATGCCGGCGACCACCGCGGAGTTCCGGGCCAAGACGGGGACCGAGCGCGATCCCGCGGGCAACGTGACGTGGTGGGTCGGGGCGGTCGACGGGCCCCGCGGCCGATGGGTCTTCGTCAGCCGCGTGCGCGCCCCGGGCGAGCCGTCGTCGCGCTCGCCGGCGGTGGCCCAGGGCGCCGCTGCGCTCGCGGCCGCCGGCGTGCTGTGACGCCCGGCCTTGGGTACCCTCGCGCGCACATGCGTCGCCTCGCGTTCGCGCTCGTCCTGGGTCCCCTGGGCTGTCAGAAGCTCCCGCCGGCGGCGGTGCCCGGTGGCGCCGCGGCCGTCGTCGAACCCGCGGCCCCGGCGAAGGATCCGATGCGCGCCCGGCTCGCGGCCCTCGACGACGCGATCGATCGCGAGCGCGCGCGCCTCGGGGTGCCCGGCGCCGCGATCGTGATCGTGAAGGACGGCGCGGTGATCCACACCCGCGGCTTCGGCACCCGCGCCGTCGCCTCGGACGCGCCCGTCGGCCCCGACACCCTCTTCGCGATCGGCTCGACGACCAAGGCCTTCACCGCGATGCTCGCGATGATGGCCGTCGAGGCCGGCAAGCTCTCGCTCGACGCCCACCCGAGCACGTGCCTGCCGGGCTTCGCGATCCGCGGCGAGGGCAACGCCACGATCACCGTGCGCGACCTGATGACCCACACGAGCGGCCTGCCGACCGCCGATCTCGCGTGGACGACGGGCGCGATGACCAGCGACGAGCTCATCGCGGTGCTCGGCGAGATCGAGCCGGTCGCCGGCGTCCGCAAGGCGTTCCACTACCAGAACCTCGCGTACCTCGCCGCCGGGCAGTGCGCGGCGCGGGCCCTGGGCGGCGAGTACGAGCCGCTGCTGCGCGAGCGCATCCTCGATCGGGTGGGCATGGGCGCAGCGACGCTGCGCGTGGCGCAGATGCAGGCGCGTGCCGACGCCGCCCACGGTCACCACCGCGGCGCCGACAGCCGCACGCGCGAGGTGCCGATGCGCTCGCTCGACGCGGTCGCGCCGGCCGGGGCGATCAACGCGTCCGTCGCGATGCTCGGCGGCTGGCTCACGGCCCTCCTCGCGCACGGCGTCGTCGACGGCAAGCCGCTGCTCGCCCGTGCGCAGTTCGACGAGCTGTTGCGGCCGCAGTTCTCGGCCGGCCCGGGCATCGACTACACGCTGGGCTGGCTGCGCGCCCGCGCCGGGAAGGACTGGTACTACAGCCACACGGGCGGCATCGACGGCTTCACCGCGCTCGTGGGCTTCGTGCCCGAGCGCGGGCTCGGCTTCGCCTTCGTGAACAACGTCGATCACGCCGAGCTCCACGGCGTGGTCGCGCACGAGGTGCTCGCGCTGCTCGAGGACGCCCCGCCGCCGCCCGGCAAGCCCGACGTCGCGTCGGTCGACGAGGTCGGCACGTACGGGTTGCTCGGCGGCTTCAAGGTCGAGGTCGTCCGTGACGGCGAGCGCATCGCGGTCGTCGTCGCCGGTCAGCCGAAGTACCCGCTGGTGTTCGAGGAGGGGCGTCGCTATCGCCTCGGCGGCGCGGCGCCGGCGGGGTTCGGCGCCACGTTCCGGCCGTCCGCGGCGGACCCCAAGCGCGCCGAGATGCTGCTGGTGCAGCCGTTCGGCAACCTCGTGCTGCCGCGGCTCACGGCCGACGAGCTCGCCGCGGCCGCGACCGCGAGCCCGTCCGCCGACATCCGCGAGCTGCTCGGCATGTACCGCCCCGCGGGCGCGAAGGACGACGCGAGCTTCGAGATCGCCGCGATCGAGGGCCAGGGCGCGCTCGTCGTCCCCGGTCAGACGCCCGCGCCGCTGTCGCGGACGGGCGTCGATCACTACGGTCTCGCCGGGCTGCCCGACGTGTTCTGGATCGAGCCGCTCCGGGGCGGCGCGGCGAAGTCGGTCACCGGGCTGCGGCTGCACAAGCCCGACGGCGATCTCGAGCTCGCGCTGGTGGCATCGTCGGCGCCGCCGTCGATCGCGATCGAGACGGTGCTGGCCAAGCGCGCCGCGGCCCACGGCAGCGCGCGCCTGGCCAAGCACGGAAATGTCCGCCTCGAGAGCGCGCTGACGTTCGTCCACCAGGGCCTGCGCGGCCGCTCCGTGACCCTGCGCGCCGCGGGCGATCGGTGGATCGACGACGTCCGCCTCCTCGGGGCCGGCCGCGAGATCGGCCGCATCCGGATCGGCTTCGACGGCGCGCCGTGGCAGCGGGTGTCGTTCGCCCCCGAGCAGGAGATCGAGCCGCTCGGCGCCCACGCGATCACCCTCGACGCACCGTTCGACGCCATGGGCCCGGTCGCCAAGGAGTTCTCGAGCGCGGCGGTCTGGCGCACGGGCATGGTCGGCAAGCGCCCCGTCGTCGTCGTCCGCTTCACCACCGAGTGGGGCGCGGTCGTGCTCGACAGCTACGACGCCAAGAGCTTCCTGCTGCTGCGTCGCGAGCTCGACCTGCCGACCGACACCGACGGCGGTCGCACCCGCGAGACCCGCACGTACTCCGAGTACCGCCGCATCGCGGGGGTGATGATCCCGCACGTCGTCGAGGTCGAGTCCGTGCAGGGCAAGGTCGTCGCCCGCGTGACCAAGGTGGCCTTCGACGAGGTCCTGCCCACCGACGCGTTCGCAGTCCCGCGATAGTCCGCGTCGACGCCCGCGCGCGCGCCCGACCGCCCCGGCGGCCCCGGCGTGCCGTACACTGCCGCCGCCGGGGACCGCCCGCGACCACCAGCGCTGAGATGTCCCGCCGCCACACCTACGCCGCCGTCTTCCTCGTCGCCGCGGCCACGCTGGTGCTCGAGATCCTCCTGACCCGCATCACGTCGGTGGTCGCCTGGTACCACCTGGCGTTCTTCGTGATCTCCCTGGCGATGTTGGGGATGACCGCGGGCGCGGTGTTCGTGTTCGTGCGACCCGGCCTGTTCGTCGCGGAGAAGGTCGGCGCGCGCATGGCCCAGTGCGCGATCGCCTTCGCCCTGGTGATGCCGCTGGCGATGCGCTTCGCCCTGTCGATCCCGCTCAGTCCGATCGCCGATCTCTCGGGCTTCTTCGCGATGCTCGGGTACGGTTGCCTGCTCGCGCTGCCCTTCGGCGTCGGCGGCGTCGTGCTGACGCTCGCGCTCACGCGCGCGGGCCTGCCCGAGGGCCGGGTCTACGGCGTCGATCTGATCGGCGCGGCGTTCGGCTGCGCCGCGGTCGTGCCCCTGCTCGCGTGGGTCGACGCGCCGTCGGCCGTGTTCGTCGCGGCCGCGGTCGCGGCGCTGTCGGGCTGGGCGTTCGCTCGCGGCGCGGACCTGCCGGCGCGCACCGGCCACGTCGCGCTCGTCGTCGCGGCGCTGCTGTCGATCAGCGCGTGGGTGAACGTCACCGGCGCTGGAAGTCTCCTGCGGCCCAACGCGCTGCTCGGCCCCAAGTGGATCAAGGGCCTCGCCGAGTGGCCCGAGCGCTACAGCTACGTCGGCTGGAACACCTACTCGCGCGTGACGGTGGACCAGGAGATCGTCATGCCGCCGACGTTCTGGGCGGCGGGGCGCAGCGTACCGCCCGAGATGCTGCAGCCGATCCCGCAGCGGTGGCTGCTCATCGACGGCGCGGCGGGCACGGCGATGGCCGGTCTCGACACCGATCCCACCGACGGCCGCCCCGGCAGCGTCCAGGACCACGCGTACCTGGCGTGGGACGTCACCGCGTTCGCCCACGCGATGCGGCCCAGGGGCGGCGCGGCGGTGATCGGCGTGGGCGGTGGGCGCGACGTGCTCGAGGCGGCGCGCGTCGGTCACGATCCGGTCGTCGGCATCGAGCTCAACGGCCTCATCGTCGCGCTACACCGCGACACGATGCGCGACTTCTCGGGGATCGCCGATCTGCCGAATGTCGAGCTGGTCGAGGACGAGGCCCGCTCGTACCTCGCCCGCGACACCCGGCGCTACTCGGTGGTGACGATGTCGCTCATCGACACCTGGGCGGCGACCGGTGCGGGGGCCTACGCGCTCTCGGAGAACGGCCTGTACACGGTCGAGGCCTGGCGCGTGTTCATGTCGCGGCTCGAGGACGACGGCATCTTCACGGTGTCGCGCTGGTACAAGCCCGACTCGCCCGGCGAGACCGCGCGCATGCTCGCGCTCGCCTACCAGACGCTGTGGTCGGCCGGCATCGAGAAGCCGCGCGCCCACGTCATCCTGCTGCAGAACCAGCACATCGCGACGCTGCTCATGTCACCGTCGCCGTTCTCGCGGCGCGACCTCGACGCGATGCAGAAGCTCGCCGTCGAGCGGGGCTTCAACATGATGCTGACGCCGCGCAAGCTGCCGCTCAACCCGCTGCTCTCCGAGGTGGCGCAGCTCCCCGACGCCGCGACGCTGGCGAGCTGGGCCGACGGTCAGCTCCTCGATCTGTCGGCGCCCACCGACGCGCGACCGTTCTTCTTCAACATGCTGCGGCCGTCGACGTGGTTCCAGCCGCCGCCCGAGGTCGACGCGCTGGACCTCGGCTTCCTCGGCAATCTCCACGCCACGCAGACGCTCGTGTACGCGACGCTGGCGAGCGCCCTGCTCACGTTGTTCGCGGTGGTCGTGCCGCTGTGGCTGCGCCGCGGGGCGCTGGCCGGCTACGGCGGGCTCGACCTCGCGGCGGCGTGCGGCTACTTCGCCCTCATCGGCCTGGGCTTCATGTTCGTCGAGATGGGCCTGCTCTCGCGGCTCAACGTGTTCCTCGGTCACCCCACGCTCGCGCTGTCGGTGCTGCTGGGCGGCATCATCCTCTTCACCGGGTTCGGGTCCCTGGCGAGCTCGCGGATCGGGCTCGGGGCGGATGCGGCCTCGCGTCGCTGGGCCCGGCTGTTCCCGCTGCTCCCGGCGGTGTGCATCATCACGGCGCAGCTGGTCCTCGACCCGGTGATGACCGGCCTCGCGAGCGCCTCGACGCCCGCGCGCGTGGCCGTGAGCGTGGCCATCGTCGCACTGCCGGCGCTGGGCATGGGTCTCGGGTTCCCGCTGGGTCTGCGCCTGTGCGATCGCCTCGGCGGGCCGGATCGGCCGTCGCTGGGCCCGTGGATGTGGGGGCTCAACGGGGCCTGCGGCGTCGTGGCCAGCGGTCTCGCGCTGACGTGCTCGATGGCCTGGGGAATCCGCACCACACTCGTGCTCGGTGCGTGTTGCTACGTGGCACTGCTCGTCTGTACCGCTCGCTTGAGCCGCGCACCCAAAGCGGGATAGCTTCGGCTCGCTCATGCCGGCCCCTTTGCTTTCCTGGTGGATGACCCTCGCGCTCGTGGCTCCGCCGGATTCGGGGGCCGCACCGTCGGGCCCGGACACCGCGCCGTCACCCGGCGGTGACGTGCGTCGCGGCTACGACGGGCCGCTGCAGGTGGAGTCCGACGCGGCGGCCACGGAGCCCGAGGTGGCGCCCGAGCCCGTCGAGCCGGTACCAGTCGAGCCGGCGCCGGTCGAGCCCACCGTCGCGCCCGAGCCGCTGCCGCCCGAGGTCGCCGCCGCGTGGGCGCCGAGGAAGAAGCGCCCCGCGCCGCGCGCCCTCGCGACGATCGACGGCTACGGCTACCCCGAGTCGGAGGTCGCGACGATCGGCAAGCGCCGCGTCCACTTCATGCCCGGCATCTCGGTGCGCAACCAGGTCGGCTACGTCTCGCCGTTCACACTGGATCGCTTCGGCCAGAAGTACTCCGAGGGTGGCATGACCACCGGCCGCATCCGCGTGAACCCGACCTTGGCGGTGGGCAAGAAGTTCAAGCTGGTCGGCAACGTCGACCTCGCCAACGGGCGATGGGCGCCCGACGGCTCCGATGATCCCGTCATCGACGCGATCATCCAAGACGGCCAGCCGCCGCCGCGGACGCGGCTGCGCATCGTCGACCCGCGCGAGCTCTACCTCGAGTGGCGCACGGCGATCGGCCTGCTGCGGGTCGGTCAGCAGGCGTTCACGTGGGGCCAGGGCATGCTGGCCAACAACGGCAACTACGTCGATCGCTACGGGGACATGCGCTTCGGCGACGACGGGCCGGGCGACATCTTCGAGCGGGTGCTGTTCGCGACCAAGCCGTTCCAGAACCGCATCGGCAAGATCAAGGACCTCGCGATCGCGATCGGCGGCGACCTCGTGTATCGCGACGAGCGGGTGAACCTGCTGAAGGGCGATCTCGCCGGGCAGGGCCTCATCGTCCTGCGCTACCAGCCCGAGAAGAACCCCAGCAACCACATCGGCGGCTACGCGGTCTATCGCAAGCAGGAGAACGCCGACGACGGCGATGTCTACCCCGACGACGACTCCCTCGAGGTCGGCGTCGTCGACATCACGGGGCAGGGCACGCACTGGATCTCGGATCGCCTGCAGCTCATCGGTGCGTTCGAGGGCTCGTTCATCTTCGGGCGCACGACCTCGGCGCGCGACCAGTACGGCGCCCACAAGATCGCCCAGGGCGGCGCAGTGGCCCGCGGCTACGTGGGCAAGCACGACAGCTGGCTGGTCGGGCTCGACACCGGGTTCGCGACCGGCGATCCGAACCCGACCGATCGCTGGATCAACAACTTCACGATGGACGCCGGCCACACGGTCGGCCTGGTGCTGTTCAACCAGGTCAACGCGTGGCGCTCGGCGCAGACGCAGATCCTCGCCGAGAACGGCGAGCTCACCGGCGTCCCGCTGAACGGCACGCAGTTCCTGCCGACGCGCGGCGGCGTGTCGAACGCGTTGTACTTCCACCCCAAGGCCCGCTACTCGCTGTGGGAGCGGCTCGAGATCTGGGGCGGCCCGCTCGTCGCGTTCGCGCCGGTGCCGATCATCGATCCGTACACGACGCGCCTCGGCGGCGGCACGCCGACCAACAGCGCCGGCGGCGATGGGGCCAAGCGCTACTACGGCACCGAGCTCGACGTGGGCATCCGCGGGCGCGTCGACATCCGCAACTTCTGGTTGATGGCCGGCTTGCAGGGCGGCGTGCTGCTGCCCGGGGCCGGCCTCGCCAACGCGATGGGCAACGCGGACAAGGCCGTCGGCGCGGTGTGGTTCCGGACCGAGATCCGATACTGAGATCCGATATCGAGATCCGGGATTGGGTCGCGGTCCGGCCGCGCGTCCCTGCGGCCGCATCACGGACGCATCAGGACGCGTCGCAGTGTGACGTGGCTCGCCAATCTGTCCCTGGTCGGTTGCCGCAGGCCGTCGGCGTGGGCCACACTGGGGGGGTGATGCGGCGGATCATGCCGGTGCTGTTGGGCGCGATCGTCTCGGTGCCCGCGGGGGCGCACGCCGCCGCGCAGGATCCGACGGCCGTGACACCACCGGCCGCGACGCCGCCGGCCGCGACGGCGCCACCGCCGAGCGCCGCGCCGCCGCCGAGCGCCGCGCCTCCGCCGACGACGGCACCGGTCGCGCCGGCCGAGCCTCCGCCCGCGACGCCGCCGCCCGCGACACCGCCGCCCGCGACGACACCGCCCGCGACGACACCGCCCGCGACGACACCGCCCGCGACGGCTCCGCCTGCGACGGCTCCGATCACGACGACACCGCCCGCAACGACACCGCCTGCAACGACGCCGCCCGCAACGACGCCGCCCGCAACGGCTCCGATCACGACGGCCCCGCCCACGTCGCCGCCGCCCGCCACCGCCGCGACGATGGCCCCGACCGCGGTGCCCGACGCGGGTGCGGCCGCGCCGGCGCCGATCCCCGATGCGGCCTGGGCGGCGATGAAGGACAAGAAGGTGATCCTCGAGCGCGTCGAGGGCGAGCCGGTCAACGGCAAGCTCATCGCGCACGAGGGCACGCACGCCGTCGTGCTGCAGGACGACGGCGTCATCACGTCGGTGGCCAAGCAGGACGTCGCCGCGCTCAAGTCCGGCGACGTGGCGCCGCCCGCCCCACCGGCCGCGGGCAAGGACGCCCCCACGCCGCCGACGCCCACCAAGCCGAAGGACGACTGGAAGTGGCACAAGCTCGGCCTGTTCACGACGCACGGCGTCGCGTACTCGCGGTGGCGAACGCCGCACTACGTCTCGGGCGGCGCGACGTACAACCTCGACGGCGGCGTGGGCTTCAACTTCGGCCCGCGCTTCGGCGTCTACGCGCTGGTCGGCGGTGCGGTCGGGGCCCGGCTGCGCGACAAGACGGTGCGGGGCAACTACGGCCACTTCGCGCTGTCGTTCCTCGTGCGCCGCAAGTACGTCGCGTTCATCCCCGGCATCGGCCTCGCGCTGTCGGGGCGCCGCGGCCCGGATGATCAGCGGGTGCGTGAGACCGGCGTGGCGATCCCGATCAAGCTGATGGGCCTCATCCCGATCAAGAAGGCCGGCCGCGCCGACGAGCTGCAGATCATGATCGGGCTCGGCTACGACCTTGCGATCCTCGCCAACACCCGACCGCTGAACAGCATCGCGCTGCAGGTCGGCGTCGCGCGGTTCTAGCCGTCGGTGTCGACGGCCTCGACGTCGGCGGGCTCGGTGTCGGCGACCTCGGTGTCGACGGGCTCGGCGTCGACCGCCTCGGAGTCGACCGCCTCGCCGTCCGGCGTCGCGGCGGACTCGTGCGCCGGCGCGTCGGCGTCGACCTGCGGGAGGTCGGCGAACCGCGCTGCGGTGCGGGCTCCGTGACGCTGCAGGGCCTCGCGGGCGCGCTCGAGCTCGCCGCGCAGGGTGACGGTCTCGAGCCGCGAGGCCTCGGCGTCGGCCCGCGCGTCGGCGGCATCGGCCCACGCCCGCGCGACCTGGCTGGTGCGCTCGGCCTCCTCCTGCCGGCGACACTCGGCGACCGCGAGCGGGAGATCGTCGGCCGCGACGCCGGTGAACTCGCGTCGCTCGCGGTCGCGCTGCCCGTGCTCGACCTCGACGCTGCCCTGCGGCACCGTGGCACCGGCGGCGAACTGCCGCCCGCGATCGAGCTCGACGGTGGTCGTCCGGAAGACCTCGATGCAGCGCTGGAACACCAGGCTCGGGGTCGGCAAGCAGTGGCCGTCGACGTGTTGCTCGCCGCGGGGGCACCGCTCGGCGTCGACGTAGGTGGGCATGCAGGCGAGGAGGGATCCCCAGATCGCCGCGGTGGAGCACGCATTTCGCAAGATCATGGGGACTCTGTCCGCCCCGGGCCGCCGCGGATCCACCGTGCGACCGCGTGTCGCGTCGGCGGCGCGTCCGCAGCATCGTCCGCGCCTGGGAACCTCGCGGCCCCTCGATCGAACATGACCTCCAGGGGGTTCGATGGACGGACACACGCGCAGCGGTCTCGGGTTCGTGCAGGTCGCGTGCGTCGTCGCGGTCGCGTCCTTCGCCGCGACGGCCCACGCGGACGAGACCGCGCCGCGGTTCCGGCAGGGGCCGGTGGGGCGCTACGTGCAGCTGTCGCCCGAGCAGGCGGCCCTGGTCGCCGCGACGCCGCGGCAGCAGACCACCACGCACACGATCTTCCTCAACCGCTGCCCTGGCGGCCTCACGCTCACGCAGGGCGTGGCCGACGACTCGCGCGCGAACGTCTCGAGCATCGTCACCGGATCGATCAACCTGCCGCCGTATCCCCACGGTGACGCGGCATGGGCCGAGCTCGTCCAGGGCACGCGCGAGATGTTCGCGCCGTTCGGCGTGACGATCACCGACGTCGATCCCGGGCAGGCGCCCCACGACGAGGTCGTCGTCTGCGGTTCGGACGTCCAGGCGGGCTTCGAGGGGGCCGCCGGCGTCGCGCCGTTCACCTGCGCGGTGATCCCCAACGCGATCACCTACGTCTTCCCCGAGACCATCGGCAACGACGCGCGCTTCACCATCGAGACGATCGCACAGGAGGCCGCCCACGCCTGGGGACTCGACCACGAGTTCAAGTGCGAAGATCCGATGACGTACCTGCTCGACTGCGGGGACAAGAGCTTCCAGGACGGGCAGTACCCCTGCGGCGAGTACGAGGCCCGGGCGTGCAACTGCGGCGGCAACACGCAGAACGCCCACGAGCACATCCTCGGCCTGTTCGGCGCGGGTACGCCCGACACCCAGGCGCCGAGCGTCACGATCACCAGCCCCAGCGACGGCGCCGCCTTCGATGCCGGCGCCGACTTCCAGATCGCGATCGACGTCGCCGACGACCTCGAGGTCAGCGTCGCGAACCTCTACGTCAACGGCGCCCTCGCGAGCACCGACGACACCGCGCCGTTCGGCCCGTGGCCGGTCCACGACACGCCCGAGGGCCGCCACGAGTTCCAGGTCGAGGTCATCGACGCCGCGGGCAACCTCGGCACGAGCGACGTCGTGACGATCGAGGTCGGTGACGCCGCGCAGGGCGACGGCGGCGAGGGCACCGACGGTGGCGACGGCACCGACGGTGGCGGTGGCGACGAAGACGAGGACGACGACGGCGCCGGCGCCGACGGGATCACGGGCGGTGCGATTCCCCCGGGGTACGGCGGACGGGGCGAGCAGGCGGGCGGCTGCGCGATGGGTGGCCGATCGGGCGGAGCGGCGGGATGGCTGGTGGTGATCGTGCTCGGGCGGATCGCGGCGCGACGCCGCCGATGCCAGCGGCTCAGCGTCACGCCTCCGTGATCGCCGACCACGGCGCCCACGCTTCGCCGCCCAGCGCGACCCAGGTCGCGACGAGCTCCAGCATCCGATCTGCCGCGGGGACCTGCGACGTCTCGACGAGCGCCGCGGCCCGTCGCAGGTGATCGATCGCGCGGTCCTTCGCGTCGGCGAAGACGCGCGCCGCCGCGAGCTCGGCGCGGGCCCGTTCGCGCGGAGAGGTGCCGTCGCTGCGGGCGTAGTGTTCCAGCGCCGCGGCGATGTGCGCCTCGGCGCGGCGGCGGCCGGCGTCGCCGAGGCGCAGCGCCGTGATCGCGGCCTCGAGCTCGGTCCAGCCGAGCGTGTCCTCGGAGAGGCGGCCACGGGAGAGCGTGAGGGCCCGATCCCACGCGACGAGCGAGCCCTCGGGATCGCCGAGCTCGCGGCGCGCGCGGGCGACGAGGGTCCACAGGTTCGCGCCGCCGTCCCCCTGATACTCGCCGCCGCGATCGAGGGCGATCGAGGCGTGGCGCAGGGCGTCCTCGGGGCGGTGCACCTCGAGCGCGGCGACGGCGAGGTTCTGCAACGAGATCATCACGCGCGCATCGTCGGGGGCGTCGGTGCGCTCGAAGATCGCGAGGGCCGCGAGCAGCGTCCGGTAGCCGCGGTCGTAGTCGCCCAGCTGGCGGTAGACCATGCCGAGGTTGCCGAGCACGAAGCCGACGAAGGGATGCAGCTCGCCGTAGTCGGCGACGGCGGCGGCGTGGGCACGCTCGAGGGTGAGCACGGCGTCGCGGAGCCGGCCCCGCTGGATCTGCACGATGCCCAGCACGTTGATCGCCGCGATCGCGTCGGGGTGGCCGGGGCCTGCGTGCTGCTCGACCAACGCGATGGCCTCGACGAGCGCCGGCTCGGCGAGGTCGAGCTGACCCGCCTGGGTCCGCATCGTGCCGAGGGTGGTGAGCGCGGAGGCGCGGACGTCGGGCGGTGCGCCGTCGGACAGCGCCTCGGCCAGCGCCGCCTCGGCGTCCGCCGTGCGGCCCATCGCGAGCAGCGCCTGGCTCGCGGTGGATCCGATGGCGGCGCGGCGCTCGGGCGTCGGCGCGATCGCCAGCGCGAGGTTCGACCATCGCAGCGCGTCCTCGTGATCCCCGCGCCACGTTGCGCCGAGGGCGAGGTTGCACGCCGTGTCGGTCGCGAGCGCGTCATCGCCGAGCTCGTAGGCGCGCAGGTACGCGTCCTCGAGCACCGGCATCGCCTCGTCCCAACGCGCGGCGCGGGCGATCACCGTGCCGAGCAGGGCGCGGGCCTCGGCCGCGAGCCGCGGATCCGCGGTGGCATCGGCCCGATCCCGCAGCGCCTCGGCCTCGCCGATCTCGAGCTCGGTGCCGGTGAGCAGCATCGCCGCGCGGGCGGACGACACCTCGCGGGAGATCGCGCGCGCCTCGGACGTCGCGGCGCCGCTGGTGGGCACCCTCGCCGTGCAGCCCCGCGGCGGCTCGAGGCGCTCCGCGGCCGCGGCGGCGCTGCTCGTGACGGTCGGGCTCGCGGTCTCGATCAGGCCCGCGAGCTCGTCGAGCGCCGCGACGCGATCGTCCAGACAGCCGAGCGCCGCGTCGCTCGGCGCGGGGCCGCGACACACCTCGTCGTGGGCGTCGATCCAGGCCTGCGCGTACGCGTCGAACGTCTCGACCACGCGCGCGGCCGTCGTACCGGCGTAGGCGACCGGCGCGTCGGCGAGCGCAGCGTGCAGCGCCCGCGCCCGCGCGGGGCTCCACGCCGCCTCGAGGCGATCGTGCCCGCGGCACCGCGCGGGGACGCCGACGAGCGGCGCTGCGATCACACCGACCGGCACCAGCACGCCGAGGGCGACGGCGGCGGCGAGCCAACGTGATCGCGGCCGCGCCGCCTCCTCGATCGCGGCGGAGAGGGACTGCATCGTCGGCCAGCGTCGCAGCGGATCCACCGCGAGCCCGCGCTCGATCACCCGCCACAGCGCGGCCGGGGCCCCGCCGCGCGGTCGGGCCCGCCGACGTCCGGCCAGCACCGCGGCGCGCAGCGTCGGCAGGTCGTCGCCGGGGAACGGACGTCGCCCCGCGAGGGCCTCGAACAGCGCGACGCAGTACGCGAACTGATCGCTGGCCGCATCGGATCGCCCGCCGTCGAACTGCTCGGGGGACATGTACGCCGGCGTGCCCAGCAGGCCCGAGCGCGACGTGCCCTCGAGCGTGGTCTCGTCCGGAGCCCCCGCGCTCGGACCGTAGGCCGAGGCCAACCCGAAGTCGACCACACGCACGCGGGGGCGCCCGTCGTCGCCGCGATCGACCAGCGCGTTGTGGGGCTTGAAGTCGCGGTGCACGATGCCGAGCGCGTGCGCGGCCGCGAGCCCGCGTGCGGCGTCGAGGTAGGCCGCGACGATCTCCGGCCATGCTCGTCCGCGCTGCCACGTCGCGAGCGGCTCGCCGTCGACGAACTCCATCGCGAACCAATCGGCGCCGGCCTCGAGCACCCCCACCACGTTGGGGTGGGCGAGCCGGGCCAGCGCCCGCGCCTCGCGGCGCAGCCGGGACGGCTCGGGCGCGGCGACGCCGGGGTGCATGCGCTTGATCGCGACGCGCCGGTGCAGGAGCGGATCGTCGGCCTCGTAGACCACGCCCATGCTCCCGCGCCCGACCTCGCGGCGCACCGCGTAGCGATCGATGCGGGTGGGCATCGCGCGCGCGGTGCCGTGTCCGTCCTCGGGATCGGTCGTCGCGCTGTCGAGGGCGCGGGCGACCCCGGCGATCGCGAGGCGGCACGACTCGCACGTGCTCGCGTGGGCCAGCGCGGCGCGCCGCAGGCCCTCGTCGCACGCAGGCTCGACGATCGCGAGCAGCTCCTCGACCTCGAGACACCCGCGCCCTGCGATCGCACCGCCCGGCAAACCCGCGTATGGTAGCCGGAGCATGCCGGACGCGCCGCGACCCGCCGAGGTTTTCTGCGCGGCGCTGCCCGAGCCGGTCCGCGCGGCGTGGGCCGCGATCGACCAGCTCGACGCGATCCTCGAGCGTGCGCACGCAGGGGCGCAGATGCCTACGCCGGCCGCGGCACCGAGCCTCCTGCGCCACCTGAGCTCGGTGGCGACGCGCGTCGCCGAGGTGCTGCCCTCGGCCGCCGCGATCGAGCGGCTCGACCACGCCGGCATCGCCCTCGCCGATGCGTGCGCCGACGGCGAGCCGCGGGCGGTCGCGGCCTTCACCCGCGTCCACCTCGCGGACATCGATCACGCCATCGGCCGCGCGCGGGCGCCCGCGCACCTCGTGGACGACATCCGTCAGATCGTGCTCGCGAAGCTGCTGCCGCCGGGCCGCAAGCTCGCGCGTTACGGGGGCACCGGCGCTCTGCAGAACTGGATCCGGGCGGTCACCGTCCGCGAGTCGATCTCGGTGCTGCGCAGCGCCGAGGCGCCCGCGCTCGACGAGGACGCCGTCGCCGAGGTCGCGGCCGGCGGCGATCTCGAGCTGTCGTTCGTCAAGGGGACCTACCGCGAGCAGTTCCGCGAGGCCCTGCGCGTGACGTTCGAGGCCCTCGATCCCGAGGATCGCGCCGTGCTCCGCTATCGCTTCCTCGACGGCCTCACCCTGGATCAGCTCGCGGTCGTGCTCGGCGTCCACCGGGCCACGGGGGCGCGCTGGCTCGCGCGGCTCCGCGACGAGCTCGTCCGCGGGGTGAGGACGCGGCTGTGCGACGCGATCGGGGTCGACCGCGGCGAGTTCGAGGGCATGCTCGCCCTGGTCCGCAGCAACCTCGAGATCACGATCGGCGGGCTGCTGCGCGAGCCTCCGCGCGGGCCCTGATCGTCGCGCCGTCGCGGCCGGATCGCCGACCGCGACGGGCCCGGCCGGCCCTCTAGCGGGCGGTCGGCGTGATGAGCCCGAGCCGCGCGCCCTGGGCGTCGCGCACGAAGGCGAAGCGGCCGATCCCGGGCATCTCCATCGGCTCGCCCTCGGCCTTGCCGCCGTTGCGCGCGAGCCGGAGGAGCGTGGCGTCGAGATCGGTGACGTGCACGTACGGCAGCCAGTGCGCGGGGATCCCCGCCGCCGGCGATTGCATGATCCCGCCGCGCTGCTTGCCCGCGTTCTCGAGCATGTAGTACGCGCTGCCGCCGGGCATCTCCATCGCGCTGTGCGTGTAGCCGAACGCGTTGGTGTAGAACGCGAGCGCCGCCTTGGCGTCGGGCGACCACAGCTCGTTCCAGTGGAACGAGCCGGGACCCTTGGCCTCGGGGTGGTCGCCCTGGAGCGGGCGGAAGATCATCAGCGGCGCGCCGTGGGGATCGGCGACCGGTTGCATGCGGCCGACGGTCGGCACCTCGAAGGCGTCCATCAGCAGCTTGCCGCCGTTCGCGGCCACGCGGCGCGCGGTCGCCTCGACGTCGTCGACCGAGACGTACGACACCCAGCTGGGCTGCGTCACGCCCGGGGGCAGGGGCGCGAGTCCGCCGAGCGAGGCCTCGCCGGCCTTGATCATCGGATACGTGGTCGGACCCATCGCGAAGTCCTCGATCCTCCACGGCAGGACCTCGGTGTAGAAGCGGCGGGCCGCGCCCGCGTCGTTGCTGAGATACTCGAACCAGTTGAAGCGTCCGGCGTCGATCGACATCGTCTTGGCGTCCTCGTCTTGCGGTGGCGCCAGGGGTGGGGTGGGCCATCCGCCCCTCGCCCCCTGGCTTCGGGGGCTGGTCGAACGACGGCGGAGCCACTCGACACCCCGCCGGAGAAATTCCCGATCGCCGTGCAACGCCGCGGAATCACTCGGGCCAGAGAAAAATTCGCGACGGCTGTCGATCGCGGGCCCGTCCGATCGACCCTGCTCTCGGGGCCGGCAACGGCCGCCCCCGGAGTCTCCCATGCAGTTCCTCCTCCTCATCTACGAGTCCGAGTCCGCCCAAGCCACCCGCACCGAGGGCGACAACCACGCGATGTTCGCCGAGTACATGGCGTTCACGGCGTCGATCAAGTCCGCGGGCAAGATGATCGCCGGCGACGCGCTGCAGCCGGTCGAGACCGCGACCACGCTGCGCATCCGCGACGGCAAGACCCTCATGACCGATGGGCCGTTCGCCGAGACCAAGGAGCAGCTCGGCGGGTACTACCTCGTCGAGGCCAACGACCTCGACGACGCGCTGTCGATCGCCGCGCGGATCCCCACGGCGAAGACCGGCAGCATCGAGGTCCGTCCGGTCATGGTCTGGACGTGATCCGGGCGCGCGGGCGGGTATGCTTGCCCCTTGTCCGTCGACGCCCGCGCCGAGCTGCAGTCGTTGATCCGCGAGCACCACGCGTGGGTGCTCGCGCGCGTGGTCCGTCAGGTCCACGACCTCGAGCTCGCGGAGGATTCCCTCTCGCGGGCGATCGAGGCTGCGCTCGTGCAGTGGCCGGAGACCGGCGTGCCCGAGGCGCCGCGGGCGTGGCTGGTGCGAGCCGCCCGCAACAAGGCCATCGACGAGCTGCGCCGCCGGGCGTCGTGGGCCCAGAAGAGCCGCGACGTGACGCTGCTCGGCGAGCTCGACGCCGAGGCAGGGACCGACGACGTGCCGATCCGCGATGACATGCTCCGGCTGCTGTTCACGTGCTGTCACCCGGCGCTGGCCGAGGACGCGCGGGTCGCCCTCACGCTGCAGGTCGTCGGTGGCCTGCAGGCCGACGAGATCGCCCGGGCGTTCCTCGTCTCCACCACGACGATGTCGCAGCGGCTGGTGCGGGCCAAGCGGAAGATCCGCGACGCCGGTGTGCCGTACCGCGTGCCCGGCCCCGACGAGTTCGGCGAGCGCGTCGACGGCGTGCGCGCGGTGGTCTATCTCGTGTTCAACGAGGGCTACTCGGCGACCCACGGCGAGGCGCTGGTCCGCCACGATCTGTGCCGGCACGCGATCCGCCTCGGCGAGGCGCTGCTCGAGCTGTTCGACGGCGACGGCGAGTGTGCCGGCCTGCTCGCGCTGATGTGGCTGCACGAGTCGCGCCGCGCGGCGCGACAGGACGCGGCCGGCGATCTCGTGCTCCTCGCCGATCAGGATCGCGACCGCTGGGACCGGGGGCAGATCGAGCGCGGCACCGCGCTGGTGACGATGGCGCTGCGCCGCGGGCCGCCCGGGCCCTATGCGCTGCAGGCCGCGATCGCTGCGGTCCATGCCAACGCGCCCGACGCCGCGTCGACCGACTGGCCGCAGATCGTCCTGCTCTACGATCGCTTGCTCGCGGCGATGCCGACCCCGATCGTCGCGCTCAACCGCGCGGTGGCGCTGGCGTTCGCGCGCGGCCACGAGGTCGGCCTCGGCGCGATGGACTCCCTGGGCGACGCGCTCGCCGAGTACTTCTTGTTCCACGCCGCGCGCGCCGATCTGCTGCGCCGGTGCGGTCGCGCCGACGAGGCGGTGCGGGCCTACGAGCGGGCGCTCGCGCTGTGCCGCAACGACGCCGAGCAGAGGTTCTTGCGCGCACGCATCGCGGCCGTCCGCGGGCGCACCTGACTATCGATACGCCTCGGCCTGCAGCGTGAACAGCCGCGCGTAGCGACCGCCCTGCTCGAGCAGCGCGACGTGGCTGCCGCGCTCGATGATGCGACCGCCCTGCAGCACGACGATCTCGTCCGCCATGCGCACCGTCGAGAAGCGGTGGGAGACCAGCACGACCATCTTGTCGGTGGCCAGCCGTCGCACGCGCTCGAACGCCTCGGCCTCGGCCTCGGCGTCCATCGCCGCGGTGGGTTCGTCGAGCACGACCAGATCGGCCTTGTCGCGCATGAAGGCGCGGGCCAGCGCGATCTTCTGCCACTGCCCGCCCGAGAGCTCGCGCCCGCCGGGGAACCACTTGCCGAGCTGGGTGCGGTAGCGATCGGGCAGCTCGCCGATGAAGCCATCCGCCATGCCGGCCTCGGCGGCGCGCTCCCAGCCCTCGGCGTCGCCGAAGCGGTCGACGTCGCCGGCGCCGATGTTCTCGCCGACCAGCAGCTGGTAGCGCACGAAGTCCTGGAAGATCGCCCCGACGCGCGCCCGCAGCGTGGGCGGATCCCACTGCCGGAGGTCGAGCCCGTCGAGGAGGATCCGACCCGCGGAGGGCTCGTACAGCCCTGCGAGCAGCTTGATGATGGTGGTCTTGCCCGCGCCGTTGTCCCCGACCAGTGCGAGCGCGCGGCCGGGTCGCAGCACGAAGTCGATGTCGTGCAGCGCGGGCTCGGTTGCCCCGGGGTACGTGAACGACACGCCCTCGAACGCCAGGCCCGCGCCGGGCGTGGGCCCGACCGTCTCGCGGCCCGTCGGCCGCGAGGTCGGCTGCTCGAGGTACTCGTACAGGTTCGACAGATAGAGGTTGTCCTCGTAGATGCCGCCCGTCGCCGAGAGGATCGCGGACACCGACGACTGGCCCTGCTTGAACACCAGCAGGTACATCGTCATGCGCCCCAGCGAGATCGCCCCGGCGATCGCCGTGAGGGCGATCCAGCCGTACGCGGCGTAGAACAGCGCGGTGCCGACCAGCCCGAGCAGCGTGCCCCAGACGCCGCGGCGTATGGTGAGCCGACGGTCCTCGTCGAACAGCACGTCGAACGTCTCGCGGTAGCGGCCGAGCAGCATCGGCCCGAGCTCGAACAGCTTCACCTCCTTGGCGTTGGTGTCGGTGGCGATCACGTGCTCGAGGTAGAGCTGCTTGCGGCGCTCGGGCGAGCGGCGTCGCATCATGCGGAACGCCTCGCCGGAGAACCGGGTCTCGGCGACGAACGCCGGCAGCCCCGCGACGAGCAGGACCAGGGGTGCCCACGGCGAGAACGTCCACAGCAGGACGGCGTAGCTGCCGAGCGACAGCGAATTCTGCAGCAGGCCGAAGGTCCGCATCACGAGGCCGAGCGGCCGGCTCGACGCCTCCATGCGCGCGCGGGTCAGCTTGTCGTAGAACTCCGAGTCCTCGAAGTGCGCGAGGTCGAGGGTCAGCGCCTTCTCGAGGATCATCACGTTGACGCGGTGACCCATGCGCGCGCGCAGCAGCGTCTGGCAGATCGCGGTGGCGCGGGACACCACCGCGATCGCGGCGACCACCGCGGCCTCGAGGCCGACGTACGCGAACACCTCGTCGGTCGC
>LNFM01002956.1_pt1 | contig 34590 bp, 31 predicted proteins | sample 596031 | NCBI WGS metagenome assembly LNFM01 (sample SAMN04254537, study PRJNA301005) | activated carbon metagenome | isolation source: dual media filters at the Ann Arbor, Michigan drinking water treatment plant | place: USA: Ann Arbor
TGCCGGAGAACTTGATGTCACCGAGGATGGTCTTGTGGGTCGAGTTGGCCACGAAGTCACGGATGGCCTTGCGGTCCAGACCGTTGACCTTGACGGCGTTGGTCAGGATCTCCAGTCCGGCCCAGGCGGCGCCGCTGGCCCAGCGATCGGGCTCCTTGCCGCCGAACTTCTTGGTGTGCGCGTCGAAGTAGGCCTTGGCGGCGGGGCTGGACTTGCTGTTCCAGGAGCCCATGCCCAGCACGCCTTCGGCGCCGGCGGGCGTCATCACGTTGCGGTAGAGCTGGAAGGCCGTGCCGACCGAGGCGTAGAAGAACTTGGGGTTGAAGCCGATCTCCTTGGCCTGGCGGCTGGCCAGGATGGTGTCGGGCGGGTAGGTGAAGCCGACGAAGGCATCCGGGTTCTTGTCCTTGATGGAGCGCAGCACGGGCGACAGGTCCTTGACGCCACCCGGGTAGCTCTTGTCTTCGACCATCTGGATGCCCGTGCCCATCAGGGCAACCTTGAACGCGGCATAGTTCTCCAGGCCGAAGAGGTCGTCCACATAGACCACCGCCACGGTCTTGCAACCATTGGCCTTGAGCATGTCGACGAGCGCGTCGCACATGGGCTTGGGTTGCTGCAGCAGCAGGAAGAAATAGGGCAGCTTCATCTCGACCAGGCGCTTGGACAGGGCCGTGGGAGCGAGCAAGGGGTATTGGTAGCGGTTGGCCAGCGGGGCGACCGCGAAGTTGGCGTTGGAACCCCAGGGCGGCAGCACCAGGTCGACCTTGTCCGAACCCATGAGCTTTTCATAGGAGCGCACGCAGGTCTCGATGTCGCTGCGGTCGTCGGAGCTGATCAGCTCGATCGGGCGCTTGACGCCCTTGACGTCCAGACCGCCGGCGGCGTTCTGCTGCTCGGCCCACAACAGGTAGTTGGGCTCCTGGCTGACCTGGGCGCCGCCGGTCCAGGGACCGGTGCGGGCGATGGCATAGCCGATGCGCACCGGGGCCTGGTTGGCCAGCAGGTGGGGGGCAAAGGTGGCGGCGCCGACGGCGGCAGCCGTGCCTTTGAGCAGGGTACGTTTCGTTTGTTGAACCATGGTGTCTCCAATGGAAGTGTTGCTTGTTGATGAAGCCCAGCAATGCTAGGGTCGTGCCCGTCTGGGGGCTTTGCTGAACGTGCACAAAGTAGTTGACCGATCACGCATGAGCACTAGGGTTAACCCGGGGTTGCGGGTTTGTACCCGCCCGGGCATTGATCGATAATGCAGCCGCCATGCCTGCCACCGTATCCCCATGACCCACGCCACAGCCGTCAGCACCGACGACTACGCCCCGGACGAGCGCGCGCCGGCCTGGCGCGACTGGGTCTGGAAGCAGTTCGACGGTCTGGACTGCGACCTCTATGGCGACACCCACTTCGACGGCCACATGGCCAGCGTGCAGGCCGGCGACATCATCCTGACCCGGCTCACGGCCAACCGCCACCACGTCACGCGCACCCAGGACATGGTGCGCGCCAGCGAAGAGGGCTACCTCAAGATCGTCGCCCCCAATCTGGGACGCGCCGCCGTGGAGCAGATGGGCCGCCAGGCCTGGGTCACGCCCGGCGCCTGGACCCTCTACGACACCACGGGCAGCTACTCCGTGGCCAACCCCGAGCGCGTGGAACACCTCATCGTCATGCTGCCCAAGGCGCAGATGCTGGAGCGCGGCCTGCGGCTCGAGAACCTGACGGCGCGCGCCGTGGGCGGCGCCAGCGGCATCGCGCGCGTGGCCCTGTCCACCATGCGCAGCACCTTCCAGGAACTGCCGCACATGAGTGCGGACGCGGCGCGCGGCGCGGGCGAGCTGATCGCCCAGCTCGTGCGCCTCTCGCTGATCGAGCTCTCGGGCCAGGAAACCCAGCTGACCCAGCGCGAGGCGCTCAAGGACCGCATTCGCAGCTATGTGGCCCTGCACCTGCGCGACCCCGCGCTCACCGTGGACCGCATCGCGGTGGCGCTCAACTGCAGCAAGCGTCACCTCTACAACGCCTTCAGCGACGAGACCCAGACCCTGGCGAGCTACATCCAGGCTCTGCGCCTGGACGCCTGCATCCGCGAGCTGCAGCACCCCATGGCGCAGACCCGCCCCATCACCGACATCGCCCTGTCCTGGGGCTTCAACAACCTCTCGCATTTCAGCCGCGTGTTCCGCGAGCACACGGGCATGAGCCCCAGCGAATTCCGCGCCGCGTCGCCCGCGTGACCCTCGGGCGTTGACCTGGGCCTGCTGCGGGCAGACAGTGCGGCATGAACGCATCGCCACCAGGAGACGCCATGCACATCCCCTCGATGAAAGAAGTCGTCAGCGCCGAGGAATGGCAGCTGCGCTGTGAGCTCGCCGCGGCCTACCGCCTCGTGGCCCACTACGGCTGGAGCGATCTGGTCTTCACCCACATCAGCGCGCGCCTGCCCGGGCCCGAGCACCATTTCCTGATCAACCCCTACGGCCTGATGTTCGACGAGATCACGGCCTCGAGCCTGGTGAAGGTCGATCCCGACTGCAACAAGCTCAGCGACTCGCCCTTCCCCGTCAACCCCGCGGGCTTCGTGATCCACAGCGCCATCCACGCCGTGCGCGAGGACGCGGGCTGTGTGCTGCACACCCACTCGCGCGCGGGCGTCGCTGTCAGCGCGCAGAAGTGCGGCGTGCTGCCCATCAGCCAGCAATCCACCTTTGTGCTGGGTTCGCTGGCCTATCACGACTATGAAGGTGTGGCCTTGCGCGACGAAGAGAAGCCGCGCCTGCAGGCCGACCTGGGCACGGCCAACTACCTCATGCTGCGCAACCACGGCCTGCTGACCGTGGGCCGCACCGTGCCCGACGCCTTCCTCAACATGTACATCTTCGAAAACACCTGCCGCATCCAGATCGACGCGCAAGCCGGCGGCGAACTGATCCAGGTGCATCCCGAGATCATCCAGGGCGTCGCCGGCGCGATGAAGAAGGTGACCGTGGGCCAGGGTTCCAACCTGGCCTGGCCTGCGCTGCTGCGCAAGCTCGACCGGCTGGACCCGTCGTACCGGACCTAGGGAGACTGGGGAGCGTCCGGCTTTGCCTCGCGCGCCGGCGGCCGGCTGAAGAGCTCACCGAGCTTGCCACCCACCGAGGCGCCGGCGCCCGTGCCCACACCGGGCATGAGCAGCGTGCCCAGGGCCGCGCCGATGCGCGCGCCGGTGGTGAGGTTGACCTCGGGCTGGTCCAGCGTGCCGCCCACGGCCAGGGGTACGCCCACCGCGCCGCCGAGCTCCACCGTGACACGCCCGCCGAGCTCACGGGCCGGCGAGATGCTGACCTGGCCCGTGGCGCTGAGCGCGCCCGAGCTCGCGGCCAGGTTCTGCAGCTCCACCGCCTTGCCGCGCGTGCGCACCTGGCCCGAGAGCGCGTCCAGCGGCGTCCTGCCGCCCTGGCTCACACCGGCCGTCTGCACGGCCTTGAGCAGATCGATGCCCTGGAGCATGCCCTGGCGCACGGTGAACTTCGACTCGGTCTGCAGGGCGTCGAGCAGGGCCGAGGGCTGGCGCGCGCGCGCACTCAGCGTGGTGCTGGCCTCCAGCCGCCCGCTGAGCAGCTGGGCCGCGCGCGCCGCTTCGGTCGGCGCCGGGGCCGTGAGCCGCGAGACCTCGACCTCACGGGTCTGCAGCTGCCCGCGCAGCGCAAACTCGCCCCCGGGCTGCGCCGCCGGCTGCAGCTCGATGCGGCCCTGGACCGTGCCGCCGGCCACCTGCAGCAACACATCCCAGTCCAGCCCCGCACCGCGACGCAGGGCCAGCTGTGTGCCTTGCAGACGGCCCTGCACGATGCGCAGATCCAGCCGCTGCGGCAAGGCCAGGCTGTCGAGCTGCGCCTCGGCCGTGACCACGATGGTCTGTCCCTTGCTGTCGATCCAGCTCAATTCCTCCAGCACCGTGCGCCGCGGCAGCAGATGCAGGCCGTCGCCGTCCGGCTGTGCCTGCTCACGCTGGCGCACGCGCTGCAGCGACAGCAGCAAGGCATCGATGCCCTGTTGCGGAAGCAGGGCCTGGCGCACCACCAGCGTGGACAGGCCCAGCTCCCCCAGCAGCAGGGACGTCCAGGCCGGCCGCAGCTCGACGCGCTCGGCCTTGAGCGGCTGACGCGTGCGCACCTGCACACCTTCCAGCACCACGGCCGGCAGCGGAAAGAACGTCAGGCCCACGCGCTCCAGCCGCAAGGGCACGCCCAGCGCCGCCGTGGCCTCGCGCTCGACACGCTGACGGAATTCATCGGTCGAGATCCAGCGCTGCAAGGCCAGGCCGCCACCGGCCACCAGCAGCAGCAACAGCAGCCAGGTGATCAGCAGCCAGCGCCTCCAGCGCACGTCTCTCATCCCTTGCCTGCCTTGCGCAACTGCTCGATGCGCTTGCCTTCCTCGACGCGGATGCGCTCGAGCAGGCGCGCGTCGGGATCCTGCCAGTTGACACCCGACTCGCGCGCCATCCAGGCCACGGCCCGTGCGAACTCCTCCAGGCTGAGATCGTTGCGCCCGCCCTTGGGCGGCATGGCACGCACGCCCACCCAGCCGTGCGCCGTCAGCACGGCCTGGCCCTCGGCCATCAGCTTGCCCCAGACCGCCCTGTCGCCGGGACGCGGGGCGTTGGCCAGGCCCGGCCCATGGCAGACCACGCAGGTCTCGCGGTAGACCTGCTGCCCGGACTTGAGCGCCGGTGCCGACTGCGCCAGCAACAGCGTCGGGCTCAACAGGAGAACACACAGGGCCTGGGTGATCCGTGTCATGTCGGACTCCTCGGTATCAGGGTCGGGAAAAGAGGCGGGCCGGGGTCCAGCGCAGGCCGAAGGACAACCAGCGGCCACCCCGCCCCCCATCATGCTGCGCGCCGATGGTCGTGTCCACCTGCAGCAACTCGGGAACGATGCTGTAGCGCAGACCGGTCTGCCAGTAGGGCTGGGCTTGGTCATCGCCATAGGATTCGGCGATCAGCGCCAGGCGCGGCTGTACGTAGTATTCGGCCCCCAGGCCCCAGGTGGCACGGTTCTGGCGGCTGGCCCGGTCACGCAGCCCGCCGACGTTGAGGTGCAGGAAGGCACGGTCCCGGGCCAGGGCCACCGTCACCGGCACATAGACGTACTGGTTGCCGATCTGGTTCGGGCCGGGTTCGATCTCCGGGTGGAGCACCCGACCCAGGGCCAGACCCCAGCCCCAGCCCTCGTCCCCCAGGGGCTGGAAGAGCGTCTTGAGCTGCAGCACATAGTCGCTGGTCGCCGGGCCGGCGTCCTGCCTGGCGCGGCCACCGCCCACGGTGAACTCCAGATTCCCGCCGGGATTGCAGGCCGGCAGGGCCCAGACTTCGCGGCTGTGCTCGTAGGTCCGCATCCAGCTCTCGAGCTGGCAGCTGCCGGCCGTCGTGAGACGCGCGTCATCGGTCACAAAGGGCCGCGCGGCCCAGGCCGGCGCCATGCAGAGCAGACACAGGACCAGGACAAGCTTCATGCGACGATTCTAGGAGTCGCGTCTTTCAACCGTGTTTCAGGGGCGACGGCGCGGCCCGTAGCAGCACGCTGGCGCGCAGACCCTGACCTGCAGGCACATCGCCCAGCTCGAACGTCGCCCCCATCACCTCGGCGAACTTGCTCACGATGGCCAGGCCCAGGCCCGCGCCCTCGCCCAGGCGCTGCGCGTGCAGGCCGCGCACGCCGCGTTGCAGCAGATGGCGGCGCTCCTGGGCATCGAGCCCCGGACCGTTGTCGAGCACCGACAGACGCACGCCGCCCGGCTCGCGGGCCAGCTCCACCGTCACCGTACCGGGCTGGCCTGAGGGCGGGCGGGCGTGGCGCAGCGCGTTGTCGAGCAGGTTGCCGAGCAGGCCCTCGATCAGCGCCGCATTGCCGATCACATGCAGCGGCTGGTCCAGCCCCTGCACACCCAGATCGACACCCGCGGCGTCAGCACGTGGCAGATAGCGCAACACGGTCTCGCGCACCAGTTCGCCCAGCGCCAGCGGCTGGTTCTGCACACCGGCATCGGCCTCGTCGGCAAGCGCCAGGGCCAGCAGCTGCTCCACCAGCCGGCTGGCGCGGGCCTCGCTGACACCGATGCGCTGCAGCTGCTCGCGCCAGACCGCCGGTTCGCTCTGGGCCAGACCGTAGGCCGTCAGGGCGCGGATGCCTGCCAGCGGCGTGCGCAACTCATGCGCCACATTGCCCGAGAACTCGCGCTGGGCCTGCAGGCTGTGGTCCAGCCGGGCCAGCAGCGCATTGATGGCCGCGCCCAGCTGCGCAATGTCACGCGAGCTGGCCGAGACCGGCAGGGGCCGCAGGTCGCGCGCGTCGCGCTGCTCGACCGAGTGCCGCAGCTCACTGAGGGGCCGCAGCTCCTGCCCGATGATGCGACGCAGCCAGAGCGCAAGCAGGCCCAGCAGCAACAGCTGGGGCACCACCGAATAGATCAGCACGTCACGCAGCAGGGTCTGACGGCTGCGCGTGGTCTGGCCGACCATGACCACAAAGTCATCGGGTTCGTCCTGGACCAGCGTCACCGTACGCAGGGAACGCCCCTCGTAGACGGAGCGGGCAAACACCACGAAAGCCGGTCTGCGCGGCAGCGGTGCGTGCAGGCCCGGGTGGCCCGCCATCACCGTGCCATCCGGCCGACGCACGACGAAGAAGATGCTCTCCCCGTGGTCGAACAGCACGGTGCTCATCTCCCGGCTGGACAGGTCGAGCGCCAGGCCCTGGGGCTGCGCCCGCACGCGCGAGGCCAGGGCATAGGCGTCGTCGAGCAATGCGCGGTCGAAAGCCTTCTGCGCAAAGTAGTAGGCAACCCACACGGTGAGCGAGGTACCGATCAGCCAGGTCAGCGCCAGCGGCAGCAGCACATGGCGCACCAGCCGCGCGCGCAGCGACGGCCGGCCCGGCGCCTGCGCCTCACTCAAGACGCGTCCCCGGCCGCTTCGAGCGCATAACCCAGGCCCCGCAGCGTGCGGATCTGGGCGCCGCTGCCGGCCAGCTTCTTGCGCAGGCGCGAGATGAAGGCCTCCAGGGCGTTGTCGCCCAGCGCCTCGTCAAAATCCGACAGCTTGTCCGACAGCGCCCGCTTGCTGACCACGCGACCGGGCGGTGTCATGAGCTCCCACAACACCTCGAACTCACGCGCCGGCAGCTCGAAGAGTTCGTCGTCCAGCGTCAATCGCCGCGTCTTGCGATCGAGCCGCAGCGCACCGACCTCGCAGACGTCGTCGGTCCCGGCGCTGCGCCGCACCAGGGCGCGCAGCCGCGCCTCGACCTCGGCCAGCTCAAAGGGTTTGCCCAGGTAGTCGTCGGCGCCGGCGTCCAGGCCGGCGATGCGCTCCTCGGTCCGGTTGCGCGCGGTGAGCACCAGCACCGGTGTGCGGTCGCCGCGCGCGCGCGCCTCGCGCAACAAGGTCAGGCCGTTGGCCAGCGGGCTGCTGGGCGCGGCACCCTGCGGCAGGTTGAGGTCCAGCAGCACGGCGTCGAAGGGCTGCACCTGCCAGTAGTGGGCGGCCTGCTCCAGATCGCCCGCTTCGTCCACGCGGTGACCGGCGTCGCGCAGGCTCAGTCGCATGACCTCGCGCAGCACGGGATCGTCTTCGATCAACAGGATTCTCATGGCCATGAACTCGCAGCAGGGTGACCGTAAGCATTTTCCCTCAGGCCCGTGGTCAGTCGCTGGTCAGGCTGCGGCACGGACACTCTGGCACCTCCTGCGCTTCATCGTATGAATTTCCGCCTGTCGATGCTCTGGGCTGGCCTGATGTTGCCGCTCGCACTCCACGCCCAGCCAGCCGCCGCGCCGCGCCTGAGCCTGCAGCAGGCCCTGCAGGCCGCCCAGGACAATCTGGACGTCGCCCTCTCGCGGCGCAACCTGGCCGGCGCCCAGGCCGACGTCGTGAGCGCCGACCGTGCACCTTTGCCCGTGCTCTCGGCCGGTGTGAGCCAGATCGACCTGAAGAACGGCAACGGCAGCGGCCGCGTACTGCAGGACCGCAGCTACGACAAGTCGCTCGGCCTGGACTGGACCTGGGAGCGCGGCAACAAGCGCGAGCTGCGCACACTGACGGCCCAGCGCTCCGCCGATGCCGCGCGCGCGGAGCTGGACGACACCATCTTGCAGCAGCGCGTCGCCGCCCTGGCCGCCTTCTACGAGCTGCTGGCCGCGCAGGAGCGCCTGGACACCAGCACCGAGCTCGATGGCAACGCCGCCGAACTGGCCCGCATCGCGGCGCGCCGGCTGCAGGCCGGCGATCTCTCGGCCCAGGAGACGGCGCGCACCGAGATCGAGGCGCAGCGCGCCCGCGCCGAACGGCGCCAGGCCGAGCTTGAGCGTCAGCGCAGCGCCCTGGCGCTGTGGCAGATCACCGCCCTGGCAACGCCGCAAGAACTGCGGGCGCGTGCCGACTGGCCGGCACCGACACCCGGCATCGGGAGCGTCGATCTCGAGGCCCTGGTCGAAGCGCGTGCCGACGTGCGCGCCGCGCGCGCGCGCGTCGAGGCCGCACAGGCGGCGCTGGACGCCAGCGCGGCGCTGAAGAAATCCGACATCACCTGGGGCCTGTCCTACAACCACTACCCCGGCACCTCGACGGCGCTGATGGAGCTGCGCATGCAGATGCCGCTGCAATGGGGTTATGCCTACCAGGGCGAGATTGGCCGCGCCAGTGCCCAGTTCGGCCAGGCCCAGGACGCGCTTGAAAGAACCCGGCGCCAGGCGCGGCAGGAATTCGAGCGCCTGCAGCACGAAGTGCTCAGCACGGCCGAGCGCGCAACGGCGTTTGACGCCGAGATCCTGCCGCGCGCACGCCGTGTGGCCGAGGGCGCGGAGCTGGCCTACCGCAAGGGCGCGCTCTCGCTGACCGACCTGCTCGATGCGCGCCGCACCCTGCGCGTGACCGCGCTGGATGCGGTGGCCGCGCGCAAGGAGCACGCCCAGGCCCTAGGCGCCTGGCAGCTGCGCACCGGCCAGACCGTGAGCGCCGCCTATCCCTGAGCCCCAACCTACACCAGCACCGATCATGCCGACCCGTCTTCTCCTCCTGCTGCTCTGCAGCCTGCTGCTGAGCGCCTGCAACGAAGCGTCCCCGCCCGTCGCCGAGGCGCCGGCGCCCATCATGCAGGGCGAGCAATTGCGCTACCCCGCGGGCCATCCCCAGCTGCGTCTGCTGACCCTGGCCAGCGCCGAAGCGGCGCGGCCGCTGCGCGTCGAACTCCCCGCACGCCTGGTCTGGAACGAGGAGCGCACCCAGCGCATCTACCCCTCGTTTGCCGGTCGTGTGACCGCCCTGCGCGCCGATGTGGGCCAGCAGGTGAGCGCCGGCAGCACGCTGGCCGTGCTGGCCTCGCCTGAATTCGGCCAGGCCCAGAGCGAAACCGCCCGCGCCGAGGCCGACGAGCGCCTGGCCACGCGCAATCTGCTGCGCCAGCGCGAGCTGTTCGAGGCCGGCATCGTGGCACGCAAGGAACTGGAGCAGGCCGAGGCCGAGCAGGAGCGCACCCGTGCCGAAGCCGAGCGTGCCCGCGCCCGCACCCGCCTCTATGGCAGCAGCAGCGGCGTGGACCAGCAGCTGGTGCTGCGCGCCAGTCTGGCCGGCACCGTGGTCGAGCGCAACCTCAACCCGGGTCAGGAACTGCGCCCCGAGCAGGCCGGCCCCGGCGTGCCGCCGCTGTTCGTCATCAGCGACCCGTCCACGCTGTGGGTCCAGATCGACGTGCGCGACCACGAGATCGGTCTGGTGCGCCCGGGCCAGGCTTTCACGCTGCACGTGCCAGTGCTGGCGGGTCAGAGTTTCGAAGGCCGCGTGGTGGCCAGCTCGGACTTCATCGACCCGCAGACCCGCACCATCAAGGTCCGCGCGCAGGTGGCCAACCGGCAGCGCCTGCTCAAGGCCGAGATGCTGGGCAGGGCCGTGTTCGAACGCCGCTTCGAGCGCGGGCTGGTGATCCCTGCCACCGCGGCGCTGCTGCAGGGCGCGCAGCACTGGGTCTTCGTGCAGACTCGGCCCGGCGCGTTCGAGCCGCGGCGTGTGGAGTTGAGCTACGAGGGCAGCCGCGAGGTCGTGGTCGCCCAGGGACTGCAGGCCGGCGAGCAGGTGGTGACGGAAAACGCCCTGCTGCTGGCGCGCCAGTTCCGCCTGGCCCAGACCGGCACGCGCCGTGAAGCCGGCGGAGCCACCCAGCCATGAGACGTCTGATCCAGTATGCGGTGCACCAGCCGCTGTTCATCGTGCTGGGCACCTTGCTGTTCGCCATGGCCGGCGTGATCGCCTTCAAGAGCCTGTCGGTCGAAGCCTTTCCCGATGTGACCGACACCCAGGTCACGGTGATCGCGCTCTACCCGGGGCGCGCGGCCGAGGAGGTGGAAAAACAGGTGACCCTGCCCATCGAGACCGCGCTCTCGGGCCTGCCCAACGCCATCCGCCTGTTCTCGCACACCCAGTTCGGCCTGTCCTTCACCGTCATCACCTATGACGACGCGGCCAAGGTGCTCGAGGTGCGCCAGCAGGTCAACGAGCGCCTGCGCAGCGTGAGCCTGCCGCCGGGCGTGGAAGCCAATATCGCACCCAATGCCACGCCGGTCGGCGAGGTGCTGCGCTACCGCCTGCGTGGCGACGGTCTGTCGACCACCGAGCTGCGCACCCTGCAGGACTGGGTGGTGGAGCGCGCGCTGCGCCAGGTGCCCGGCATTGCCGACGTGGTCACCATGGGTGGCTACATCAAACAGTACGAGGTGCAGCCCGACCTGGACCGCCTGCGCGTCTACGGACTGAGCTTCCAGCAGCTGCTCGACGCGCTGGAGCGTGGCAACTCGAACGTCGGCGGCAGCTATGTGGCCCAGGGCGTGCAGCAGTATGCGATCCGCGGCATCGGCCTGCTGCGCTCGGCCGACGACATCGGCAGCATCGTGGTCGCCACGCGCAACGGCACACCCATCCTGATCCGCGACGTGGCACGGGTGCAGATCGGTGCCGTGCCGCGCCTGGGCACGGTGGGCCAGGACGGGGACGACGACATCGTCACCGGCATGGTCGTCATGCGCAAGGGCGAGAACGCGAGCGAAGTGCTCAAGGGCGTCAAGGCCAAGGTGGCCGAGCTCAACGCGCGCGGCCTGCCGCCGGGCGTGCAGATCGAACCCTACTATGACCGCTCCTGGCTCATGGACAAGACCCTGTCCACGGTGTTCCGCAACCTGGTCGAGGGCGCGCTGCTGGTGTCCCTGGTGCTCTACATCTTCCTGTCCAACCTGCGCGCCAGCCTGGCCGTGGTGGTGATCATCCCGCTCTCGCTGCTGGCCACCTTCATGGGCCTGAAGATCATGGGCGTACCGGCCAACCTGCTCTCGCTGGGCGCGATGGACTTCGGCATCATCGTCGACGGTGCGGTGATCGTGATCGAGAACATCATGCACCGGCTGGAACAGAACCGCGAAAACCTCTCGGAGAGCGAACGACGGCAGGTGATCATCGACGCCGCCAGCGAGGTCGGGCGCCCCACGCTGTTCTCCATGCTCATCATCATCGCGGCCCATATTCCCATCTTCGCGCTGCAGCGACACGAGGGCCGCATCTTCCAGCCCATGGCCCTGTCGGTGACCACGGCGCTGATCGGCTCGCTGATCTTCTCGCTGACCCTGGTGCCCCTGCTGGCCTACTGGATGCTGCGGCGCAAGCTGCCGCACGGCGACAACCGCGTGCTGCGCACGGCCAAAGGCTTCTATGCCCCGGTGCTGGACTGGGCACTGGCCCACCAGCGCAAGGTGGTGGTGATTGCACTGGCAGCCTTCGCCGTCGGTCTGGGCGCGGCGTCACGACTGGGCTCGGAGTTTCTCCCCGAGCTCAACGAGGGCACGATCTGGGTCAACCTGCGCCTGCCGGCCAGCGTCTCCAACGACGAAGCCGCGCGCATGCTGCGCACCGCCCGCGAGGCCCTGCTGACCGTGCCAGAGGTGCGCACCACGGTCTCCAAAGCGGGCCAGCCCGAGGACGGCACCGACCCCAAGACCATCAGCATGGCCGAGGTCTTTGTCGACATCAAGCCGGCGGAGCAGTGGCGCAAGGGGCTGACACGAGAGGGACTGATCCTGGAGATGGAACGCGCGGTCACGGCCATCCCGGGTCTGGTACCGGTGTTCTCCCAGCCCATCCGCGACAACGTGCTGGAGTCGATCTCGCAGATCGACGGCCAGATCGTGATCAAAGTCGCGGGGGACGACCTCGTCGAACTGCGCCGCACCACCGAGGCCATCGAGGCCGAGGTACGGCAGGTGGCCGGTGTCTACCGCGCCGAGATCGACCGCCTGGGCGACCTGCCGCAGCTGGTGATCGACATCGACCGCGACCGTGCGGCGCGCCAGGGCCTCAACGTCGGCGATGTGCAGGACGTGATCGAGGCCGCCCTCGCCGGCAAGGCCGCGACCCAGATCTGGGAAGGCGAGCGCCGTTTCTCGGTGGCCGTGCGCCTGCCGCCCGAGCGGCGCGCCATTGCCCAGCTCGGCTCCACGCCTATCCCGGTGCCCGGCGGCGGCTACACGACGCTGGGCGCGGTGGCCGAGATCCGCGAAACCAGCGGCGCCATGAACATCGCCCGCGAGGGCGGACGGCGCACCATGGCCATCGGCATCTTCATCCGCGACCGCGATATGGGCTCGGTGGTCAAGGACATGAAGGCCCGGGTGGCGAAAAACGTGCAGGTCCCGGCGAACTACGCCATCAACTGGTCCGGAGAGTTCGAGAACCAGGAGCGCGCCATGCAGCGGCTCTCGGTCGTGGTCCCGATCTCGCTGCTGCTGATCTTCGTGCTGCTGTTCGACGCCTTCGGCTCCTTCCAGAAGGCGGTGCTGATCTTGGTCAACGTACCGCTGGCGCTGATCGGGGGTTTCATCGCGCTGTGGCTCTTCGACATCCCGCTCTCGGTCTCGGCCGCCATCGGCTTCATCGCACTCTCGGGCCAGGCCGTGCTCAACGGAGTGGTCATGCTCGCGGTGTTCCAGCAGCTGCGCAACGCCGGCCACAGCGTACTGGAGGCCGCACGCCAGGGTTCTATGCAGCGCCTGCGCACCGTGCTCATGACGGCCCTGCTGGCCGCGCTGGGCCTGCTGCCCATGGCGCTGTCGCAGGACATCGGCTCGGAAACGCAACGCCCGCTGGCCATCGTGGTCATCGGCGGCCTCGTCACCGCCACGCTGCTCACGCTGGTCGTGCTGCCCGTGCTCTACGTGCTGTGGTTCTCGGGCCGACGCATCAAGGCAACGGGCTAGCAGGCAGCTCAGCCCGCGCCGACCCCGATCGGCGCTGGCGTGCGCATGACGATGCGCGTGAACAGGCGGTCGTAGAGCGGATCGCGCGGGTACTTGCCGGTCAGCGGGTCCTGGTTGGTGGCGAAGGCGGCGTCCAGGGCGGCCCAGTCCTGCGGCGTCAGATGGCGCACGGCCTCGGGCAGCACCTCGGTCTCCTCGACCCGCATGTGCTCCAGGTAGAAGTCCGCGTGCCGCAGCATGGCCACCTCGAAGGCGCTGCGGCGCGATTCGCCGAGCAGCTCCCAGGCCAGCAGCAGGTGCTGCAGCTCACGCACCGCGGACTCGCCGTGCGCGTGGTCACGCTCCAGCCGCTCCAGCGTGCCCCGCAGCTGCGGCGCCCGCGCGCGCAGCGGCGGGAACAGCAGGCTGGATTCCTTGGGATGGTGCAGACGCTCGGGAAACTCGTCGATGTAGAAGAGCATGGCGCGCAGCACGTCGAAGAACGGCTCCGGCGCGTCGCCCGGGCCGCGCTGGATCATCATGCGCAGCGACTGCAGCATGGCCGCCAGCGCGGCATGCTCCTCGTGAATGATGCGTACGCTGTCGTGGGCCATGGCAAACCTCCTGATCGGATCCGATGACGGTTTGCAGCATGGCACGGCCCCGCGCGCCGGGGCTTGATGTTCGTCAAGCTCCGGCCGGGTTCCCGGCGCGGGCCGGGTCGGGGGTCAGCTCAGCAGCAGCGGGGCGCCGCCGCGGCCCTGGCTTTCCAGGCGGAACTGGCGCACGATCTGGGCGAGGCGGTCGGCCTGCTCGCGCATGGACTCGGCCGCGGCGGCCGACTCCTCCACCAGCGCAGCGTTCTGCTGCGTCATGCGGTCGATCTCCTGCACCGACTGGTTGACCTGGCCGATGCCGCTGGACTGGCTGTCGGCGGCCACGCTGATCTCGCCGATGATGTCGCGCACGCGCTGCACGCCGGTCACGATCTCCTGCATGGCGCCGCCGGCCTCCTCGACCTGGCGCACGCCACCGTCCACCGCGGTCACGCTGGCGCCGATCAGGGCCTTGATCTCCTTGGCGGCCTCGGCACTGCGCCCGGCCAGGCTGCGCACCTCGCTGGCCACCACGGCAAAGCCGCGGCCCTGCTCGCCGGCACGCGCGGCTTCCACGGCCGCGTTGAGCGCCAGGATGTTGGTCTGGAAGGCGATGCCATCGATCACACCGATGATGTCGTTGATCTTGCGGCTGGACTCGGAAATGCTGTGCATGCTCTGCACCGCCTGCGTCACCACCGAGCCGCCACGCTGCGCGGCCTGCGAGGCTGTGGCCACGAGCTGGTTGGCCGTCTGCGCCGAGCTGGCGGTCTGCTGCACATTGCCACTGAGCGCTCCGATGGAGCTCACGGTGTGCTGCACATTGCTGGCGGTCTGCTCGGTGCGGCTGGAGAGGTCCTGGTTGCCGGTGGCGATCTCGCGGCTGGCCGTGGCGATGCTCTCGCCGGCCTCGCGCAGCTGGCCGACGATGCCCGAGAGGCTGTCACGCATCTGTTCGAGCGCACGCTGCAGATCGGCCACCTCATCGCGGCCGTCGACCTGCATGCGCTGCGAGAGGTCGCCGCTGGCGATGGCCTGGGCCAGCTGGCGCGCCTGCTCCAGCGGGCGGCAGATGGCCTGCATATTGAGCAAGGTCAGCGGCACCACGATGGCCAGCGCCAGCACCAGCAGGGCGGCAAAGATGAAGAGCATGCGGTCCAGCATGGCATTGCGGCTGGCGTTGGAGACCTCGGCCTCGGCACGCACGCCCTCGTCGATCTGGGTCAGCAGCTTGTCGGCCTCCTCGAACTCGCCCACGGCGCGCGCGCTCATGCGGTTGGCGATGGTGGCGGTCTCGTAGGCACTGTCCTCGAGCTGGCGCGTGATGCCCGTGAACATGGTGCGGTAGCTCTTGAGGAATTCGAGCGCCTTCTGCAGCTGCGGGCGCCGCTCCTCGGGCAGCACGGCGGACAGGGCGTCGACCTTGCCCTCGATCTTCTGCATGTCGGCTTCCCAGCGCGTGCGGATCTGGCGGATCAGTTCCGGCTTCTCGTACTGGATGATCATTTCCTTCTCGTAGCGCCGGACCTGGGCCATGTCGAAGCGCAGGCCGGCCACGCGGTCGACCACGGCCATGGATTCGTCGATGACCTCGGCGCTGAGCTGGTGGATGCGGAACATGCCGAACATGCCCGCGCCGCCGACCAGGGTCAGCAGGACCAGCACGACGCCGATGGCGCCGATCATGCGGAAACGGACGGTGAACTGGCGCATCAGAGCGAACAGCTGGGTGCTCATGGAAACTTCCTCCTGTAACCCGACCGGTGCGGGCCAAACCCTGAAATTCTAGGGGAGTACCCACTTATGTCGCGGCGGTAATACCACGTAGAGGCCCGGCTGTTCCGGGCTTCTGCCCCCGATTTCAGGCCCCGGGCCGCCAGCGCCGCAGCAGCAGGGCATTGCTCATCACGCTGACCGAGCTCAGGGCCATGGCCGCGCCGGCAATCACCGGACTCAGGTAGCCGAGTGCCGCCAGGGGTATGCCCGCGACGTTGTAGATGAAGGCCCAGAACAGGTTCTGCCGGATCTTGGCCACCGTGCGGTCCGAGACTGAGAGCGCGCCCGCCACCAGCAGCGGGTCGCCGCGCATCAGCGTGATGCCGGCCGCATGCATGGCCACGTCGGTGCCGTTGCCCATGGCCAGGCCCACATCGGCCGCGGCCAGGGCCGGCGCGTCGTTGACGCCGTCGCCCACCATGGCCACCACATGACCATCACGTTTCAGCTCGGTGACGCGCGCTGCCTTGTCGCCCGGCAGGACCTCGGCCAGCACCTCGCCCTCTTCGGGCCGCAAACCCAGACGCCGCGCCATGGCCTCGGCCGCGCCACGGTTGTCGCCCGAGATCATCACGGTGCGGATGCCGCGCGCACGCAGGGCGGCCAGCGCCTCCTTCGCGCCGGGCTTGGGCTCGTCGCCGAAGGCCAGCAGGGCCCGCAGGGTCAAGCCGTCGGTGCTGCGCTCGACCAGGGCCGAGACCGTGGCGCCCTGCTGCTGCAGCTCGGCCGCACGGGCCGCCAGCGGGCCCAGGGCCACGTGCAACTCGTCCATCCAGCGCAGGCTGCCGACCAGATAGCTCTGTGCCCCCACCTCGCCCTCGCTGCCCCGGCCGGGCACGGCGCGCACCTTGTCGGGTGCAGCGATCGTGATCCCGCGGGTCTGTGCCGCCTGCACCACGGCACGCGCCAGCGGATGCTCGCTGCCGCTTTGCAGGCTGGCCGCGGCGGCCAGCAGGCGCGCCTCGTCCACACCGGGTGCCACCTCGAAGGCCGTCAGGCGCGGCTGGCCCACGGTCAGCGTGCCGGTCTTGTCGAAGGCCACGGTGTCCACGCGGTGCGCGAGCTCCAGCGCCTGCGCGTCCTTGATCAGGATGCCGTGCTTCGCGGCCACGCCCGTGCCGGCCATGATGGCCGCGGGAGTGGCCAGGCCGAGGGCACAAGGGCAGGCAATGACCAGCACCGCCACGGCGTGGATGACGGCATGTTCCGCAGAATGCCCGGCCAGCAACCAGCCCACCAGGGTCAGCAGGGCGATGAGCAGCACCACGGGCACGAAGACCGCCGAGACCTGGTCCACGAGGCGCTGGATCGGCGCCTTGGCCGCCTGCGCATCCTCGACCAGGCGGATGATGCGCGCGAGCACCGTCTCGCTGCCCACGGCCGCCACCTGCATCACGATACGGCCTTCGCCGTTGATCGAGCCGCCGGTCAGACGTCCGCCGGCATCCTTGGGCACGGGCAAGGGCTCGCCCGTGAGCATGGACTCATCGACCTGGGTGTGGCCTTCGAGCAGGGTGCCATCGACCGGGAAACGCTCGCCCGGGCGCACGACCAGCCGGTCGCCCACCAGCACTTCGGCCACCGGCACATCGACTTCGCCGTCGGGTCCGATCAGGTGGGCGATGTCGGGCCGCAAGGCATGCAGGGCGCGGATGGCCGCCGTGGTCTGGCGCTTGGCGCGTGCCTCCAGCCACTTGCCCAGCAACACCAGGGTCACGACCACGGCCGAGGCCTCGAAGTACAGATGCGGCATGCCCTCGTGCTCCGCGAACAGCCAGAGCCAGACCGAAAGCGCCCAGCCCGCCGTGGTGCCGATGGCCACCAGCAGGTCCATATTGCCGGTGCGCGCCTTGAGTGCGTGCCAGCCGGCCACGTAGAAGCGCGCGCCCAGGATGAACTGCACCGGCGTGGCCAGCAGGAACTGGACCCAGGCCGGCAGCATCCAGTGTTGCCCGAAGAAGTCCCCCACCATGGGCACGACCAGCGGCAGGGAGAGGGCCAGACCGAGAGCTACAGGCGCGAAACCGGCCCAGGGCGACGCGTCCTGCATCTCATCCAGCGCATCGGCCGCGCGTGGCTCATAGCCGGCATCACGCACAGCACGGCGCAAGCGCGCCTCGATCTGCTCCGAAGGCTGGTAGCTCACGCGTGCCGACTCGGTGGCCAGGTTGACCGTGGCATCGGTCACGCCCGGCACCTTCTTGAGCGCGCGCTCGACACGGCTCACGCAGGAGGCACAGGTCATGCCGCCGATGCCGAGGTCCAGGGTGGCGCAGGGGATGGGGGTAGCGAGGGTGTTCATGTTGTGATCGTGAACCTTGCCATCATGGCAGGGTCAAGGGCCTGTGTGCACAAGTTTCTCAAGATGCGTTGCGGATCAAAAAAGTCATGCGGTAGGCGCGTGGACGCCGCCGGGGTGACCCCCGGCAAGTCCGCGCAACACCCCGCATGGCTTTTTTGGCCGCAACCCGTAGGGAACGGGGTGAAAACGGCGCCACTCGTTGTTGCACTCCTAGCCCAGGCGGTCAGCCTGGGCGTCGTCGCGCGCCTAGATTGGCGCGATTTTCACCCCGTTCGCACTTGAGAAACATGTGCACACAGGCCCTGCTTGCGCCAGATCAACCTTGCTGCAAAAAAGGTTGTTGCGCCCGGTCGTTGACCTTCCCATGATGGCAGGGTCCAGCATATGCTCATGTCCAACCTCCTCAAGGAGTCTTCACCATGAACCAGACCTTCACCGTCACCGGCATGACCTGCGGTCACTGCGAAAAAGCCGTCACCCGCGCCCTCCAGCAGCTCGACCCCCAGGCCGAGGTCAAGATCGACCGCAGCCAGAATCGCGTGGAAGTGCAGTCGCAACAGCCGCGCGACGCCCTGGCCCGGGCCATCGCCGACGAAGGCTACGCGGTTGCCGCCTGAACACACCATGAACGCCATCGCCTGGCCCGTCAACATCGGCACCGCCGCCGGGCTCACGGGCATCTCGGCCAAGATGGTGCGGCACTACGAGTCGCTGGGCCTGCTGCCGCGCGTCACACGCACCGACAGCGGCTACCGCCAGTACAGCGAGGCCGAGGTCCACACCCTGCGCTTCATCAAGCGCGCGCGCGACCTGGGCTTCTCCATGGCCGAGATCGGCGAGCTCGTGGCCCTGTGGCAGAACCGCCGCCGTGCCAGCGCCAGCGTGAAACGCATCGCGCAACAGCATGTGGACGCGCTGGCCGAGCGCATCGCTGCCATGCAGGCCATGCAGCGCACCCTGGGCCATCTGCTGCACCACTGCCACGGCGACGCGCGGCCCGACTGCCCCATCCTCGACGACCTGGCCGGCGCGCCCGTGACTGGCATCTCTTTCACCCCCAAGGAGTCATCATGATGAAACGCAATGTGGGCCAGGTTGAACGCGCGATCCGCATCGTGGCCGGCCTCGTGCTGGTCGCCCTGGCGGCCACGGGCACCGTGGGCTGGTGGGGCTGGCTGGGTCTGCTGCCCCTGGCCACCGGCCTCGTCGGCTGGTGCCCGCCCTATGCCTTGCTGGGCATCAACACCTGCAAGGTCAAGAGGCCCCAGGCCTGAAATAGCTAAAACCGGTCGGGCTGTGGTTCAATGAACACCACGTCCTTTCCACAACGCCCGCTTGAATCCAGACCTGCTACTCCCGCTGCTGGGCTGTCTCGATGAGGCCGCCACCGGGATCGGCTTGTTCGATCCCGAGGATCGCCTGCGTTATGCCAACCGCTATTTCCGCGCGGCCTATGCCCTGGCGGCCGACAGCACACCGACGTGGGAAGAGATGATGCGGCGCAGCCACCGCGAGCGTGTGGGGCTGCTGATCGAGACCGATGACATCGAGGCCTGGCTCGCTCGCGTGCGCCAGACACGTCGGCAATTGCCCAGCCGCTGCTTCGAGTCGGACCTGGCCGATGGCCGATGGATGCGCGTGAGCGAAACCCTGCATCCCGGCGGCTGGATCCTGACCGTGACCACCGACGTCACGGCCCTCAAGGTCAACGAGTCCACGCTGCGGCAGGCCCGCGACGAGGCCCTGCGGCTGTCCATCACCGACGCCCTCACCGGCCTGCACAACCGCCGCCACGTCTTTGAGCGGCTGGGAGAGCTCTTTGTCTCGGCCCGCGAGCTGCGCTACCCGCTGGCCGTGGCGGTGATCGACCTGGACTACTTCAAGGACGTCAACGACGCCCATGGCCATGGTGTTGGCGACCAGGTCTTGCAGCACTTCGCCCGCGTGCTGCGGCAGGCCTTGCGGCCGCAGGACCTCGTGGGCCGCATCGGCGGCGAGGAGTTCCTGCTCGCCCTGCCCAACACCGAGCCCCAGGGCGTACACCAGGTGCTGCGCCGCTTGCGGCTCAACCTGGCTGCGGACCCACCGGTGCCCGCGCTGCCGCAGCTGCGCACCAGCTTCTCCAGCGGCGTGGCCCACGCCTTGCCCGACGACAGCGTGCACACGCTGTGGACCCGGGCCGACCGCGCCTTGTACCGGGCCAAGGCCGCGGGTCGCGGCGTCGACCTTGACGACGATACGGTCACCGGCTTTGCGGTGTAATTTGCGCATGGACCACAGCACCGTCACCACCTCACGCCGCGTCGAACGCCTGGTCACCGGCCAGCCCACGACGGACGGCGCCGGCGTCAAGCTGCTGCGCGTGCTCACGCAGGACCTGCAGCACCGGCTCGACCCCTTCCTGATGCTGGACAACTTCGCCAGCGACAACCCCGACGACTACATCGCCGGCTTCCCCAACCATCCGCACCGCGGCTTCGAGACCGTGACCTATATGATCGCGGGCCGCATGCGGCACCGCGACAGCGCGGGCCACGAAGGCTTGCTGAGCAACGGCGGCGTGCAGTGGATGACGGCCGGCCGCGGCCTGATCCACAGCGAGCTGCCCGAGCAGGAAGCGGGCGTGATGGAAGGCTTCCAGCTCTGGCTCAACCTGCCCGGGCGCGACAAGATGGGCCCGCCGGGCTACCGCGACATCCAGAGCGCCGAGATTCCCGAATTCAGCACGCCCGAGGGCGTGCAGGTGCGTCTGATCGCCGGCCGCAGCCATGGCCACCGCGGCGCCATGGACCGGCCCGTCGACGCCTGGCCCACCGACCCGCATTACCTCGACCTGCATTTCCCTGCCGGCGGCGCCGTCTTCAGGCAGCCGCTGCCGCCCGAGTACAACGCCTTCGTCTACACCTACCGGGGCAGTGTGCGCATCGGCGAGACCGTGGTGCCGAGAGGCCACATGGCCATCCTGAGCAATGAGGGCGAGGGCGTGCAGCTCCAGGGCCTGCCCGGCGACACGCCGGCCCGCGCGCTGCTGATCGCCGGGCGGCCGCTGCGCGAACCCATCGCCCAGTACGGCCCCTTCGTGATGAACACGCGCGAACAGCTGATCGAGGCGGTGGAGGATTTCCAGAACGGCCGGCTGGCGTGAAGCCCGGCCCGGCATTCTTTACACAAAGGAAGCAGACCCTCATGTGCACGATACACAAGGGGGCCAGACTGCAGACCTCCTGTGATGTCACCGCAGGTCTTTTGTGAAAGGATGACGACATGAGCAAGTACTTCAACCCTGCCGTCCTGGCCGCCGTCCTGGCCACCTCCGCCCTGGCCGTGCTGGCCCAACCCGCTGGCGGCCCGCCCCCGCAAGGCGGCGCTGGCATGCAGCAGAGCGAGCCCGAGCACCGCGCGCACCGGCAGGAGCGCATGAAGGCCCATATGGCCAAGCGCGCCGCCGAACTCAAGGCCGACCTCAAGCTCACCCCCGAACAGGAAGGCAGCTGGAACGCCTACCTGGCGGCCATGAAGCCTTCGGCCCCGCCAGCCGGGCCCAAGCGCGAAGAGATCGCCAAGCTCAGCACGCCCGAACGCCTGGACAAGATGCGCAACATGCGCCAGCAGCGTGAGGCGGAATTCGACAAGCGCGACGCCGCCACGCGCAGCTTCTACGCCAGCCTGAGCGCGGAGCAGAAGAAGACCTTTGACGAGCGCACCGCGCGCCCCATGCACGAGGAAGGCCGGCGCCACCACGGCCCGCGTTAAAGTCGGGGCATGAACCCACCCAGCAGCGCAAGCCCCGGCACCGTCCGGACCGTCGGTCTGGACCGCCCGCTGCGCTGGCTGGCGCAGGGCTGGCATGACAGCCTGCGCTGCGGCGGTGTCAGTTTTGCCCACGGGCTGGCGCTGACGCTGTTCGGCCAGCTGCTGCTGCTCGTGGCCCATCACCAGTTCTGGCTGCTGGCCGGCGCCTTCTCGGGTCTGCTGGTCGTAGGGCCGGTCCTGGCCACCGGTCTCTACGCCCTGAGCCGCGCTGTCGAGCGCGGCGAACCCACCTCCTGGCGTCTGGTGCTGCAGACCTGGCTGAGCTGGCGCCGCCACGGCAGCAGCCGCGACGGCAAGGACTGGCGCCTCGTGCGCTTCGGTCTGCTGCTGGGCCTGGCCGGCACCGGCTGGGTGCTTACATCCGCCGCCCTCATCACCCTGCTTTCGCCGGTGCCCATTCAGCAACCTCTGGATTTCCTGCGCCATGTCGTGCTGGCACGCGACAACTGGCTGTTCGAACTCTGGCTGGCACTGGGCGGTCTGATGGCAGCGCCCATCTTCGCCTCCAGCGCCATCGCTCTGCCCCTGCTGCTGGACAGGCGCGTCAGCGTGCTGCAGGCCGTGATCACCAGCTGGGAGGCGGTGCTGCGCAATCCGCAGACCCTGGCCCTGTGGGCCGCACTCATCATGGGCCTGACCCTGCTGGGCCTGCTGAGCGCACTGCTCGGACTCATCGTCGTGATGCCCGTGCTGGGCCATGCGAGCTGGCACGCCTACCGCGAGCTGGTCGATGCCTCGGCCTGGCCCGAGCGCACCGCGGCACCGGCGCAAGGGGTGCGCTGATGTTCGGCTACAGCGAGGAGCAGATCGCCGCCTTCGGCCTGAGCTTCGGCGTGGGCGCCTTCATGCTCTACATGCTGTTCATCATCGCCCAGCTGGCCTGGGAGTCGAAGGCCGGTCGCTTCGGCACCTTTGTGCTCTTCCTGGGCCTGGCCTTCGGCATGGTGGGCTTTGCAGCCAAGTTCGTGATCCAGTGGGTGCTCGAAAAATAACCTCGGCCAGCGGCAAGTGCCTTCACGGGGAACGCCGTGGAACCGGCTTCGCCGGGCCACTGGCGTTGTCCCCTTGAGGGGAGAGGGCAGCTACACGCCGTGAGCGGCCAACAGGGGGAGCACATTCAACCGAAAGGCTTGATGCCGATCAGCAGGCCGTGCAGGCCGAAGGCAAACACGGCCCAGCCGGCCACCCCCAGCAGCAGCGTGATCACCGTCGGCACGGTCTTGCCGGCTGCGTACGTCACCCCCTCGCGGCGGTCGTGCCGGCGCGAGATCGCGAAATTGGCCACGGCCCAGAGCAAAAAGGTGCCGAACAGCAGCAGGTGGGCCAGCATGCCCGTGGCCAGCAAGTGGGCCAGGGCCCAGGTCTTGACGCCCAGCACCATGGGGTGGCCCAGCCACGCCTTCAGGTGGTTGCCCGGCACGTAGGCCGCCGCCAGCAGGATGAACGCCAGCAGGGTCAGCAAGGACGCCGCATGGCGCATGCCCACCGGTGGGCTCCAGAGCAGCACGGGATGCTCGCGCGCCAGATCAAAACCCCAGGCCACCAGCGCCAGACCGATCAGCGACAACAGAGAGTACAGGCCCTTCCAGGCGCCCTGGCCGAGTTGCCCGCGCATGCGCTCGCGCCAGGCCGGGGCCAGCATGCGCAGCGAATGCACACCCAGGAACATCATGAGTCCGGCGATCAACATCTTCATGGTTTGCTCCTACGTCTGTATGGCCTCAGGCGGCGATCACGCGGTTCTTGCCCGCGCGTTTGGCCAGGTACATGGCCTGGTCGGCGCGACGTATGGCCTCGGCCCCGGTTTCACTGGCAGCCAGTTGGGCCACGCCGGCGCTGAAGGTGATCAGCACCTTGTCTGCCCCGGCGAGGAAGATGCGCTTGCTGAGTTCGCGCTGCAGGCGGGTCATGGCCTCCACACCCTTGTCCAGCGGCGTATCGGGCAGCAGGATGACGAATTCCTCGCCGCCGTAACGGGCCAGCGTGTCCTGCGGGCGCATGCACTCGCGCGCGACTGTGGCCAGGTGGGCCAGCGCGGCGTCGCCGGTCTCATGGCCCTTGGCATCGTTGAGCTTCTTGAAATTGTCGATGTCGAGCAAGGCCACGGACAAGGGCGTGTCCTTGCGCCGCACGGTGGAGATCTCGCGGTTCATCGCCTCGTCCAGGCCCTGGCGGTTGAGCGCGCCGGTCAGGGTGTCGTGGCGCGCCTGGCTGCTCACGCGGTCCAGCTCGCGGTGCAGCTTGACGAGTTCGGCCTCGGTGGCCTGGGTCTTCTCGCGCATGGCGCGCAGCTCGTCGCGCACGCCGGCCGATTCGGTGCTCATATGGCGCGTGGCGCTGATCACCTCCTTGAGCACCGGTGCGATGTCCTCGATCTTCTTGGCCTGCTCGATCTGTTTGACGCTCTCTTCCATCTTGCCCTGGTAGGCGCTGCTCGACTCGACCATCTGCGACAGACGCGCGATGAAAGTGGCCAGCATCTGGCGCAGCTCTTCCTGCGCCTCCAGGGCCCGGCCCTTGGCGTCCTTCTGCTTGAAGATCACGTCCTTGAGGCGACGCTCCACATCGTCCAGGCGGCGCAGGGTGAGCGGCGGCTGGGCCGCTTCGCGCAAGGCGTCGGTCTGGCCCTTGAGCCAGGCCTCGTCCATGCTGAGCTCGCCGATGTTCTCGATGATGAGCTGCAGCAACTTGAGCAGGGTCAGGCGGATCTCGGCCTGGTCCTCGGCGGCGAAGGACAGGCGGTGGCTGAAGTCAGCCAGCAGGGCCTTGACCTTGTAGGACTCGGCCGCCGGGTCGCGCAGTGCTCGCACGACCAGCTGCAGCTGCTCCTGGAAGCGCGCATCGTCGCCGCCGAGCGCCGGCCGGGTGTATTCGATCAGGCGCGCGACCTGTTCGAAGAACTCAGGGGTCAGGGCCGCCGTGGCGCCCGGCGCGGGCGCCAGCGGCGCCGGGCCGGTGTCGCCGCTGCCCGGCGTGATGAAGCCCGCATAGGCCACCAGCGCGTTCTGCACCCCCTGCCAGCTGCGCTGGCCGATGGCGTAGTCCAGCAGACCCAGCTGCTTTTCCTGCCCCGGGTTGCGTGCCGGCATGGACTGGGCGATGTGGCGTAGCGGCTCTTCCGGGAAGGGCTGCACCAAGGGCAGGCCGGCGATCTCGTTGTAGATCGTCTGGTAATTCACGGGCGTGGGCACCAGCTTGCGCGCCGTGATCTGCTTGAGGGTCTCGCGCGCGATCTCGAAGGGGTTTTTGTCGCTCATGGGTAGGACCGGATACCGGTGGCAGCGCTTCGATTATGCGACCAGGCCTGCTTCTATGCCCGGGCGTGGCCTGACATGAGGGCAGCCATTTTGTGCCGCTGGCACTGCTGCAAGGCCAGCAGCAGCGCGTGGTCGACCCGGGGCAGTGCAAAGCGTCGCTGCAGATCCTGTCCGATCTGCAGCAAGAGCTGGGCCGCCATCTCGGCATCGGCCAGCGCCCGGTGCGCTGCGCCCGTGCGCGGCAGGCCGTGGTAGTCCACCAGGGTGCCCAGCTTGTGGTTCGGCAGCTGCGGATAGAGCCGGCGCGCCAGCAGCAGGGTGCAGGCATAGGGCTGCTGGGCGGGCAGGCCGGCGCGGGCCAGCTCGGCCATCCAGAACTTGCGGTCAAAGGCCGCGTTGTGGGCCACCATCGGCGCATCACCGACAAAACGGGCGGCCTCGCGCATCACGGTTTCCGCCGGCGGGGCCTGCGCCACCATCGCATTGCTGATGCCTGTGAGCTGGGTGATGAAGGGCGGGATGCGCACCCCCGCATTCATCAGGCTCTGGTAACGGTCGACCACCTGCCCGCCCTCGAGCAGCACGATGGCCACCTCGGTGGCACGCGCGCCCTGCCCGGGCGAAATGCCCGTGGTCTCGAAGTCGATGACAGCGACAGTGTCCATGCCGCCCGCTGCCACCTCAGACGTCGATGTTGCCGGCGCGCAGGGCGTTGGTCTCGATGAAGTCGCGCCGCGGCTCGACCTCGTCGCCCATGAGCATGGTGAAGACGCGGTCGGCCTCGATGGCATCGTCGATCTGCACCCGCAGCAGACGGCGCACGGTCGGGTCCATGGTGGTTTCCCAGAGCTGCTCGGGATTCATCTCGCCCAGGCCCTTGTAGCGCTGGCGGGCCGTGCTGTTCTCGGCCTGGGTGATGAGCCAGGCCATGGCCTGGCGGAAGTCGCTGACTTTCTCTTCCTTCTGCTTCTCGCCTTCGCCACGCATGACCTTGGCGCCCTCGGCCAGCAGACCGCGGAAGGTGTTGGCGGCTTCGGCCAGGGCCGCGTAATCAGCACCGTGCACGAAATCCTGGGTGATCACGCTGCTCTTGACGTTGCCATGATGGCGACGGCTGATGCGCAGCAGGGGCTTGTCGGTGCGCGCATCGAACTCGCCGGCCACCTCGGCCCCGCTGCCCAGCTCGCGCAGCTTGGCCTGCAGGGCCAGGGCCGAGGCTTCGGCTTCGGCCACGGTGTCGAGCTTGAGCTCCACGCCGTCGGCAATGGCACGCAAGGCCTCGGCGTCCATGAAGTTGTGCAGGCGCGCAATCACGTTCTCGGCCAGCTGGTGCTTGCGCGCCAGCTCGGCCAGGGTTTCGCCAGCGATCACCGTACCATGGGCGCCGCCCGTGTGGATGGAGGCGTTGATCAGGGCCACGCGCAACAGGTAGGCGTCGAGTGCCGGTGCATCCTTGAGGTAGAGCTCTTCCTTGCCCGACTTGACCTTGTACAGCGGCGGCTGGGCGATGTAGATATGGCCACGCTCGACCAGCTCGGGCATCTGGCGGTAGAAGAAGGTCAGCAGCAGCGTGCGGATGTGGGCGCCGTCGACGTCGGCGTCGGTCATGATGATGATGCGGTGGTAGCGCAGCTTGTCGATGTTGAAATCGTCCACACCGCTCTTGCCGCTTTCCACCGCGGCCTTGCCGATGCCCGTGCCCAGGGCCGTGATCAGCGTGACGATCTCGTTGCTGGTCAGCAGCTTCTCGTAACGGGCCTTTTCGACGTTGAGGATCTTGCCGCGCAGCGGCAGGATGGCCTGGAACTTGCGGTCGCGGCCCTGCTTGGCCGAGCCACCGGCGGAGTCACCCTCGACGATGTAGATCTCGCACAGCGAAGGGTCCTTCTCCTGGCAATCGGCCAGCTTGCCCGGCAGGCCCATGCCGTCGAGCACGCCCTTGCGACGTGTCATCTCGCGTGCCTTGCGCGCGGCTTCACGCGCACGGGCCGCTTCGACGATCTTGCCGCAGATGATCTTGGCGTCGTTGGGACGTTCTTCGAGGAAGTCGGTCAGCGACTTGGCGACGATGTCTTCCACCGGGGCGCGCACTTCCGAGGACACCAGCTTGTCCTTGGTCTGGCTGCTGAACTTGGGTTCGGGCACCTTGACGGAGAGGACGCAGCACAGGCCCTCGCGCATGTCGTCACCCGAGATCTCGACCTTGGCCTTCTTGGCCAGCTCGTTGCTCTCGATGTACTTGCTGATCACACGGGTCATGGCCGCGCGCAGGCCCGTCAGGTGGGTACCACCGTCGCGCTGCGGGATGTTGTTGGTGAAGCAGAGCACGGACTCGTTGTAGCCATCGTTCCACTGCATGGCCACTTCGACGCCGATATTGGTGCCGGGAATGCCACCATAGCTGTCAGCCGGACGCTCGCCGATGGCATGGAAGGCATTGGGGTGCAGGACCTTCTTGTTGGCGTTGATGAAGTCCACGAAGCCCTTGACGCCACCTGCACCCGAGAAATCGTCTTCCTTGTTGCTGCGCTCGTCCTTGAGACGGATGCGCACGCCGTTGTTCAGGAAACTCAGCTCCCGCAGGCGCTTGGCCAGGATGTCGTAGTGGAACTCGTTGTTCTGCTGGAAGATCTCGGTATCGGGCAGGAAGTGGACCTCGGTGCCACGCTTTTCCGTGTTGCCGATGATCCTCATCGGCGACACCTCGACACCGTTCACCTTCTCGATGATGCGGTTCTGCACGACGCCGCGCGCGAACTCGAGCTGATGCACCTTGCCCTCACGGCGCACGGTCAGACGCAGCCATTTCGACAGCGCGTTCACGCAGGACACGCCCACACCGTGCAGGCCACCCGAGACCTTGTAGCTGTTCTGGTTGAACTTGCCGCCGGCGTGCAGTTCGGTCAGCGCAATCTCGGAAGCACTGCGCTTGGGCTCGTGCTTGTCGTCCATCTTGACGCCGGTCGGGATGCCTCGACCGTTGTCGACCACGCTGATCGAGTTGTCCAGGTGGATGGTCACGACGATGTCGTCGCAATGGCCCGCCAGGGCTTCGTCGATGGAATTGTCGACCACCTCGAACACCAGGTGGTGCAGACCCGTGCCGTCGGACGTGTCGCCGATGTACATGCCCGGTCGCTTGCGCACGGCCTCCAGGCCTTCGAGGATCTGGATCGAGGATTCGCCATAACCTTCCGAAGCCCCGGGCTGGTGGGCATCAATGCGCGGTTGGGCGCTGAAATTCTCTTCGGCGCTGGACTTGTTTTCTTCGGTCATGGCTGAATCTTCAAAACGATACTAAGTCTCTAAACAACAGACCCGCGATGAAGCAGCTTCACCGCGGGTCCGGTCTGATGTCCGGAATGTCAGATGCGCATGGGCATCACAACGTACTTGAAACTCTGGTTCTCGGGGATGGTGACCAGGGCCGAACTGTTGGAATCCGACAGTTCCACCTTGACCATGTCCTGCTCCATATTCGTCAGCACGTCGATCAGATAGGTCACGTTGAAACCGATCTCGATGCTGTCGCCGCTGTAATCGATGTCGAGCTCATCCACGGCCTCTTCCTGCTCGGCGTTGTTGGACGCCACGCGCAAGGTGCCGGGATCGATGTTCAGACGTACGCCCTTGAACTTGTCGCTGGTCAGGATGGCCGTACGCTGCAGGCTGGCCAGCAGGGGCTGGCGGCCCAGCACGATGGCGTTCTTGTGGTTCTTGGGAATCACACGGTTGTAGTCCGGGAACTTGCCCTCGACCAGCTTGGTCACGAACTCCATGCCGCCGAAGCTGAACTTGGCCTGGTTGCTCGCGAACTGCATCTCGATCGCGCCTTCGGCGTCGCTGAGCAGACGCTGCATCTCGAGCACGGTCTTGCGCGGCAGGATGACTTCCTGCTTGGGCACTTCCACGTCCAGCGTGGCGGAGGCAAAAGCCAGGCGGTGACCATCGGTGGCCACCAGGCTCAGTTGCTTGCCTTCAGCCACGAAGAGGATGCCGTTGAGGTAGTAGCGGATGTCGTGCACGGCCATCGAGAACGAGACCTGACCCAGCAGATCCTTGAGCGTCTTCTGCGGCACGCTGAACTTCGGACCGAAGTTGGCGGCTTCCTGCACCAGCGGGAAATCCTCGGCCGGCAGGGTCTGCAGCGTGAACTTGCTCTTGCCGCCCTTGAGGATGAGCTTGCTCTGGCTCGACTCCAGCGACACGGTCTGGTCTGCCGGCATGGTGCGCAGGATGTCGATGAGCTTGCGGGCCCCTACCGTGGTCGTGAAATTGCCGGTATCGCCGTCCAGCTCAGCCGTGGTACGGATCTGGATCTCCAGGTCGCTGGTCGTGAACTGCAAAGCACTACCCGTCTTGCGGATCATCACATTGGCCAGGATGGGCAGGGTGTGGCGACGTTCCACGATGCCGGAAACCGACTGGAATACGGAAAGGACTTTGTCTTGTGTTGCCTTCAGGACGATCATGTTGCCAACCTCTTCCTTAATTTCTCTATTTCAAATTAGTAGTAGTAGTTAAAGCACGCGAATTTCTGTGGACAGCCTCATTTTCCCTTTTTTTATCAAGCACTTGAGAACGGTAGAACCCTGTGTGCCCGGTGGTCGGAAACAGTCTGCTGAACATGCATAACTTGTGTTTCCAAGCCCAGGCTGTGGATAAGTGGCCACTTATGCCAGAACTATCCCCAGGGTTGTTAGCCAGTGCTCAATGATCGGGAAAATGCTCCTTCTAACCTTTGAGGGTCTGTTCCAGCACATGCAGCTGCTGGTTCAGTTCGGTCAGCTGTTGGCGTTCTGCAGAAATCTTGCGCACAGCGTGCAATACCGTGGTGTGGTCGCGGCCCCCGAACAGCTCGCCGATCTCGGGCAGACTTTTCTGGGTCAGTTCCTTGGCCAGGTACATGGCGATCTGCCGCGGCCGGGCAATGCTGGCCGGCCGCTTCTTGGAATACATGTCGGCGACCTTGATCTTGTAATAGTCAGCCACCGTCTTCTGGATGTTCTCGACCGAGATCTGCCGGTTCTGGATGGACAGCAGGTCGCGCAGGGCCTCGCGGGCCAGCTGGATGGAAATTTCCTTCTGGTTGAAGCGAGAATAGGCCAGGATCTTGCGCAAGGCGCCTTCCAGTTCACGCACGTTGGACCGTACGTTCTTGGCCACGAAGAAAGCGACCTCTTCGGGCATCTCGGTGCCTTCGCTCAAGGCCTTGTTGATCAGGATGGCGACCCGCATTTCCAGCTCGGGTGGCTCGATGGCCACGGTCAGTCCGGAATCGAAGCGCGAGACCAGGCGTTCGTGGATGTCCAGCAGGCCCTTGGGGTAGGTGTCGCTGGTCATCACAATGTGCGACTTCTTGGCCAGCAGGGCCTCGAAGGCGTTGAAGAATTCTTCCTGGGTGCGGTCCTTGTTGGCGAAGAACTGCACATCGTCGATCAGCAGCAGATCCAGCGAGTGGTACTTGTCCTTGAACTCGTCGAAGGTCTTGCGTTGGTAGGCCTTGACCACATCGGAAACAAATTGCTCCGCATGGATGTAGAGAACCTTGGCGTTCGGCCGTTCGGCCAGCAGGCGGTTACCCACGGCGTGGCTCAGGTGGGTCTTGCCCAGACCGACGCCGCCGTAGATGAACAAGGGGTTGTAGAGCTGGCCAGGCGAACCGGCCACATGCATGGCCGCAGCACGTGCCATGCGATTGGCCGTACCCTCGACCAGGGTCTCGAAAGTCAGCGCTGTATTGAGACGATGCCGGCTGGCCGCCAGTACCCGTTCCGGGCTGCCCCCATAGGGCTCTTCAACCGGGATGGACTCCAAATCGGCTGAAATATCACGGGGCCTGACCTGATTTTCCCGAGGGGTAAGTGCCAACTCAATAGGTATGGGTTGGCCATAGATCTTCTCCAGCAGGTCGGCAATCCGGTGGCTGTACTGGGCCCGGATCCAATCCAGTTTGAAGCGATTGACGACAAACAGCGTCAGGCGCGAGTAGTCCTCGGCGAGCTGAGCCGTCAGGGGTTTGATCCAGGTATTGAATTGTTGCTCGGGCAGTTCCTGCGCCAGCTGGTCAACGCAAGCCTGCCAGAGGCTGGGTCCGGCATCGGTTGGGGAGCTGGCAGGCTGGGTGTGGAGGGGTCCCTCGCTCATGGTGGAAGATTATTGTGGATATTTGGTCGCGACGGGAACCGGAATTGTAACTTATCAAGAATTTATCCACACCTGTGTCCAAGCCGCCCAAGCCTCAGGTTCTGCATGCATGGCATGCGCCAAGGCATTGCCGGGATTGGAAAATTTTGCGATAATCCGCGGTTTTCCCGAGGCCTGTGGCGTGCCCGGGCCGGACTGCAAGGTCGCGGTCGCGGCACGGACCAGCGGGCGGGACAAGGCCCGGGCGCTGCCGCCACCTTGGTGGACACCGTTGCGGGCAGAAAAAACCACCGCTCTATCACTAGGATTTCGAGATGAAACGTACTTACCAGCCTTCCAAGATCCGTCGCGCCCGTACCCACGGCTTTCTGGTCCGCATGAAGACCCGTGGCGGCCGTGCTGTGATCAACGCACGTCGCGCCAAGGGCCGCAAGCGCCTGGCCGTCTGAGCCGGGTCATCCGGCATGCGGTCCTGAAACGGTGCGTCAGCCCGCTTGAAAGCGCACCGTGCAGGCGCGACGGCTGAAAACACAGTCCCAGTTTCAGGCTTTGCTGGCATCGACGCCCCTGGCCCGCACGGAGCATTTCGTCATGCACCGCCTGGACCTGTCGCTGGGTTCTGAACCGTCCGCGCCCGTCGCGGTGCCTGGGCCCGCTTTTCCTGCAGGGGGTCTCTGGCTTGGTGCCATGGTGCCCAAGCGCTGGGCCCGTCGGGCCGTGACGCGCAACCTGATCAAGCGACAGATCTACAGCATCGGCGAGCAGCGTCTGGCGTCGCCCGCTGATGCCGCCTATCTCGTGCGTCTGCGGTCTGCTTATGACCGGCAGCGTTTTTGCAGCGCTGCGTCCGATCTGCTGCGTGCGGCGGTACGCAGCGAGATCGAACAACTGTTCGAACGCTCCCGCAAGGACAGGCGGGTGAGTCCATGATCGCACGCCTGCTCATGGGCCTGGTCCGGGCCTACCGCTACTTTCTCAGTCCCTGGCTGGGCTCGGCCTGCCGCTTCGAGCCCACCTGTTCCCTGTACGCCCTGGAGGCCTTGCGCCGGCACGGTGCCCTCACGGGCGGCCGACTGACCGTGGGCCGTCTGCTGCGTTGCCATCCCTGGTGCGCGGGGGGTCACGACCCGGTGCCCGAGCAGCCTCGTCGCCTGTTCACCGGCCTGCTTCCTTCCTCTTCTGAAAAAGAAACGACATGAACGACATCCGTCGCACCATCCTGTGGGTGATCTTCGGCTTCTCCCTGGTCCTGCTGTGGGACCAGTGGCAGATCCACAATGGCCGTCCTGCCACTTTCTTCCCGGCGCCGCCGACCGCCAGGACGGAGCAAGTCCAGCCTGAAACGGCCGTGGCGCCTGTGCCCACGGCGGCACTGCCGCAGGCCCAGAGCCAGGGCAGCGAACGCATTGCCAAGACCGAGCCTCAGCCGGCTGTCGCACGTGAGCGTGTCCGCGTGAGCACCGATGTGCTCCAGCTCGATTTCGATACGGAAGGCGGTTCGCTGGTGCGGGCCGAATTCCTGCGCCACCGCGACCAGCAGAATCCGCAGGCCAATGTGGTCCTGCTTGACGAGAGCCGCGAGCGCGTCTACCTGTCCCAGACCGGCCTGATCGCCGGCGCCAACGGCGGCAGCTTCCCCACGCACAAGACCGTGATGAAGCTCGTCAGCAGCGAGCGTGAGCTCAAGGATGGCAGCGACAGCTTGGTCGTGAAGTTCGAGTCGCCCGAGATCGGCGGCGTGCGACTGCGCAAGACCTACACCCTGCAACGCGGCAGCTACGCCCTGGACGTGAAGCACGAAGTCCAGAACGTGGGCAGCGCCGCCGTGGCGCCGCAGCTCTACCTGCAGCTGGTGCGTGACGGCAACAAGCTCGCTGGTGAGTCCGCCTTCTACTCTACCTTCACCGGCCCGGCCGTCTACACCGAGGCCAAGAAATACCAGAAGATCGAGTTCAGCGACATCGAAAAAGGCAAGGCCGAATTCGAGAAGACCTCGCCCAACGGCTATATCGCCATGGTGCAGCACTACTTCGCCAGCGCGTGGCTGCTGCCCGATGGCGTGCAGCGAGAGATCTTCGCGCGCAAGGTCGATACCAACCTGTACGCGGTCGGCATGATCACGCCGCTGGAGGCCATTGCGCCCGGAAGCAGCCGGACGGTCGACGCCCGTTTCTTCGTCGGCCCGCAGGAGGAAAACAAACTTGCAGCCCTGGCGCCGGGCCTGGAACTGGTCAAGGACTATGGCTGGCTGACCATCCTGGCCAAACCTCTGTACTGGCTGCTCGACAAGCTCTACGGTCTGCTGCACAACTGGGGCTGGGCCATCGTGGCACTGGTCGTGCTGCTCAAGATCGCTTTCTACTGGCTCAACGCCAAGGCCTATGCCAGCATGGCCAAGATGAAGGCCATCACGCCGCGCATCACCGAGATGCGCGAGCGTCTCAAGGACAAGCCGCAGCAGATGCAGCAGGAGATGATGCGCATCTATCGCGAGGAAAAGGTCAACCCCATGGGCGGCTGTCTGCCCATCATGATCCAGATCCCGGTCTTCATCGCCTTGTACTGGGTGCTGTTGTCCAGTGTGGAAATGCGCAATGCGCCCTGGATCCTCTGGATCAAGGACCTCTCGGCCGAAGACCCCTATTACATCCTGCCCCTGCTGATGACGCTGACCACGCTGCTGCAGACGGCGCTCAATCCCCAGCCGCCGGATCCGGTGCAGGCCAAGATGATGTGGCTCATGCCGCTGATCTTCAGCGTGATGTTCTTCTTCTTCCCCTCGGGTCTGGTGCTGTACTGGCTGACGAACAACATCCTGTCGATCGCCCAGCAGTGGATCATCAACACCCGCATGGGCGTGCCGCCGCAGTTCAATCTGCCGAAGTTCAAGTAAGCCCCCCTGAGCCGCCTGCGGCGTCTTCCCCCCAGGGGGACGACACCAGCGGCCCGGCGGAGCCGGTTCCGCGGTGTCCCCCGCCGGATACTTCTAGCGGGCGAGCCTGATAATCCTCACGCCATGCTCGCCCGTCACCAGGAACCCATAGTTGCCATCGCCACCGCCCCCGGGCGCGGGGCCGTCGGTATCGTGCGTGTCAGCGGGCGCGGCCTCGGTCTTCTGGTGCGCGTTTTGTGCGGGCGCGAGCTGTCGCCGCGCCATGCCACGTATCTGCCGCTGCGCGATGCGGCAGGGCAAGCGCTGGACCACGGCCTGGCCATCCATTTCCCGGCGCCGCACTCCTACACCGGTGAGGACGTGCTGGAACTGCAGGTGCACGGCGGTCAGGTGGTGTTGCAGCTGCTGCTCGCGCGCTGCCTTGAAGCGGCCGCACAGGTCGATGCAGGCACCGGCCGCCCCGTGCTGCCTGGCCTGCGCCTGGCCCAGCCGGGCGAATTCACCGAGCGCGCCTTTCTCAACGACAAGCTCGACCTGGCCCAGGCCGAGGCCGTG